>Ga0102851_10000322_pt1 | contig 23208 bp, 16 predicted proteins | sample Mud3Dept3metaG_FD_79558 | JGI IMG/M metagenome (GOLD analysis project Ga0102851, IMG submission 79558) | Freshwater wetland microbial communities from Ohio, USA, analyzing the effect of biotic and abiotic controls - Mud 3 Core 4 Depth 3... | ecosystem: Environmental > Aquatic > Freshwater >... | reverse complement strand
TTCGGGCTTTCGGGCGTCACCGTACTCCAGAAGGGCAGGGGGGTTGATGTGCTTGTACCGGGGAAAACCGATAAGATCGAATTCGGGAACGCCGGCCAGGACAGCCTGATAGAGATCAGGCCGCTGGGTTAGAACCGCTCCCACCAGAAGTCCTCCGTTGCTCGCGCCCTTTATGGCCAGTTTGGAGGGGTTCGTGTATCCTCTTCTTATGAGATGCTCGGCGGCTCCTACGAAATCATCAAAAACGTTCTGCTTGAACCGCAGCATCCCGGACTTGTGCCAGGACCGGCCGAATTCGCTGCCGCCGCGGAGATTGGGCAAGGCAAAAATGCCGCCTTTCTGAATCCAAACCGCATGGAAGTCGCTTAAGCCTGGAAGCAGGGCATAGTTGAAACCGCCGTAGCCGTAGAGGAGAGCCGGGTTCGAGCCGTCCAGGTCGATCCCTTTTTTGTGGATGACCCACATGGGGATCTGTGTTCCGTCCTTCGATTCGTACCATTCCTGGTTGACGACAAAATCGGATGTGTCCACGGGAGAAGCTTCCTGATACCAGATTTTTCGCTCCGTCGTCTTTGGATCATAGGTGTAAACCGTGAGGGGCTGCGTGAATGACTGAAAGGTGAAAAGAAAAACGCCGGGCTTGTCTGTGCCCTGAGGAAGGCTGGCGCTGCCCCTCCCCGGAAGCTCAAGCTCCCGGATGAAAGTTCCGTCCGGCTCGCAGATCTGGATGACGGTTGCCGCATCTTGCAGATACTGGAGATACAGTTTTCCATCTAGAAAGGAGAGCCCCGCGAGGACATCCTGCTTTTCCGGGATGACCTCTTTCCATTTTTCAGGAGTCGGGTCGGTAAGATCGATCTCCATAACACGGCCATAAGGGGCACCGAAATCCGTGATCATCCAGAGCTTCTTTTCCACCCAGCGTGGCTGAAACTGCGCGTCTATTCCCCGGATGACAGGCTTCCAATCCCCGCCCCCATCCAATTCCCTGATATAAAATTCCTGCCTCTGCCAGCCGATCCCCAGCGAAAGGAAAAGCCTCTTCCCGTTGTCTATTTCAGAAACGTTGACCCAGTATTCGCGCCGCTCGGCTTCATAGACAAGTGCGTCGTCTTTCAACTCTTGTCCGATGCGGTGGAAGAAAACCCTCGCCCCCTTCACCTTGTCATCGGCTGAGTAGTAAAACCCGTCGCCGGCCGTGTTCCACGCAAAACACCAATGCATCCCCCGGGGGATGATGTCGCTCAAATCCTTCCCGCTTTCCAGGTCGCGGATGCGGATGGTCACTTCGTCCTCTCCACCGTCGCGATAATTGTAAGCCAGATACCTGCCTTTAGGACTGACAGCCCGGATTTCGACGGTCACGGTCGGATCGTCCGAGAGTTCCGAGGGATCAAGGATGAGTTTCTCTTCCCCATCCAGGGTCGGCCGGGAATATATTGCCTGTCGTTCAGCCGCCTTGAGCTTTCTGGTGTAGTAGAAGCGGCCTGCCGAAAATTCGGGCACGGACAACCGTTCCGCCGTGTAAACAGGCTCGAGGGCTGCGGTAATCTCTTTCAAGAAGGGGAGGTTCCCAAAACGGCCCCGGCGTACTTATTTTGCCCGGCCAGCCAGGCTCGTGTCTCCGGACTCCACTGATCCTCGAGCCAACGGTATGGGTCCGGGATCCTATGCCCATGGATCTCTTCGATAAAATTAAGCCGTTTGGCTTTGGGCGTGGTGATATCTTGAGGAGAAGACATGAGGGCTCCAAGGCAAAGGGCAGAAGCCAATCCCCACAATCCCGACGGGAAAATAAAAATTCTTACTGGCCTAAAATGGAATTTCATTTTCCTATGACCTCCTTCTGACGTCCCTCCATTCTGGGGCTCGGGGATCCTCTCTCTGATGCGGGGAAGCCGATGGGCTTGTGCATACGTCTTTCTTGCTTTCCAAAAAAGGTCCGAGCCTCGCGCCGCAGGCCGGCCGCTCCAAAATTGGGAAAACGGCCAAAAAAAAGCAGGCTCCCCTTAAAGTCGGGGAGCCTGTTTGGGTTTCAGAATATCAGCTCAGCCGAAGTCCTAGAAGTAAAAACCAAGGCTAGCCCTGAAGGTCCGGGGCGTGTTGACGTTCAAACCCAGGCCGAAATTATTCCCAGCCACATCCAGAATCTGGGTCATCCTGGCCTGGTTGAAGACATTGAACATATCGAGCATGACCATCAGCCTGAAAGCGCCGCTGAATCGGAAGGATTTTTCCACCCTCAAGTCCAGGTTGTTCTGAGCCGGGAGACTTCTATCCCCCCGGGCTTCCGTCATCAGGTAGAGGCCATACTGATTCACCGAGGTTACCAGGACATTCCGCTCCCATCTCCGCCCGCTGGAATAGATATAAAAAGCGCTCAGGCTGATCTCATACGGTAAAACATAGGTCCCCATGAGCTTGAGAACGTGCGGCGAGCTGATGATGGAACGGCCATAGAGGTTGATCTGGTTGGTCGGATCCCAGTAGACCGACGACCCGCACATGTTCCAGGTCTGATGGCCCATCCAGCCCCGCTGAATGTCCGCCGCGTGGGAGTTTCCGTAGGTGCCCCGCTCATTGCTGTAGACATAAGAAGCGGAGAATTGCCAGTTGTCCGAAAAACGCTTGTTGAGGCCGAATTGGATGCCGGTGTATTTGCGGTAGGGGTCCACCTGGATGAGGTCGGGATAGGCCTGGCCGTAGTTTTCGCCCACCTTCGGGTTCGTGATGTAGTATTTGTCCGCACCAGGATTGAGCTGATTGTAAACGGTCCAAACCTCTCCCGTTTCCGGGTCGGTGAAGGGGACTTTTTCAAAGAGCGCGGTCGTGTCCACCGATTCGACAAAGTTTTTCCAGTATCTGTAAATAACGGATGCGCTGAAGGTGATGTCCTTGCTCAAAACGCGTTCTATGCCCCCCACGACCTGATCCATCGAGGGATGCTTGGTGTCCGGGTCGATGCTATAAAGGCTGTCGCCCGGAACGCGGTAGGTTTCGGTTAAAGTCCAGTCAGGGCCTACCGAATAGTTGATCGTATCCGCGCTCGGCTGCAACTTGCTGAAGTAATAGCTCTTGCTGCCCTCGTAGTACCTGCCGTAGTGGAGCTTTACGACGGTCTTGTGATCCTTGGCGATATCCCAGACCAGCCCGACCCGGGGCTCCAGATTGTCGGGCGTATAGACGGTCTCGCCAAGGTCGGGAATGCTTCCCCGGATCATGCTGAACCTCAGGCCAGGATTGATGACGAGGGAGTCGGACACCTTCCAGTCGTCCTGGACATATCCGGTGTATCTCCAATTGATTCCCCATGACTTGAAGCCCCAGGACTGAGCCTGATAAGGCTGACCGTTGAGGTCATAATAAGTGACCCCTCCGGTCACGTCAGAAGTCCCGCCGCCATCGGCCTTTTCTATTTCAATGCCGAATTTCAGATCGTGCGAGCCGTTCAAGAAGTTTTCGACATAGTGAGACAAGGCGGCCGTCAAGGCATAACGCTTGGATGTCCAGTGGCCATACCAGGAATTATTGACACTGGATGCCCCAGTTATCAGGTCATAGTGGCCGGCCACTTCTTTGCCGGAATTGGGGATGTAATCGTTGATCATATCGTTGCCGGAGAATTTCAGCTCCAGGATCGTCTGGGCAGAAAAGGTATGGAGGAACGAAAGATTCCCGATCCAGACGGGATAGACGAATTTGTAGTTGGCTTCCGGGGGAGTGAGCGGGCTGAAGGTCATGTTTTCCGTAGTCGATTTGTGATACTCCAGGGAAGCATTAAACCTATTTTTCTCATCCGGCTGAAAGGTCAGCTTGAAGAATCCCTTAGGAAACCAGGTGGGGCGGGTCTGGTTCAGCGAAACCATCTCTTCCGTCGTTTTGTAATAGTTATACCCGCCGTAAAACCAGAGCTTGTCCTTGAGGATCGGGCCGCCGAGATGGAAGCCGGCATCCAGTGTTTGGACGACCGGGGTCTCCGAGAGGAGCCCCCATTCCGGGTCGTTCTTATCGATGTTATTGCTCTGCCAGTCTTTGCCTTTGTAATAGAAGTGCGCGTCACCGTTTAAAGTGTTCCCTCCGGACTTGGTCACGATGTTGATCGTGGAACCGGTGAAATTCCCGAACTCCGCCGGCGCTCCGAGGGCCATGAATTGAGATTCCTCGATGATATCGTAATCAACGGCGGCCGAATAGATCCCGCCCCCAAACCAAGCGTCGATAAGCTCCACTCCATCCAGCTGATAGAGGTTGCCGGTGTGATCGCCCGAGCCATAGGCGCTCAGATAGGTGATTCCCGGAGCGTTATTGATCATCCGGAACGTGTCCCGGGGCGTTGGGATATTTTCAAGATAATCCTTTGTGAAATAGGATTTCCCCACCGATGAATCTGTGACATCAATGAGGGGCGCCTCGCCGACTACGACGATTTCCGTGGCGAGGGTGGCGGGCTTCAGGATGATATCGACGGTCGCCGTCCCGCCTGCGTGGACGGTGACTTCCGTCATTTTGGTCGAGCCGAATCCCTCTAGGGATGCCGCAACCGCATAGGTTCCAATCGGGAGTGTGGCAAACCGGTATTTGCCTTCCGAATCGGTAACGGCAGAGCGGGTTCCCATGAGGCTTGGAGAGGTGACGGATAAATTCACTCCGGGCAGGGGAGCTCCGTCCTCATCCATCACCGTGCCCTGGACGATTCCCGTTACTCTCGTCTGGGCAAGGGCGAGCCCGGAAAAAAGCATGAGAATCAACAAACCCGCCAATGACAAACGAGCAGATTTAGGCATATACTTCCTCCTAAAAAAGATTATGAGAATTGGAAAAATCCCCTGATGGAAAGGGGACTTCAGACAACCCGAATTGCCTGCCAAATGCCAAAAATTGTCTTTTTTGCATTAATCGTGAAATATCATATAAGATATTAAATATTCATGTCAAGAATATTTTTTTAGTTGACTTGGATAATCTTGATTACTAAACTTGGCAGCGAGGAGATTCAACCGTATGCAAAATAAGCCCCTCTTGAACGTCAAGTCGCTGAAAGAGCAGGTCTATGAACTCCTCCGGGTGCAGTTACATAACGGCTCGATCCTGCCAGGTTCAGAACTCGACCTGGAAGAAACCTCAAAGAAGCTAGGCGTCAGCCGAACGCCCCTTCGAGAAGCTCTTCTTCAGCTGGAGATAGAGGGCTTTGTGACCATCCTCCCTCGCCGCAAAGTCGTGGTCAATGTCCTGAGCCTCCAAGAGATCAAGAGTTACTATGAGATCATCGGCGCCCTTGAGAGCACGGCTCTGCTTGCGGCTTTTGACAGGATCAAAGAGGGGCATATCCGAGATATGGAAAAGCTGAATGCCGCCATGGAGAAGGCAATCGAGAAGGCCGATTTTGACCTCTACTACGAAAAGAACCTCAGCTTTCATAACGTGTTTTTAGACCGCTGCGGCAACGAAAACCTGATCCAGATTGCCCAAACACTCAAGAAAAGGCTGTACGATTTTCCTCGCCAGAAGGCATTTGTTAAGGCGTGGGAAGAGGCTTTGATCGGAGAGCACCGAGCCTTTGTCGAGCTGATCAAACAGGGACGGAGAGATGAAGCCGCCGCCTATATACGGGACGTTCATTGGTCCTTCAAAGTCCAGAAAAAATACGTCCATATGTACTATGCCAAAGCCTCCAAGGCGATCAAGTAGCCAGGAGTCCTAAAGCCGCCGATCGAAGCTTCGTCTATTGTTGTTCAGCTCGAACAGGCCGATCTGGACAATACCGCCGGCTGCTGCCCCAGATCATGCTGGCCTGGTGGGACAAGTACTTGAAGGGACAGCCCGAAGCCTGGGATGCGCTCTGGGAGAAAAAATAGGAGCTACCGCTCGGGCCGTTTTTTCAGCTGTTCGAGGGCCCGCTCGTAGCTCCGGCGCAGGGCCTCGTTCTCCGGCTCGACCTGGAGGGCCCGCTCGAAAAACGGCAGGGCCCTGGCCCATTTCTCCTGACGGCCCAGGATGTCCCCGCTCACGAACAGCGCATCGAAATGGCCTGGGTCGAGAGCCAGTATTGCCTCCCCGGCCGCCAGGGCATCGTCGCTCCGCCCCGCCTGAAGATAGGCGGCCATAAGGTGGGAGAGGACGGCCACGGATTCCGGCAGGCGCCCTCGTCCTTCCTCCAGGATTTCGACGGCGTCTTTGAAGCGGCCGCTTTTGGCGAGAAGGATCCCCAGGTTGACATAGTTCCCGGCGACGTCCGGATTCGAGGTCAGGACCTGACGATAGCAGCTTTCCGCCTTGTCGTATTCGCCCCTTGTCTCGAACAGATTCCCGCGAAAATAAAGAAGATAGTCCTCGATCTTATCCTTGGGGTCGGCCAGCGGCCCCGCCGGCGTCTTCTCAGACCTCCCCCCGACGTAGCCCAGAGAGCGCAGCTTCCGCTCTTCTTCTGAGGACATGCGGCGGGCCGTCCCTCCGCCTTCCGCTTCGCTCCCGGCGGCAAGCGCCGCGAGCTTCCGGCCGAGCTCGGCGGCGACGCTCATCTTTTCCCCGATCAGATTCTTTTCTTCCGCCGGATCCTGGGCCAAATCATAAAGCTCCGGTTTCGGCGCCCGAATGTATTTCCAAGCGCCGTCGGTCAGGCCATAGAGCTCCGACCAGCCATAATTCTCCCGTGGATAAAAGGTCTCGGCATAGGCCGGAAGGTCCTCGATTTTGCGCCCGCGGAGAAGGGGAACAAGACTTTTTCCGTGAATCCCCTTGGGAACCCGGATATCCAGGAGCTCGAGGACCGTCGGGAGAACATCGATGATCCGGACCCGGCTTTGGATCACGGCGCCGCGGGCGGGCGGGGAAGGCGGGCAGATGATCAGGGGGACCCGGAGCGTCGATTCGTAGAGAAAAAGCCCGTGATCGATTTCCTTCTTTTCACCCAGGGCTTCCCCGTGGTCTCCGGCCAGGATGACCAGCGTATTTCCCATAAATCCGCCCTCTTCGAGGGCCCGCGCCACCCGGCCAATCTCCTGATCCATGAAGGCAATCTCGCCGTCATAGGGATGGGTTTTGAACTCCCGGTCAAAGGGAGGCGGAGGGGAGTAAGGAAGGTGGGGGTCGTAGAAATGAACCCAGGCAAAAAACCTTTTGCCTCCGTTCAGCTGCAGCCAGTCGAGAAACGCCGAAGCCACGCGGTCGGCCGGCCTCTCCGAACGGTAGGTTTTGAGCGCTTGCCGGGAATCGAAAGCATCGTCATAGACGTCAAAGCCCTGGTCCAGTCCAAACCGGGAGTCCAAGGTGAAGGACGAGACAAAGGCGGAGGCGACAAACCCCCGGCCCTTGAGCTCCTCGGTCAGGGTGGCATGGTCGGAGGTCAAATGATAGGACCCATTGTTTCGGACGCGGTGAGCATAAGGATAATTTCCGGTCAGGATCGAGGCATGAGAGGGCAGAGTGAGAGGCACGGGGCTGTAAGCCCGGGTGAAGCGGACTCCGCGCGCCGCCAGAGCGTCGATGTTGGGGGTGCCGGCATCCGCATATCCATAGCAGCCGATCCGGTCCGCGCGGGTTGTATCCAGGGTGATGAGAAGCACGTTCCAGCCGGGCTTTTTCGGACGCGCCGCGCCCGGAGAAACCCAGAGGACGAGGGCGGTCAATCCGAGGCCGGCGAAAAGAAACGATGTCCTGCTCAAGCGATGACGCATCGGCTGCGATTATAGACGGCCCGTGCCGGCATTTCAACAGGCCCGGCGGCTTGATTCGTCCCGGAGAGAAAGAATATGATGGATCTTCCGACGAACCGGAGGTAGTACCATGACCCGATTCAAAACGGCCGCGGCGCTCATTGGGTTTCCCTTCTTGACCCTGTTCTGCGGCGATGTCTCCACCATCTCTCCAGCAAAGGCGCTGGAAATGATCAAAAACCCGGCGACCTATCTCGTCGATGTCCGGAGCGTCGCCGAATATTATCTCGTGGGCCATCCGGTTCAGGCTTACAGCATCCCGCTGACTTTCTGGAGCGAAACCCGCCAGGACTTCGAACCCAATGAAAATTTCGTCCGCGACATCAAGGAACGTTTCCGGACAAGCGATGCCCTGGTCTTTATCTGCCGCAGCGGAGGCCGAAGCCGCAGGGCGGCCGAAGAGGCGCTCAAGGCCGGTTTTGTCGAAGTCTACAATGTTGGTGAAGGCTTCGAGGGAGAAAAAGACGAGAACGGCCTGCGGACGGTCGGCGGCTGGAGAAACCGGGGGCTTCCCTATACCTATGATATCAACCGGGACCTCATCTACCGCGGCTCAAAGGCCGGGGGCGATTCCCGGTGAGCCTTCCTGACGCGGGTGACGAAGCCCGATCTTTCCGGCAATTTTCCGTCCGGACCTATGAGTGCGACACGCGGGGAAGGCTTCGGCTGGAGGCCCTGCTCAACTATCTTCAGGACTCGGCCGCCGAACATGCCGAAAGGCTCGGTGCCGGTGTCGTCGACCTGATCAAACGAAACCTGACCTGGGTTCTCTCGCGCTACCATATCAGAATCTCCCGTTATCCCGGCTGGAAAGAATCGGTGGAGCTTGCCACGTGGCCGTGTCTCCACCAAGGGTTGTTCGCCCTGCGCGAATTCGAGGTCAGGGACGGCCAAGGAACCCTCATCGCGGCCGCCAGCAGTTCCTGGATGTTGATCGACCTCAAAACCAAGCGTCCGGTCGCCCCGGGCGAACGTCTGGGCCCATATCCCCGGGACCCGCGTCGGGCGGTGGGGTCAAATTTCGAGCCTCTTCCCGCCGTCGGTCAAGGCGATATCGAGAGGTCTTTTCGGGTCCGCCTGAGCGACCTGGACTGGAACAGGCATGTCAACCATGTCGCCACCATCGCCTGGGCCCTGGAAACGCCGGCGGCCGACTTCCTGGAGAAACACCATCCGGTGGAAATCGAGGTCGATTTCCGCGGCCAGGCCTTTTTCGGGGAGTCGGCGCTTTGCCGGATGCAGGAGCTTTCCTCAGGCCAGGACACCGTGACCCTCATCCGGATCATCAAGGAGCAAAACGAGAGAGAGCTGGCCAGGCTGAGGATTCGCTGGAACGCCTGACCCAGCGGAAGGAGCTCAAAGATGGGACCGAAGACGCCCCCAAGGCCTCAGTTCTCTACGGACGAAGCCCGGGCCATTGCCCTTGATCTCTGGAAAATAAGGGCCGCGGCGGGCGAGCTTCCGAGCGAAAGGGACCAGAATTTTCACCTCCGCTCTGAAAAAGGATCGGAGTATGTCCTCAAGATCGCGAATTCCCGGGAAAAACTCGATGTCCTTGAGCTCCAGGTCCAGGCCATCCATCATCTCGCCCGGCTTGTCCCGGGCTATGCCTGGCCGGAAATCCTAAAAACACAGGATGGGGAGGAGATTGGAGCGATAAAAAACCGCCGCGGCAGCCGGCACTTCGTCCGGCTGATGAGCTATCTCCCGGGGGATTTTTTGTCCCAGGTCAGGCCCCATTCACCCGAACTGCTTCGCAGCCTTGGGGTTTTTCTTGGCTCCATGAGCCAAGGTTTTGCGACCTTCGACCATCCGGCCGCAGAGAGAGAGCTCAAATGGAACATGAAGCTTGCCCCTTCGACCATCCGGGGCTCGATCCAGGATATCGTCTCTCCCGAAGGCCGGGATTTGGTGAATCAGTTCCTGGAGCGCTTTGAAAAACAGACGCTGCCGCTTTTCGCCCGCTTGAGGACGGGCGTCATCCACAACGACAGCAACGATAACAATGTCCTGGTGGGCCGGGCCTCCTCCGACCCGGAGGAGCTCGGCCTGGCCGTTAGCGGACTCATCGATTTCGGCGATATGGTGGCCGGGTTTCCGGCCCTTGAGCTGGCGGTCGGCGCGACCTACGCGATGCTCGAAAAAAACGATCCCCTGGCCGCGGCCGTCCCGATCGTCGCCGGATATCATGAAGTCTTTCCGCTCGAGGAGCTTGAGGTCGGCTGCCTATATGATCTCATCGCCATGCGGCTGTGCCTGAGTGTCGTCATCTCCGCCGAGCAGAGGAAGGCCGAGCCGGCCAACGAATATCTCAGCATCCGCGAAAAGCCGGCCTGGGCGCTGCTCAAAAAGTGGAGGGATATCCCCCCCGATTTCGCGCACTGCGTTTTCCGCGGAGCCTGCGGACTGACTCCCTGTCCGCGCGGCGGGGAAGTTGTGGACTGGCTGAAGCACCACCGGGCTGAAGCAGGCCCGGTCATCGATGCCGACCTCCGGGAGAATCCTCCTTTGGTCTTTGACCTGAGCGTCGGGAGCACTGAAATCAGCTCCTGGCCGGAGGCCGGGAGCATGGAAGCGCTCGGATCTCTTCTTTTTGGGGAGCTGGCCGAAGCGAAGGCCCGGGTCGGAATCGGCCGATACGACGAAGCCCGGCACATGTATGCGGGAGATTTGTACAAGTCGGCCGCGAACGACGGCTTCGAATGGCGGACCATCCACATCGGCATCGACTTTTATCTCGAGCCGGGATCGGGCGTCCTGGCCCCGCTCGACGGCGCCGTGCACAGCTTCGCGGACAACAGCCGCCCGCTGGACTACGGACCGACGATCATCCTGGAGCACGAGGCCGAGGGTGGGTTGCGGTTTTACACGCTCTACGGCCATCTGACGCGGGACAGCCTGGATGGCCTGGCCAATGGCCGGAAGTTCAAGAAAGGCGAGAGGATCGGCGAGGTCGGCCGTCTTGAGGAGAATGGCGGCTGGCCCCCGCACCTCCATTTTCAGGTCATCTCCGACCTTCTCGGAAAAAGCGGAGACTTTCCCGGAGTCGCCCCGCCCAGCCAACGTCAGGTCTGGCTGAGCCTCTGCCCGGACCCCAATCTTATCCTGGGGATTCCGGAGAGCGCCCTCCTTCCCGCGGCAAAGCAGAGGGACAGGAGCCAGCTCCTCGACCTTCGGGGCCGCCACCTGGGCCCGAACCTGAGCCTGTCCTACAGGCGGCCGCTCAAGATCGTCCGCGGCTTCCTCCAATTCCTGTATGACGAAAACGGGCAGAGATACTTGGACGCGACGAACAACGTTCCCCATGTGGGGCACTGCCACCCGCGGGTCGTCCGGGCCGCCCGAGAGCAGATCGCCGTCCTCAACACCAACACCCGCTATCTCCACGACAACATCGTGGAATACGCCCTTCGCCTTAAGGAGAAGCTGCCGGACCCGCTCAGCGTCTTCTTTTTCGTCTCAAGCGGGAGCGAGGCCAACGACCTGGCTCTGCGGCTGGCCCGGACCCACACCCGCCGCCGCGACACCATCGTCGTCGATGGAGCCTACCATGGGAATCTGACCTCCCTCATTGAGATCAGTCCTTACAAATTCGACGGCCCGGGCGGCGAGGGCGCTCCGCCCCACGTCAAGAAGGTCCCCGCCCCGGACGGATACCGGGGGATTTACAAAAGAAGCGATCCCGAAGCCGGAGCCAAATTCGCCCGGTATGTCGAAGGCGCCATCGCGGCGGTCCAAGAAGAGGGGAGAGGCCCCGCCGCTTTCATCTGCGAGCCGCTTCTGAGCTCCGGCGGAGTGATCGATTTCCCGCCGGGCTATCTGGCCGAAGCTTTCCGTCATGTCCGGAAGGCGGGCGCAGTCTGCATCGTCGACGAGGTCCAGGTCGGCTTCGGCCGGCTAGGCTCCCATTTCTGGGGGTTTGAAACCCACGGGGTCGTGCCCGACATTGTCACCATGGGCAAGCCGATCGGAAACGGTCATCCGCTGGCGGCGGTCGCAACGACACCCGAGATCGCGGCCTCCTTCAAGACCGGCATGGAGTATTTCAGCACCTTCGGCGGCAACCCGGTTTCCTGCGCGGTCGGGCTGGCCGTGCTTGACGTCATCGAGGAGGAAAAGCTTCAGCAAAATGCCCGCGAGGTCGGCCTTATCCTTCGGGCCGGGCTCCAGGAATTGAAGGGGAGGCACCGCCTGATCGGTGATGTCCGGGGCCGCGGGCTTTTTCTCGGGGCCGAGCTCGTCCGCGATTGCCGGACGCTGGAGCCGGCCGCCGCAGAGGCGGCCTATGCCGCCGAACGCCTGAAAGACAAGGGGATCCTGATCAGCACCGAGGGACCGCGCCGCAACGTCCTGAAGATCAGGCCGCCCCTGGTCATCGAACGGGCGGACGCCACTCGGCTCATCCGGGAACTCGATGAGATTCTCGGTGAAACCCCTCTTCAATTTTAATTCCCTTTGGCCAGGGCGAGCGGAAGTGGACGAGAAACCCGTACCGAAACGCCTTCAAAGACTTTGCTTCTAAGGACCATTAACCCCCCTTATCCCCCCTGACCAATCAGGGAGGACCTAAAGCAGGTTGGCGTCTCGGAATAAGGCCGGCCGCGGTTTCGAGACCACTTCCGCGAACCCTTCTTGAATGATGGGCATTTCTGGTATATCCTTTGACCTCTTCGACCGAGGAAGGAGATCTCATCCATGGAATTCCGTTCGCTGGGCAGGTCGGGGCTGAAGGTATCGGCCCTCTCTTTCGGCGCCTGGGTAACATTCAGCGATCAAGTGGGGGAGGACGCGGCCTCCGCCTGTATGAAGGCCGCCTACGACGCCGGCGTCAATTTTTTCGACAATGCCGAAGCCTACGCCCGCGGCCAGGCCGAGATCATGATGGGCGCCATCCTCAAGAAGCTCGGCTGGCGACGCTCCGACCTCGTCATCTCGACCAAGATTTTTTGGGGCGGCCAGGGTGTCAATGACCGGGGGCTCTCCCGCAAGCACATCGTTGAAGGCACGAATGCCGCTCTCTCTCGCCTGCGGACGGATTACGTGGACCTGATCTATTGCCACCGCCCGGACACCGAAACTCCCATCGGCGAGACGGTCTGGGCGATGAATGATGTCATCCGGCAGGGCAAGGCCTTTTACTGGGGGACGAGCGAGTGGAGCGCCCGGGAGATCTCGGAGGCCGCCTTTTTCGCCAGGCAAGAGCATCTCATCCCTCCGACGATGGAGCAACCCCAGTACAACATGTTCACGCGGGAACGCGTGGAGAGAGAATACGCGCCGCTCTACCGAGAGATCGGGCTCGGGACCACGATCTGGAGCCCGCTGGCCGGCGGCCTTCTCACCGGAAAGTACGCGGCGGGAATCCCTCCGGGGACCCGGGTCTCTCTTCCGGGCTATGAATGGCTGCGCGAACGTTACACAGGCCCGGAGGCGGAAATCAGGATCGCGAAAGTGCACCGCCTGCGCGAGGTCGCGGAGGAGCTCGGCCTGAGCACGGCCCAGCTTGCACTGGCCTGGTGCCTCAAAAACCCGAACGTGAGCTCGGTCATAACAGGCGCCTCGCGGCCCGGACAGGTGGTCGAGAACATGAAGGCCGGAGAAGCGGTCGGAAAGCTCTCGCCGGAGGTCATGGACAGGATCGAGGCCATCCTGGACAACCGGCCGCGCCCCGAGCCCAACTTCCGTTGAGGAACATCGGCCCGGCCCCCGGAGAGGGCGAGAAAAAACGGATAAAGACCTTATGCGTCAGGGAGGGAATTCAAAATGAAACACCGCCGGATCGGAAAACGGACGCTCTGTGTTTGGGCTCTGATTCTCGTCGGAGGACTTGTCGGCTGCGCCAAGAAGCCGCCGGCGGACCTTGTCCTGATTCAGGGGAAGATCATCACCATGGAGGCGAGCGCCCCCGCCGCGGAGGCCCTGGCTGTCAGGGGCGACCGCATCGTCGCCGTCGGCAAAACCAAGGAAATCAAGCCTTACATCGGCGCCTCCACCCGGGTGATCGACCTCGCGGGCCGGACGGCCATTCCCGGCTTCATCGACAGCCACGCCCACTTCACCGGAGTGGGAGAGGCGCGGATGATCCTGGACCTGACCCGGACAAAAAATTGGGAGGAGATCGTCGCCTTGGTCGCCGAGGCGGCCAAGAACGCCAAACCCGGAGAATGGATCCGGGGAAGGGGCTGGCACCAGGAAAAATGGGACAAACGGCCGGAACCCAGCGTCGACGGGCTCCCTTTTCACGATGCCCTGAGCCGGGTGACGCCTGACAATCCCGTCTGGCTCGAGCACGCCAGCGGCCATTCCTGCCTGGCCAACTCCAAAGCCATGGAGCTCGGCGGGGTCGGCCCTAAAACTCCCAACCCGGCCGGAGGCGAAATCGTCCGCGACGCCCGCGGGAACCCCATCGGGGCTTTCCGGGAAACCGCCCAAGGCCTGATCGGGCGCGCGCTCTATGGAGCGGAGCTCCAGAAGACCGAGGCCCAAAGGGTTGAGGAGGAAAAAAGGGCCATCGATCTGGCTTCACGGGAATGCCTCTCCAAGGGCATCACCAGCGTTCACGACGCCGGGGCTTCGTTCGGGACAATCGATCTCTACAGGGAGCTGGCGGAACAGGGCAAGCTCGGCGTCCGTATCTATGCCATGATCAGCGAGAGGAATTCCGAGCTCGAAAAGCGCCTGGCCCAATACCGCATTCTCGGCGCGGGACAGAACCATCTGACGGTGAGGGCGATCAAGAGGCTGCTCGACGGCGCTTTAGGCGCCCACGGCGCCTGGCTGCTCGAACCCTATGCGGACCTGCCGTCTTCGACCGGCCTCAACACCATGCCCGTGGACGAGCTCAAGGAGACCGCACGCCTGGCCATCGAGAACGACTTCCAGCTCTGCACCCACGCCATCGGGGACAGGGCCAACCGCGAAATCCTCGATATCTACGAGCAGGCGTTGGCCGCACACCCGGAGAAAAAGGACCTTCGCTGGCGCGTGGAGCACGCCCAGCATCTGGCCGGGTCCGACATCCCGCGCTTCGGCCGTCTCGGAGTCATCGCCGCGATGCAGGGGATCCACTGCGTCTCCGACGGTCCCTGGGTTCCGAAGAAGCTGGGCGAGGCGAGGTCAAAAGAAGGAGCATATGTCTGGCGGTCGCTCCTCAACGGGGGGGCCATGATCTCGAACGGAACGGACGCTCCGGTCGAGGACATCGACCCGATCCCCTCGTTCACCGCGACGGTGACCAGAAAAATGAAAGACGGACACGCATTCTTTCCCGAACAGCGCTTGAGCCGGGAAGAGGCGCTGCGCACTTATACGCTCGGCGGAGCCACCGCCGCCTTCCAGGAAGACCTGCTGGGATCACTCAAGGCGGGCAAGCTGGCCGACATCACCGTTCTCTCCAAGGACATCCTGTCGGTGCCCGAGGAAGAAATCCCGGCGACGGAGGTCCGCCTGACGATCGTCGGCGGCCGGGTCGTTTTCCAGAAAGACTAGACGAGAGGTTGGAGGACTAACGATGGGCGGTTTTTTCGGCGTAGCTTCCAAGGAGGACTGCAGCGGCGATCTCTTTTACGGGACCGACTACCATTCTCATCTTGGGACCAGAAGAGGAGGGCTGTCCGTCATCGGGCCGGGCGGCTTCGTGCGGGTGATCCACAGCATCGAGAACGACCAGTTCCGCTCCAAGTTCGATGACGACATCGCCGCGATGGGCGGGAAAGCCGGGATCGGTGTCATCAGCGACACGGATGACCAGCCCCTGCTCATCCGTTCCCATCTCGGGAACTACGCCATCGTGACGGTGGGAGTCATCAAGAACAAGGAGGAACTGGCCCGGCGCTCGCTCGAGACGCGCGGGCTGCATTTTTCGGAGATGGGCGGGGGAGAAACCAGCCCGACGGAGCTCATCGCCGCCCTGATCAACCAGGAGGAGACTTACGAAGCGGGGATCGCCGGCGCCCTGGATGCGATCCAGGGCTCCTGCTCTCTCCTTCTCCTCACCGAGAAGGGGATCTACGCCGCCCGGGACAAGTGGGGCCGGACGCCGGTCGTTGTCGCCCGCAAGGACGGGAGCACGGCGGTCAGCCTCGAGACCTGCGCTTTTCCCAACCTGGGGTTCAGGACCGAGAAATACCTGGGTCCGGGAGAGGTCGTTCTCATCACGGCCGAGGGCTACGAGCAAAGGATGCCTCCCCGGGACAAGCTGCAGATCTGCGGCTTTCTGTGGGTTTACTACGGCTATCCGGCCTCAAGCTATGAGGCCATAAACGTCGAGTGGGTCCGGAACCGCTGCGGCGCCTTCCTGGCCCGGAGAAACCCCGTTGCCCTCGATTTCGTGGCCGGCATTCCCGACAGCGGGATCGGCCACGGCCTCGGTTACGCGGCCGAATCCGGGATTCCCTTCAAGAGGCCGTTCGTCAAGTATTCCCCGACCTGGGCGCGGAGCTTCATGCCTCAAAACCAGGTCCTGAGGGACCTCGTGGCCCGGATGAAGCTCATCCCTATCCAGGAGCTCATCGAGGGCCAGAAATTCCTTTTCTGCGAGGATTCGATCGTCCGGGGCACCCAGCTCAAGGATACGATCCAGCGGCTGTATGATGTGGGAGCTCTGGAAGTGCACATGCGTCCGGCCTGCCCGCCGCTGGTCTATTCCTGCAAATTTCTGAACTTTTCCATCTCCCGCTCCGAGTTCGACCTGGCGGCGCGCCGGGCCATCCGCGAGCTCGAGGGCGACCATCCCCGCGACCTGAAGCCTTACGCCGTTCACGGCACCGAGCAATACGCGGCCATGGAGGAGAAGATCCGCCGGCGGCTGAACCTGACGACGCTGAAGTACCAGCGCCTGGAGGACCTCGTCGAGGCGATCAGCCTGCCCAAGGAGAAGCTCTGCACCTATTGCTGGGACGGCTCGGAGCCCGCCGAGTAGTCCGGCCGTCCTTTTTGCTATAATTGGAGCGGCCATGGCCATTTTCAGCATCTCCCGGATAGGCGCCTTCCGCGACTGTCCCCGCCAGTATAAGTTCGCCTACATCGAGCGTCCCGAGGTTGAGTTCCAGGACACGGTCGAAGCCTTCCTCGGGTCCCGCGTCCACGAGGCCCTGGAGAAGCTCTACCGGGACAAGATGCACGAAAAGGCGCTTTCGCTCCCAAGGCTCCTGGAGGACTTCAACAAATCCTGGTCCGAAAAATGGAGCCAAAAGGTCCTCCTGGTCCGGAAGGATTACACGGCCGACAATTATCGCCGCATGGGAGAGCGCTTCCTCGGCGACTATTACCGCCGCTACGCGCCGTTCGAGCAGGGCAGGGTGGTGGGACTCGAAACCCAGGAAACCGTCGCGCTGGACGAAGGGGGACTTTACAGGCTCCATGTCCGGATCGATCGCCTGGTCGATACGGGCGACGGGCTATACGAGGTCCATGACTACAAGACCTCCTCCGGGCTGCCGGCGCAGGAAGAGCTCGACCGGGATATCCAGCTCGCGGCCTACTCTCTCTGGGTGAGGCGCCGCTTCAAGGACTTCAAGCGGGTGCGCCTCGTCTGGCACTTTCTGGCCTTCGACAAGGAAATGGACTCCTGGCGCACGGACGAGGACCTGGAAAAAGTCCGGCAGAAGCTCCTCGACGACATCCGGACGATCGAAGCGGCCGAGGATTTCCCACCCCGGGTATCGAGGCTCTGCGGCTGGTGCCTGTATCGGCCGTTATGCCCGATGTTCCGGCACGAAGCCCACACGGCCGGGCTCCCTGAAAACGAATACCTCAATGAGAGCGGCGTCCGTCTCGTCGACGAGTATGCCCGGGTCAAGGCCGAGGTCGAGTCCCGCCTGCGGGAGGCTGAAGAAAAACTGGAGAAGCTGGAGCAGGCGCTTATCGCTTTCTGTCGTGCGGACCTCGATAAAGAAAAGGTGGCGGCTGTAACCGGCTCGGAGAACAGCGTGACGATCCGCAGGGTGGAGCAGGTCAAATGGCCGGCCAGGAATTCCGAAATCAGGGCCCGTCTCAAGGCCGCCTTGAAAGACCTCGCCCTTTGGGACCGGGTCGCCGACCTGGACCCCCATTGCCTCAACCGGATCTTAAAGGAAGAAAAAGCGCTCTCTGAAACAGACCGGGCGGTCTTGGAGTCCTTCAAGGAAATGAAAACGACCCACCGGTTGACTGTCTCGCGCAAAAAACGCCAAGGAGCCTGATTGAGAGGGAAGGTTTTTTTCTTTGGCCTTTTAACGGCTGCGCTGCTTGGGCCGTCGTGCCGCCGGAGGACCGTGGCGGACGAGATTATCGAGACCATCGACCAGATCGTCCGCCGGGCCGAAAACAAAGACCTTGACGCGATCCTGGCATTTATGGCCGAGGATTTTGGGGATTTCGAGGGCCGCGACAAGGCCTCCCTCGGCGCTCTTTTAGCCTCTTATTTCGAAGGCCGGACGGGCATCGTGGCCCATAGGCTGAGCACCCGGATCATCGGCTTCGAAGCCGATCGGGCGGACGTCGAGGCGGAGGTCGCCCTCTCCTCGGGCGGAGCCGAAGCCCTGCGGCGGTTAGTCCGCATCTCGCCCGACATCTACCGCATCAGGCTCGACCTCGGCCAGGCGGGAGGAAGATGGCTCGTCCGCTATGCCGAATGGTCGCCCATCGGACTGGACGGACTTCTCCCGGAGTCTCTGGTCGAGCTCAAGAAAATCTTTCCCAGGCTCTGGACCGATCGTTAATGACTTTTTGGACGAGGTGAACCATGAATTCGACAACCCGAAACACGGAAATCCTGATCATTGGAGGGGGACCCGCCGGATACGCAGCGGGGATTTATGCCTCCCGGGCCGGTCGAAAGACCACGATCCTGGAAGGCCGCGGACGGTCGCGTCTCGCCGTGGGATATACGCTGGAGAACTATCCCGGGTTCATTTCGATCGACAGCGGCGAACTTCTCCGGAGCTTCAGGGCCCACGCGGAGCACTTCGGAGCCGAGATCCTGGCCGAGGAGGCCATCGACTTCAACCTGACCGGCCCGACCAAGTACGTGGTTACAAGGGAACACCTCTACGAAGCCAAAGCCCTAATCCTGGCGACCGGAAAACCCGTCCCCCGGGAACGATTGATCCGCGGCGAAGAGCGTTTCATCGGCCAGGGGGTGAGCTACTGCGCCACCTGCGACGGCCCTCTCTACCGAGGTCTGACCGTGGCGGCTTATGGCGATTCGGACGAGGCGGCCGAGGAAGTGCTGGCCCTCCACGGGATGGGCTGCCGAGTGCATTGGATTCCGGGCGCTGCTCGCGACGGGAAAACGGATCCCCCCAGGGCCGGGGAGATCGAAGAAAAGGGGATCCCCATCCATCGGAGGGCCCGGATCAGCGAGGTGCAAGGCGGAAAAGGTGTGGAGCGATTGGTGATAGAAAAGGAAGGCCGGGAAGAAGAGATGGCCGTGGCCGCGCTGTTCGTCTTCCGGGAGAGCCTGACCTCGCCTCTCTTCGAGAAAGCCGGCCTCTCCCTTGACCACAGGCAGTGCCTGAGCGTGGACAGGCGCCAGAGGACGAATATCGACGGCGTGTTTGCCGCCGGAGACATCACCTGCGGAGGGATGCAGGCCGTCACGGCGGCTGCGGAAGGGGCGGTCGCCGCCATCCAGGCGATCGCCTACGTCCGAAAAATCGCCTGAGCCCGGACGTCTATCAGGCGAAGCTCTTCAATTTGCCGTTGAGCTCGGGCGACTGCAGTTTGCGCAGAGCCTTGTTTTCGATCTGCCTCACGCGCTCCCTTGTCACCTGAAGATGCGCGCCGACCTCCTCCAAGGTATGGTCCCTGCCCTGGCCCAGCCCGAACCTCAAGCGGATGACTTCGGCTTCCCTCTCCGTCAGACTGTTCAGGGCCAATTCTATTTGCTGACGCAGGCTCGAATGGACGACCGTGTCGGCGGGGGAGGGAATATCCCGGTCCTGGATAAAATCGCTCAGGGAGCTTTCGCCCCTTTCCCCGACCGGAGTCTCGATGGAAACCGTCTCTTGGGTGGTCTGAAGAATCTCGGAGACTTTCCGGACGGGAAGGCCGGTCCTTGCCGCGATCTCCTCCACAGTGGGCTCTCGGCCTTTCTCCTTGCTGAACTGCTGGTTCAGATGGCCCAGCTTATGCAAGGTTTCACTCATATGGACCGGGACGCGGATCGTCCTGGACTGGTCGGCGATCGCCCGGGTGACGGATTGGCGGATCCACCAGGTCGCGTACGTCGAAAACTTATGGCCGAGCCGGTAGTTGAACTTGTCCGCCGCCCGCATGAGCCCGATATTCCCCTCTTGGATGAGGTCGAGGAAATGAAGGCCCCTGTTCTGGTAGCGCTTGGCGATGGAGACGACCAGGCGGAGGTTGGCGGCGACAAGCTCCGACCTCGCTTCGTCGTGGAGCTTCTTGCCCACCCGGATGAGATCGGCGGACTTCCGGAGTTCGCCGGCCCGTCGCTTTGCGACCCGGCGCAGCCCCGACCGGCAGGCGGCCAGGACATCGTCCACCAGGCTTTCAAAGGTTTCCCGACGGAGCCGCAGTCCCGGCAGAAGGTCACGCATGCGGAGGACCAAACGGCCCCTCCGGAAGGCTGACTTCTTTCCCCGAGGCATACGCTTCAGCCGTCCGGCCAGTTCCCGAACCTGCCGGATGCCGGCGCGCGCCTCGGCGAGGGCGGCTTTCTCGCCCTTTTCTTCGATTTCCTCCTCGGTGAAATCAAAGACCTCTTTTAACTGTCCCGGGGATTTTTCGACATTCTCCTCCATCTCCCGGAGATAATCCAGGAAGACGGGAGCCATGACAAGCCCCTTGGAAATCAGCTTCTTTCCCTTTTCGATTTTCCGGGCCAGGGCGACCTCGGCCTCCTTGGTGAGGAGCATCACCCGCCCCATGTCCTTGAGATAGACCCGGACGAGGTCCACGTCGGGTCCCGCGCTTTCCGCCCGCGCGCCGGTCTCCCCGGCCGCAAGGAAGAGATCCCCTTGCCCCGGAATTCCCGGCTCGGACGGTCCGGACCCGAGAAGGTCGACCCTCTCTTCGAAAAGAGCGTTCCCTTCGCCCGGATCCGCCAGGGCCGGCCGGTAGGGGCTGTATCCCGAAACCGCCGATTCTTCCCAGCCTGTCCTCATGACGTCCTCCCTATATCCTAGTATTTATATAGATTAACTGTGATTAAGTCAAGAGCGTTGCATTTCCATGAAACAGGGGGAGGAGAGGGTGCTGGCTGTTTTTCGGGGAATTAGCAAAAGGAGGGGTTTGGGATGGCGGTTTCCGCCCAGCCAGCCAAGCGAAAAGCCAAACGTATTCTAGCACACCATTTCTATTAAATCAATAGATTCTATGTAATTTATCAGAATTGACCGAATCCGGGGACCGTCTCGCCCGATCCGGGCCCGAGACCCGGGCGAAAGAAAATTCCAGTTGAAATTCCCCGTCCCGATTGATATATTCTTGTCCCATGCCTCGATGGATTAAAAAGGACCGCCGCAAGCCTCCGTCCGCGGCCGAGCCGGCCCGGCCGGAAACTGGGGATAATGGTACGCGCCCTGGGAAGCAGCTGACCGGTCTGTTTCGGGAAAGGCGCCGGGACAGCCGGCTCGTCGAAGAAAACAAGGTTTCCATCGGACTCCTGCCCGACGGCCGCGGCGCATCCGAAAGGACGATCACCAGCGCCTTGACCAAGGACATCTCGCCGGGCGGAGTCCGGGTGGTCACCAGCACGGTCCTGCCGGTCGATACGCTCCTCAGTCTGGAGATCGTCCTCTCCGGACTCCACCGCGTGCTCCGGGCCATGGGAGTGGTTCGCTGGACGCGCTCCGTATACGGAGAAGGGATGTTCGAGAGCGGGATAGAATTCACGCAGATTTCACCGGAAGAGAAGTTGCTCCTTCTGGAGCACACTTACAAAAAGAAGGGCTGAACCGCCGGCTGCGGAGAGGCCAAAGGAGTCGTCGCATGACAAGAACGATCAAGCGTCGCGAATTCCTTAAGAAAAGTCTGGGGGCCGGATTGACGGCCGCGGTGGGAGCTCCGCTTCTCGGCCGTTTCGCCGTCCATCCGCTTTTCGGCCTGGCCAAGGAGGCGCCCGACGTCGCCGTCGCGGCGGGAGCCGATTACGGACAAAATGTGCTCAAGGCGATCGAACTCCTGGGCGGGATCGAGCGCTTCGTCCCCAAGGGTTCGCGGGTGGCCATCCTGGCCAACGTCCAGAGCAGCCATCCCGGGACCTTCACCAGCCCGGCCGTCCTCAGGTCGGTCCTCCGTCTCTGCCGCGGGGCCGGAGCCAAGGAGGTCAACCTGGTGAGCTGGCAGGCGCTCAAGAATTGGGAGTCCGCCGGACTTGCCCAGGTCGCCGCCGAGGAGGGCGCCGCCCTGAAGCTCATCGAGCGGGACGAGGCGAACTTCAAGCCCGTGCCCATCCCCGGCGGCAAGGCCCTCACCGAAGCCCGTATCCTGAACGTCCTGTTTGAGCACGACGTTTTTATCAACATGCCGGTCACGAAGGACCATGCCGGCAACAAGTTCACCGGCACGATGAAAAACATGATGGGCATCAACTCGCCGGCGAACAACCGCACCTTTCACAAGCCGAACTGGCAGACCGACAGCCTGGCGATCGAGCACCTCGACCAGTCGATCGTTGACCTCAACACCGTCGTCAAGCCGGCCCTCAACGTGGTCGACGCGACCGAGTTCATCACCACCAACGGACCGTTCGGCCCGGGCGAGATCATCAAGCCCAAGAAGGTCGTCGCCGGCAGCGACCGCGTGGCCATCGACGCCTACTGCGCGGGACTCTGGGGCCTCAAGGCCGAAGACATCATCATGATCAGGAAGGGACAGGAACACGGTTTGGGCCAGTCCGACATCAAGAAAATCAAAATCAAGGAGACGCTCGTCTGATCAGGCGGCTGCTGATCCTGACGGCGCCCTTTCTCCTGGGTTTTTTCTGTCTGGCGGTCCGGGGACTTGGAGCGGCGTCCGAAGAAGAAAACCCCCTTCGTCGACTCCTCCCGGACTCGAATATCCCCGGAGGCTGGGCGAAGGATGGAGATTTTCAATATTTCGCCGGGGAAGACCTCTATATCTATATCGACGGCGGAGCGGAAATCTACCTGGAATACGGCTTCGCCCGGGTGATCGTCCAGGACTATAAAAGCGGCGCCGCTAACCGGATCTCCCTCGAGATCTTTGAGATGCAATCCTCCGCGGGCGCTTACGGGATGTTTACTTTCAAGAAAGGCCCGCACGGCGAGGCCATTGATTTGGGGGATATTGGCCAAACGGACGACTATTACCTCAACTTCTGCAAGGGGAGGTATCTTGTGACCATCACCAGCCTTGACCAGACGGAGACGGCCGCAGAGGGCGGCCTCGCCATCGGCCGCGCCGTGGGCTCGCTCATCCGGGAAACGGAGGCTGAACCCGGCCTCGTCGCCCGGCTTCCGCGGGAAGCCCTTCGCCCGCAGTCCATCAAGTATTTTCGGGGCCGTCTGGGCGTTTCCAACAGCCTGCC
>Ga0102851_10000321_pt1 | contig 23223 bp, 21 predicted proteins | sample Mud3Dept3metaG_FD_79558 | JGI IMG/M metagenome (GOLD analysis project Ga0102851, IMG submission 79558) | Freshwater wetland microbial communities from Ohio, USA, analyzing the effect of biotic and abiotic controls - Mud 3 Core 4 Depth 3... | ecosystem: Environmental > Aquatic > Freshwater >... | reverse complement strand
GAGGTAACGCCTTTCGCTATCATCACGGACACCGCCAAGGACGTGAAGATGCTCATCGCCAGCCCCAACATCCTCCCCCGGGTGGCGCTGGTTGATCCCTTGATGACTCTAACCATGCCCCAGGACATCACCGCCGCTACCGGCCTGGATGCCCTTACCCATGCCATTGAGGCCTACGTCTCCGTGAAGGCTCAACCGGTCACCGACACTCTTGCTCTCCAGGCAATTCGGCTCATCGCTGCCAACGTCAGGCAGGCCTGGTCTAACGGCGATAATCTGGAGGCCCGGACCAACATGCTGATCGGGTCGCTTCACGCAGGCCTGGCCTTCGCCAACTCCTCCGTGGCCCTGGTTCATGGGATGGCCAGGCCGATTGGGGCTTATTTTCATGCTCCTCACGGGGTTTCCAATGCGGCCCTTCTGCCCACGGTCATCGAATTCAGTATTCTCGGAAACCCTCAAAAATATGCGGATATTGCCGGGGCCATGGGAGAAAATACGGAAGGGCTTTCCGTCCTGGACGCGGCCTACCTGGCTGCTGAAGCGACCCGGCGGTTGAATGACGACCTGAAAGTACCGACCCTCAGCGGGCTCGGCGTGGAGGAGAAGAAATTCAATGCCGTGGTCAAGCAGATGGCCGCCGACGCGATCGCCAGCGGAAGCCCGGGCAACAATCCCCGGAAAGCCACGCCGGATGAGATTGTGGAACTTTACAAAAAAGCCTTCTGAAGGCGGAATTCGGAATGCGGATTGCGGAATTTCGCCTCACCCCTATCCTATCCTCCATTGAGGGAGAGGAAAAAGGAGAGGCGGAAAATATAGGCATTTTAGGCATTTTGAATTTTAGGCATTCAGATGGAAGGAGAATTTTTCATGGGTAAATACATCGTCAATCTGAATGAAGTGCCGGTGGGAAAGATCACCGGAAGGGAGACGCGCGATTTAATCAGCGGAAAAACCGTGGGGTCTAAGGGGATCTCCCTCCGAATCGCGGATGTCCTCCCCGGAGCTCTCTGCAATCCCGGGCATGTGCACGCGGAATGTGAAGAGGTGATCTTCATTCTCTCCGGGCAGGGGGAAATCAAGATCGGAGAGGAAACCTTTCCCATGAAAATCGGGGATGCGATTCTCCTTCCCACCGGCGTGCCGCATCTCATCCGGAATACGGGGAAAGAGGTCATGCGCATGGCCTGCTCTTTCTCCTCGAATGACATTTCGAGGGACCTGAAGAATGAGGAAAGGATGAGGTTTTGATATGGAAGGTCATGGGTAATAGGTTATGGGTCATGGGTTCAATTTTGGGTGTCTCAGCATCCCTTACCCATGACCCCTAACCTCTCACCTGTTTTTGGGCTATCAGGCTGGCGATCGCCCTGCTTTTGCCCCCCTCCTTAAATATTCCCTCCCGGTAAAAAAGAACATGAAATCCCCGAAAGAGTCGGAGGAGTTCGTTGGGCTTGAGGAGGTATTGAGTTTGACCGGGGCCTCCGTTTCCCAGCTTTTTTTGCTCCGCCGTATAGGTTTCGAAAACCACCATCCCCCCCTTTTTTAAGCCTTTTCTAATCCTGGGGATCAGGCGGCGGTCGAGAAAATAAAAATTGAGAATGACATTATATTTCCCAGGATGAATGGGATAGGTATCCAGGTCCGCGGAAACTGCCTTGATCTTGACCCCTCGAACTTTGGCTGATTTTCGGGCCCGGTTTATGGCCACCGGGGAGACATCGACGGCCTCCGCTTCAAAGCCGTTTTCCGCCAGAAAGAGGGCGTTTCTTCCCTCCCCGGCGGCCAGGTCGAGGGCTTTTCCTTTGGGCAGAGTGCGGAGATACTTTTTCAGAATGGTGTTTGCCCCCTGATGCAAGTCGGGCTTTCTCTCCCGGTATTTCCGGTCCCAGCGCTTTTGATCCTCTTTCATTTTCTGCTTCTCCCGCGGGTGATAATCCATTCTAACAAACAACCCACTTGGGGGCCATTTTTTCGTTTTGGATTTTTTCCCCAGCCATTCTTCTTGGCACATCCGTTCCACGCCTGCCCGCGAGAGGCGACTGGCGCAATTCCTTGACGAAGTCCGGGATTGCTGTATACGGGGTGGGTAAACGGATGAATTTCTAAAAATTGCGGCTGTTTCATTCAAGGCACACCGGGTTCTTCAACCAGAGATCCGAGAAGAGGCGGGCCAAGATTTCCGAGGGTAGAAGTTTTTTTACGAAGGGAGGCTTGAATGCCCCACAATATAGACCTGGAAACCTGCAAGAAATGCGGTCTGTGCGCCGAGGTGTGTCCGAACCAGATCATTGAATGGGCTGAGGGAAAAACGCCCGGATTTCGGGGGGACCGGGTCCCCCTCTGTATTCAATGCGGCCATTGCATGGCGGTTTGCCCGACCCAATCGATCACCACCGGGGGGTTGTCCTACGGGAAGGATTTTTTCGACCTCCCCTTGGGGGGGCTCGGGGAATGCGATTTTTTCAACTTTCTCTCCAGCCGGAGGTCCGTCCGGAATTTTCAGGACAAACCCGTACCCAAAGAGATGCTCCAGAGGATCCTGGACGCGGTCGCCTTGGCACCCATGGGGTTCCCGCCCCATAAGGTCGAGGTCACCGTGGTTCAGACCCGGGCTACCCTTCGAAAAGCGCTCCCCCATCTGGCAAAGCTTTACGGTGATTTGAGAAAATACATGAAGAATCCGCTGATCCGTTTTCTGATGAAGAAAAAAATGAAACCGGATATCTTCAAGACCATCCAGAACCATATTCTGCCGGCCATGGAGAAGGGACTGCCGGAGATGAGGGAGAAGGGAACGGATATCTTTACCCGCGGAGCCCCGGCGTTACTCCTATTTCATGCCCGCCGGGATTCGGAAAACCACACCGAAGATATTCAAGTCGCCCTCACCTATGGCTTGCTTGCCGCTCACTCGCTGGGCCTGGGAGCCAGCGCCATCGGCCTGATTCCCCCCGCCGTGGAAAGGAATAAAGACCTTCGCCGGTTATTCCAGATCCCCGGAGAAAATGAAGTCCTCGGCTCGATGATCGTCGGGTATCCGAAGATTCCTTTCAAAAGAGGGATCCAGCGGAAGCTGGCTGAAATTACCTGGATCTGAAAGAGGGACTGAGGATAATAGCCCTGGAAGTTGCGGCCGGAGCCCTGCCCCGCAAAGGCGCAGTCCGTATTTCGGACCATCCGCTTTTGATCTGGGGTCGGCCAATGTTGCGAGGTTCAAGTGCATGTCAGGATTACGTTCCATTCATAAATGATTCGGCCCCGCTGTGTTGTCAGGGTCCTTATCGTTATGGGGCATTCGCGTCCCCATGACCCGCTGCCCGTGACGGCAGGGAAAGGAGCCGGGTGGATCAGCGTTTGAATAAGGAATTGGGGTTAAGAGAGGGACTCAGCCGTTCATCCCTTGGGAGGACATCCATCGGTCGGCTGGACATGGAAAAAGGGAATGATGTATGCCGTGAGAACCTGCTCCCACGGGGCGATCGAGAAGTCATTGTATCTGTCTGCAAGCACTGTACCCACGCTCTTCAGCCCGGGAAGGACGAAAACCCGCTGCCCCCCGTTACCAACGGCCGTTTTCGACTCAACGAGGCCTGACGGGGCTGAATAGCAGATGTGCCACCCGTGATACCCGTAGCTTCTGGATGGCTGATTGGGAAAGGTTATGTTCCGCCGGTATCAACGGCGTGGGCTGGGAATAGCCCTCCATGCGCGAATCCCAGGACCTCGAATGAAAACGTCAGGATGAACAGGAATCTAAACGCCCGCTTGCCCATGGGGCCTCCCCTTCCACCAACCGAATGGGAATGGAACGAATTCCAGACCTGCCGGAAGACGCCTCCCCGTCAAGTCGACAGGCGCCGGTATTTCCTCAAAACCTTTTTGAGTTCTTCCTGCGGAAGGCCGTACGCGGTGTGCCCGTCAATACCCTTCAAGGTCTCAGCCGCCATCAGTGCGTTGATGATGGCTTCTTCTGTCGCCCATGCCGTCGCTTCGAAAAGCGGCGTGATCTGATCGTTCGGCAACATTTTCACCTGTGCCGAGCGTCTGACCGGCTTTGCCGCGCCGGCGTTGGCGGTGGAAAAGCAGATGAAGATATCCCCGGAATTGTTTCCCGCCATTCCTCCGGTGCGGGCGATCCCGAGCGCGGCACGCCTGGCCACGCGCTTCAGTTGATGGGGCAGGAGCGGGGCAGCCGTGGCGACCACCACAATGATGGACCCACGCTCCGGCTCCGGGCTGGTGCGTTGCGGGAACGGGACGTGGCCGGTGATTTCCTTGCCCACCGGGACCCCCGCAATCTGGAGTTGACCGCGCACCCCGAAGTTCGCCTGTACGAGGACGCCGACCCGATAGCCCCCGTCCCGATCCGTCAGGATTCGGGAGGAAGTGCCGGTGCCGCCCTTGAAGTCATAACAAATCATTCCGGTGCCGCCGCCCACATTGCCCTCCGCCAGGGGGCCGGACGCGGCCGTTTGGAGGGCGTTCAGGACATCCGTTTCTTTGACGTGAAATCCGTTGATGTCATTCAGAAAGCCGTCATAGGTTTCCGCGACCACGGGGAGGGACCAGGGCTGAAAGAGCTTGCCTGTCCTGGCCTGCCAGGCCACCACCGCATCTCGCACGAGGCCCACGCTGTGGGTGTTGGTGAGCAGAATCGGGCCCTCCAGGAAACCCGATTCCTCCACCCAGGTCGTCCCGGTCATCTCGCCATTTCCGTTCAAAGGAAACCAGGAAGCAAAGACCGGGTCGTTGCTGGCCCGGCCGCGGGGCAAGATCGCACTAACGCCCGTTCGCACGGGGCCGACGCCCACCTGTAAAGGCCCGTCGCCGGCCACAAGTGTGGCGTAGCCCACCTCCACACCGGGCACATCCGTAATCGCGTTCCAGGGTCCTGGAACCCCGTCAAAAGGAATACCCAGGTCCCGCGCTCTCTTCATGATCGTTCCTCAAATTACAGCCGCTTCGATACCAGGCCCGTGTCTGTTCGATCCATCGCGGCGCACCGGCGGGCTGCTGGAAGACGGCAGGCAACGTCAAACCGTTGGGCAAACGGCGCTGCGGATGGCCTTCCAGGCGAGATCCGAGCAAACCTGGCCGAGCGCCATAAGATTCCATGAGGTAGCTTCGATCTCCTCGGTTGAAACTGCGAACAGGATGTCGCCATCGTTCATGGTGTGAAACGGCTGAATCACACAGGCCATCGCCGCATGCACCTGCCGGGCCAACTGGGACAACTCCCTGGGGCTCAAACGCTGGTTGACCACCACCGCAGAGACCGTGGTGTTGCCGCCCCCCTCCGCCTCTGCAAACCTTAATTCCTCGGGATGTTGGGCCATCACTTCGCGCAGATGCATCCGCCGCCCGGTTTCCCGATCCAGAAGCCCGCGCAGGACACCGCCATTCTCGTCGAGAACCACGCCGATGGAGTTGACCACCGTGAAAACGGCAAGGCGCAGATTTCCGATGGTGCTAAACGCCCCGCCTTGTCCTCCGGGTTCACCGAGGAAACGAGTCGAGCCGCGGATCTTTCCCACGCTTGCGGAGCGACCGGCGCCTCTTTGTCCCAGGGGAAAGCGACCCGCCTCCGCAGAGAGAAAAGCGGCGCGGCCCAGCGCCTTGTCCGGATAGATCAGGTTCTGACGGACGCCGAAGTCATAGATAATGGCTCCGGATACACAGGCGATCGAGCCCCAGACCGCGGTACCGCGCGCCGCGAGGATCTCCGCTGCGACCCCGGTCGCGGCTTCCAGCCCGTACAGCGAGCCGCCTGCAAAACACACGGCGTCGACCCGCTCGTAGCCCCCGATCAGCCCCGGAGATCCGCCGCGCACATCCACTGCCGACGCCGCTCCATGGGGAAAGCTCAGCACGGTGCAACCGGTGGGCCCCCCATCATACTCAGCGATACCGATGTGTAGACCCGGGAAGTCGAGTTCCAGCGCCGGTCCTCCACTGGGGATTCGTGGGATCAGCTCGTTTTCGGTTTTCATGATTTCTGGCTCTTCCTCCTGGTGTCTTCCTTCAGGCGATCGTATCGAACAGCGCCTGACTGTATGGATGAGACGGACGGTCGTAGAACTTCCGGACGGGTGCTTGCTCCACGATTTCTCCGGCGCGCATCACGACGATACGGTCCGCAACATACCGGGTGGCCGCAAGGTCATGGGAAATGAATAGCGACGCAAAACCGCCCTCCGTCTGGAGCTGCTTGATTAGGTTCAGAACCTGAGTCTGAATCGAGACATCCAGAGCACTCACAGCCTCGTCGAAAACTACGAAGCGGGGGCGAGTAATGAGGGCTCTGGCAATGGCTACCCTCTGCCGCTGTCCCCCAGAGAGTTCGTGCGGATACCGTTGTGCGAAACCCGCGTCAAGACCGACCATGGTCAGCGCTTCTTCGATTCGCCTGATTTTCTCTCGACTGGCGATGCCACCCTGGATCGAAAGCGGCTCGGCAACGGACATCTCAACTTTGAGGCGCGGGTTGAGCGCCCATTCCGGATGCTGCAGGACAACCGCCATCTGGCCGCGGCGACTCGAACGGTCGATGGGTGAATGCCCGTCGAATATGACCTTGCCGACGGTCGGCTGCAGCACTCCAAGGCACAGCTTCCCAACCGTGGTCTTGCCGGAACCCGACTCGCCGACCATTCCGACGATTTCCCCTGGCTGAACTTCGATAGACACCTTGTGAACCGCCTCGACGGTGCGCCGCGCCCACATAGGCCCGCTGTGGTACGTCACGCTGGCCGAAACCAATTCAATCAATTGAGCGCTCATCGAGCATGGTCCTTTTTCTGCGGGTCATCGATGATCCGCTCGGAATGGTGGCAGAGCACCATGCGGTTGGCAACAAGTCGCGCAACGGGGCGTTCCACCTGGCATCTTGCGCCAGCAAAGCGGCACCGCGGCGCAAACCCGCACCCCTCGGCACGGCCGGACAGCACGGGGGGTATTCCGGGAATCGGCTGCAGCATTTCGCCCGGCCGCTCACGGCCTGGGGCTGCGGCCAATAACGCCAGTGTGTACGGGTGGCCAGGGTTTGCGAACACCACCGAAGTCTTGCCATCCTCCACCACACGACCGGCGTACATCACGGCCACCCGCTCGCAATGCCGGAGGACGACACGGAGTTCGTGGCTGAGGAGAATAACTCCCGTGTTCATGGCCGTGCGCAGGGACACGAGAAGATCGAGAATATGGTCCCGAAGGGAGGCGTCGAGCGAAGCCGTCGGTTCGTCCGCGATCAGAAGCGCTGGTTTTCGTACGATCGCCAGGGCGATGACCACACGCTGGGCCATTCCTCCGGAGAGCTGGTGGGGATAACTGGAGGCGACCCGCGCTTGGTCCGGCAGGCCAACTCGCGCCAGAAGATCGAGGGCCTCATTCTGCCCGAAGCTGTCACCCCCGGCGTACACCAGCTGGCGCCCGACCTTCATCGTGGGATCAAGTGCCGTCATGGGGTCCTGAAAAACGAACCCCAGCCTTTTGCGTCGCAAACCGCGTATGCTCTCGTCGTTGGCATCAAACACAGAGTTGCCTTCCAGCTTCAGGTCACCGTGGAGCCGATTGGCAAAGCTTGGCAACAACCGTCCGATCGCCAGCCCCATGGTGCTCTTCCCCGAGCCGCTTTCGCCAACGATGCCGATCACGCTTGGTTCCGTCAATAAGAGGCTAGCTTCGTCCAATGCCCGCACAACACCGCGGCGCGTGACATACTCGATGGCCAGGTCCTCAATAGACAGCAGCGGTGTCATCGCAAGGACCTGCCGCGCAGCGGGTCGAGCATGTCGCGCAGTCCGTCTCCCACCAGATTGACCGACATAATCGCAAGGCTGAGAACACCCCCGGATGAAAACACCATCCAAGGCGCAATGGTGAGGTACACGGCTCCGGTGCGAAGCAACGAGCCAAGGGAGGCATAAGGTGGCTGGATCCCGAGCCCCAGAAAGCTGAGGCCGCTCTCGATCAGCATTCCGACCGACAGCGCGTAAGTGAGCTGCACCAGCACAGCTCCCGTGATGTTGGGCAGGAGATGAATGATCATCACCCGCATTCTGGAGGCTCCAGCGACCTCCGCCGCCACCACGAAGCCTCGTTCCACCAAACTCAGGGTAACGGCTCGAACGACACGAATGAACAGGGGTAAGGTTGCGGCTATGATAACGGTTACGACGGAAACGTCACCCGGGCCGATCAAGGCCGCGACAAGGAGCCCCAGAATCAGAGCGGGGAAAGCAAACATGACGTCCGCCAGCCGCATGATGAGCCCATCGACCCACCCTCGTACATAAGCGGAAATCATTCCGATCAGCGCGCCAAGGGCTGCGGTCAGCATAACGGCGATGCTCGCGATCAGGAAGGTGACGCGAATACCCTGCACCACCCTGGGCAAGTAGGACCGGCCGAGTTCGTCCGTGCCCAGCGGAAGCTCCCACGTGGGTGGTCCGAGCCTTGGACCGGCACCGATGGCTGTGGCGTCACCCAGGGGTAGCATGCTCCCAAAGACCCCGATCAGGATCAGCACCAGCAAAGCAAGACCGGCCAGTCCGGTCAGCCGGTCGTTGAGGTAGAATGCGGAAAAAGCCTTTAGAATGCGCATGCAGGACTTCCTCACTGTTTGTCACGCGCCGCTGCGATCCGCGGATCAAGGATCACATAAACGATGTCGGAGAGCGTGTTGATGGTTACGAATACGGCCGCGGCCAGCAAGACACCCGCCTGCACCACAGCGTAATCCCGATTCTCCAACGCATTGAACGTGTAAAGGCCGATTCCGGGCAGCGAATACAAAACCTCTATGATCACCGCCCCGCCGAGCAAATACCCCATGTATGTGGCGGTCACCGTGAAGATCGGGATCGAGGCATTTCGCAAGACATGGAGGCGCACGATCTGCCATTTCGTCTGGCCGCCTGCGACCGCCGTGGTGATGTGTCCCTCGGTCAGGACACGCTGCACGGAATCGCGTGTCGTGCGCAGGATCAGCGCGATGCCGAAGACGGCCAGCGTGATCGTGGGGAGGGTTATGGCCCTGAGGTTGGTGACCGGGTCCTCGAAAAACGGGACATAGCCGCCCACCTTAAGGCCGAGGGACCAGACCGAAAAAATATACACGAAGGCGCTGCCGATTACGAAGTTCGGGACGCTGGCGCCCACGGCGCCAATCACCCGGCCTATCCCCCGGACCAGCCGGCCGCTGTCGGATAAGCCGGCGAGCGTCCCAAGCGGAAAGCCAACCAGCAGGGCGACCGCCGTGGCCATCAAGGTCAGTTGAATGGTCGCCGGAGCGCGCCGGGCAATTTCTTTGGCAACCGGGGATTGGGTCACAAGAGAAATCCCGAAGTCCCCCTGCAATACCGCGCCGAACCAATAGACGAATTGCTCCGTGGGCGTTCGGTCCAAGCCGAAGCGCTTCGCCACCGTCGCCCGCGCCTCGGGCGTCGAAATGGGCCCCAGGACGATGTCCTCGAAACTTGCAGGCATAGCTCGCAGGGCGATGAATATCACGACAGCCACCCCACAGAGCGTGATGAGTCCGACAAGCAGACGAACCAAAATGGTGTTTAGGGTTTTCATGAATGGAGCAGAGCTTTAAAAAACCCCTCAGACGACAGGGTCGTCTGAGGGGCGGATCGCGCAGAGACCGCACCTTGACTCTATGGCTACCGCTTCGATGTAAAGGACTCGAGGTACTTCAGGGTGTTGAAATTGCCCTCGGCTCGACCGAAACGCGCATCCACCAGGTCCTTTCGATACCCGATGTAGTCAGGCTTGTTGACCAGGGCGAGCATGTTGGCCTGCTCGTCGATGATGGCGCAGGCCTTTTTCATTGCCGCGGTCCGATCGGCACCCGGGGGGAGCTGGTTGATCTTGCTCAACTCCTCGTTGTAGGCCTCGACCGGTTTCAGAAAGCCTTTGTTGAATGCCGCCGTGATCGGGTTCCACCACCTCAATACCAGCGAGGGATCGCTGTACCCGGCAAACCATGAAACCGCCAGGTGGAAATTGGTATTCTGGGGGCTGAAAACCCTCTTGTACCAGTCCGCAACGGGCACTTGCTCGATATTCACCTTAAACCCGGCCTCGGCCAGACTGGCCTGCATCACCTGGGCGATCAGAGGATAGGTTGCCAGCACCGGCGAAGCGATGATGCTGATCTTGAGGTTCTCCGCCTTGGCCTCCTTCAGGAGCGCCTTGGCCTTGGCGATGCGCTGCTTGCGCGGCATGGAATAGGTTGGCAGGTCGCGGCAGGCTTGAAGCCCGAAGGTTTCCGGCACCGGACAATCCACGGTGGACTGACCGCCAAAGACAATGTCAACAATGCGGGCGCGGTCTATGGCATAAGCCATGGCCTGGCGTACGCGGAGATCCGCAAAGGGGGATTTCTCGTCTATGGCGCTCACATCCAATCGGAAGTAATTCGGCGTCTGTTGAATGAAGGTCTCGACATTGGGGATCCCCTTGAGAAGCTTGGGCGCGTCGGGAATCTCAAAGGTGGCGAAATCGACCCGTCCGTCCCGCAGCGCGGCAACCCGGGCCGCATCGTCGGGAATGATCCGGATCTCGACCTCGGGCACCTTCGGAAGGCCGGGGCGCCCATAGTGCGGGTTGGCGGCGAGCTTCCATAACTGATCCTGCAGGTGCTGAACTACCATGTAGGGCCCCGAGCCCATCATGGCTTTCGTGGGATCGAAGGTCTTTTCATTCACCTCCTTCATGGGTAAGATCGACATCGTCGAGACCGAGAGTACGGACAGGAGAGGGGTATGCGGGGCGTTGAGCTCGATGCGCACCGTATGGTCATCCACTGCGAGGATTTTCTTCACGCTTCCGAGGTTCACCCTCCAGGCGGCTCCGAGAGCCGGATCCAGGATGCGCTCCAGGCTGCCAACGACATCGGAGGCGACGAGCCGACGACCGTTGGAAAATGCCGCATTGCGGCGGAGATGGAAAATGTACGTGGTCGGGTTCGGCTGTTCCCATCTCTCTGCCAATCGTGGGACCACCCGCAGCTCGTCGTCTGTACCGGTCAGGGTCTCGTAGATCAGGTAGTAGACTGTCCACGATGTCCCGCTGCCCGAAGTATGGGGATCCGTCGAAAGGACCTCGGAAGGCTTACCCCAGACAAGCTTTTGGGCGGCCGAGGAAGAAGGGGAAACCGCCAAGAGTGCCGCGATCACCATCACCAAGACGGCCACCGACCGATAAAGCGACTGACAAATGGCAATTTGGCGCATGAAAATCCTCCTCTCATTTTTTTGATAAGAACCTACTTTGGGGCAGGTTCAAAGTAGCCAAAATACAGTGCAGAGAAATGGGGGTCAAGGAAATTCAAGCGCAAATTCATGCACAACGATGACACGGCCCGCCCTCGCCGTCCACCGATGCCCACACCTTCAAGGAATGACCACCGCTGCGAAAATCACAAATCAAAAGGCCACAGATCAAATGGCCAGCGTATCCGTGTAATTCAAAACTTCATCAATCACCCTCAGTCCTTCCCGCAGCTCACCCTCTTTGATGCACAGAGGGGGGGCGATAAAAAGATAATTCCACCGCACGGTCGTGTACACTCCGCCTTCGAGCAGGCGTTTGTTGATCTCCCGGGCAACCGCCCCTTCCGCCCCCATGGCGTTCCATTTCACCAGGGGCTCCCGGGTTTCCCGGTTCTTCACCAGTTCGAGCGCCCAGAAGAGCCCGACCCCCCGGCTTCTTCCAGTGACCGGTGCTTCGCTTTCATAGCCTCCGTTTCTTTCCAAGGGGATGGGGTCAGGCATAGCTAAATTATCTTTTCCTTAGCCTCCCGTTTCCGCTCTATACCTTTTGATATCGGACCTCTCCGCCTACAATCGTCATGTCCACGGGAATGTCCTTGATCTCATCCGGATCGACCCGCCGGGGATCTTCCCTCAGGACCACTAAATCTGCCACTTTGCCGGAAGAGATCGAACCTTTCAAGTCCTCCTCAAATGACGCATAGGCAGAACTCATCGTGTAGAGTTGTAAAGCCTCTTCCACGGTGATCCGTTGCCGAGCACCCAGCATCTCTCCGGCCGAACTCTTCCGAGTGACGCAACTTTGAATCGCCATGAGGGGCTCATAAGGCCCGCAGGGATGGTCTGACGATCCCGATACCCCAATGCCGTAATCGAGAAAAGAGCGGTGGGCAAACATCATTTCGACCCGTTTGACTCCGTAAGAGGGGATCATCTTTTCCCCATGATGATAGATGTAAGACCCAAAGGGGGTAACCAGCAGCTTGAGTCTTCTGATCCGATCCAGAATGCCGGGGGTAACCACGGTGCAATGCTCTAAGCGGTGGCGATGGTTTTTGCGGGGGAATCCCTCCAGGGCCTTTTCAAACCCACTCAAAGTCATCTCGATAACCCGGTCTCCATTGGCGTGCACGCATACCTGGAACCCCGCCTCGTGGCCCTGCCGGATTTGCTCATGCAGCACCCCTTCCGATTCTACGGCGAGAATTCCTTTATTATCCGACCCAACGTAGGGTTCGGAAAGATAAGCGGTCCTTCCGGCAATCGCCCCATCGGCCAGAATTTTGATTCCGCCGATTTTCAGCCATTCGTTCCCGAAGCCCGTACGGAAGTTCAGGGCCCGAAGATGGGGCAAGTACTCGATGGAAATCAGCATGTACACCCGCACCTTACAATCCCCGCTTTTGAAAGCCTCTTGATAGGTTTCCAGCGTCTGAGCCGAAACCAGAGCGTCATGCACGCTGGTGATTCCGGAGGCGAGATAGCGGTCACAGGCCAAACGTAATCCCCTCAGCCGGTCTTTCAGGGGAAAAGGCGGCATAATGGGGGGATGGCCGGTGGTTCCTTCCAGGACATAGGCAAATTGCGCCTGTTCGTAGAGAATGCCGTTTAACCTGCCTGAGGGGTCCCGTCCGTAGGCCCCTCCTATGGGATCCGGGGCATCCTCCCGCACGCCTCCGATTTCCAGGGCCTTGCTGTTGACCACTGCCCAATGACCGCTTACGTGCCGGATGAAAACGGGATGGTCCGATGCCGTTTCATCAAGGTCCCGGCGGGTCAAAACCTTTCCATCCCGGGTTTTGGTATCATCATAGCCGATTCCCCGAATCCATTCCCCGGGAGCCCTGCGCTTGACATCCCGGGCAACCACGTTTTTAATATGGTCGATCGTTGGGCATCGGCCGGGACTGCAATCGATCTGTAAAAGGTCCATTCCGTACAGGGACAAGTGCTGATGGGAATCAATGAAACCCGGGGTCAGGGTCCTCCCCCGGAGGGCAATCATTTTCGTGTTCCTTCCCGCCAGAGACTTGACCTCCTCATCACTCCCTGCTTTTTGAAAGCGACCGTTCTTGATGGCTACTGCCTTCGCCCCGGGTTTTTGAGGATCCATGGTCAGGATATTCCCGCCCCAGAGAATCATATCCGCGGCGGATTCTTTTGGCAGTAAAGGTGACCGGCCGGTCGCCCCAGTCTTCTTCTTTTTTGTTTTTTCCATTTTGTAATCCTCATCAGAGCCTAGAGTAGACGCGACCCGGCGGTCGCTCCCACCCTTAGGATGCTAAAGTATCCGCGTAATCCAGAACCCTGTCGATGACCGCCAAACCTTCCTTCAGCTCATTTTCCTTGATGCACAGCGGTGGGGCGATGAAGAGGTAATTCCACCGCACCGTCGTGTAAACCCCCCCCTCGAGCAGCCGCTTATTGATCTCCCGGGCGGCCGCCCCTTCCGCCCCCATGGCGTTCCATTTCACCAGAGGCTCCCGGCTTTTCTGGTTCTTCACCAGTTCCAGCGCCCAGAAGAGCCCGATTCCCCGGGCATCTCCCAGTGAGCGGTGCTTCGCTTTCATCGTCTCCGTTTCTTTCCGGATCACTTCGCCCATGGCCGCGGTGTTTTCCATCAGCCGGTCTTCTCGGTAAACCTTCAGGGTGGCAATCGCCGCCCCGCAAGCCAGGGGATGGGCGTTATAGGTCAAGCCCGCCCAGAGCATCTGCTTGTCCAGAGTCTCCATAATCTTCTTGGAAATGGCCACCGCTCCCAGAGGGACGTACCCGGAGGTAAGCCCCTTGGCCATGGTGATCATGTCCGGAACCACGTTCCAGTGGTCCACGGCAAACCATTTCCCGGTTCGCCCGAACCCCGACATGACCTCGTCGGCGATGAGGAGGATATTGTTCCGGGTGCAGATCTCGCGGAGCTTCTGCATGTATCCGTCGGGGGGGACAATGAGGCCGTTGCTCCCCACCACGGATTCGACCAGGACCGCGGCCACCGTCTCCGGGGTTTCATACATAATGACCTCTTCCACGGAATCGGCGCAGCGCAGCCTGCAATCCGGATAGGTGAGCCCGAAAGAGCAGCGGTAGCAGTAAGGGTCGAAGACCCGGACCACGCCCGGCATGGCCGGTTCCACCGGGGGCCGGCGCGGGTCGCCGGTTAAGGCAATCGCCCCGTAGGTGGCTCCGTGGTAAGACCGGTAGCGTGTTATGATCTTCCATTTTTTGGTGTACATCCGGGCGATCTTCACCGCGTTTTCATTAGCGTCGGCCCCCCCCAAGGTGAAGAAAAATCTCTTGAGGTCTCCCGGGGTCACCTCGGCCAAGGCCTTCCCCAGGAAGGATCGGGTCTCATAAGCCACGCCCGGGGCCACAAAGCAGACTTTCTCCGCTTGTTCTTTTATGGCTTGGACCACCTTTGGATGCTGGTGGCCGATATTCTGGTTCATGAGCTGGGAAGTCATATCGATATAACGCTTCCCATTTTCATCCCACATCTCAACCCCTTTGGTCTTGGCAATGACGATCGGATCCAAGGCCGACTGCACGCTCCAAGAATGGACTACGAATTCCTTGTCATACTTCTTTACCTCGCTCTGGCTCATCTAAATTCCTCCTCAGAAAAATATAGAGTTTCAGATCATCTCCCTAATCGCGGGTCGAACAAAATGTGAAAACGGCCGTCCCTATTGTATATGCCAACTGTGGACCCTCCACGCTACTCCCAAATCAGAAACCCCGGTTGTTGGGGGATTCATGAATTTCCCCTAGGATCGGGAGTCATTTCAAAGTCCCATACAAAAATTCGGAGACGATTCAAATCTTAGTCAGTCGCCGCATCGAACGCAGTATTTGGGTCCAGTGGAAAGATGGGGCGGCGCAATTTGGTAAACCGGAACTGGCGGTAATCGGACCCGGTCACTCCGACTCCGTTGCATTCGATTACGGCTTTGGAGATGGGCAAGAAGCCGGCCCGGTAATGAATCCTCGACTTAAGTAACAAATATTTCTTGGCGGTCGGCTCAATGCCGACGCTGCGGAAAATCCCTAAATCAAAGGGTTCGTGGTTTTCCTCTATGACTACTACCTGCATAGCCCCCGTATCCAGAACGACGGCCCGGCCCAGGTTCCAGGTGACTCCCGTAAACATCGGGCCCCGGGCCACAAACCGGCCATCCGAGATGGTTCGCACCTTTCCGGTAAGCTCAAGAGGTTCACCCTTGCGCCCGATCGCCGGCATATCCATCTTACCCCCGAGCGGCAAGGTAACCGTACTCCCAACTCCGGCCTTGATCATCGCTTCCACCGCTTCAGGGTCCCGAATGGCGCCTACGGCGACATCCTCCAAACCCTGGCGGACCACCTCCGCCACAACGGCCATGGTATCCTGGGTTCCGCCGGAGGCACAGTTGTCGGCGTGGTCAATTAACAGAATTGGGCCTTCTTTCATCTCTTTAGCCCGGGAAATCGATTGTTCCAGGGGTTCGGCCTGATAGAGGAATTCTTCCCGCCGCCCCCATGCCTCCTTCGCCAATTTTCGGCAGATCTGTCCGGCTCTTCCCCGATCGCCGTCGGTGACTGCGAGGACACTTAGCCCGGCCTGGTAGATATCGGCCAGAGGAAAGCCCCCGAACACGCTGACGGCCAGAGCGTTCTTTTCCTCTAGCTGCGCTGAAGAAATGAGATTGCCCATAGGAGGCTCACTCGTGCCCATGCGTAAAGTATGGGGAATCATCGGGCAACTCATCCAGGCCATGGTCGGATGGATGCGTCCTTTTAAGGATTCGATGAGGATCTGGCCGACTTTTTTCCCGGTATCATACATATCCACGTGGGGATAGGTCTGGTAACCGGCCATCGCGGTGCAGTGGGCTATCATCTCCCCGGTCAGATTCGTATGAAGGTCCAAGGCTACGGCGATGGGCAACTCCGGGGCAATTCTCCGGATTCGCTTCAAAAGGGTGCCTTCTCCGTCATCGGTCCCCTGGGACACCATGGCCCCGTGAAGATCGAGAAACAGGGCGTCGCAACCCCGGGCTACGGATTCACAAATCGCCTTAGTCATCTCTTCGTAAGCCGCGGATTCGACCGGACCGCTGGGCCAGGCCGAGGCGGCAATGGGAGTGACGATTTCCGCTCTCTCCTTCCCGGCGAGATCGATGAACGCAGCAATCGGAGTATTGGTCCCGCGATAGGCCTCCAGGGCCTTATGCTCGAAAATGTCTCCCGACTGGCGAAAGCTGGCCATGGGAGTGGGAACCGGAGAGAAAGTATTGGTTTCGTGCTTCATCATGGCAATGACAAAACGCATCAGTTCACCTCCAGGGCCTTCGGCCCTCTTCAATCTCCCTCTGTTGCCTGCTCGACCGCGCTGAGGGTCAGATACCGATCTTTAATCTCTTCATTAGCCATGAATTCCTCGTTATTCCCGTGGTAGACAATGCAGCCCTGATCGATAATGTAATGATGGGTAGAGAGCGCGGTGCACATGGCCAAGTTTTGCTCCACCAGGAGGACAGTAATGTTTTCCCGGAGAATTTCCCGGGTGATCCTCTGCAGCTCCTGGACGATGATCGGAGCTAGTCCCTCCGAGGGCTCATCCAGCAGAAGCAGCTGGGGCTCGTTCATCAAGGCCCGGGCGATGGAGAGCATCTGCTGCTCTCCCCCGGAGAGTTTGGCCCCCCGATGGCGACGGCGTTCGGCCAATTTGGGAAATTTTTCAAACACCCGATCGAGGGTCCAGGTGCCCCGATGGCTTTTCCCCTTCGCCACGCGGGCAATTTCCAGATTTTCGACTACCGTCAGGTAGGAAAAAATCGCTCTTTCTTCCGGGACGTAAGCGATACCTTTCCGGGCAATCCTGAATGGTTTCAGCCCGCAAATCTCCTCACCCTTATACCGAATACTCCCCTCTTTTGGGCGAACCAGGCCCATAATGGTCTTCAAAGTCGTGGTCTTTCCGGCCCCATTCCGGCCCAGAAGCGAGACGGCTTCGCCCTGCTCAATGGAGAGATTGATTCCCTGGAGGACATGGCTGGTCCCGTAATAGGAGTGTATGTTTTCGAGGGTGATCATTCCGTAGTTCCTCCCAAGTAGGCTTTCTGGACCTCCTCGTTTTTCTCAATCTGCGAGGGAGGTCCTGTGGCAATCACCTGCCCTTGATGAAGGACGGTGATCACCGTGGAGATCGACCAAACCAGCTTCATGTTATGTTCAATCACCACCATCGCCCGTTGCTTAGCTATTTTTTTGATCAACCGGATCATCCGGATGGTCTCTTCGGGGGACATCCCGCTGGTGGGTTCGTCCAGCAATAGCAGGAGGGGATTGCCGGCCAGGGCAATGGCCACTTCCAGGGTACGCTGGCCCGCATGGGAAAGCTCTCCGGCTTTTTTCGCCGCGATGGGGGTCATCTCCATTTCTTCGAGTACTTTCCGGGCTTGACCGATGGGAGAGGTAAAAGAACGAAAATCTTTCAGAAAATTAAAATGGCCCGAATGCTGACTGTGGGCTGCCAGCCGCAAATTTTCCAGAACGGTCAGATTCTTGAAGAGGCTATTCAGCTGAAAGGACCGGCCGATCCGCATCTGGGCCACCTGATGAGGTTTCAGCCCGGTAATTTTTTTTTCTCGGAAAAATACTTCCCCCTCCGTGGGAGAAATTTCTCCGGTCAGGATATTGAAAAAGGTGGTCTTGCCAGCTCCGTTGGGTCCGATGATCGAATGGACGGCCCCCTCCTCTACCTCCATATTCACATGATCTACGGCCATCAGGCCGCCGAAGTTTTTGGTCAGGTTCACAGTCCGCAGGATCATGGCTTTTCCCCTTGTCCCGCGCGAGTGGCGGTGAATTTATTCCAGCTGTCGCTTAGGATCCCCCATATCCCCCCTCGCATGAACAGGACAAAAACCACAAAAATCACCCCCAAGATAAAAAGCCACCTTGCCCAGAGCAAGCTCAATATTTCTGAAGCGATCTTGACGACGATGGCCCCGATAATCGGCCCAAACAAAGACCCCGTGCCCCCCACCAGGGACATGATGATGAAATCCGTCGAAGTAACCAGCTCGATGGCATTGACGGGCACCATCTTTATGAATAAAGCATAGAGTCCTCCCGCCACCCCGGTAAAGAAACCGGAGAGGGTGAAAGCCATCACCTTATACTGGATGACATTATATCCCAGGGCTCGAGTCCGGTCGGGGTTTTCCCGAATGGCCATGAGGACCCGACCGAAGGGAGAATGGATGATCCGTCGGATGACGATGAAAGACAGGAGAAAAATCACCCACACAAAAAGGAAGAATTGAAAATTGCCCTGGACGGGAAGTTCAAACCCCGGAAAAAGGGAAACGTCCGGCCGGGGTACGTTCAATAGGCCGTCATCCCCACCGGTGATCCCTTTCCATTGGTAGGCCATGAAGAAGGCCAATTGATTGAAGGCCAGGGTGAGCATGACGAAATAAATCCCCACCTGCTGAATAGAAAGGAAGCCGATCAAAGCGGCAAGGAGGGCCCCGAAGATTCCCGATAGAGCCAGGGTCAGCATAGGATGCAAACCGAAATGAATCAGCAACAGGCCCGTCAGGTAAGCCCCGGAGCCAAAAAAAATGGCCTGTCCGAAAGACAGAAGACCGGTGTAGCCCAGAAGCAAATTGAAAGAGACTGCACCCAAGGCATAGATGACGATCTCGGCTGGCAGGGTTTTATAAGGCAGGAGGAAAGGCAGTAAGAGTAGCAGACCCGCCAAGATGAAAATCTCTCCATCGATCCAATTTTTTCTCTTTCCGAGTGCTTTTTCGATCATATTTTATTTGTCCATCAGGAAGCAGATTCTCGCAGATGCTCGCGAATCATAGACCCCTTCTGCGGGGGAGCCCAAAGGCCCATTACGAGGAGTCCGCCGGGAGAATATTGCGGGCCGGCGCCAAATCCTGAAAATCGACGTTCCTCTGTACCGCAAAACAGAATTATCTGAAACCCAAGAGTCCCCGTGGCCAGATCAGGATGACAAGGGCCATTGCCGCAAAGGTGGCGATCATGGCTCCCGGCGGCCAGACCAGGGCAATCATCGATTCGACGATCCCCACGATAAGGCCGCCGAGGATGGCTCCCGTGAAACTTCCCAGTCCTCCGATGACCACGACCACAAAACAGAGGGTCAATATCGAATCTCCCATAAGGGGCATGGCCCCCCGCATGGGCAAACTGACGGCTCCGGCCAGCGCTGCCAATCCCATCCCCAAGGCAAAAACGACCGTGAAGACCGTATATATATTAATACCCAGGCTGTTCACCATATTGCGGTTTTCGGTGCCCGCCCGGATGATGGAACCGTAACTTGTTTTCTCGATGAGTAACCACGAAATCAAACAGATGGCCGCGATGAATACGATGAGAAAGATTCGGTATTCGGGGAAAGAAAAGTTCCCAAAATCCACTACCCCGGCCAGTTGCCTGGGCATGGGCACACTCTTCCCGACGGGTCCCCAGATCATGATGATGACCTCCTGAATGATCAAGGTCATCCCAAAAGTCAGGAGGATCTGATAAACATGTTCCTCATCATACATTTTCCTCAGCAGCACGACTTCAATCAGCGCTCCCAGCAACCCGGTTATGACCGGAGAGAGAAAAATCGCCACCCAGAAGCTGCCACTCCATTCCCCTATCAGGACCGAAATTTGGAAGGCTAGGTAGGCCCCGAGGGCATAGACGGCGCCATGGGCAAAGTTGATGATGTTGAGCATGCCGAAGATGACAGTCAGGCCAACCGCCATCAGGACATAAATCATGCCCAAAGAGATTCCGTTGAATAGTTGAACTAAAATCAAGTCCATTATTAAGGAGTCCCTCCTTTAGAGAGGCCCAACAAGAAATCTGCAAAACTCTAGCGCCCCGGAGGCCGTTTCCTCTTTCAAACTGATGAATCGTAAAACTTTCCTGTCCCGTGGGGCTCCACGGAGGAAGTTTTTCCGTCATTCCGGCGGAAGCCGGAATGACGGTTTTTACACAGGCATCAGGTTTCCTCGACAATATTTCGAATTTGTCATGGACACCGGGGCAAAGCACACCAACTCTATGCGGCCCAAAACCCTATTTCATGCGGCACTCCGTTTTAGATTCTGGTATAAGGGATCGGCCGGAGGAAATAACAGCGGCCAAGTCTCCCGGCCCTGTTATGTCTTTCTTCTGTTTGGCCAACAGCAAATAGTATTGTTTGTTGGTTTGATGGTCGAAGGCCTGCATGTATTCCTTTCCCGTAAGCCCCTCCCATTCCATTTTTTCCATGGCTTTTGCTACGGCGGTCGGATCCAGGCTTTTGGCTTTTTCGATTCCCAGGATAATCATTCTTGTCATGATGTAGGAGGAGGCTGCCGGATAGGAGATAATATCTTTATATTTGGCCTGGTATGCTTTGGTCAAGGATTGAGTCGCGGGCACAGGCACATCATGCCAGAATTGGCAGCCAAAATAGACTCCCTCCGCAGTTTCAGGGCCGATCTCCTGAAGATCCATCAGGCCGGAGGACCAGGCCACCAAGAGTTTGGCCTTTTTCTTCAGGCCAAAATTGTCGGCCATTTTGAGAGCGTTAATGGTATCCTTCCCGAAATTCAAAAAGACGACAAAATCCGCTTTCGCAGCCATGGCTTTGGTAAAGAAGGAGCTGAACTCCGTATGACCGATGGGGTGCATGTCATTGCCCACATGCTGAATTCCATGGTTCTTGAAAACCTCTACCGCGTTTTTCAACAGAGAATGACCGAATACATAATCCGGGGTAATGGTATACCATCGCTTGGCGTCGGGAAATTTTTTGATAAGGGGGATTATGGTCTGCTGGATGGCCCCATAGGTGGGAACGGACCAGCGGAAGGTATAGAGATTACAAGCCTTCCCGGTGATCTCGTCTGCTCCCACGGAGCAAACATAGATCGCCTTTTTTTCATTGACCACCTGGCTGACAGCTAGGGCAACCGACGAACTCACCGCTCCCTGGTAGAACTTGATCCCCCTGGATTCGATCGCCTCCCTGACTTTTCGGGCCCCCACTCCCGGCTTGGCCTCATCCTCAATGGCGTAGGCTTCGGCCGGCTTTCCGAGAATCTTATTGTTGACCTCCCCTATCGCATATTTGGCCCCTTTGAGGCCATGATCCCCGATCGCTGCATAGGCGCCGCTGAAGGTCGAAACCATCCCGATTTCCACCACGTCCGCCGCTCCGGCGGGCAGAATCAGGGCGAGCGTAAATGCCACTGCCAGAGTCATCAATCTTATCCCCTTCATATTCCTTTCCCTCCTTTGGTGTTTTTATGCGCCACCTTACTTCGTCGAAAGGTCGCGCAATTTCTCCTCATGGACAGCATGTTTTTTCCCGATTCTCTTCAATTCCCCGCTAACCTCGGGCAGCGCTTTAAGCTTCCCGGCTGCTTCCCGGTAATAATGTTCGGAACGTATTTCGAGCTTTCGTGCCCTTTCCAGCACCTCTTCCAAGCTCATCCGTTCCGCACCGGTACACTCCAGGATAAAAGGGATTCGCGTGAAATCTTTAATCGGTTCCAAAATCATTTCGGTGACATTCTCCCGTCGAAGCCGCAAGATCCTCTGCTCATTTTGCTTGTGCTCTTTAGAAAGCCATTCGAACAAATCTTTGTACGATTGGCACGAAGGGTTTTGGGCGGCGCACCGGTAAAATGCCCCGTCACTCGCCTCCAGCTCGGCTGCGAAATTCAGAACACTTCCAAAGTTTTTCAGCTCCATGTCTCCTCCTATAGGAAATCCGCAACCTGAAATCAGGCAAGCTCCACCTCGACCTTCAGCATGATTTCATCCGGAAACGACGAATTTCCCTCCCTCTCCTGCGAGGGGGCATGAATATCCGGAGAACTAGTCTAAAGCCAGCGGGTGATCACCACTTTGGCATCGGTAAAGAAATGGAAAATCTCGCGCCCATGCCCTTTCACATCGCCAAACATGGAATCCCCTGCTCCGCCAAAGGGGAAGAAACTCATGGGCGCGGCGATGCCGATGTTAATACCCACCATGCTGGGCTTCACGCGGTACTTGAATTCCCGCACTACCGCCCCGCTTCCCGTATAAAGGCAGGCGGCATTGGCAAACCCCCGCGTATTGATCAGCTCAATGGCCTGGTCCAGGTCTTTGGCGTGGATCACACTGACCACCGGCCCAAAGATCTCCTCCCGGGCAATGGTCATGGAGGGTTTCACCCGGTCGAAAACGGTCGGCCCAACGTAGAAACCGTTGGGGTACCCAGGCACCTGGGACGTCCGTCCGTCCAAGACCAGTTCGGCCCCATCCTTGATCCCTTGTTCAATGTAGTTCAGAACTCTCTTTTTGTGTTGGGCGCTAACGACGGGGCCCATCTGGGTTTTTTCATCCAGGCCATCGCCTACTTTCAAAGCCGCTGCCGCCGCGACAAACTTCTCACGCAGTTCCCCCGCTATCTCCCCTACCGGAACAAGCATCGATCCGGAGAGACACCGCTGGCCGGAACAACCATAGAAGGAGGTAATCAGGGAGGGCATCCCTTTTTCCAAATTGGCGTCCGGCATGACCACCACGGCGTTTTTTGCCCCTCCGAGGGACTGGACTCTTTTGCCCGTTTCGCCGCACCTTTTATAGATGTATCTGGCCGTTGGCGTCGACCCGACAAAGGAAATACCCCGAATGTCCGGATGATCCAGCAGGGCGTTGACCACGTCCTTTGACCCATGCACCATGTTCACCACCCCCGGAGGGAATCCAGCCTCTTCGACGACTTCGAAGATGCGGGTTTGCGTCAAAGGAACTTGCTCGGAGGGTTTCACGATGTAGGTATTCCCGGCCACAATCGCGTAGGGCAAAAACCACCAGGGCACCATGGCGGGAAAATTGAAGGGGGCAATCGAGGCAAAGACCCCCATAGGCTGCCGTTCAGCGG
>Ga0102851_10000319_pt1 | contig 23246 bp, 15 predicted proteins | sample Mud3Dept3metaG_FD_79558 | JGI IMG/M metagenome (GOLD analysis project Ga0102851, IMG submission 79558) | Freshwater wetland microbial communities from Ohio, USA, analyzing the effect of biotic and abiotic controls - Mud 3 Core 4 Depth 3... | ecosystem: Environmental > Aquatic > Freshwater >... | reverse complement strand
TCATACACCAGGAATTTTTGTACAACGCATTTTCAAAGGAGAAAAATTTGAAAAAAGAATTGAGCAACGTACAGTAAGAAAAAAAAACTAGTTTTCGGAATCACTCTCAGTTAAAATCTATACTCGCTGCTTGACAATTGTTTGCGGGAAAAACAATTCAATCAAAAGGTTATGTTATTTTTGACAGACTGAATGCTGCACAAGTTTTAGCGCATCCCTGAAGACTCAACCAATGGCAAAACTGAAACAATACTTTCCTTATTTATTGTTGTTTGTATTGGTAGGAATCGCGTTTTTCCAGGTTTCATTATTCATTCACCCTTTAAAATATGATACCATTGATTGCTTCTATCCCTGGCGTTTTCATATAGGTGAATGTCTGCAAAATGGCCAATTACCAATTTGGAATCCGTACCAGGATCTGGGTTATCCAATTCATGCCGACCCTTCCAGCGGAGCATGGTATCCGATTGTCTGGATTATCGGTTACTTTAACGGATATTCTGTTTATGCCATTTCCATTGAATTTCTGTTCCACGTTTTTCTCGCCGGAGTTGGATTTTACATGTTGTGCAAAACCTTAAAGTTTGCTACAACCTTTGCATTAATTGCTGCGATTGCTTATATGCTTTCCGGATTTTTTATCGGAAATGCGCAACACTTAACCTATATAATAAGCGCATGCTGGTTGCCTTTTATTTTAAATTTTTATTTCAGGTTGATGGATGAAAAATCTTATCTCAATTGTCTGAAAGCTGCTTTTTTTCTTTTCTTAATGATCACCGGTGGCTATCCTGCCATCACAATTATTTTGTTTTATCTGTTGCTGACTTTCTTTATTATTCACGTAATAAAACTCTACAGGGCAAAATTAAAAAGAGACTTACTTTCTTTTATCAATCGTAATTTTCAATTCTTCATTTATTCGGTTATTTTTTCACTTGTGATGTTGGTAGCGATCTACCAGGTGACTCCCTATTTGTCGAGGGTTGGTGATTTTGAACTCAGGCATGCGTTGCATTCTCCTTTTTCACCTCAGTCATTTATTTCATTCTTTACGCCGCTAGCTTCTATTACACGTTCCGATTTATTCCTTAATTATCCTTCAATGAGAAATGGCTATTTCGGAATTTGCATTTTATTATTTTTCATTTTAGGATTTTTTGTAAAAAAACCTCTGCAAATAAAAGTCCTTTTCTTTTTTGGCTTATTTTCTTTAACGGCCGCTGTTGGTGAATATTTGCCAGTGCGAGAATTTCTTTACCGGTACGTTCCGATGATGAATGTATTTCGATTTCCAAGCGTGTTCAGGTTGTTTTTTATTTTTGGCGCAATCCTCACCGGAATTTTTTATTTGCAAACCGTTTTTAAAAACAAAGAATGGAAAGTTAAGCCATTGATTGTCGGAGTAATTTCACTCGGCTTAATTTTTTTAATAGTGATAATTGTCTCTTTGTCAAACGGATATTTTTCAATCGGAAAATTCATGAAGAATGATCTCTTTCAGGAAACACGGACGACAACGTTATGGGAAAATATTACTTTTAATTCAATTGTGCAGTTGGTTGTTCTTGCAGCGTTATTTCTTCTTTTATGGAAATTAAAAAATCGCAGAAAACTTCTTTTTGCAATAGTTACTCTATGCATTGTTGACCTTGTGATTTCGGTTCAATTAAATGCACAATACACAATTTACAATGAACGGATTATTGTTTCTGACATCGCAGAAAATGTTAAACAACTCCCAAAAGGTTTTCCGCCACAAAAGAATATTTCTATCGAAGAAGGTGGAAAGTTGCCCGGATTAGGTCAGCCTTTCTGGCAAAATTTAAACACGTTTCAAAAACAAATCTCTGCTAAAGGATTCAATTCTTTTTCTTTTACATCGTACGAATTTCTGGAAAGTGAATATCCGCAATTATTTAATGAAATCACCAAAAACAAAATCCTCTTGTTGTCGGATTCTGTATACAATGAAAAAGACCTGGCCAAATATAAAAAAGACAGTTTGTTCAACTCAAATCAATTGTTCTTTGGTGAAGCAGATTTTCTTTATTTAAAGGAGCGCGATTTTAGGTCTTCAATAAATGATACTGCTTATTTAAAATCGTATGACGCTTCCAATTTTTCAATCACTTGCAACGTGAAACATGAAAGGCTGCTGACACTTTTCCAAAAGGAATACCTTGGCTGGAATGCTTATATCAACGGCGAAAAAGTTCCAATATTCAAAAGTAACTTGAATTTTATGACTGTAATTGTGCCCCCCGGAAAAAGTGAAATTATTTTTAAATACGAAAATCCGGAATTGAAAATTGCCTTTTATATCAGTTCGGGCTTTATTCTGCTTGCAATCTTTCTTATTCTTTTCGACTTTTTTTGGGCAAGGAGAAAAGTCGCCATGTTGCATCCGAATTAATATCTTTGTTACAACTCATCTGTTTCAACTTATGGCATTAGATAAAATAGGAATTGCAAAACGTATCGCACAAGAGTTGCGTACAGGCTGGTATGTTAACCTTGGAATAGGTATCCCTACGCTTGTTGCAAATTATATACCTGAAGGAATTGAAGTTGAATTTCAATCCGAAAACGGAATTTTAGGAATGGGTCCTTTTCCTTTTGAAGGTGAAGAAGATGCTGACTTAATCAATGCAGGAAAACAAACTGTTACTTTAAATAAAGGTGCAGCGATTTTTGATTCGGCAACATCGTTTGCAATGATTCGCGGACAACATGTACAATTAACAGTACTTGGCGCGATGGAAGTTTCTCAAAATGGCGATATCGCAAATTGGAAAATTCCCGGAAAAATGGTGAAAGGAATGGGCGGCGCAATGGATCTTGTTGCATCTGCAGAAAATATTATTGTTGCAATGATGCACACCAATACAAAAGGTGAATCAAAATTATTAAAAAAATGTTCGTTACCGTTAACTGGTGTTGCTTGTGTAACGCGCGTGGTTACAGATCTTGCCGTTCTTGAAATAAAAGATGGAAAATTTCATTTGATTGAAAGAGCACCGGGCGTGAGTATTGAAGAAATACAAAAAGCGACCGAAGGTGATCTTGTGATTCCTGATTCAGTACCTGAAATGAAATTATAATTTCCCTTGGAGAAGAAAAAAATAGCCGTTATTGGTGCCGGTCCTGCGGGAATTACTGCTGCTTATGAATTAGCGAAGGCCGGATTCATGGTAGACGTTTATGAAGCATCTGATAAAGTTGGCGGATTATCAAAAACAATTGATCTGTGGAATCAAAAAATTGATTTAGGTCCTCACCGTTTTTTCAGCAACGATAGCCAGGTAAATAAATTATGGCTCGAAGTTGTTGGTAAAGATTACAGAATGGTTGATCGCCTTACACGGATTTATTACAAGAAAAAATTCTACTATTATCCATTAAAACCATTTGACGCACTTTTTAAATTAGGAGTTGGTACAGCTTTTTTATGCGTGATGAGTTATTTCAAACAGCGCGTCGCTCCTACAAAACAAGACGGTTCTTTTGAGACATGGGTGATCAGCCGTTTTGGTTATCGTCTCTACTCTATTTTTTTTAAAACTTACAGCGAAAAATTGTGGGGCATCAGTTGCAAAGATCTTGATGAAGATTTTGCGGCGCAGCGAATTAAAAAATTATCACTTTTTGAAGCGATAAAAAATGCGCTCTTCAAAAGTAAAAAGAGTAAACATAAAACGCTTGTTGATCAATTTGCCTATCCTATTGGCGGAACAGGAATGGTTTATGAACGAATGAAAACGTTTATTGAAAAAAGTGGCGGCAGGGTTTTGCTTACTACGCCAATTAAAAAAGTGATTTCCGAAAATAATGTAGTATCGGGAATTGAACTGGTTTCCGGCGAATCTGTGAATTACGATCACATAATTTCTTCCATGCCGATTACGCATCTGGTAAATAATTTAAATGGTTTACCGGAAGAAATTAAAACAGCAACACAACAACTAAAATTCAGAAATACAATTCTTGTTTATTTAAAAGTTGAAGGCGAAAATGTATTTCCCGATAACTGGCTTTACGTTCACGCAAATGATTTGCAGATGGGCAGAATCACCAATTTCAGCAATTGGGTTCCTGAAATTAATTGTGGTGAAAAGTCAACCATTGTGGCCCTTGAATATTGGAGCTACGATACCGATGAAATCTGGAACTTACCAAATGAAAAATTGATCGGACTCGGAACTACAGAACTGAAAAAAACCGGCCTGGTTAAAGAATTAGAAATTTCTGCCGGACATGTTATCCGCATTCCAAAATGTTATCCTGTTTATCAAAAAGGATATAAAGAACCGCTTCAAAAAGTAGAAAAATATTTAAGTTCAATTCAAAATCTTTCTGTTATTGGTCGATATGGTTCGTTCAAATACAACAACCAGGATCATAGTATTCTGATGGGATTATTAGCTGCTGATAATATCATCAATAATAAAACACACAACCTTTGGGAAATAAATACTGACTACGAAAGTTACCAGGAGAAATCAACCATTACTGCTTCCGGATTAAGCATTGAAGAATGAGTTTTATAGCACGCAATAAATATCATTTTCTTAGCGGACTTATCATTACCATTCTCTTTATTTTTTCTGTTCATATCCGCAAAGAAAATTTATCTGCTCCATTAGCAAGACATCATGAGTGGATCACAGCTCACACTTTAGTTACTTGTGAAATCTGGGAAGAAAACGGTGGGCCGTCTGCTTATGGTTTTAGTCCTGTTTATACTTATCCCGGTAAAGGAAATGAACACAGGCGAATGTTGGGCGGAGTTGAAGATAAAAATGGAAACGTCTATTATGTTTCTTATCCTCCTTTTGCTTTTTTATTCGCTTATTATACAACTAAAATTATTGGCGGACCAGACCTCGAATCAATCAGAACTTTAAGTTTATCAATTCACTATTTATGTACTCTTTTAATTTATTTAATCGGAATTTCTCTGGCAAAAGATTCTGCTAAAAACAGCATTAGCATTGCCGGAATTTTTGGCGCCTACCTTTATCTGTTTGCAGCAGGAAATCTTTGGATCACTGGTAATCTTTATTTCGTGGATACGGTCGTTCCTCTTTTTCTAATTGCTGCAATTTATTTTGTGATTCGTTTTTTCAAAAAAGAGTACAAAAACGAAAAAATAATTTTAAGTGCCTTGTTCTTTTTATTTTTCCTGGCGACATATACAGAATGGCTGGGGTTATTTTTTGCCTTTTTTACCGGGCTAGCTTTTTTAATTTCTTATTTTATCGCAAAAGAAAAGCGTTTTCTTAAAGCCTTTGTTACAACAGGTATTGCAGCAACATTAGCTCTTGGGCTCACGGTGTGGCAATATTCATCGATTGGCGGCTGGGATCAATTAAAAAAAGTTTCTCAGAGTAAATACCAGGAACGAAGTGGTCATGAATCAGAAGAATTATCTGCCGCAGGATTTAACCTTGAAAATGAAGAAGCGCTGGAAAAATTAATCAGGGATATTTCATCAGGCTATAAAATGGTGGAGAATTTTGTTGGTATCGTTTTTATCCTGTTCGTTTTCCTGCTGCTTTTTCGTAAGACAAGAAAAGAACTCGGAAATTTTCAATGGCACACAACTATTTTTTGTCTTTTGGCATTGGCAATACTTACACATTATTATGTCTTTTTCAACTTCAATTCACTGCACGATTTTTCGTCATTGAAAACCGGATTTCTACTGATTCTTATTGTATTGATTTTTGTTTCGTTGATAGAATCGGTTCTCAATGTCAAACTAAAAATATTACTGGCAATTGTACTTATTGTATTAGCTGTCGATAAAGGAATTGAGAGCGTCGAAAAATACAAAGGTGAAAATCCGGTTAGCGCAATTGATTGGAACCGGATTCAAACGGCAAACGCCATGCGTAAATATGGAAATCCGGAATATGCAATGTTCATGAATGTCCCTTATAGTGCAGAAATGGTTTATTATGCCAAACACAATGTAACACCAATAGAAGACACTTCAAAAATAGTTCCTATGATGAAATTTTCAGAGTGTTCCGGCGGTCAATATTATCATCACACGGATTCCAAATTGGAATATATTTTAGAATTTGATAAAATTGGTGATTCAATTATTTACACGAATAAAATTAAATTTAATTGGCCTGAATAAAATATTTCAGCAGAAGGGACCAGTTGCGGCTCATCCGTATAACTGTGAGTATACATTCATTCCATGATTCTCATTTTCCGCACAATAGAATGATTACCTTTGCGCAAATTTTTTTAGAATGAAATCTTTTTTATTGACATCATTTTTTTTAATTGCATTTTCAGCACTTGCTCAAAATCTTACCTCAACAATTCGCGGAACCATCAGTGACAAACAGACATTGCAGCCCCTTTTCGGTGCTAAAGTAGTTGTGCTTGAATCGGTTCCCCTTATCGGAGGTGTAACAGATTTTAATGGTCAATTCAGAATTGAAAACGTTCCGGTTGGACGGCAAACTATCCAGATTACATATTTAGGATATGAAACTGTTGTAATGCAAAATCTTGCTGTTACATCAAAAGAAATGGTTTTAAATATTGAACTCGTCGAATCTGTTGCAATGATGGGGACAGTGGAAGTAACCGCTACCAAAGAAGGTGAACCGATAAACAAAATGTCGAGTGGAAGTGTGCGTTCATTTTCGGTTGAAGAATCACAACGATTTGCAGGAAGCAGGAATGACGTGGCACGAATGGCTCAAAATTTTGCGGGCGTTCAGGGAGCGGATGATTCCAGGAATGATATTGTGATTCGCGGAAATTCTCCCTCCGGAGTTTTGTATAGAATGGAAGGAATTGACATTCCGAATCCAAACCACTTTGCACGATTTGGAACAACAGGCGGACCAATCTCCATGTTGAATAATAATGTACTTGCAAATTCAGATTTTATGACGGGTGCTTTTCCCGCCGAATACGGAAACGCAACAGCGGGAGTTTTCGATTTAAAAATGAGAACCGGAAATAATGAAAAATATGAATTCATGTTTCAATTCGGTTTTAATGGAGCAGAACTGATGGCGGAAGGACCATTTTCAGATAGCAGTAAAGCCTCGTTCATGTTCAGTTACCGGTATTCAACTTTAATTCTTTTTAAATTGATGGGAATTAATATCGGAACGTCGGCCCTGCCAACTTACCAGGATTTAAGTTTTAAATTAAATTTCCCCTCAAAACATGGAGTGACGAGTATTTTTGGTATTGGAGGTGTAAGCGCAATTGCAATAAAAGCTGAAGACACAGATAGCTCAGATTTATTTGCGCTGGATTATAGTAATACATCTTTTAATTCGCAAGTGGGCGTTATAGGATTAACTCATAAACAGCGAATCGGTTCAACGTCTTTTATCAATTTTTCAGCCGGATTTCAGACCAGTTTAAATTATATTATCAATGATACAGTTGATGCAAATTATCAAAATCCATTTACAAATTTTGTGAGTAATTCAAGAATCTCAAAACAAACCACCGATATCTTTTACAACAAAAAAATCAGCTCAAAACAAATGTTCAGGATTGGACTTCACAACGACATCTTTTTCTTAAATCTAAACGATTCTGTTTACAGAGAAACAACCGGGACATTTGATATTTTACAGGCACATAAAGGATCCACAATGCTTCTTCAACCTTATGCTCAATATCAAATTAAACCAAACCAAAGATTAGTATTTAACCTGGGAATTCATACACAAACACTTTTGCTTAACAGTGAAACAATTATTGAACCACGCGCCGGAATGACCTGGAACATTACAGAAAAAGATCGTATAAGTTTTGCGTATGGCCTTCATAGTCAAATGCAGCCGCTTGAATTGTATTTTAAGCAAGTCACAATAAATAACGAAAAAACATCGCCTAATAAAAATTTAGGTTTTACAAAAAGTCACCATGCGGTAATTAGTTATCAGCGCGTATTTAAATTTGGTATCCAGGCAAAAGTTGAAGCTTATTTTCAATATTTATATGATGTTCCTGTTGAGAAAGATTCTTCTACTTTTTCAATCCTGAATTTTGGCGCAGATTTTAATACCGCTCTTCCGGATGAACTAGTCAGCAAAGGTAAAGGAAGGAATTATGGCGCTGAACTTACAATTGAAAAGTACCTGGATAAAGGTTTTTATTTTCTTGTTACATCTTCTGTTTATCAATCATTTTATACCGGGAGTAATGGAAAAGAATTCAGCACAGCGTTCAATGGTAATTTTACTTTTAATTCTCTGATTGGTTATGAAATTAAATTTAAACAAAGTGAGAAAAGACAATGTTCAATGACCTTTGACGCAAAGTACACGCTAAACGGCGGTAAGCGTTATACAGAGGTTTTGATTCCGGAAAGTAATTTATATGGTGTCGAAATTCGTGACTGGGAAAATGCAAACGCAAAACATTATCCAAATTATACACGTGGCGATTTTAGAGTTGCTTTTAAAATAGTTGGCAAAAAAGTTACACAGGAATGGGCGGTTGATATCCAAAATATTACGAACCGGAGAAATATATTTTTACAACAATACAATGTAACATCCGGCCAGATGGAAACAACTTATCAAACAGGATTTTTGCCGATTGCACAGTATCGGATTTATTTTTGATCAGAATTTTTCTCTACAATTTTTTACCAGACTCTAAAATCCAATTCTAAATTCTGAATACGCGTATTAGGCACTTGTTTTCCATTTGAAAGCGATGTTACTTTTGTTACAACATATTCCTGCAATTCAAGTAACATAATTGAACCATCGGCATTTAAATCTGCCGTTTTATTTTGTAAACCATTCAGCAAACAATAAGTAAATAATCCATTTCTCCAGGTATCACTTTCCATCGCAAATTCTGCTCCACCGGCACTTGAAATCACTGTTGATCCTGTTCCCCTTCGAAGGTCGTTAAATAATTCTGCGGCTAAACGGGTTGGTGTTGCTCTTGTTTCATTTTCTTCAACCGCATCTCCAACTGCGCGAAACGAAATATCATCTTCGCTCTCTTGTTCTTCTGTCGCTTCAACAAAGAAAACATCTTCTTTATCTATTTCACCGCTATGGCAAGTATCCATGATGAGAATTTTTTTGTTTGCTTTTATACCGTCAAGAATTCCTTCAAGTTTTTCATAAGCCAATCCCTTCTCTTTTGGATTCGAAAAATCCATGTCGTACGTTCCAAAATAATAATCGAAATTCTGATCCAATACACCATGACCTGCAACAAAGACCATTACAACATCATCTGGTTTTGAAGTGCTCAAAAAAGTTTTCAGCGCTTCAACATTTGTTGCAGTTACTTCCTGGTTTAAAAGCGATTTTGTTTTTACAGTGTTGTAAATTCCTGAACTGTTTGTTGCCATCAATGTCACAAGGTCCTGGGCATCTTTAACAGCGTAGTTGAGATTGTAACGCGTGTCTTTGTATTCTGACGTTCCGATTGTAATAACATATAAATCTTTTTTAGGTTCTATCCCGGTTTTTTCAACGTAAAAAGTCTGAATTAAACTCTCGTAACCGGCATTATTTCTACACGAAATTTGAATTTTATTCAACCCGTGAATTAAACCAATTTGTTCCGTCACAACAAATTTTGTTTTGCCCGCAAGAGGTTTTCCTTTCTTACCATAAACAGGAACATTATTCAGCCAGACGTTGTAAGAGTTTAATCCTTTTGCATCGGCCATTTCAATAGAAACGGCCGCTGTCAACTTCTCTGTCACCGCCGGAATACTTGATGCGTTTGTTATTTTTGTTGTTGGAATATCAGTAAGTGAAATAGTTGAATTCGGAATTAATCCTAACTTTTTTATTCGCTTTTGATAAGCCATTTCATACAGCTTCATCAACGCAGTATCAGGACATCCTAATTTTTGCAGAACAAGATCAGGACGATTAAAAACAGCATCGAATTGTTCAAACGGATAAGCACGGTTTCCTATTCGGAACGTTACCAATTCATATCCTTCTTTTGAAACTTTGTAAAAATTTTCAGCCGTTTTGATGATGAAATTATCGCCGTCAGCAACCATCAGAATTTCTTCTTTTCCATCAGTAGGATTCATTATCATAAACTGTCCACTCTTAAAAGTAATTCCTATTTTTCCTTTTGGGCTGATTGAAATATGCGTTATTTCCCGCGGTTGAGCACGAATACTTTTTATCGCTGTTCCGGTAAATAAATTTTCAAAATAAACATAATCATCTTTTAACGTAATTGCGTAATCGCTAGGTTTATCCATTGGTGCAGAAGGTCCGTCAATTTTTAATTTTTCAGATCCAAGAATATCAAAGGTTGATGTATTGTATTTTTTTACGCCAAACATTGAATTTACTACCATAATTTTTCCGTCAGCGCTAAAATTTACAAAAGACCCTTTTGAGTAACCAAGATTATCAGGTAAGATATTTTCGAATGCAAGCGTCCATGATCCGACATTAAAAACAAAAGTTTTACTTGTATTAAAACAAACGGCCAAAAATTTTCCGTCAGGTGAAAACGCAAGCGAATTAGCTTCATAAACGTAACCTAATTTTCCTTCCGGGGCAGCAGTATGCAACTTATCAATAATCTCAAAAGTTTCTAGACTGATAATGGAAACGGCAGAATCTCCTGATCCTAAAACAGCGAGATATTTTTCATCAGGCGACGTTAAAATTTGATTGATGTTAATTTGATAGGACCACAATGCCTGTTTGTATACAGGTTTGCGATCAACCATATCATACAACCGAATTTCATCCTTCTGCATTTTTGTGATTAGAAAATTTCCCTTAGACGAATATTTCACAATATCTTTTTCAGTAAAACTTCTTTTCACTACAGATGATCCAACCGAAGTAGTTGTTGTTTTTATACCACCTTTAATATCGCCGACAATACTTCCGTTCCTGATTCTTTCAAAAGTCCCTAAAGGATCTTTTACACCGGGAATAACTTTTCTTCTTGGCGGAATTTCACGCTTAGGTTCAATGAGCTGAAACTGACCGAATTTTTCACCTAAATCAAAATCCCAAAAAGTTAAAATGCGATCATCACCTAAAGAAACCATTTCATTATTGAGCGGATGAAAATCAAAAGTGTAAATCGGATTTACTCTTCCTTCTAAAACTTTGTGTAAGGTACCGCGGTTCATATCCCAGACGCGTATTACGTTATCATTCGCTTTCGATTTAGCAGATCGCGCACGTCTGAATCCTGTACTCGCCAACGTACTTCCGTCGGGACTAATAGTAATTGCAGAAACAGCTTCTGAATTTTCATTTTCATCTTCGCGACCTTTAAATTCAAATAATTGATTGCCTTCAAAATCCCAAACTTTTAGTTCTTTATTTTGAGATGCTGTGACAAATCTATTCATAGAAACATTTGCGTCAAATGCAGTAATCGGACTTGCAGACGCGGTAAAATGTTTGCTTTCAGAAAGGTCATTAATATTCCAGAGATGAACCAATCCACCACCGCCGGTTGTAATTAAATTTAATCCGTTATTAAAAAATTTTAACCCTTTAATTGCACCAAGATGTAATTTTTCTGACCGTTCAACTGCATTGGTAACTAAATTAAAAAGGGTAACTTTTCCACCACTTCCGCCTGTAACTAAGTGTGTTTTACTCGCATCAATTTTAACAACAGGTAAATCCTCCGTGTAAAGTAAAACCGGGTGTTGAAAATCTGACAATAACCATTTATATACTTTTCCGCCAAGTGTGCCCACATAAAATGTATTTGGATCATTCGGCGCATTTACAAATGATGACACTGAAGATTTGATATTGACAGAATCAATTAATTTCCAATTCACAATATCCCAGATCATGGTACGCTCATCTTTTGCTGAAGTAAAAAGTTTTGTACCATCTTCGCTAAAACCAATGGCCGTTGTTGCGCCTTCGTGACCTTCTAATTTTCCAATTATTTTTCCGCTGTTTACATCCCATACTTTAACAGAATTTTCTTGAGCAGATCCGGACGCAATGAGCGAGCCGTCAGGACTGTATGAAATTATGGTTATCACACCCTGAATTTTTTCCTGAGTAATTACCTGGATTTCCTGGGAAACAGAATATATTGAAATTGAGGCGGTAGCAATTAGCGCTAAAATTATTCGATTCATACAGAGTTTATTGTGAATACAAAGATAAGGCCTTCTAAGTTCAGAATGAAAATGTTTTTTGAACTAAAAAATTGATCTGATTTCAATTATTTGTTAAATCTCAATTATTCTTTTGACCGATTATTTCAATGCGGATTCCTCTTACGCTTCTTTGTGCGCCTCAGTGTCTTAGTGACTTTGTGGCATTTTTCTTTTTCTTTGATAAGAGATAATGCCGCGGAATTTAGGCCAGTTCTGAGATTTTTCTAAATTTGTTACCCCTTCAATGGCAGTAGTAGAAAAAAAAATAGCGGTAATCGGTGGTGGAAGTTGGGCAACAGCTATTGTTAAGATGCTCACCAACCAAAACCAGGTTATTAACTGGTGGATGCACAATGAGGCATCTGCATCGCATATTCTCAAATACAGGCACAATCCCAAATATTTGCAATCAGTAGAATTTGATTTAGAACGAATCAATATTTCAACCGATTTAAAGGAAATGATTTCTCCTTCGGATATTATTATTATTGCAACTCCTTCTGCTTTTTTATTTGAGACTTTTAAAAATTTTCCAAAAGAGTTGTTTAAAGGTAAAGTCGTTTTCTCTGCTGTAAAAGGAATTATTCCTGAACTGTATGAAATTCCCGGGCAATATTTTCACAAACACTTTGATGTGCCTTACGAAAACGTAGGAATTATTTGTGGCCCCTGTCACGCAGAAGAAGTTGCTTTAGAACGTTTATCATATCTCACAATTGCCTGCCAGGACGAGCCGCATGCAAAATACATGGCATCAAGACTTGAAACGCGTTACATAAAAACCACTTTATCTGATGATATTTTCGGAACAGAATATTCTGCTGTTTTAAAAAATGTTTACGCTATTGCCGCCGGAATTTGTTCAGGCTTAGGTTACGGAGATAATTTTCAATCCGTGCTAATCGCCAATGCTATCCAGGAAATTGAGAATTTTATTGATGAAGTAAGTCCCATTCACCGTGACGTAAAATCATCAGCTTATTTAGGCGATTTATTGGTAACTGCTTATTCCAAATTTTCACGAAACCGCACTTTTGGTTTTATGATTGGAAAAGGTTACTCCGTTAAAATTGCGCAAATGGAAATGGACATGGTTGCTGAAGGTTATTATGCAACAAAATGCGTGGTAGAAATCAACAAAGAATTTGGAGTTGAAATGCCAATTCTTGAGGCTGTTAATAATATTATCTACGAAAAAATTTCACCTGTTATTGAAATTAGATTGTTGAGTGAGAAGTTGTCTTAAAGAGTCGGTTGTTTCGGCAGAGTTTATCCTGACGAAGGAAGGACTCAACCACCTTTGAGTTTATTTTCCAATCTTGCGATTTTTCAGATCAACTTTTTTTTGTCAACCACCTTGCAGTTTATTTCGTATTTACATTAGATAACCCAAATCTTCTCTGATGAAAAAATGTCTTCTTTTCTTTTTGATTTTGTTTTCGTTGAATGGATTTTCTCAGCAATGGCCTCAGCCTAATGCTGTCTGGACATATTGTTATGGCGCTGCTGAATGGTGGGCTACTTTTGGCTCATTTCAATTTTATTATACGCAGGATACGACTATCAACGGCCAGATATACAACGTAAGTGAGCCTGAATTTAATTATCCTAATGAAATGCACAGATATTACACGCGTTACAGCAATGATACAGTGTATAGATGGATAAATAATTCAGAATATCTTTTCTTCCATTTTCAACTCCATATGGACGAGGTAATCACAACATATCGCGCTATCGGAGGTACTTCAGATACCGCATGCTCTTCAATATTACCACTCAAGGTTATTGACAGTGCTACAGTTGTTATTAATGGACAAAATATCACCAAGTGGATTTTAGAGGACACCTTGGGTTTTGATGATGGAACTTCAGGAGCCCCATATCTTACTCAATATATTTTATACGAAACTTTTGGATTTGGTAGTTATCCCTGGTTCTACAATAATTTTGAGGATCAGAACTGCTCGATGATATTTGATGCTGGTTATGCTTATTTGGGAGGATATGATGACGATTTTGCTGCAGAGTGGGTTTCGCATTGCCCAACAACAGGGATAGACAAAACTGAAAATAAATTACTTACAATTTATCCCAATCCAACATCGCATAAACTTTACCTAAATGGCGAAGCAGAAAATTATTTTATTTATTCTTCAGATGGAAAATTAATTCAAACGGGAAATATTGAAGATGGATTTATTGATGTTGAAATATTGGATGCAGGAATTTATCTACTCGAAATAAAAGACAAAAATAATGTGTTTAGTATTTTGAGATTTGTTTAGGAGTGAGAATTTTGAGAGACAAAAATCTTTCGAAAAAAATTAGCTTCCACGCTGTCACCCCCTCTCAATCTCCTCTCAAGGGGAGAAGGCCGTTTGCGAAAAAAAAACAAATCAAAAATTTGACTTCGCTAATCGGAAATCAATTTTAAAATACTGACAGATTTAAAAAAACTTTTTTGACTTGGCGAAATCGTGATGAAAAAAATCTGTCGTACCTACGGCACTTGAATTCTTTATTTCATTTTAGTTTCCACCAATATTTCGTCGCAATGCGACTGCACAAAACTAATTCGCTTTAGCAGGAACTTTCGCTAAAACTGCATCAGCATCAGCTAAAAATTTTACTTCTTCCTGGCCAACAACGGCACCTGATGGATAACCTAATTTACCAATTGCTGAAACAGTGTAGTTTGAAGTTGCCGCATCTATTCCTGTATTAAAGATCCAAATGGTTGGATAACCGGTTACTTGAAAAATTTGTTGTAATGCCTGATTTTGTTTTTTCAAATCTTCGGCTTGAACAGTTTTGCGCGGGAAATCAAGTTCTAATAAGACAACATTTTTATTTGCCCACTCAATGAAAAGTGGTTTTGCAAAAACTTCGCGTTGCAATTTATGACACCAACCACACCAATCACTTCCGGTAAAAAATCCAAAAACGGGTTTGCCGGTTTCTTGTGATATTTTGTGAACCTCACTCAAAGTAGTGTACCATTTTAAAGTCCCTTCTGTTGATGTTTCTGTTGCGTTCGCATTAACGAAAGAAGTAACAGTGAGAAGCGAAAGGCTGAGTATAACAATCAGGTTTTTCATAAATGCAAATTTTGTTCTAATGATATGAACGAATAAAGTTAGTGAAAGTTGTTTTGAGCTTGTGTTAAAAATCTGTTAATTGGTTTGATTCCTACGGGTGATTTTTAACGATACAACGTTGTTCCCGATGAGGGTTGTCATTTTTTTTAAATCCTTTTCAAATTCTCAATTGCTTTTGCAACTGATTTTACATTTTCAAAAACAAGTCTTAACTTTTCGTTTCTTTCATTCATAACGCAGTCTCGCGGATTGGTTTGAATAAAATTAAGAACTCTTGTAAATGTTGTTGACTGATAAAAAGGAGATTCCTTTTTTGAAATAAAATAACCAATCATTTTTCCGCCTTTTATTACCAGTTTTTCAAAACCGGTTTCTTTTGCTAATCGCCTAAGTTGCATTGACAACACAAGCTCCTCAACGGTTTCAGGCACGGCTCCAAAACGATCAACCAATCCTTCTTTGAATTTTAATAATTCGTCATCATTTTTTGTATTGTCAAGATCCTGATAAAGTGAAAGACGCTCCGCAACCTGGTTGACGTAGGTATCTGGAATCAGCAATTCTAAATCGGTTTCGAGGATACAATCTTTCACAAAATCTTTTCCATCCAGGTTCGGATCTTCTTCAAATAATTCCTTGAATTCATTTTCACGCAATTCTTGTAATGCTTCGGCCAGAATTTTCTGATACATTTCAAAACCAATGTCATTAATAAATCCGGATTGCTCGCCACCTAATAAATTTCCTGCACCACGAATATCCAGATCACGCATCGCGATATTAAAGCCAGATCCTAAATCAGAAAAATGTGCAACAGCTTCCAGTCTTTTTCTTGCGTCAGAAGGTAAATGTTGCATTGGCGGAGTGATTAAATAACAAAACGCTTTTTTATTCGAACGACCAACACGGCCGCGCATCTGGTGCAGATCACTCATTCCAAAAGTCTGCGCGTTATTGATAATAATTGTGTTTGCATTTGGTACGTCAATTCCTGATTCAATAATTGTTGTTGCAACTAAAACATCGTATTCATGCTCCATAAAACCGGTCATAATATCTTCCAGTTTTTCGCCGTCCATTTGTCCGTGACCAACTGCCAGTCTTATTCCGGGGCAAAGACGTTGAATCATTCCTGCAATTTCATGAATGTTTTGAATACGGTTATGAATAAAAAATACCTGGCCGCCTCTACTCGTTTCATAACTAATTGCGTCACGAATAATTTCCTGGTTCAAACTTATTATTTCAGTTTCAACCGGCTGACGATTTGGTGGCGGCGTATTTATGATCGATAAATCACGAGCGCCCATTAATGAAAATTGTAACGTTCTCGGAATTGGAGTTGCAGTTAAAGTTAAGGTATCAACCGACGCTTTAAAAAGTTTTAATTTGTCCTTAACTCCGACTCCGAATTTTTGTTCTTCATCAATAATAATCAGACCCAAATCTTTAAACTTTACGTTCTTTCCGACAAGCGCATGAGTGCCAATAATTATATCAATTTCTCCTTTTTCTAATTTTGCCAAAGATTCTTTAATTGCCCTTGGCGATTTAAACCTTGAGATGTAATCTACAGTACACGGAAACGTTTTTAATCGTGTTTTAAACGTTTTATAATGCTGCAGTGAAAGTATCGTAGTTGGCACAAGAACAGCGACTTGCTTGTTGTCACAGACAGCTTTGAAGGCTGCGCGAATTGCAATCTCTGTTTTTCCAAATCCAACGTCTCCGCAAACAAGTCTATCCATCGGAGCACTGGCTTCCATATCCTCTTTTACGGCAATTGTTGCTCTTAATTGGTCGGGCGTATCTTCATAAATAAAAGACGCCTCAAGTTCATGTTGTAAATAATTATCGGGAGCAAAAGAAAAGCCGGCTTCCTGTTTTCTTTTTGCATAAAGTTTGATAAGATCGTATGCAATTTCTTTGACTTTTGCTTTTGTTTTTTTCTTGGCATTTGCCCATGCCTGCGAACCAATTTTACTCATCGTTGGTTCGGTTCCTTCTTTCGCAGAATATTTTGAAATACGATGCAGGGAATGAATAGATATATAAAGCACATCATTGTCTTTATAAACCAAACGAATTGCTTCTTGCGGTTTTCCGTTTACATCAATAATTTCTAACCCTGAAAATTGTCCGATTCCATGATCAATATGCGTAACATAATCTCCTTTTTGAAGATTGTAAATTTCTTTAAGCGTTAATGCCTGCTGATTTTTCCGATACCCTTCTTTTAATCTGAAACGATGATAACGTTCAAAAATCTGGTGATCTGTATAACAAACAAACTTCAGATCATTATCTATAAAGCCTTCGTGCAAGGCAATTGTGAGATTAGAAAATTCAACTTTCGCTTTAAGATCACTGAAAATAGAATAAAGCCGTTCAATTTGTTTGGGCTGATTTGAAACAATAAAGTTGTGGTATTTTGCTTTTTTTCTGTCAACCAAATCTGTGATTAACATGTCAAAATTCTTGTTGAAACTTGGTTGCGCATTGCAATGAAACTGGTATACTTCTCCTTTAAAAAAAGGATGATCCCCAAATTCAATCACCGTAAATTTTTCGACTTGATTTTTAAAATGATTCTTGTCTAAAAATAAATCTACCGGCGGTGTATGTTTTACAGGAGTAACAAGAAGGTTATTATAAACTTCTATCGCTTTTTCATACGACTTTTCAATTTCAGATTCAATGACAACAAAATCTTTTATCCAAACAGTAGTTTCGGGAGAAATAAAATTCAAAAAACTTTCACGAATTTCTTCTGTCCGGTGATGTTGGATATTTGGAACAACTGTAAATCTGATAAGAGTCTTTATTGACAATTGGTTCACAGGATCAAAAGTCCGGATCGTATCAACCTCATCACCAAAAAACTCTACACGAAAAGGCTCATCATTCGAAAAAGAAAAGACATCAACAATTCCGCCGCGAACAGCAAATTGACCCGGTGCGTAAACAAAATCTACTTTTTCAAATTCGTATTCAATCAACAATTCATTAATAAAATCAATTGAATAAGTGGCACCTTGTTTAATTTCAAGAATACTTTTTGCAAATTGTTTTTTGGTAATTACTTTTTCAAAAATTGCTTCCGGATAAGTAACAACGATAGAATTTGTTCCGCGATTCAACCGCTCTAAAACCTCAGCCCTTGAAACAACATTTGCATTGTCAATTTCTTCAAGCTGATATGGTCTTTTATAACTATGTGGAAAAAAATATATGGAAGATGACAGCCGATCAAGATTCTGAAGATCATTCAAAAAGAAAGCCGCTTCTTCTTTATCTGCCAGAATAAAAAGATGATCTCCCTGGATATTCTGAATAACAGCATCAGCAACAACAGTTTTTGCCGAACCAATTAAACCTTGTAAACTTAACTTTTGGGCAGGATAATTTAATTGGGAAGAGATTTCCCCAACTTTTTCAGAGCGCAAATACGCCGACCTGAATTCCTCAATTGTCATTAGTACAAAGGTAGTGAAAACAATGACGCCTTTTTATGCGCCCGTAAATTGGCCGCCTTTTTAAAATTGTAATTTCCACAACGTGAATTGGAACATTACCAACCGGTAAATCCATACATTGTAATTCGATTTGTTTTAAATTCAGCTTTTTCTGCCCATCCATCTTGGATAAAACTAATTGATATTTTTTGTTTAAACCACATCGATACTTCGGTGGTTTTGCCAGCTATACTGCTTCCTTTACCGTAATCTATTTCTCCAAACTCCTTTGTTAAATCACTATAAGTTGAGCCTATTCCATTACCGTCTTCTGTTTTGCATAAACAATTTTCATTAAGTTCTATAAAATATAATGTCCATTCATTGGAGTTCGATTTTTCACAATGAAAAACAATTCCTAAACTAGGATATTCAATAGTTTTTGCTTTATATCTTGATGTTATATCCGTTCCTCCGTATCTTTTTTTCGAAACAATCCCTTCACCGTATTGTGCAAGTACATCATCAAAAGTAGATTTAAGTAATGCCAAATTATTTATTCCGATTTCAGGATAAATAGTGCATGAACTTGTATCTGCGCTTGCATCATTGCTACTATTACTTTTAGTGAACCCAAAGAGTAAAATAACCAGGGCAGATGATAAAATAATTTTAAATAAATTTTTCATAGATAGATTTTGGGTTCCATCAAAGATTCGATAATTCTTTGACATGATTACATGAATAACGTAGTTAAATTTTACGGTTTTCATTTTCTCCTCTATAATAAGAACAGACCTGCTGAAAAAACTCCAAAAAAAAAGGAAACCGTTTCTGATTTCCTTTATCGATTTTATTAGAACGGTTATTAACGTTTCACATGCACACCATTTCCATTTTGGGTATGATGAACAGCTACTCCATTTCCACCATCGTGACTTGATAAACTATTTCCGTTTGTTTGATTATAATAGCAAGACAAAATTGAGTCCATGGCAGATTCGCCATTGATAATTTTGTCGATTTTTTTCAGAACAGATGCTTTAACGAATTTTTTTAACGGTTGATCAACAGAAGTTAATCTTCGGATTCCGGAGATTAATTTTTTATCCCAGACCGGGGCATAACGCACCAAATCATCAGGGTAAACAACTTTACGTTTTGTACCTTCATCAACTCCTCTGAAAGGTTCGCTGATATTGAGGTAACCATAATCGTCTGTCAGTTGCTCACCGGCTTGAATATCGCGGATAGCAATTTCAAAATCATAAGCCGTTGTAAGGCAGTTTGAATTGAAGCTGTGGTTGACAAAACGAGCATTATCCCAGCAGAGAACATAGTTACCCTGGTTATTTCTGAAAGAGAAAAACTCAAGAATGTCTTGATAAGTTTTATCCATTTCATGTGCTTGTTTCGGCGTAAATTCTCTGTCGAATTCGTCGAGTGCCCAGGTGATTGTTCCCTTGGGAATGAATTTTTTTGCAACAACGCCATAGCCAATTTCTGGGCTAATAAATCGGAGTTCAGTATCCGGATGAATCATGTTCGTTTTTTGGTTTGGTCCGTATTCGGTTTTGCTTTTATAAAGCGAAATAAAAGTACAAATATTTTTATTCGGCAACTGATAAAGATCTAAAATGAGCAGATTAATTTATCAACAATTAAATTACTGATTTTCTGCTTACTACAGAATTGTTAATTACCGGTTTTACAAATAAATCGCAATATAAGATAGTTACCTCTATTTAACAATGACATAAACCATCAGAATCCAAATTTAAATCTATGATTATTATAAGTCAAAGTCATTTATCGTTCAGTTTTAAAACAAACCGCATCGAAAATAAAAACGGAAATCATTTAAAAGACAAAACCGAATCCTTTAATCGCTCAGTTGACCTGTTAACTCAATGGCAACTATTCTTTGGAAAAAGAAGAATTAACTTGTATAGTGGAAATGTTAAATAACTCTTAAATAATAAAACACAACAAACTAAAGCATTCAAAAAAACGTTATCAATAATAACAGGACAATTATGGACTACTTAAAAAGAGAACTCAACAGATTATTACCGCTCGCATTATTATTCGGAGCTTTTGGCGGTGTACTATTAATTATAGCAGGAAATGTTTTTGAACCAACCAAACTTATTTTAAGCCTGGTTTATATCGTTATGATTACACTTAGTGTTTACTCATTAAATAAAATGCGCTACAAAAAAGAAATAGGCGGATCACTGCTTTATGGCTTTATTGTTTATGGCGTAATGACCGTAATCGCTTTTATTGATTTGTTAATGAATGCGAATCCAAATTTTATCAACCCGCTTTTTGAACACCTGGGTTTTTTCAGCCTGATCCTTTTAACATCGTTTGCAATTTCGGGAACAGTTGTTTATTTATTCAGGCTAAGAGTTATTTCTTAACGATATCTATAGCCAATTTGTGGGAATTTACGTTGGTTTCTTCGAAAAAAAGACTCTTTTGAAGTGAATCAAATCTTCTTAAATCTGCGGGCAAATTTTTTTTACCAAACTTTCTTTTTATCTTTCTGTAGTCAAACCGTAATAACAGTTTTAACCGCAGAGGGCCGCAGAGGGTAATGCGCAGAGAGCCGCAGAGAAAAAAATAATGGAATAAAAGTCATTAATTTCTTGTACGTCTATTACTTCTCAGCCGCAATCATTTCTTCCAATTTATTTACCACATCAACTGATCCCACAAAATAAGGACATCTCTGATGCAAACTTTTTGGCTCAACTTCTAAAATGCGCTGCGTTCCGTTGGAAGCTTTTCCTCCGGCATGTTCAATAATAAATGCCAGCGGATTACACTCATATAACAAACGCAATTTTCCGTTGGGACAATCTGTTGTTGCTGGATATAAATAAATTCCTCCTTTAATTAAATTCCGATGAAAATCAGCAACGAGTGATCCGATGTAACGACCGGTATAAGGGCGTTTCGTAGCTGCATCTTCTGTTTGTGCATATTTAATAAATTCTTGAATTCCGGGAGAACTTTTAGATAAATTTCCTTCGTTCATGGAATAAATTTTTCCCTGTGCAGGAATTCGCATATTAGGATGAGACAAAAAATAAACGCCAATTCCGGGATCATAAGTAAAACCATTTACTCCATTTCCGGTTGAGTAAACTAACATCGTTGACGAGCCGTAAATCACATATCCTGCGGCAACCTGGTTAATTCCTTTTTGTAAAAAATCTTCAGATTTGACTTGTGTTCCAATTGGTGTAATGCGATTGTAAATACTAAAAATAGTTCCGATTGAAACATTGACATCTATATTGGACGAACCATCCAAAGGATCCATTGAAACTATGTAACGACCATCATTGTTGATCGGAATAAATTCCTCGTTTTCTTCTGATGCAATGCCGCAAATAACTTTTCTTCCTATTAATGCTTTAATAAACTGTTCGTTTGCAAATACATCAAGATTCTGTTGTTGCTCTCCCTGGATATTTTCCGTTCCGGTCGCGCCAAGAATGTGAGACATAAGACCAGCTTTGTTTACCTGCTGATTAACAATTTTTGAGGCCAAACGAATTGCGCTCAGGAGACTTGAAAATTCTCCGGTTGAACCGGGAAAATCAGTTTGCTTTTCAATAATAAATTCACCTAAGGTTTTAACGTTGTCCATTCACACATATTTTTTTACAAAATAACACCAAAATTAAAGATATTCCCAATTTTTGTAACTTTGATCAGCAATTAATCAAATAATGCGCAAACAAATTTACATTTTAGTTGTCCTTCTTTTCTTTGTACAAGACCTGTACAGTCAATGTGCCATGTGTAAAGCCGTGGCTGAAGAGGAAGTCGCCGAAGAAGGTTATTCAGGAATAAATGCGGGAATTCTTTACATAATGATTATTCCTTATATTATTCTCTTTATTGTTTTTAGAAAAAAGATTTTCGGATTTTTTAAAGAATTACAAAAAGCAACCGGCGAGCATTCATAACTCAGTTCAGGGATTAATCTTGTCCGATGAATTTTCCGTCATCATTTATTTTATAAGTCATTTCAATTTTCTCAGTTAATTCTTCCCCTCCTGAATAATCGTAATTAATATCCGTTACAGTGATTTTGTTTTTTTCAACTAATGCAAAAGTCTCGCTCATATATTCAACATTGTCTCCGCAAAGAATTAGCAAATGATCAATGCGATGGTTTTCTGAGTCGTAATTAACTAGCCACATTTTCCATTCACTTATCACCGTTCTGAAAACGACCCTTGTGCAAAATTCAGTTGAAAGATCAAGTTCACCAAGAATGTAAAACTCACAACCGTCTTCAATTTTGCAATCTTCCAATGATCCAAGATCAAGACTGTTAAATTCATTGGAAGATAGTTGATAACGTCTTTTCGCTTCAAAAAAGTCTCTGTAATTATCATTGTCAATTTTAAATGGCAAAGAAAAAAGACTCGTATCAATTACTAACGCATCAGGATAAACCGCCGGTTCCTCAAAAGTTAATTCTGTTGTTGAGTCTGCATAAACAGAATCAGTAAT
>Ga0102851_10000318_pt1 | contig 23305 bp, 20 predicted proteins | sample Mud3Dept3metaG_FD_79558 | JGI IMG/M metagenome (GOLD analysis project Ga0102851, IMG submission 79558) | Freshwater wetland microbial communities from Ohio, USA, analyzing the effect of biotic and abiotic controls - Mud 3 Core 4 Depth 3... | ecosystem: Environmental > Aquatic > Freshwater >... | reverse complement strand
GCCTGAGCCGCATATTTCTATGCTTCCTCAGGCTCGTCCCCCCCGAATCCTTGAGCAATATCAAGCTGCGAACCAACTCCTTGGAGGAAGAAATCAGAATATCCCTGGGCAGAGCGTCCCGGATCGTCAATATCGACCCGGGTATTCTCACCTCGGCGGCGTTAATCATGGCGACGGCCAAGGACTTCGCCCATCGCATCCCGCTCAGACAGGGGATCTACGCCCACCTCGAGCTCCTTTTCACCCGGAGCGCCGTCAAGCTCCTGCCCTGGACGTATCCGGACTTCCATCAGGAAGGTTACAAAGAGTTTTTGCTGGAAGCCAGGCAGGTTTACCTTCGCCAGCTTCGAGAGGCCAGCCCCGGCACAGCCTGAGGATACCTGCCCTCAGACGTCAGGATCAAATGCCGAAATTTGCCTCAGCTTGATGATGATATCGGGAAGCTCGCGGAGAAAGACCCGGACATCCTCCTCAGTGTTGAAACGGCCCAGGGATATGCGAATGCAAGAGCGGGCGATTTCCGGCCTCAGGCCGATGGCCAGGAGAACAGGGGAGACCTCCTCCGACTCTGAACTGCAGGCCGAGCCCGTCGAAATGGAGATGCCCTTCGTCGCCAGGGCCAGCAGGATGGCCTCGGACTCCAGTCCTGGGAAAGCGACATTCAGAGTGTTTTTGACCCGTTTTTCGGGATGCCCGTTAAAGATGACTTTGGGGATAACTCTTTTGATCCCGTCTTTCAAGCTGTCGGTCAGCTTCTCGATCCGCTCCCTGTCTTTCCGGCCGCGTTCAAGGAGAATCCGGGCGGCCTCTCCAAACCCGACGATGCCGATGGTATTCTCCGTGCCGGCCCTCAAGCCGCGCTCCTGGTGGCCGCCATGGATGAACGGGCACACGTCGACTCCCTTGCGGATATAAAGAGCGCCGATGCCTTTCGGGCCATAAATCTTGTGGCCCGAGACGGTGAGCAGGTCAACGCCCAGTTTCATGACGTCCAGGTCCAGCTTGCCGAAGCTCTGCACGGCATCGCAATGCACCTGAACGCCGTGTTCCCGGGCGATCGATACGATTTTATCGATCGGCTGGATGGTTCCGATTTCGTTGTTGGCATGCATGATCGAGATGAGGGCCGTCTGAGGGGTGACGGCTGCCCGCAGAAAGTCCAGGTCGACCACGCCGCTGCTGTCGACCGGCACATAACTGACCTTGACGCCCTTTTTTTCAAGGAACTTGGCCTGGCTGAGGATGGCCGGATGTTCGATCGTCGAAATGATAATCTCCCGCTTTTCGGGGGTGGTGTTGAGAACCCCCTGGATAGCCCAGTTGTCGGACTCGGTTCCGGAGCTCGTAAAGAAGATCTCGCCCCTTTGCGCTCCCAGAGCAGCGGCTACGTTTTCCCGCGCCGCCGTGATGATTTCCTTGACGGCGCGGCCGATCGGATAGATGGATGAGGGATTGCCGTAATGCTCCTTGAGGAACCCGCACATTTTGTCCGCGACGGCCGGATCAAGAGGAGTTGTTGCGTTGTTGTCGAAATAGACCGCCATTTTCTTGTCCTCGGTCTTGTCCGGAGGGATCGGGCCCTCCGCCCGGAAAGAATTCTGCCTCGGCCCTAGGCCAGTTTCTCCTCTAGGATTCTGACGACCTCCAGGCCGGCCCGCTTTTGCCCCTCTTCGGCCGCCGCGCCGATATGGGGGCTGGCCATCACGTTGGGATGGTCGATCAGGGCAAAATCGACGGGGGGTTCCTTCTCGAAGACGTCCAGAGCCGCGGACTTGACCTTGCCGGACTTCAGCGCCTCGAGAAGCGCCGACTCATCCACAACACCCCCCCGGGCGGCGTTGACGACGATGACGCCGTTCTTCATCTTTAGAAATTCCTCGCGCCCCAGGATGGGCTTGGCCTGCTTCGGAGTATGGAGGGTGATGATATCGGCTTGGGCAAAAAGCTCATCCAGCGACACCTGCTTCAGGTTAAGCTTGGTCTCGATCCTGATGACATCGTAGACCACAACCTTCATCCCGAAGGCGAGGGCCCGCTCCGCGACGGCCTGACCGATCCGGCCGCCGCCGATAACCCCCAGGGTTTTCCCATAGAGCTCGGTGCCGGAGAAAGCCTTCTTCTCCCACTTGTGCTCTTTCATCGTGAGGTTGGCCCGGCCGAGCTGCCGGACGGACCCGAGCATCAGCCCGAACGTGATTTCGGCGACCGAGATCGTCGTCGCCGCGGGGGTGTTGGCCACCTTGATGCCTTTTTCCTTGGCCGCCGCCGCATCGACGTTGTCCAGGCCGATCCCGGCCCGGACGATCAATTCCAGAGTGGTGGCCGCCTCGACGACCTTGCGGGTGATCTTGGTGGCGCTCCGCACGACCACGGCGTGGAATCCGGGGATCGTCTTCACGAGCTCGGCTTCATCCATGCCGGTCTTGATGGTCACTTCAAACTGAGGCAGGGACTTGAGCTTGTCGACGGCTTCCTTATCCAGCGAATCCGCCAATAGGATCTTCTTCATCTCCAATTCTCCCTCAGGACGGCCTCGGCCGCGGCCATGGACCGGCCTTTCTCGAACGTGAAGCCCAGGTCGAGGAGCGTCATTTCGAGGGCGGAGAGGGCGGTGATGATATCAAAGCCGCCCATGTAGCCGAGATGCGCGATCCGGAAAAACTTCCCTTTGTTCGGGTCCTGAGCGCCGGCGATGTAAGCCTTGTATTTGGACTGCATCGTCTTGACCAGTTTGCTCCCGTCGATTCCCGCCGGAGTCTTGACCGCAGTGAGGATGTTTCCGGGGTGCTTGGCCAGGAGTTCCAACCCCAGGGCCTTGACACCCGCCCGTGTGGCCTCTCCGAGGATGCGATGATGCTCGAGGACGGCCTCGAGACCCATGGACAGGATGATGTCCAGGGCCTTCTTTTGCTGGATGATCAGAGACACGGCCGGAGTCCAGGGGGTGGTCTGCTTTTCCAGGTTTTTCTTGGCTTTGGTGGCGTCGAAATAGAACTTCGGGAGCTTGGCCCCGGCCACGAGCTTCCAGGCCTTCTGGCTGAAGGCAATGTAGGCCAGCCCGGGCGGGATCATGAAGGACTTCTGAGAGCCGGAGACAAAGACATCGACCTTCCACTCGTCCATCGGGCAGGGAGTGGCCCCAGCGCCCGAGATCCCGTCGACAATCAGGATGGCCTCGGTCTGGGCGACCACCTCGCCGAAGCCCTTCATGTCGTAGATCGCGCCGCTCGAGGTTTCGGAAAGCGTGGTGAAGACCGCCTTGATCCCGGGGTTCGCCTTGAGCTCGGCCGCCAGCTGCTCCTTGGTGAAGTCCGCGCCCCACTCCAGGACGATCTCCTTGACGTTCACGCCGTAGGCCCTGCCGATATTCCCCCATCTTTCGCCGAATTTCCCGGCGTTGATGGACATCATCAGATCGCCGGGGCTCAGCGTGTTGACGATGGCCGTTTCCATCGCACCACTGCCGGAAGAGGTGAGGATGAAGACGTCTTCCTTGGTGCCGAAGACATACTTGAGTCCTTCCGTCACCTTCATAAAGATCTCGGAAAATTCCGGAGTCCGATGATGGATGATGGGCTCGGCGGCCGCCGACAAGACGGTGTCGGGAATCGGCGTGGGTCCGGGGGAGAGCAGATAATATTTTTTTATCATATGGGCTCCTTGAAGATATTTGCGGCAAATATATGTTGATTCGCCATTCCCAAGTTACCAGAGATACCCCCGGGAGTCAACTCGGAGGGGAAGACCCCTTCCGACGTTCGGCGATTTCCCCGGCCGCCCTAAAGCTGCCGGAGGAGCTCGGTGAGAAGGGCGGTCCGCTGGACGAGCGAGGACAGCAGGAGATGCTCGTTCTCGGCATGGATCCCGTCCCCATCGGGTCCCAGGCCGTCGAGCGTCGCCACACCCATCCCGGAGGCGATCGAGGCGTCAGATCCTCCGCCCGTCCTGCCCTGTGTCAGGTTGATCTCCATGGCCTCGGCGATCTTCTTGGCCTGCTGGAAGAGCAGGACGGAGGGTCGTGTTTTCTCCATCGGCGGCGTCTGGCTTCCGATTTCAAACTTGAACCTGGCGCCGGGCCTTTCCGGCCTCAGATGCTTGAACGCGCCGATGATCTTTTCTTTCTGAACGGTGCTCCAGAAGCGGATATCCATCACCGCCCAAGCCGCTTCGGCCACGACATTGGCCTTCTCGCCCCCTCCGGCCATGTTCACGCTGACGGTCGCTCCGGCCGTGGCCAGCTTCCGGAGGCGGTGGATCTGAACGGCCAGCTCCTCGATGGCGTTGACTCCCTTTTCGGGAGTCCCGGCATGAGCGGCTTTCCCCTTGACATCGATCCGGACGACAATCCGGCCCTTGCGCTGGGTCTTCAGGGCTCCGCCGGGAAGCGCGGGCTCCAGACAGAGGACGATCTTGGAACCGCCGGCCAGCCGGGCGATTATCTCATGGGAGGCCTCATGGCCGATCTCCTCGGCCGAATTGATGAAAAGCGCGATCTTCCGCGCCGGCCGGAGGCTGAGTTGATGGATGGCCTTAAAGGCAGAAACAGCCTCGACGAGCCCCCCCTTCATATCCAGGACGCCGGGGCCATAGACCTTGTCCCCGGAGATGTAAAACGGCATCTTATTGACCTTGCCCACGGGCCAGACGGTGTCGATGTGAGTCAGGACGAGGATTCTCCCATCGGAGGCGGGCCGGGAGGGCCCGGCGAACTCGATGAGGTGGAGATCGCCGACCTCCTTCTGGGGAAACCGGGTCACCTTGGCTCCTGTCTTCCTGAATTCGCCGACGACAAAAGCCGAACAGGCGTCCACCGCCTTCTTGTCATGGGAAGGGGATTCCCGGCCGACGATATTCTTGAGAAGATGGACCATCTCTCCCTGACGGGATTTGAAGAACAGATTGAAATCCATGGGCGCGCCTCCGGCTTGTTAATCTACCACAGCCCGCCGCAAAAAGCACCGCGAAACTATCTTTTTCGTCCTCCCCTCAGAAACGTCCTGACTCCCGCATATATCCGGCCGCCCTCTCTTATGACGCGGCCGAAGGGGCGCTGCTTGAGGCGGATCGACCGGTGGACACAGACCTCGTGACAGCAGAGGCAGCGGATGCAGCCGGCTTCCTCGACCCAAGGCGCGCCGCGAATCAGGCGGATCGTTCCGGCCGGGCAGGCCGTGAGGCATTCCCCGCAGCCCGTGCATTTGTCCGGCATGATCTCCGGGGTCAGAATGAGCTCCCCGGAAATATATGCATAGAGGCGCGAAGGCAGCCGCCGCCGGAAGAGAAGCGAGGCCGCCGAGGAAGGCCGGAAGTCATACACCCGGACCTGGGCCGGATTCTCCCCAAGGACCTCGATGCGCTCCGGATCGCCGACACCGAGGTTTCTTCCGTGGGCCTCGGAAGTCGTGAATATCCGCAGCGGGTCGTAGCCCATGAGGCCCGCAGCGACCGCGTCCACGGCGACGCCGTCCGCCCCGGAGATAATCAGCCCGATTTTCTTCGGCGTCCCCGAGGAAGGCCCTTCTCCCTCCATGCCGACGACGGCGTCCATGATGGTGAACTGGCGGGGGATAGCGGAGTAAACATCCACCAGCATCCGGGAAAAGACATCGTTGCGCACAAAGCGGCGATGGCCATCGAGTCGGCTCCCAGAGGGAATGACTCCGTACAAATTTTTTACGGCTCCGGTAAACAGGGTAAAGGAATGAGTTTTGAGTTTTGGCAGGTTCAGGACGAGGTCGGCTTTGAGCACCGGCCGGGCGAGATAGACGGAATCCAGCAGAACGCCGGCGATGGGGACCTTGGCAAAACCGGTTTCTCTCAAGTTGACGAGCGCGACCCCCAGCTCGGCGCAGACATCACGGAAGCCGGTGGCAAGGAATTCCTCCCGCCGGCCGAAGTTGACGTCGTCCCCGACGGTCACGCGCGCCCCTTTCTCCAGGAGGATTCGAAGGACCTCACGGAGAAAAGCAGGGTGGGTGCAGATCGCCCGCTCCGGCGGAGCATGGGGAGAGAGATGGTTGATTTTAACAAAGACGTTCGCGCCCGCAACCGGGAAATCGCGCGAACCTCCGAGAAGCTCCAGGCTCCGGCGCACGGCTCCGGACAGGACCCCGGAATCATAGGACGGACATCGGACCACGGCCACCTTGGCCTTTCTTTGAAGGACCGGGCTCCCGGTGACCGTCGGCGGGTGGGGCATTGGTCTTGAAATCCTTATTTTAGCCAAAGCGGGCCCCAAAGGCGATAGCCGGCGGCCGCAAAGGGCGGCCGAGCGTTGATTTATGAGCGGTTTTGCCGTAAATTAAGCGGGTCTAGGATCCACCGATGGCCTCAAGATCTGCGCGATTTGCCCCTGCCGCCGTTCTGCTTTGCGTCATGCTGGCTGCGGCGCTTGTCTCTCTCCGGGCGGAAATCTTTTACCCCTGGAAGGAGGCGAAAATCGGGGCTCTCGAGGCAAAAGAGTGGTTCGGACTTGTCTTGGCTCCCGCCAAGGGTGTTTATTTCGGCCTTCGTCTCAGGGTTCAAAAGGAAGGCCGGACGGCCGAGGGAGAGGATTTCTTTTATCTGGTCTCGGAGGTGGGCGCCCATTCTCCGGACAGCTCATATTCCCGGATAGCGGCCGACCTGAGCCTTCCTTTCAAAGAGCGCAACGATACTCCGGTCCTCATCAAGCCGCCCTCACGCTCTGACACGCTGACCCTCGAATGGTCCCGGCAGGACGAGCGGACCGTTCTCGGTCGGATCCGGGCTCCCAAAGACGTCACGTTACATGTCGTTCATTACCTCCCTTGGGGTCTTGGGGGAAAATTCCGGCTGCGGCCGGACGGCCAGATCCAGGGCGAGAATGAGGAGGGAAAGGGATTTCATTACCTCTTCTGGGCCCACCGGCCGGGCGAACCGATCTCCGGGCCGCAGGACCAGGACCTGGCGGTTTCCTTCTCTTCCGAAAAGGAGAGGACCCTTTACTTCATTGCCGCGGTGGGTGAGGATCCTCAATTATTGAATAACCAGATCTATCGTTATAAGAACTGGAAGACAATCGAATCGTTCCTCCGCGAAGAAGAGACGCGCTACCGAAACCAAAGAGTGAAAGTGGAGGGACTTTATAAGGGAGCCGCCGAGGCGGTCACCAACAACCTCTTTTGGATGACCCTCTATCAGCCGGACAACCACCGGCTTTACACTCCCGCGGGCCGGCGCTGGATCTTTCCCCAAAGTGACGGATCGCCCGACTTGTGGACGATTTTCGAGTGGGATTCTTTTTTCAACGCTCTCGAACTTTCCATCGAGAGCGCCCGGCACGCCAAAGAGACCGTCCTCTCCGTGCTGGAAACGCAGTATTCCAACGGAAACATCCCCAACTGGAGGTCCGCGTCGAACGGCACTCCCGACCGCTCCCAGCCGCCGGTCGGCGCCTATGTCGTCCTCAAGCTCTTCGGCAGACTCGGCGACATGGACCTGCTCAAGACGGCCTATCCCCGTCTTGCGAAGTGGCACGCCTTTTGGAAAACGCCCGAGACCGACGGCCGACCCAGAAGGGACGGCAACGACGACGGCCTGCTCGAATGGGGATCGGACGCCGATATGGTGGCCGACGCCGTTCCGCCATGGGAGGAAAACGCCGACGGCAAACAAAGGGCCATGTGGGAATCAGGACAGGACGACCTCCCCAACTGGGAAGAAGCCTCGTGGAGCGAGAGCTCGGGTACCATGTCCCTGAATTGCCTGGACCTCAATTGCCTCTACGCGCTGGATGCGTACTGCCTCTCCCAGATCGCCGACATCCTCGACCTTTCCGAAGACCACGGCCGCTACCTTCAGGAATACGAACATATGAAGGCGCTCATTAATGACCGGCTCTGGAACGAACGGGAGGGCTTTTATTTCGACCGGCACTGGGACGGGACTTTTTCTCCAAGGAAGGCCGCCTCGAGTTTTTACCCGCTCCTGGCGAGGATCCCCGACGCCCGCAGGTCCTCCCTTGTCGTCAAGCGGCTGCTTGATCCCAAGGAATTCTGGGGCGAGTATATCATCCCGACCATCTCCCGCGATGATCCTCTTTTCAAGGAGCAGCAATACTGGAGGGGCACGATCTGGCCGCCGACGAACTACCTTGTCTACCAGGGCCTGAAGGCCGCCGGTTACGACGCCGTGGCCGGCGAGCTGGCGCGGAAAAGTCTGGCGCTTTTCCTGCGCAGCTGGCAGAACTTCCAGCTCTGTCCGGAAAATTTCGACTCCCGGACCGGCGAGGCGGGCGGCCAAAGGTACCAGAGCTGGGGGCCGCTGTTCGCCCTGATCGCCGTCGAGGAGTACCTGGATTTCACTCCCTGGGAAGGATTCCGGTTCGGCATCCTGGACCCTGAAGAGAAGGGGAAGCTGCGCCGCCTGGCGATCCAGGGAAGGCATTACCAGGTGGAAGTATCATCATCGGAAACAAAGCTCATAGAAGAAGACAAGGAGATTGTCCGGGCCAGCGGCGGGGCGGTCTTCAGGCATTTTCTCTATTCCGAGAACGAGGTGTCATTTGAGTTCAAATCCCTGAGACCGCGGGATCTCAGGATCAGGTTCCTGAAGAAGGGGAAGTACCAGATGCTCGTGGACAACCAGCTCAAGATGGTTTTCAGGGGCGATACCCTCAGGTTCCAGTTGCCGGATGGAGAGCACTCCGTCCTTGTTCAGCTCCTTGAAGCCGAAGATTGACGAGAGGCAAGATAGGCCCTTTTCAGGGTGTCACCCCTCAGGCCCTGCCTGAGGGCTTCGAGCGCCAGCACTTCCTCGGGCGGGATATTCCCCAAGTTGACGTTCACGCCGAACCGGAGGATGAGGTCCTGCTGCTGGTTTTTGAGCGGCGCTTCCCAGACCAGATCATCAGCTGCCGCGCCGCCGGCCAGGATCCGGTCGATCTCATCGGCCCGTGTCTTTCCTTCTTTGTCGAAGATGCCAACGCCGCGGCCGGCCTCCCGCGCCTCGATGATCACCTTGAATGCTCCATTCTCGAGGTCCTCCCGAATGAGGGCCTGGACCATCTCGATCGGGGGGGCTTCCGCCGGGTCTTTTTTTCCGACCTCGGTGATAACCTGAAAGCCCAAGCCCAGGGCTTTCCGGATGATGTCGCGGCGGGTCGACCTGTCGATTTCGATCGTCCCGTCCGAAACCTCAACGCCGGTAAATCCGAGCTCGCGGGCTCTGTCCAGGTAGGCGGGCCAGGTCTTTTGCCAGACCGAAACTTCGAGGAAGGTGCCGCCGGGCATCACCCGGATGCCGGCCGCGGTGATGAACTCGTTCTTTCTCTTGAGATCGGCCCGGCCATAAAACGCCGAGGTTCCGAAAGTCAGCTTGATGATATCGATGGAACCGCCGGCGGTCCGAATGAGGTCGCCGATCTGGTTTTCACCGAGGCCTTTGTCGATGACCATGGTCAGGCCCGTCCGGCGGGGCTTGTCGCTTCTCCCGGGACAGGGAATCTCAAAGGCCCCGTCCCATGCTTTTTCCGGCATGGCTATCTCCTTTTCAAAAAATTGCGCTTCAGGAGGTCTCCCCAGCATTCCCGCGGGCCGGAGAGGACACTGCCGGAGAAAGCGCAGGTGCGATGCCGGGCCAGGTCCCGGCAGGCGACCCGCCGCTTCTCCGCCAGGTCGGCGCTGTCGAAACCCGGCACCGGAATCCTGTCATACAGGATGGTTGTCTGGCTGAGTTTCTCCGAAGCATTCGAGAAGAGGTATTGCGCCACCGCGCGACCGTCGAGAAGGGGCCGGAGGATGAATGTCCCGAACCCCTCCTCGACCCTCGGAAAGAGGAGAACGACGTCGGGGTCGGTCAGTGTTTCCTCCGTCGAACGATAGGACGACAGGTCGATGGCGATCTTGCGACTCCAGTCGTCGTCTCGGGGTTCGCCCTCCGCGTCCGGCAGAAAACGGGGGAAATCACGCCGCAGGGTCCCGAGTCGGACGTTGTCGGCCAGAGAGCCCATGAACCAGCGCACGCTCCGGTCTTCGAGCCGGAAGTGAACGGTCTCCGTGGAAAAGAGTCTGAGCCCGCGTTCCAAGCCGCTCAGGAGATACACCGTTTTGCCGCTTCCCGCTCCGCCGATGACGACAAATAGCCTGTGCCGGGAGGGTTCATAGAGCGCGCAGGCGTGAAGATTGGCGATGCGGTGCTTTTTTTCCAGAAGGAGATGGACGAAACGGTAGAGAAAGCCCAGGTTGCCCCACAGACTGAACCGGGGATCGGATGCCCTCCGGCCGAGTGAGGACAACGGCCCCTCCCAAAGAGCCCGGGTGCCGGAGACCCGGCAGCGGGGAGGAATCCCGGGCGCCTCCAGCAGCCGGATTATTCCGTCCGCGCGAGACGAATAAGGAATCCGTTCGACCTCGTGGAAATCGGTGCGCAGGGAGTGGACCTCGAGGGGAGGGGGAAGAACAGGGAGCAGGGACGCTCGGTTGGAGCGCAGAGCCACCGTGGCCTCGACGACACGGACGCCAAGACGAAAATCTTTTCGGTCCACCTCGCGTCTCCGGGCAGTATCTTACCTTAAAAGAGTTCGGCGGCTCAACAGCGCGCGACCGGCCGGACACATCTCTTTTTACGGGATGAGCCCGTGAGATAAGTAGCCTAGCCCGGCATGAACGCGGGTGTTTCCCGAGCGGCTTTATCGGATGGCCGCGGCAGAGGGTTTGGAGAGGATCGTCATCAACAGAAACGCGGCGGATCCCAGGGCGCCCATCACGATGAACGGAGAACCGATGCCGAAGCGGTCGGACAGGAACCCGGCGAGCAGGGAGATGAGGGCCCCGGCCAGCAACTGGAGGTTGGAGACGAGACTAAACGCCGGGGGCTGGCGGGTCTCGGGGCAGGCGTTGCCCACAAAAGACTGGAGGGAAGGAAATATCAGGAACAGAAAGACTCCAAAGACGAACAAGCCAAGAACGGCGATCCAGGATCGCTGGGAAAGACCGATGAGCAGGAGGGAAAGCGAGGCCCCGGCAAAGCCGGCCTTGAATACTCTCTGTCGTCCGAAGCGGCGGCTGATCGGGCCGAAAAGATAGGTGGTCACCGTGCCGATGCCGATCCACACGGCCATGAAAAGCCCGGTCTTCGCCATGGGGAGGGCGAACTTGTGAAAATACAGGGACGGGGCGAAATAGATGGTCACCGCCCAGGCCGCGCCGCCGAAAAGAAACCCGGGGATATGCTTTCGGATGAGGCGGGCCGTGCCGAGCCATGAGGATGCACCCAGACGACCGGCCTCCCTAGGAAAGTCAAGTCCCTTGATCAGAAGGAAGCTCAGGCAGCCCAGGAAAAAACAGGCACCGGCCCAGAACCGGAGGGGAAGCTGCCAGTCGGAATTTTGAGCCAGATAGCCGAAGCTGAGAAAGGCCAGGAAAACCCCGAACATTCCGGACCCGCTCTGGATTCCCATGGCCAGGTCGATCGCCTGGTGGGGATGGGTCCGGGAGACCCAGGCCATGCCCACGGTGTGGTAAAAGCTGTCAAAGATACGAAAGAGCACATAGAAAAGGAAGAACACGAGATAACCGGAGGACAAAGGGATGAGGAAGAGGGTCAGCGAGATCCCGGCGAAGCTCGCGGCCAAAAGGCGTCGGTATTCCGTTCTTTGGGACCAATGGACAACCAGCACCTGAAAAAGAAGGGTGGAAAGAAGGCCGAAGTTCGAGAGGAGTCCGATCTGGGAATAGCTGCGGATGATCAACTTCTGGCCGTAGAGGATGGGGAAGACCATCGGGACGACGACCGTCGCGGCATCGTTCAAACCATGAAAGAGGGAAGAGGAAATGAGGATGCGTCTGGCGAAGATCATGGGGAAAGTTTTTAATCCAAAGCAGACGGATTGTCAAACGGCCGGAGAAGTGTTGCATCCCGCCGCCGACTTTAGTAATGTATGGACCATTTATTATTCGCCAGGAGGTCAGTCGATGGCAAGATGGTCGCGAAGAAGTTTCTTGAGGACGGGGATGGTATTGACCGCAGGCCCGGCGCTTGCCAAAGGGTCAAGCCTCTTGGGGCGGGACCAGGGAGCCGACGGAAACGCCCTCTGCGTCATCTCGAGCGGCAACGGCATCAAGGCCACCGAAAAGGCCATGGAGATCATGCGGCAGGGCGGCGACCCGCTGGACGCCGTGATCGCCGGCGTCAACATCGTGGAGCTGGACCCCCAAGATACTTCGGTCGGATACGGAGGCATTCCAAACGAGGAGGGGGTCGTCGAGCTCGATTCCTCGGTGATGTATGGGCCGACCCACAAGGCCGGAGCCGTGGCGGCCCTGCGCAACATCAAGACGCCGTCTCAAGTCGCCAAGCTCGTCATGGAGAGGTCGGGTCATGTGCTCCTGGTCGGCGAGGGAGCCCTGAGGTTCGCCAAGGCCCACGGCTTCAAGGAGGAAGACCTGCTCACGGAAAGGGCGCGGGAGATATGGCTCAAATGGAAAGAGGCCATGTCCGACAAGGACTACTGGCTATCACCCGACGAAAAAAAGATCATGGCTGAGCTCAAGCCCTACATCGAGCACTTCGGCACGATCAACTGCCTCGCCAAGAACGGGTCCGGGGTTCTGGCCGGCGTCACGACGACGAGCGGCTACGCCTTTAAGATCCCCGGCCGGGTGGGGGATTCGCCGATCATCGGCGCCGGACTCTATGTCGACAACGAGATCGGGGCGGCCGGTTCCACCGGCTTCGGGGAGGCCAACCTCCGGACCTGCGGCAGCTTCCAGGTCGTCCAGTTCATGGGCCGGGGACTTTCGCCCGAGGAGTCCTGCCTCAAGGCCATGCAGGCCGTCGCCGAGAAATCCAAGCTCCAGCCCCGCCTGCTCGATAACGACGGGTTGCCCAGATTCGGACACTCCTTCTATGCCCTGAACAAAAAAGGGGAGTATGGGTCCGCCGGGATGTGGAGCGGCAGCAAGTACGCGGTTCATGACGGCAGGGAGAACCGGCTCAAAGAAGAAGCTTATCTTTACAAGAAAAAAGGGTAGAGTTCTACCGTTCTTCAAAGACGATGGGGGCGTAGCCCTTGTCCGCGAGCCGGCGGGCGATGGCGGCGGCCGATTCCCTGTCCCCGGCCGGGATACGAACGCGGTGGTAAACCTGACGGGGGGTTTCAAAGGTCGAGATTTGGACATCGGGAAACTGCCGCTCAAGCTCCCGGCTCAGGGCTTCGGCGTTCTCCTTTATGATGAAGGATCCGATTTGGATGGAGAACCGGAGGGCGGCGGGCGGCGGAGACAGGCCGGGCAAAACTTCGATCCTGACAGGGGCCGTCCCAGGGCCGATCATATCGATCGCCCGGGCGGCGGCATAGGAAAGGTCGATGATGCGGTTCTTGACAAACGGGCCCCGGTCGTTGATCCGGACGACCACCGATCGGCCGTTCGTCAGGTTCGTCACCGCGACGAACGTCCCGAGGGGCAGGGTGTTGTGGGCCGCGGTGAGGTCGTTCATGTCATAAACCTCCCGGCTGGAAGTCGGCCGGCCATGAAACTCGTCCCCGTACCACGAAGCCGTCCCCGTCTGTACGTTTCCGCCTGGAAGGGAGTCGATTTTCGGCCGGCAGGCCGGGAGGGCGGCCGCGCCGAGAACGACGACGAGCAGGCGGCAGTATTTGTTCATGTCGCTGGATTAATCGTCCGGCATCTTCTAGAATACCAGCTTTGAGACACCTTGACCAATGAAAAAAGCGCGCTACTTCATCCCCGCGGTCCTTTTCTATCTCCTCATTTTCGCCCTGTCTTCCCAGGATTATGATGTCGAACTGCCAAGCCGAGGGCTTGATAAGGTCGCGCATTTCGTCGAGTTTTCTTTCCTGGGTTTTTTCCTTTCCGTGGGCTATTTCAACGCCTTCCGATTTTCGGCCGCCGTCAAAGCCGTCCTTGTTTTCTGGACCGGATTGCCATTGGGCATCCTGGATGAATTCCACCAGCTTTTCGTTCCCGGGAGGACGAGCGCCCTGGGGGATGTGATCGCTGATTCCGCCGGGATCGTCTGGGGTATTGTTGTATACATCTATTTTTCTCGAAGGAAGGGACGAAGCCGGAAGGCTGGGGCGGCTTAAAGCGTCTTTTTCAGCCGGGCTTTCAGGAGCGCGAAGGCCTTGGCCGGCGTCGACGAGAAGGTAAACAGCTCGACATCCCGGGGGGTGATGGCGCCGAACTCGATGAGCGTATCGAAATGGATGACCTTCCGCCAGTATTCTTCCCCGTAAAGGAGAATAGTCATCTCATCGCGGGCGATCTTCCCCGTTTGGACAAGGGTTAGAGTCTCGAAGAGCTCGTCCAGAGTGCCGAAACCGCCCGGAAAAGCGACGAGCGCCTTGGCCTTGTTGACCAGCCAGAATTTGCGGGTGAAAAAATAATAGAAAATGAAAGACAGCTCGGGGGAGATATGCCTGTTGGGAAGCTGGGAGGCGGGCAGGGAGATGTTCATCCCGATGGACTTCCCGCCGGCCCGGTCGGCCCCCCGGTTGGCCGCTTCCATGATCCCCGGCCCTCCGCCTGTGCAGATGACAAAGTTTTTTCCCTTGGGTTTGAGGTTGATCGCCCAGGAGGCCAGGCGGAAGGCCAACTCCTCGGCATCCCAGTAGTAGTCCAGGAGCGGCGACCTTCTGTCCCCGGGGTCGAGCCGGGAAGAGCCCAGGAAGAGGACGGTGGAGTGCACCCTGTGCTTGGCCAGCCGGTACATGGGCTCGAGGATCTCGCTCAGGATGCGGATCGTCCGGGCTTCCTCCGAATCGAGGAATTCCTTGTTGCGAAAGGCTTTTTCCGGTTCAAACACTTTTTTCATATGGTCCTCAGATCTCCCAAGACAGACCGCCATTCTATCGCAAGTTCCTCGGCCTAACAAGGGCCTTTGCCACCTTCATTCCCCCAAGCCGCTTTTTGACTTCGCCGGTTCGCTGTGTTATCTATAGAGCTTCCGTTTGAGGCCTCATCACCATGAATGGATCGCGTCTGCTCCGTGTTATGCCCTATCCGGGCCGGCTGATCATCGCCGGCGGCGGCCCCGGGGCGGAGAGAGTCATTGTCGTCTATGCGATCACCGGCAGGTCCGCGTCAAGCCAGGCCAGGAGGCTCACCTTCGAGGGAAGCGCTGTATGGACGGAACCGCTCGATGAAGAGACTCTCAGAAAAGGGAACGCCGACCTCCTCATCTATCGCGCGATCGCCATTGAAAGGATGATCGCCGTGAGCAACGGACGCCAGACGGACGATATCGCCAAAGGGCTGAAACAGGCCGCCGCGGGAGACAAACCCGACGAGATCCTGGCCCGTTCGCTCGAAGGCTGGACCTATGAGCCCGACGCTCCCCACTTCACCCCGAGGATCAGCGGCTGCATCCTGACGGGCGGCGCCGCCGGCCTGAGCCTCCTCAGAAGAGGGGAGGACGGCGCCCGGCTGGCCGCATACCATGCCTGGACTGTCGAACCCGGAAAAGGGCTCATGATCGCCACCTACGCCGGAGGCGAAGAGAACCCGCTGCCGTCTTTCCAGGGCGAACCGATCGAGGTCGGAATCGGCGAGGACGGAGCCAAGGAAACGGCGGAAGCCGTATACGAAGCCCTGTCGCCGCGGCAGCCCGCCAAGGACTACCGCGTGGCGGTCGCCTGCATATCCGCCTTGCGGGCGAACCTCAGAAACTACGATGTGCACATCATCAATCGTCGGGAAGGATGAAGGCCATGGAAAAAATCGACAAATCCGTCCGGCTTCAGTACTCCGCCAAAGTGGCCGAGGACTTCCCGGCCGATCTCTCATTCGCCGGCCGCGAATTCCATAAAAAATTCGCCATGCGCTATGGGGAGAACCCGGGCTACCCGGCCGCTTTCTACGCCGAGAGCGGCGCTTCCGGGCCGAACATGGCCACCCTGCGGGTACTCCAAGAGGGGACCAAAGGGCTGAGCTACATCAATATCGGCGACATGGACCTTGGCCAGAGGCTGATCAGGAAGCTGACGGAAATCTATCCCGGCCGGGCCGCCTGTGCCCTGATCAAGCATGAGATTCCCAGCGGCGTCGCCCTGGCGGAGACGGCGGAGACGGCGTTCGAGAAGGCCTGGAAAAGCGACCCGCTCTCGAACTTCGGGAGCGTGGACGTCTTTAACACCCCCGTGACGTCTTCTCTCGCCAGCCTCCTCGTCGAAAGCGCGCGCAATGTCGAGGTCGTCTATGCCCCGGACTATGCTCCGGAAGCCCTGGGGATTCTGGCGGTCCGCAAAAGCCTCCGCGTCATCCAGATGGGCGGGCGGGCAGACGAGCCGGCCTTGGACAACGGATGGGAGTTCAAAAGGGTGGCCGGCGGTGTTCTTGTCCAGAAGAGGTTCGATTCCAGGGTCAAAAGCCCGGGGGATGTTGACGTCGTATCCGCGCGAAAGCCGTCGGCCGAGGAACTGGAGGCCACGGTTTTCAACTGGACCGTTGCCTGTTTCACGCGCTCCAACGCGATCGTCATCGGCCGGACGGACAAGGTCCATGGGATCGGCTCCGGCCAGCGCAGCCGGATCGACGCCGCCGACTGCGCCATCCGCTTTTCCCGGAGAGGCTATGGGCCGGAAGGCTGCGTCCTGGCCTCTGACGCCTTCATGCCGTTCCCGGACGTGGTCGAAGCGGCGGCAAAGAACGGGATTACCGCCCTGATCTATCCGCTGGGCTCGATCAGAGACCAGGAGGTCATCGACCGGGCCGATGAGCTCGGCCTGGCCATGATCATCACCCGCCGGCCGGGAGAGACGGACAGCGAAAGGAGCTTCCTACATAGATAGCCGGAAAGAACCAGGCCGAACAATGCCGCTCGAAGAGCTGAAGCCCAAAAACCCCGAAGAAAGAAACCGGCTTTTCTTCAAGCGGAAAGGTCCGCTATAATGGTCGTACCGGATTACACCTGAGAAAGGCACTGAATGAAAAAAGAAGAAGAAAAAATCGCCTGCCACGTCTGCCAAAAGATGGTCCCCAAGGCGGCAGCTCTCCACGCCGAGGGACAGGACTATGTCCTCCATTTCTGCAACATCGAATGCCTGGATTTCTGGAAGAACCAAAAAGACAAGGCCAAGAGCTGAAAGGGTTCCACTGCGCCCATGTTTCTCTCCATCCTCTGGCATCTCCATCAGCCCATCTACCGCCGGCCGGACAGCCGCGAATATCTTCTGCCCTGGGTGAATTATCATCTGACCCGGAATTACTACCAGATGGCGTTTCTGGCCGAAGAGGCCGGATTCCCGTGCACCTTCAACTTTGTTCCCTGTCTGCTCGAACAGATCGAGGACTACTGCCGGGGAGAGGCGGTCGATTCCCTCCAGGGCCTGCTGGAGGCCGACCCCGGAAAGCTGAAGCCGGCCCAGGTCGAACGGCTATGCCGGTTTCTTCCCCAGGGGACGGTCCTCTCGGACCCCGGAGAGGCCCAGCGGCTCGCCCTGAGCTCTTTTTTTTCTCCCGTGGTGAACGTCGCTCAGGATAAAGATTCCCTCCTCGCCGAGCAGACAAGCGTCCGGAAGAAAGTCATTCCCCTCTACAAGAAGCTCTGGCACAGCGGCCTCGTCGAGCTGACCGCATCGGCCTACTATCACCCGCTTCTTCCGTTGATTTTTGATATCCGTGTCGGGGAAGAGACGCTCATGCCGGCTCTCGCTTTTTCCCGCCCCGAGGACGGAAGGGAGCAGATCAGAAAAGGCCGGGAGTATTTCGGGCGCGTCTTTGGCCGGAACCCGCGAGGGATCTGGCCCTCGGAGGGAGGGATCAGCCGGGATGTCGCCAGGGCCATGGCCGGCGAAGGCTATACGTTCGCCGTGACGGACGAGAACATCCTCTGGAAAACCCTGAAGTCCGGCCCGGATACCCGTCTCCTCTATCGTCCTTACACCTGCCAAGGCCTGTCCCTGCTATTCCGCGACCGGGAGATCTCCGACCTCGTCAGTTTCGAGTACTGGCGCTGGCCGGAGAAGGACGCTGTCTCCCACCTCCTTGCCAAACTTGAGGAAAAAAGGAAGGGGTGCCCCGATGACGCGATTTGCGTCATCGCCCTGGACGGCGAAAACCCCTGGGCGGGATACCGGGAGAACGGCGTCCCCTTTCTCCGGGAGCTCTACGGCCGGATCCTCAAAACCGGCCTCATACCTATTCACCTGGAAAAATACCTCGCTCAAGCGGAGCCTCCCGGCGAGCTGGAGATCGTCCCCGGCACCTGGCTGGGAAGCTTCGCCAAATGGGTCGGCTCTCCGGCCAAGAATGCCGCCTGGGATCTCCTTTCCCGGACGAGGGAAAAATGCGGGCCGAGCCAGGAGATCTACATCGCCGAGGGCTCCGACTGGTTCTGGTGGTTCGGCGAGGACAACGTAGCCGAATTCGACACCCTCTTCCGCGGCTATCTCCAGGCCGCCTGCAGGGAAAACAAGCGGGGGAGAAGCGATGGCTGAGCCGATTTTCCTGTTTGCCGTCCACAACCATCAGCCCGTGGGAAACTTTCCCGAGGTTTTCGAGAGGGCCTTTCGCGACTGCTACGAGCCCTTCCTCGGCGCCCTGGCCGGCCATCCGGCGATCCGCTTCACCCTCCATTTTTCCGGGCCGCTTTGGGAATATATGCAAACCAAGGAAAGGCGCTCCTGGGATTTGGTCAAGGAAATGACCGGCCGCGGGCAGCTCGAGCTCCTCGGCGGCGGCTTCTATGAGCCGGTGCTGACCATCATTCCCGAAGAGGACAGGATCGGACAGCTCGACATGATGAGCGATTTCCTGGCCGAGAACTTCGGGCGGAAGCCGAGGGGGCTCTGGCTGACCGAGCGGGTCTGGGAACCTCACCTCCCAAAAACGCTGGCCGGGGCCGGGTTGGAATATACGCTCCTCGATGAGGAGCACTTCCATTACGCCGGAGTCAGGGATCTCGAACACCCCTATATCACCGAAGAAGAGGGATCGCCGCTCGTCCTCTTCCCGGTGAGCAAGGAGCTCCGCTATTCCATCCCGTTCCGGCCAATCGAAGATGTCCGCGTCTGTTTCCGGCAGATCGCCGAGAGGGGAGGGGCCGCCATCCTGGGAGACGACGGCGAAAAATTCGGCCTTTGGCCGGGAACGCACAAGTGGGTCTATGAAGAAGGCTGGCTCAGCGCCTTCCTGGCTTTCCTGGAGAACGAGGGCATCGGCACCATGACCTACTCCGAGTATCTTGATCAGAAGCCTTCCCTGAGATTGGTCTATCTCCCCCCCGCCTCCTACGAGGAGATGATGGAATGGGTCCTCGAGCCATCCGGCTTTGACGCCTTCCGGGCCCTCAAACAGGGAGTCCGGCCTCAGGACAGGCGGTTCCTGCGCGGCGGCTTCTTCCGCGAGTTCTTCCTCAAATATCCCGAAAGCAACCACCTCCATAAAAGGATGCTCCTCGTCTCCCGCAAAATCAGGGAAAGGCCGGACCCCGAGGCCGCCCGGGAGCTCTATCAGGCCCAGTGCAACGATCCCTATTGGCACGGGATATTCGGGGGTCTTTACCTGCCCCATCTCCGGGAATCGGCTTACCAGCACCTGATCGAAGCGGAAAAAAAGCGGCCGCTCGAACACGGCTGGGAGTCATTCGACTACGACCTCGACGGCCGGGAAGAGCTCTTCTTCCGGAACGAGCGATTCAACCTCCTGTTTAAGCCCTCAGTCGGGGGCGGCCTTGTCGAATTCGATGACCGTCTCCTCGGCCGCAACCTCTCCGACGTGCTGGCCCGGCGGCCGGAATCCTACCATCGTCAGAAGGACCAGGATCACCCGGACGGGGGAAAGAGCATCCATGAACAGGCCAAGAAGCTCCCTCCCGGGGCCGCCTCTCTGCTCAGGTATGATTGGCATCCCCGCTTCTCGCTCCTCGATCATTTCCTCCATCCTCTGGCCACCCGGGAAGGCTTCCGCAGGGTTGACTACGGCGAGCAAGGCGATTTTGTCAACCAGGAATACCAGGTTGCCCGGCGGGGAGACACTTATCTCCTGTCCAGGCATGGTCACGTCTGGGTCGATGGGGAGCGCTTCCCCGTCCGCGTGTCCAAGAGCATCAACGCGGCAGAAAGCAGGGTCCTGTTCGCCTATGAACTGGAAAATGAAATTGATAAGGAGCTTTCGGTTCTCTTCGGGGTTGAATGGAATTTGTACCTCCTTCCCAGGGAATGGGACATCCGGAAGGGGACGATTGCTTTCGCCGGCGGAAAATGGCTTCTGGAATTTTCCGGCGAACCGGAGATCTGGCAATTCCCGCTCCAGACTCTTTCCCAATCAGAAGAGGGATATGATATAATCCATCAGGGGATGTGTTTCCTTCCCCACTGGAAGCTCAACCTGGCGGGCCGGCGCAGTGTCGCGCTGACGATCACTCTAAAGGAAGGATGTGAAAGCTAAGCATTTTTCTCTGGTCCTGCACAGCCATGTCAGGAGATATGGGAAGAGGAGGACGATCTGTTTTCCGAGGTCGTGACCCCCGATGGAAACATTATCTGATAAAACGCTGGTCATGATCCTCTGCGGGGGGAAGGGGGAGAGGCTCTACCCGCTCACCCGCGACCGGGCCAAGCCGTCCGTTCCGTTCCTGGGGAGCTATAGGATTATTGATTTCAGCCTCTCCAATTGTCTGAACTCGGGACTCCGCAAAATCGCCCTCCTCACTCAGTACAAGTCGCTTTCCCTGGAAAGGCATATCCTATACGGCTGGAATATCTTTCATGCCGAAAGCGGCGGATATGTCATTTCGCTCCCGGCGCAGGGCCGGGTGGCCGACCATTGGTATGAAGGCACGGCCGACGCCGTCTTCCAAAACATCTATACTATTCAACAGGAAAACCCGGCGGCCATCCTGGTCCTCTCCGGTGATCATGTCTACCAGGCCGACTACCGGAAGATCATCGAATTCTCCATAGTGAAGAAGGCCGAAGCCGTGATCCTGGCCAAGACGGTCCCCCGCCTGGAAGCCAGCCGGTTCGGAGTCATGGACATCGACCGCGACCACCGGATCACCGATTTCCTGGAGAAACCGGCCAATCCGCCCTCCTTGCCCTGGGATAAGAAAAGCTCTCTTATTTCCATGGGCGTCTATCTCTTCCGGACTTCGAGCCTGATAAAAGCCCTCATCCAAGATGCCAAGACTCCCGACAGCAGCCATGATTTCGGCAAGGATGTGATCCCGCGACTCATCCGCAAGGCCCGGGTTTATGCCTATCTCTATGATGGCTATTGGGAGGATATCGGGACGATCGACGCCTACTGGAACGCCAACATGGCTTTCCTCTCTGCTGCTTCGCCCTGTTCCTTGGACGACAGCGCCTGGCCGATCCGGACATACAAAACACGCTACGGTCCCTCTCATATCCAACATGCCGATATCAGGAGCTCCATCATCGGACCGGGCTGCCGGATCCGCGGCGGGACGATCCGGAACTCCATCATCTCGCCGGGCGTGGAGATCGCCCCGAACGCCCGGATCAACGGGGCGATCATCCTCGAGGGGGCCCGGATCGGACGGGGGGCGAGACTGCGCCGGGTGATCGTCGACAAGTTCGCCCGGATCCCAGAGCAGTTTGAGATCGGTTCGAGCCTGAAGAGAGACGGCGCGAATTTCATGATCAGCGAAGGGGGCATCCGGGTTGTCCCCAAGGGCTGGAGAGACGAGTGATCGAGCGCTACAACCTGTTCCTCCACGAGTTCTCTCAGGAGGCGTCCAAGGAGCTGCAGCTTTTTTCGATCATCGCCCAGAGTTTTTTCCAGCCCTTTTCGCTTACGGACAATCTCCTCGTGATCATGACCGCTCTCACGGCGGGCCCCGGCCTGGGCTTTAACCGAGCCATGCTCTTTCTCACGGATGGAGACAGCCTTAAGGGAGAATTTTGGCTGGGGCCGGCTTCAGCAGAGGAAGCCGAATCCATCTGGAGGGTTCTTTCAACACCGGGGATCGGCTATCCCGAGATCATCGAGCACAACCGGTCACTCCTGACCAGCGAAACCGACACCCTGACCAAACGCGTGAAAAAACTGAGCTATCCGCTCTACAAGGAGCAAGCCCTCATCCCCGCCCTAACGGCCGCGGCCAGGCAGATGATCCTGGTGCGGGACGCCCGGAACGAGCCGGCCGTGGACAGACGCTTCATTGAAACCATCGGTACCGACGAGTTCCTCTGCATCCCACTGGTTTCCCAGAAAGAGGTGCTGGGAGAGATCATCCTCGACAACTCAATCACTCGGGTCCCCATTGGAAGCCGGGACATTGAGCTGGCTTCTATTTGCGGGCTCTACGCCGGCAACTATATCTACACGGCCAAACTCCAGAAAAGGATCGTCGACATGAAGAAGGTGGCGGCCATGGGAGAGATGGCCATGTTCGTCACCCACCAGCTTCGCAATCCGCTGGTAACGATCGGCGGCTTCGCCGACCAGCTCCTCGACCCGCATACCGGGGAGAAAAAAAAGAAACGGAATATCCAGATCATCCGCAGCGAGATCCGCCGGCTCGAGAGGATCCTTTTGCGCTTATCGCAGTTCCTGCGGATCGATGTCCGGGAGAAGGTCGCCGTGGATGTCCGGGATATGCTGAACCTCGTCCAGGATTCGGTCCGGGCGCGCATCGCCGGCCGCCGGATCACTTTGGACATAGAAATCGAAGCGGGGCTGCGCGTCCTCCTGTGCGACCCCACGCACGTGGGCGAGGCCGTCCGCAACGTCCTGGACAACGCCGTCGACGCCGTCGGGGACGAGGGCCATATCGACCTGCGGGCTTACCGGGAAAACTCCGAGTGGGCGGTCATCGCCGTCCAGGATACGGGCAAGGGGATTCCCGAGGCGGTCAAGGAGAAGATATTCGATTCGTTCGTCTCGACCAAGGAACGGGGCATGGGGCTCGGCCTGGCCTATGTCAAGAGAGTCGTGGACGCCTGCGGCGGACGGATCGAGATCAAGAGCGCCGAGGGAAGGGAAACGACGTTTAAGCTTTATTTTAAGACCGAGCCGAGAGAAAGGGGGACCGCGCCATGAAAAAAAAGCTGCTCATCGTCGAGGACGAAAAGAACCTCTGCCTTCTTTACCGGGAAGAGCTGACCAAAGCGGGCTATAAGGTGACGGCGGTGGCGGATGCCGATACGGCGCTGGAGCAGATCAAGAAACAGGCGTTTGACCTGATTGTCACCGACATCCGGATGCCTGGCAAAAACGGCATCGAGCTGATCACCCAGATCATGGCGCTCCGCAAAGACGTCCCCATCATCATCAACACCGCATACCAGAGTTACAAGCACGACTTCATGACCTGGGCGGCCGACGCCTATGTCGTCAAATCGGCCTCCCTGGACGAG
>Ga0102851_10000317_pt1 | contig 23332 bp, 22 predicted proteins | sample Mud3Dept3metaG_FD_79558 | JGI IMG/M metagenome (GOLD analysis project Ga0102851, IMG submission 79558) | Freshwater wetland microbial communities from Ohio, USA, analyzing the effect of biotic and abiotic controls - Mud 3 Core 4 Depth 3... | ecosystem: Environmental > Aquatic > Freshwater >... | reverse complement strand
CCTCTATTGTGGGTGGTAGAGTTTCTGATACATCAGGAGAGATTTCTAATTCATATCCTGTATGCGCCCTAATTTGCGAAATACTGGAACCCATATGATAAGAAGTGATCCGCATGCGAGGTAGTCCTGTGGATTCACAAACCGAGAAATCGAACTGGCCTAAATCTGTTACCAAATAACGAGGGCCGGCTCCTTTAGTTCGAGCAGGGTGGTGACCTAAACCAGAAATATAATCTAGGTGCGGGACAAAAATCAGGCGTGAATGGCGTGGTATGTACAAATATATGTCGGATAGAAAAGTCGTGACATCAGGAATGCCACCGGTTCCAGGAAGCCGGAGGCGAGGGTGAGAGTAATCTACACCAAAAGCGATGTTATTGAAATTACCAAATGGATCAATCTGAGCAGGGCGAAAGAATTCTTTAGGACGTAGTCTCGGTAGGACATCAGCGACTGCGCTGGTAAAGCCGATATTCTTTAAGGATCGATCCAGCCAAAGACTTTCAATCCTTGAAAGGCCTAATGGGGCAGGCTGGCGACAGACCCCTTGTCCAATGGCAGAAGAGAAGTACAAGTTGGGGGCGTGTGTATGTTTTGCTAATAAATATGCTGCGGCCACAAGAGGGGTGGCTAAACCCTGCGCAACAATCTCGCTATCTTTGATTTGCCGGGACATGCACACAACCATGAATTCGTCTGGAGTTATAACTTGCTTAGGTCTAAAGTAGCTCATATTAGATCAAAATTTTCGAAGTGAATTATCTAATCGAAAGATAATCTCATAGTGAATTTCGGGTTGGATATTACCACCTGATATTATCACAATTGCGGGTCGATGTTTTATTTTGCCGGATAATATTGCTGCCAATCCAGTTGCTGCCGAACCTTCAATGATCTCATGGTGCTGTGACCAGGCATAAAAGATCGCCGCTTCAATTTCACGCTCGGTTACAAGCACAATATCACTAACAAGGCGCTTGACAATTGGAATAGTGATGGAGTTCCTTTCGACAGGACCTGCTAATCCATCAGCTAGACTAGGAAGCTCGACTGCATGCTCCTGGGATTGATAATTTAAGATGTGATAAAAATAGGGGGATGCTTCGGATTGGACACCAATCAGTGTCTTGTTTTTTTTAGATTTCTTTCCTTGCTCTTGCATAGTTTCTAATGCCGCTCCAATTCCAGAAATCAAACCGCCACCCCCAACAGGAACTATCCATGCAGTTTCGGGTGAGTGTGGTAGCTCCTCAAGTATTTCAACACCAATAGTTGCTTGCCCAGCAATCACTTGTAAATCATTATACGGCGAGATCCAGTTTGCCTTTTCTTTTAAAGCGTATTCTAGTCCGGTTTTTTCTGCGTCCCCGTAACATCCAGGAACCAAGCGAATTATTGCACCTAAAGCCTGAATGGCGAGAATTTTGGATGGTACCGCGTTTTCAGAAACAAAAACAGTAACCGGAACCTTAAAAAGGTTTCCTGCAAGTGCAACTCCTTGTCCATGATTTCCAGCAGAAGCTGCAACAAGGCCTCTCATTAGCTCCCATTTTTCTAATGTAAGCACTTTATTAAATGCACCTCTTGCTTTGAAGGAACCAGTAACCTGGTGATTCTCCCATTTTATATATATTTCCAGATTAGGGTCGTAAGTAAGAGGGGTTTTCTTGATATATGGGTGAATGCGGCGACGAGCTTCTTCGATCAAATTAATTGGAGACAATGTGTTATTCCATCATGCTAATAAATCAGGATTGCTTATATGATTGAGAGATCCCACTATTTATAATAACTCGACGGGCTAGAAGAGGATCATCAGTAAAAATTGCATCTACCTCCATTTGAAGAGTGGTTTTTATATCCTTTTCTTGATTTATTGTATAAACAAACACTTTACGATTCTTCCGGTGAATTTCTTCAATAAGTTGTGGAGTTGCATCATGTGCGTGAATGTGGAGACTTTGATAATCTAGCCATAGACCTAATCCAGAACGGACGAGAAATCCTTTCCAGCCAGGGTGGGCTAAAAGGCCGATAGAAGCATCTGGAATCAAACCCCGAATACGAAGAAGATTAATAAAGCTGAAGGAAGAAAATATAACTCTTTGTGTTAATTCATACTTCTTGACCAGTAAGGCGACTTTTTGGGGGAGTTCATCAAATATGGATGAATAATTAGTAAGCTCAATATTAAGATAAGTGAGTTGACCTACGGTTTGCAGGACATCTTCTAATGTGGGTATCTTTTCGCCGCGAAATGTAATATCAAAATGACTCCCCGCATCTAATTTCCGGATCTCAGATAGGGTAAACTCTTTAACTTGACCTGAATAGGGTGTCGTTCTATCTACGGTCTGGTCGTGGATAACGATGACCTGTCCATCGGCGGTTAATTTTGTATCTAATTCGATTGCATCAGCGCCTTGTTGTAAAGCTAATTTAAATGCAGAAAGGGTATTTTCAGGAGCATATGCGCTTGCGCCTCGATGGGCTATAATTGCAGCTTGGGGTAAATTCTTGAGCATTATCCCTCTGATGCGGAGAATATACCATACTGGTTTGACCTTTGCCAGTTAATCTGAATTCGGTCGTCGGATTGACCGACTTTGCCACCGGATGGATAGATCGAGTGTAGTAATATCGAACCAACAAATTTCTAGTTATAATTAACGATATGAAATTATCAGTAATAATTCCTGTATTTAACGAAAAAAATACTATTCAAGAGATTATGCAGAGAGTTCTGTCTACAGAATTAGCCGAAGAGATACTTGTAATCGATGATGGCTCGAAGGATGGGACTCGCGATATATTGAAACAGGTAAGCTCAAACGATAGAATAAAAGTAATCTTTCACGAGAAGAACAAAGGAAAAGGTGCTGCTGTTGTTACTGGCATTCAAAGAGCATGTGGGGATGTCATTTTGATTCAGGATGCGGATCTTGAATATGATCCACGCGATTATCCAAAGTTGCTACAACCGATCGACGAAAGGCTTGCAGAAGTGGTGTATGGATCTAGATTCCTAGGGGGATCACGACGGCCAACGATGTTCTGGCATATGATTGCAAATAAGCTTTTGACCCTCATGACAAACATACTTTATAACAACATTCTTACCGACATGGAAACTGGTTATAAAGTATTTCGACGCGAGGTTGTTGAGGGGATGGAGATCAAGGCAAAGCGCTTTGATTTTGAGCCAGAATTCACAGCTAAAATATTAAAAAGAAAAGCACGAATATTTGAGGTGCCGATCACATTTAACCCAAGAGACTATAGTGAGGGGAAAAAAATCAAAGCAAAGGATGCATTAATCGCCATGTGGACTTTGCTGAAGTATCGTTTTGTCGATTAATCTTTTGAACCGCAAGGTCTGATATCTTTGAGATTTAATTGGGGGGAATAATATCCATCGAACTCGTTCAGCTCGAATGTGTAAAATACATCAATTTTAGCAGGTAGATGATCGTTCCAATGACCGAGGTTAAAAGCAATGGCGTTAAATCGCTTTTTGCCATCAGATAAACCAAGTTTCAGATGGGAGTTATCCTTTCCAACAGTTCTCTTCCACTCAACTTTTAGATCGCGCGATACCAAGTAGGCTGGGGGATTACTATGGCCGGTTGGTTGGAGTAGGTCGAGTTCATCAATTAGTTCTTCTTCTAAATCGGATAAAGCAACTTCCACATCAGCTTTTAGCACCGGACGCAAATCGAGAGCGGTGAGTTCTTTCTCGGCGAGACGACATAAACGCTCGATCAGTTCAGGGAAAGTATCGTTTCGAACAGTGAAGCCAGCTGCAGCTGCATGCCCACCATGGTGTTCTAGGAGTTCTGCACACATATCGAGTGCTTCTGTGATGTGGAACTCCTTAATACTTCGGCAAGATCCTCGCGTATTGACTTCTCCTCTAGTGGCTACTATGGCTGGGCGGTAGTATTTCTCCGTCAATCGTGATGCAGCAAGTCCGATTACGCCAGAATTGAAGCTGGAATCCGCTGCAACTAAGAGCAACGGTTCCTTATCTTGGGAGAATGCTAATGCCTCAGCTTGAGAATATATTTCTCGTGTTATCTCCTGACGTTTTCGATTCTGCATTTCTAATTCTTGTGCTAAAAATCCAGCTTCCATACGATCATCTGTGAGTAATAGTTTTAATGAAGTTAATGCTGTATCTAATCGACCAGCAGCATTCAAGCGCGGACCTAGAAGAAAACCAATATCGGAGGAGGAAATTTTATTGACAGTTGATCCAGATACTTTTATTAGTGAATAGATACCTGGACGATGTGGTTTTCGGATCTGGGAGAGACCAAGCCTAACAAGGGCACGATTTTCACCATTTAGTGGCACCATGTCAGCGACAGTTCCAATAGCAACAAGATCGAGGTATGAAGCCAATTCTTGTGGCAGATATTCATAAGTATTAATGACTATATTAGTCCATCTCTTGATTAGCAGAGCTTCTGCCAATTTGTAAGCAATTCCAACTCCTGACAACTCTTTATAAGGGTAAAGATCGTTGTCTTGTTTCGGATTGATAATGGCTTTACTTTCAGGTAGTTCTGAGATTGGATGGTGGTGATCTGTGATTATTAAATCCAATCCGATTTTATTTGCATGCCTAGCTTCTTCGTACGATCGAATGCCACAATCTACTGTAATGACGCACCTGACATCATTTTTGTATAGGTAGTCCAGTGCATCAATATTCAATCCGTATCCTTCATCAAAGCGTTTCGGGATGTAACTTATTACTTCAGCGCCAAGTTTTTGTAACACTTGGGTGAGTAAAGCTGTGGCTGTGACACCATCCGCATCATAGTCGCCATACACAGCAATTCTTTCACTTTTTTGAATCGCCCATTGGATTCTATCTACAGCTTGGGGAACTCCCAACATGGTAAACGGATCATTCCATTGTGCAGAGGATGCATTCAAGAAGCGTATTGCGGATTCATAATCAGTATATCCTCTGTGGTAAACAATCCGTTTGAGAATATCGGAATATCCCGGCAAGAAATCTAATTGATCGGATGGGATTGGAGGAGCTACTTCCCAGCGTTTACTTAGCATTGGTTGAGTTCAAAATCTCCAGTAAGGATCCCCCAAATAAATGAAGAATCTCATATTCGAAAGTATAGCATAATTCATGTTGACGAGATGATTAAAGGCTGCTATGATGATCGGTCGAATGGCTCAAAAGAAATCAAATATTCCCCAGAAGATTTGGAGTGAGGGAAAAGCCAGCATTGCCTGGTTGATTCCGGGATTAGGTGTTAAACGCTGGATAATTTTTATTCTTCTAGGTACCACGTTTATCGGGATCGGATTAGCGGTTCTCGTTTTAGAGGTGTATCGCACGGCTCCTGAAACATGGTGGTTGCCACTTCTTTCAGCAGCGTCTCTACGGTTTCTTCCCCGCATATTGCGAGTGTTAATTTTTGTAAGTATAGGATTGGCCTGGATTCTTTACGGGATACGAGGACTAAACCGTTCTCTAATGACACCTTATCTTCGCCCGGGTAAGAGTGTTGTGGATACATTGCGCAAACACCGACAAAAGGAAAAGGGGCCTCGTGTGATTGCTATAGGAGGTGGGCATGGATTAGCAACCCTCCTGCGAGGCATCAAATTACATTCAAACAATATTACGGCAATTGTATCTGTGGCTGACGATGGCGGCTCTTCGGGCCGTTTAAGAAAAGAATGGGGAATTCTTCCACCCGGAGATATAAGGAATTGCCTAGCAGCATTGTCTACGGATGAGGCACTTTTAGGGCAATTATTCCAGTATCGATTTCCAAATGGAAATTCAGGATTAGATGGTCATTCCTTTGGGAATCTATTTATTACAGCTTTAGCTGATATCACAGGAAGTTTTGAGGATGCCGTAGCTGAATCTGGGCGAGTGTTAGCGGTTCAGGGTCGTGTTTTACCATCCACATTGCATGACGTGCGATTAGTTGCAGATGTTGAACTTCCTGAAATTGTAAGGGAAGTACGCGTCGAAGGCGAGAGTCGAATTCCAACAAGTTCGGGTCGAATCCGGCGCGTCTGGCTTGAACCCAGTAATCCACCGGCATACCCAGAAGCAATCCAAGCGCTATTATCCGCAGATTTAATCGTCATTGGTCCAGGGAGTCTTTACACAAGCATTCTTCCCAATTTATTAGTACCTGACATAACAGAGGCCATTAAAGCCAGCAAAGCACTTAGGGTATTTGTCTGCAATCTGGCCACACAACCTGGAGAGACAAGTGGTTTTTCAAGTCGTGATCATCTCTTGGTATTGGAAGAGCATGTAGGAGCACGAATTTATGATGTGGCGATTCTTAATAAGGATTTCGAAGGTAACTTGCCAGACAATGCAGAATGGGTTACTGCGGATATCGAATCCTTAGAGGAATATCCTATATATAAGGCTGATTTAATCGATAGAATCCATCCATGGAGGCATGATTCTCAGAAACTAGCTCAAGCAATAATTGATATCTACCAGGAACGCACTGGACCTTTGGTAGAATAAAGAACTTTGAAAACTTGTCCAGGATTTCATGGGTTAATTGATTGGAGTCGGAAATCTAGAAGTTATCATTGCGTGGAATATCTACGACCACGTAATTAAAAAGCATATCAAATCAAGAAAGGAAGTAAGAAATGTCAGTAAAAGTGGGTATAAACGGATTTGGCCGGATAGGTCGGCAAGTATTAAAGGCGATCCGGGATTATTATCCTGAAGAGTTGGAAGTGGTAGCTTTCAACGATATTGGTGATCTAAAAACGATGGCTCACCTATTGAAATACGACTCAAATTACGGTCGTTTTGACGGCACTGTTGAGGTGGGTGAGGATGCTTTGATCGTCGATGGAAAAACTGTCAAAGCTTATAAGGAAACTGATCCAGCTAATATCCCTTGGGGTGATCTTGGTGTGTCAATTGTTGTAGAGAGCACTGGAATATTCACGGTTAAGCAGGATGGCGTCAATAAAAAGGGCAAAGTCGTCAAGGGTGCTGAAAACCACATCACAAAAGGTGGGGCAAAAAAGGTAATCATCTCTGCCCCTGCTGAAGGCGAAGATATCACTATCGTCCTTGGCGTGAACCATGAAAAGTATGATCCTTCAAAACATCATGTGGTTTCTAATGCGTCTTGTACAACTAATGGTTTGGCGCCAGCAGTTAAAGTCATTCATGATAAGTATAGAATTAAACGTGGTTTCATGACCACCATCCACGCTTATACAAATGATCAGAAAATCCTTGATCTACCACATAGCGATTTACGTCGAGCACGCGCAGCAGCAATGAGCATTATCCCAACCTCAACCGGAGCAGCTAGGGCATTAAAACTTGTTATTCCAGATTTAGCCGGTAAGCTTGATGGGTATGCATTACGAGTGCCCACTTCAACGGTTTCAGTTATTGATCTTACTGCTGAACTGGAAACATCTACGACCACTGAGGAATTACGACAAGCCTATCGCGATGCAGCGGCAGGATACTTGAAAGGAATCTTAGCTGCGGTGGATGAACCCCTGGTCAGCATTGATTATAAGGGCGATCCATTTAGCTCTTCAGTTGATCTTCCTTTTACATTGGTTTTAGGGAAAGAAAAAAACAATTTTGTCAAAGTAGTTGCCTGGTACGATAATGAATGGGGTTACTCAGTGCGAACTGCGGATTTGGCAGCCCTGATGGCAAAGTATCTATAAACTGATGCATGGTTATGAAAGCGCGAAATGAAGGTATGTTTCGCGTGTTCATGACCTGGAGGATGATATGTTCAACAAGAAGACTATTCGAGATATCGATGTCAATAATAAGAAAGTTTTAGTTCGGGTAGATTTCAATGTCCCGCTCAAGGATGGGAAAGTCACGGATGATACTCGCATCAGAGCTGCTTTGCCCACAATTCAGTATTTGCTAAACAATGGTGCAGCCGTGATCCTATGTTCTCACTTGGGGAGACCAAAGGATGGACCAGACCCGAAATATTCTATGCGACCAACGGCAGATCATTTGTCCTCGTTATTGGGCAAACCAATAAAATTTTCTGCTGAATGCATTGGACCCGTGGCAGAAAAGGAGGCAAGGGATCTCAAATCAGGAGAGGTATTGGTCCTGGAAAATACACGCTTCTATCCTGGCGAAACGAAGAATGACCCTGAAATGGCGCGACAATTGGCAGTATTAGCCGATGTCTATGTCGATGATGCCTTTGGGTCTGCCCACCGGGCGCATGCTTCTACTGAAGGTGTAACCCATTTTCTTCCAGCCGTAGCTGGATTTCTGATGGAGAAGGAAATCCAATATCTTGGCCAGGCGATTTCTAATCCTGAAAGGCCATATATTGCGATCTTAGGAGGAGCCAAGATCAGCGATAAGATTGGTGTAATCCGAAATTTATTAAAAATCGCTGATCAAGTTCTAATCGGTGGGGGAATGGCTAACACATTTTTTAAAGCCCAAGGTTATCCAATAGGCGATTCACTCGTTGAGGATGAAGTTCTGGATACTGCCAAGGAACTATTGCAAGTGGGGGGATCACACTTGAGATTACCAGTCGATGTTGTGATTGCAGATCGTTTTGAAGAGTCAGCAGAAGCAAGAACATTACCCATGGGCACCATTCCTGATGGGTGGCGAATCATGGATATTGGACCAGCAACTGTTGCAGCATATCAGAAAGTGATTCGCAATGCAAAAACGGTAATTTGGAACGGACCGATGGGTGTTTTTGAGTTCCCGACTTTTGCGGCTGGTACTTTTGGAATTGCCAAAGCTGTTGCTGATAGCGGTGCTGTTTCGATTATTGGAGGTGGCGACTCGGTGGCTGCCATAAATCAATCTGGATTGAATGAGAAGATCACACACATCTCTACGGGAGGCGGCGCTTCTCTGGAGATGTTGGAAGGGCTTACACTTCCTGGCGTTGCAGCCTTGCTAGACAGGTAAATTCAATATCAGGCAGAGGGGTGTGAATTTCAAACACCTCTGCCCTTAATATGATAGGTGATCTATGCGTAAACCATTTGTAGCTGGAAACTGGAAGATGTTCAAAACTGTGGTTGAAGCCCGCCATCTTGTGTCGGAATTGGTACCAGGATTACAAGCCATCGAGGGAGTTGATAAGGTATTGTGCCCACCATTCACCTCTATATTAGCTGTGGCCGCGCTACTTGAAGGAACCGACATTGGGTTAGGTGCTCAAAATATGTATTGGGAACCTGCTGGAGCCTTCACAGGGGAGATTTCTCCATTGATGATTGCTGAGTATTGTAGCTATGTGATTATTGGACATTCTGAACGAAGGACATATTTTGGTGAAACTGATGGCACGGTAAATCGGAAAATCCAAGCGGCACTAGTTCATGGATTAGTTCCTATTTTATGTGTTGGTGAAACTCTCGAAGAAAATGAGTCTGGACGTACTGTAGAGGTTATATCACAGCAGGTTCGAGCAGGATTGGATGGAATAGCCAGCCTTGCAGAATCGGGAGGTTCCAACTTACTTGTACTTGCTTATGAACCTGTTTGGGCGATTGGTACAGGTCGCGCAGCAACAGCTCCAGATGCTGTGGCAGTGATTTCAAAAGTGATCCGACCGGTATTGGCAGATCTTTTTAATGAAGAATTCTCCCAAAATGTACGTATCTTATATGGCGGCTCGGTAAATGGAGCTAATGCAGCGGAATTTTTTGCTGAACAAGAGATTGATGGCGCGCTTGTAGGTGGAGCCTCGCTCAAAGTGAGTGATTTTAATCAAATTGTGCAAGCTGCTGCTCGATAAGTTGATAATCACATCTCTTAGAGTATGTTTCCAATTCCAGTCAGTTTGTTGTGGCTCCTGCTATCGTTGGGGCCACTTTTGATTCTACAAAAAGGATTGCATCGTGAACTGCAGCTTACATTCTTCATGTTAACCCGCCATGTAGAATTATCCCAGGCTCTGTTTGCTATTTTTTTTCTACCAGGAGTCATTTTACATGAAGGAAGCCATTACGTGACAGCAAAACTTCTCGGTGTGAAAACAGTAAAATTTTCGCTTATACCTAGGTCACTACCTGATGGAAAATTACAATTAGGATTTGTTGAAACCAAACGCACGGATATCTTGCGAGATTCAATTATTGGGATCGCACCATTTATTGCCGGATCTATATTTGTGGCTTATGTAGGGTTGATACAATTAAATATATTAGAATTGGCGAACACTATTTCCCAAGCAGATATTAAAGCAATTATGGGAGAGATAAGTTTGTTCTTTTCACAACCTGATGTCTGGATTTGGTTTTATCTTGCACTTGCTGTGAGTAGCACGATGTTGCCATCCGCATCAGATCGCAAAGCCTGGATGCCTTTAGTTTTGTGTTTTACCGTTATACTAGTTATTCTATTAATCATTGGAAATGGTTCTAATAACCTTACAGGTGTTCGAAATCTTCTGGACCAGTCATTTTCAGCGATAGCCGTTGTGGTTTTCGTTAGCATTGCATTGCACATAACAGTTTATTTCCCTCTATGGATTATGAGACATTTCCTCCAGCGTTGGTTGGTTTGAGACGGTCAATGGATCATTTTTTTGATGTTATAATCCTCTCCCGCGATCTTTTTTAAGGCAGGTTATTCTTCACGGTTAAGAATTTAACAAAAAGTGTTTCAGGAAATGCCAAATACTTGGTATGCTTTGCGAAGTAAGCCGAGGAAAGAGGATATTGTTTGGAATCAATTGCAACTCCAAGGATTTAATACCTACTACCCACGGTTACGCGTGCGACGAGAGAATCCCCGGGCTCGAAACGTAGTACCATACTTCCCAGGGTATCTATTCATCAATGTGGATTTGGATCAAATAGGACTTTCCACCTTACAATGGATGCCTCACACTTTAGGTTTGGTCAGTTTTGGAGATGAACCAGCAATAGTACCGGATAGCTTAATTTATTCGATCCGAAAGAGAGTTGATGAAATTAATCTTGCCGGTGGGGAATTATTTGATGGCTTAACACAAGGCGATATCGTGATAATCTCGGACGGTCCTTTCCAAGGGTATGAAGCAATATTTGATGCCAGGTTGCCAGGTAGTGAGAGAGTACGAGTGTTGCTTGAACTTTTAAGTAACAAACGACGTGTATCGGTGGAGATGAGTGTTAATCAGATCGAAAGGAAACGAAAATCTAAAGAAAAATGAAAAAAGCATTGATAACGGGAATTACTGGCCAGGATGGATCCTATCTGGCGGAATTACTCTTATCTAAAGGATATGAAGTTCATGGTTTGATTCGTCGTGCGAGTACTTTTAATACCCAGCGCATCGATCATCTTTATCGTGATCCGCATAATGGAGAACAAGTTCACCTGCATCTGCATTATGGCGATCTGGCGAACACTGGCAATTTAACCGACCTTATCTATCATATCCAACCAGAAGAGATTTATCATTTAGCTGCACAAAGTCATGTGAGAGTGAGCTTTGATTTGCCTGAATATACTGCCGATGTTACCGGCTTAGGAACCACACGCATCCTCGAAGCAATCCGAAAAAGTGGAATCCAAATACGGTTTTATCAGGCGTCATCGAGCGAGATGTTTGGTGCAGCAAAACCTCCTCAGAATGAGAACACAATATTTGAGCCGCGCAGCCCATATGCTGCTGCCAAAGCATATGCTTACTGGATGACCCGTAATTACCGACAAGGATATGGAGTATTTGCCTGTAATGGAATTCTCTTTAATCATGAATCACCCCGTAGAGGAGAAACTTTTGTTACGCGCAAGATCACCCGCGCAGTTGCGGCTATCGTTGCCGGAAAACAACAAAAGATTTATCTGGGAAATTTGGACGCCAAGCGCGATTGGGGTTATGCACCTGACTATATTGCAGCAATGTGGAAGATATTACAACATGAAAAGCCCGATGATTTCGTGATTGGAACGGGAGAGACACATTCAGTACGAGAGTTTTTAGAGGAAGCTTTTAATTATGTAGGGCTTGATTGGCATAAACATGTGGAAATTGACTCTCGATATTTCCGTCCAACTGAGGTGGATATACTTCAAGCAGATGCCAGACATGCCTTTGAAATCCTTGGATGGGAACCTCGCGTATTTTTTAAAGATCTCGTTCGCATCATGGTTGATGCAGATATGGAGATGATTGGACTGCAATCTCCTGGAGAAGGTCAGCGAATTATCCAAAAACACCACGGTGATTGGCATCGATGGGAAGATCAAGTACCACATGGTTAAGGAAGATAACTATTGAAGGCTCTAATACTCGGTGTCGATGGTCAAGATGGATCCTTTCTTACTGAGCTATTACTTGAGAAAGGATATCAAGTCTTTGGATGGATCCCATCTTCTATTCCGGTAAAATTTGATAACATACAACATTTATTACCATTAATTTCACTTTCACAAGGGAATTTTTCGGATCAGGCGTCCTTAGAAGCAACTTTGGAGCAGGTGCAACCGGATGAGATATATAATTTGGCCTCTCCATCTTCACCAGCAGCTTCTTGGGATTCAACTGTTTATGTAGGTGATATAGCTGGCTTAGGAGTGGCTCGACTTCTAGAAGCAATCCGGACTGTTTCTCCAAGGGCAAAGTTCTATCAAGCTTCAACCAGTGAGCTATTTGGTAATCCACCTGAATCTCCACAAAATGAGGAAACACCCTTCAGACCAAGAAATCCTTACGGGATCTCCAAGTTATATGCTCACTGGTTGACGGTGCGATATCGTGAACAATTTGGGCTATTCACTGTTTCAGGAATTCTATATAACCATGAGAGCCCTCGGCGTGGTTTGGAATTTGTTACCAGAAAAATCACGCACACAGCGGCTCAAATTAAACTTGGTATGGCGCGTGGAATAAGGTTGGGGAATTTAGAAGCTAGAAGAGATTGGGGATATGCCATTAATTATGTAAAGGCGATGTGGCAGATGCTTCAACAGGAGCATCCGGAAGATTACGTCATAGGAACTGGGGTTACCCACTCTGTACGCGAGTTCTGCCAATTAGCATTTGCACACTTAGACTTAGATTATCGAGATTATATTTATCAAGATCCAGATTTATTTCGCCCCGAGGAGAATCATGAGCTTGTGGCAGACTACAGCAAAGCCGCGGAAAAATTGAATTGGCATCCAGAGATTTCCTTCGATCAGCTTGTACGAATAATGGTCGATGCAGATCTGATGTTGTTGCTAGAAAAACAGAAATAGGTTTTTGAGAGCGCGAACTGATAGAGTTGCCTATCAGTTGAAGTGGGGGATTATCATGTTATCGAAGGTGCAGCTATCATGAGGAACTTCTCCAATAGACTTAAATCAAAACAATTTCGCATAGGCATCGCACTGCTTGTAAGCCTTGTGGCATTATACTTGGCCTTGAGGGAGGTGAATTTACAAGAGGTATGGGTGATTATTTCAAAAACAAATTGGAATTTTATTGTCTTGGCTCTCTTATCTGTCATCATTAATAACCTACTTAAGTCTGAAAGATGGCAAATATTGCTTTCAGTCCCCCTTCGAAACATCAGATTTTCAAAAACATTCATGGTATTTATGATAGGGCAAATGTTTAATAATCTTTTTCCAGCAAGATCTGGTGAATTAAGTCGCATCATATTAATCGGAGGAAAGGAATTCAAGTATTCTTTTGTTGTTGGCACATTAATGGTTGAGAAAAGTCTTGACATAATCTCCTATGGATTATTAATAATGACAACTTTTATATTAATACCAATCCCAGAATGGTTAAATGAAACCGCATTTATTTTCTTGATTGTATCTTTACTTGTAATGATTGCACTCCTGATAATTATTATTTATCGACATAGTTTATTTAAATTATTGGAAAAATTGGTGAGTTGGCTTTCGGTTAATCTCCAGACAAGAATTTTAAGTTCTGTGCGAACAAGCATGGAAAGCATTGATGTTTTTTATAATCGGGGGCAGGTGTTCAAATTGGCTTTTTTAACAACAATAATTTGGGGAACTGCAATAATCACAAATCAGTTTATATTTTCTGCTCTGGGATTACAATTGCCAATCACTGCTGCACTTTTAGTGCTGGTAACATTAATTATTGGTATATCCATACCATCTTTGCCTGGTAAGATCGGTATATTCGAATATTCTTGTGTTTTAGCTTTATCTGTGTTTGGAGTTAATTCATCCATTGCATTCAGTTATGGGCTTCTTTTACACATAATTATCTTTCTACCACCAGTAATTATTGGATTATTTTCAATGTGGGTGTTAGATATTGATCAAAAGACGTTTAAATTCAGTGATAATCAATAAGCCGCACGGAAAAACGGAAGCGATTTATAATTGGCAACTCGGCATTTGTTCTGGAATGGTCAATAAAGATGTCAAAAATTGATACTTAAATTGTTATTTATGAAATCTGTTCTATTTGTATGCACCGCGAATATTTGCCGTTCACCAATGGCTATGGGATTCCTCCGAGCAAAAGTAAAAATTGATTTAGCTGACTGGCGCATCGGATCGGCTGGTGTATGGGCAGGTGAGGGTTACCCAGCTGCTTCTTATTCTCTAAGAGCGATGGAGGAGGCGGGCATTAATATCAGTGATCATCGTTCAAGTCAGATTACTAAAGAGATGCTTAAGGAATTTAATCTCGTTTTAGTGATGGAGAAAGGCCATAAAGAGGCTTTGAAATTTGAATTTCCCGAATATGCTTCGAAAATATATCTTCTTAGTGAAATGATTGGAAGTTATTCAAATATCGAAGATCCGATGGGCAGCTCTATTGTGGATTTTATTGATACTGCACGTGAAATTGAACAAATTATCAATCAAGGATTTGATAGAATTAAACAGTTGGCTGAGGGTGGATAATTCGGGTGAACTACAAAGATGGTAGGGAAATAACATCTCAGGAGAAGCGATGGATTGGGATTATCCTAGCAGTAGCACTTATCCACGGTCTTATCTATATTTTTTTTATACCTCCCTGGCAACATTACGATGAGCCCAACCATTTTGAGTATGTATGGTTAACTGCTCATTTGAATCGTTTTCCGCAACCCGGTGATTACGATCCGGACTTTAGCCGGATAGTTGTCCAATCCATGATCGATTTTGACTTTTTTAAAGGAATGGATTGGCAACCCGATTTGTCATCAACACAAGAAATTAGAATTCATGGATTATCTCAGCTTTACGAACCTCCGTTTTATTATTTTCTGGCTGCATTGCCTTTACGATTGTTTAATATATCCGATGTCGTCAATCAACTTTATGCGAGCCGGATAGTTTCTCTCTTTTTCTATTTGATCACTATATTAGCAGAATTTGGAGTGACGACTGAAATCACCCCGACTGGACATCCCCTGCGCTGGATGACACCACTTGCGCTTGCATTGCTGCCAGGGTTTACCGATTTAATGACCGCTGTGAATAACGATTCAAGTGCAGTGGCAGCTCTCTCTCTTTTTCTCTGGGGGAGCTCCAGGTTAATTATGCGTCCTTTTGCATGGACGAATCTATTTTGGGTAATAATTTCGTCCATATTATGTTTCGTAACTAAATCAACAGCTATGGTTGGTCTAGTCTGCCTTCCAGCTGTATTATTATTTTCAATCATCAGGGGGAGAGCTAGAAGATATGTGTGGTGGATCATATTAATCGGTTTTTTGGCTGGCGTAATTTTGATTATTGATTGGGGAGATGCTGCATTTTGGTATAAGTCCACCTCACAACGTGAGCCTACGCGGGTAAATAATAAGCAAGCAATTGCAGGTAGTCATGTCATATCTCTAGATACTTCCGCATTAATAACGCCTGATTGGGTTGAGCCACTATTCCAGCCTTTACCAGTGGATGTAGCCAGGGCACTACATGGAAAAACGGTCACTTTCGGCGTTTGGATGTGGGCTGATAAACCAGGCGAAGGCCGATCCCCAGCCATAGAAACTGAAACTCAGTCTGTTTCTATCCCTGTGACATTAGGAACCGAACCAGTATTTTATAGTTTTCAAGTTGAACTAAGTAACGATATTTATCGGACTTGGATTTCTTTAAAGCCAGGAATAAGGGATCTGGGAGGAATTAGTGTTTTCTACGATGGATTTATACTCGCAGAAGGAGCACATCCTATGGACATACCCCCAACATTTAATTCTGCTGATGGAGAAACAGGTGATTGGGGAGGGATGCCCTTCGAAAATTTAATAAGAAATCCTTCAGCCGAACAGGCTGGGTTTCGTGTTAGACCTATCATAGATCATTATGGCAGTAAGATTTTAGGTGATGAAACCCGTCCATCGCTAGTAATTACATCGATACTTGATTTGCAGGCTTCACGTGATTTATATCGAATATCTATAATAAGGATTTTTCGGACCTTTTGGGGGATGTTTGGTTGGGGGCATGTACCTTTAATTGGATACCAGCCATACCGCAATATCGGAATCCTGACTTTGCTGTTGATCGTTACCGCCATTTTGGGATTGTGGCGTAAGAGATTGGATATTCCCTGGGATGTAATCTTCATCCTGAGCGTGATTATGGTGTTAAGTTTCAGTGTGACTGTGGTGAGAGGAGCATTATATTTAGGCCTCTCACACATTTACTACCCGGTCGCCCGGCATGCTTATCCTGCCATAATCCCCACAGTCCTTACGCTATGTTTTGGATGGTTAGAATTGTGTCATTTGATCGCTCAAGCGATCGAGAAATTCTTTACGGGTTTAATAGCAGAGTTGCAGCGAAAACTCCCTTCTAAGTTAATCTCTCTATTAGGCGATCTGCACTACGTACTATTTTTTGTATTCTTAATCGGATTAGATTTGTTATCTCTATATAGTATTTCCAAGTATTATGGGAGTGCTTAATTGCTCACTTGATTTTTTCTAGCAAAGCCTGAACAGCTACTTCTAAAACCGAATCCACCTGACCTAAAGTGCTTTCAAGGGTTACCGGGACTAAAATATCCGGATTGATCCCTACCCCTTCTATTACTATAGTTCCATCCGTTGATTCTGGTCTACCTGTTGGGAATTGTATTGATAAATCATCAGGTAATTGATATTGACCTCTTCCCACTTCTCCGAATGCACCTGCTGTAGGATAGTTTCCAAGGATAATAGCCCTGTCCTCTTGTTCGAGGGCATAGGCGAATCCTTCACACGCGCTAACACAATCTGGACTGACTAAAACAGCCACTGGAGCTTTAAACGTGATGGGTCCCGGTTTTACTTTAGCTGGTGAATCCGTTGATTCGAATTCTCCACTCTCGGAGTTGTAATATTTATTCTCATAAAGTGTAATTTCGTTATCAAAGAAGTAACCGGCAAAGTCAAGAGCAAGACTCATGGAGCCACCACTATTTTCCCGTAAATCTATAATGAGGCCAGGAATTTTTTCATCTATGAGTAATTGGATTTGACGGTCCCATATACTTGCCATTAAGGCGTAATCGTCACTGAATGTGTTGACTCGGATGTATCCTAAACCGGAATCATCTAGAATGCTTGCTTCAATTGGAAGCGCTAAAACGTCCTGGTTATATCCGGGGATAGTTAAGAATAAAGAATCGTATTCAACCTCGGCTTTTAGTGAAACCTGCTTTTCCTGAACTTCATCAGGATTCTTAAAAGTAACATTTATCCTTGAGCCTGGTGGAACTCTTGTAAGGTATTCCGCCTGTTCGACTCGTTTGGCATGTGCAGTAGAATAGGGTGAAAAGTAAGGAATCGTTGCTTCGATGACATCCGAGACCGGTTGATCGTTCCAGGAGAGAATTTCAGCTCCAGGTTTGATGCCTGCGTTCGCGGCGGGTTTACTGGCTAAGACTTGAGATGCAATGACTTTCCCATCACTCAGTTCAGTTAAAACTAATCCCACACCCCCTCCACCTTCTTTATAAAGAACATCCGGATTTATAGATAATCGGACATGTCCATCGGGAATTTCGTAAGTGAAGTAGCGGATCGCTTGATAAAATTCTTCTTTATTTTTTGCTGACTCAATTCGTGGAAAGAATTTCTGGTAAAGGGCTTGCCAATCAATGCTTTTTTCCACAGTAAAAGGATATTCCCTTGAAACTTTATCAAACATTTTTTGAAATGCATCTTTATAGGTATCTTTTGAATAATCGTTGGTTGCAAGAACGCCCTCAATGAGTGTCAAACGAGGCTGAGATTCTTTATAAAAACGAAATGGTTGTTGGTCTAAGTTAACCAAGCTATACCCCGCAGGCACCGGCACTACAGGATCATCTTGCGTGAATAACAAGCCATCTTCTCCAAAACTTGCAGGGAATTCTTGTTGGTCATCAGGCGCCCAAATAATTAATGTTCCTCCTTGAATTTCACCTTCCTTATTGGGATCCGCCATTGTTGAAGCATAAGCTGTTGACCAACCGGTTCCATCTCTGGGCTCTAAGAATGTATCTCCCCAGGTATTAAACCAATAGGCGATTGCGAATACTTGCACGCCTGTATCCACCTGCGAGTCATTATCAACGTCGACAAATGTTCCTTGGGGAACAGCTGGCAGAGACAGCGAATATGTGAGCTTTTCATCTGGGTGAAGCACAACCGGACCTATTAATTGACTATTTATTGGAAATTGAAATTCTCGATCTCGCCTAACAAAACCAGCCTCGTCTTCAAGTAAAACAAATGGCTCAGAGATAGTGTTCAAGAAGAACCGGCTTGTGTATGGTATATCTCCTGTTATGAAAACGGGTTCGTTGGGATTTGCTTCGCCAGGTTCAACGGGCTTTGAAAGGAGAGGGGTGGGGGTAAGTGTTGGCGTTGGAATTGTGGTCGGAGTTACAATTTGGGAAATGTCGGTAAAGAAATTACAACTTAAGAGGATAACTATGAAAAAAACTATAAAATAAACCTTCTTAAAATTTGTCATGTTCACTCCCATTTGATTATTCAATAAAAGTTTTGTACCACGATTACCGAGACTTACTCAATTCATCAATCCTTGCTGTTAATTCATCAATTTGATTTGTTAAGCGTTCAAGATCACGCTTGGATGGAAAGTAACGATTGACGAGAATCCTTTCCATTTCATCTTCCCTTGTTGTTTCGATAACCGTATTCTCAATCGTCAGTCCAACCTTATGAGTGAGTTTTTCAACCAAACCTGCACCCTCAGCATCTGTTATTTCACCTATCTGTACAAGGTGTTTAATTCTATTTTCAATTTCCTCATCTACTTGACGTGAAGAAAGGAGGGGGGAAATTAATGTTCTCTGTAAGGCAGAGATTCGATCGCCTCCAGCTTGGATTAGGTTGGCCATCACCGCTTTGGGCAATAAACCAGTCTGTTTTTTCTCATATTCGAAGATTATTTGGGTTAGCGTCAGTTCAGTGATGTCTTCATTTGTATTATGATCAATAACCCGGATGTCTTCGCCCTTGCGAATTAATTCCGCTATTCCTTCTAATGTAATATATTTTTTTGCGCCAGTGTCATATAGTTTTCGATTTGGATAGCGTTTTATCAATGGCATGGAAATCTCCTGAGCGGTCACCCAATTAGTCGGTAATTATAATAAGAAAAGAAAACTGGTGCTTGACAAAAAACCAAATGCCAAACACCAGCAAGTGTGTGTAACGCCTATATACTCAGGATTTCTTCAACTCGTCTACTTTTTTAGTTAAGGCCGTGATTTTTTCACTAAGGACGTCGATATCTACCTTTGTTGGGACATTCATGCGTTTGATAATTTCCTCGATCCGTTTGTTAAATTCTTCTTCAGCTTTTGCTGTTTCCTTTTTACGTTTAGCCATCATCTCACGGACGAGCTTTTTCCCATCTTTCTCAGCGATTTCACCGCGTTCTACCAGGCGATTAACAAAGTCCTCTATCTCTTCTTGAGCGAGGACAATGGCGCCAACACCTGCAAGCAGGATTTTACGTGTGGCTTCCAATAAGGGATTCGGTTCTTCTTTCTCGATAGGTTTTACTTCTTCAATTTTCGGTGTTGTTGCTTTTGTAGCCATTTGTTCCTTCTCCAGTTTTGTAATTTAGCTATTCTTTGTAATCGGATTGTTTTTGTAATTCAATAAAAGGTTTTTTCTGTTTTTTTCGCTGATCATCGATCGATTGGGCTGCTTCTTCGATCGCTTTACTTACTTCGTCAAACGCAATTGATATGGCACCCACCATAATCAAAAAGGTTTTTCGAACACATTTCATCGATCTTCTCCTAATCATTCAAGTCATCAAATTATGACGCAGTGCGTCGTTAATTAATATAACACACCGCGTCATCATTGTCAAGTTAGATGCATGTTATTTATGCAATTCGTATGTCCATTGACGGGCATTAATTTCTACACTATACTACAAAGAGCATTAAAGAATTGGTAAGTTGAAATTCATCAAATAATAAATATTGTTATTATTAGGGGCATTGATATTGTTCACCGCTTAGTTATTTTAAGATTCGCGAATAATCCAAGGAGGAAAGATTCACAATGGGCATTTTCCACGATTCAGAGCAATTCTATGCATGTGTGGGGGAGTTGATGGACCGAGCAAAAACTAATCCCGAAGTAGGCCCAAAAATTGCGAAGGCTGGAATCGTAATACAATTCCATTATACTAATCCTGAAGCCGTCACAACTGTCAATGCTAAGGATAAACCGTCTCAACCAGGTGCTTATGTGGATGTTATTCATGGAGAATGTTCATTAAAGCCTGATGTTGTGATGACGATGAAAGCAGATATTGCCCATGCGTTTTGGCATGGGAAGGTCAATCTAGCCTCTGCATTATCCAAGAAGGACATTGTTGCTACCGGGCCAATAACAAAAATTCTTAAGCTCTTACCAGCAGTTCAACCCTTATACAAAGAGTATCCGAAATTGCTCAAGGAAAAAGGCTATAGTGATTTAATTTTGAAATGAACTAAATTTGGATTCCTTTGATAGGATGAATTTTCATTAAAGTATAAGATCCATTTCATTTGATCACGAGCTGGGTGTTTTGGAGGTGTCAATGTCGAATCGTAAGATAGTCTTAGTCACAGGGATAGCTAATTCATGGGGGCGTGCGTTTGCTCGGAAAATTATTATAGGTCAGAGTAATAATGATCAGCTGGAATATTCTGTAATTGGTCTCGATTCCATCCCACCTGAAGAAGAAATTACTGGCATTGATTTCGTCCGGGCAGACTTGCGGAATCCACTGATAACGGATTTATTGAAAACCGAGAAAGTAGACATTGTTTGTCATTTGGCTATTCCAGATTTTCCTAAACCTTCGGGCTCCTCATCTGAGAAGTATGTTTTAGGAACCATGAAGTTACTTGGCGCATGCGCTGAAGCAGGGGTTAGAAAAATTATTCTTAAAAGTAGTACGATGGTCTATGGCGCATATCCTAACAATCCTTCGTTCATCACCGAAGAAAATTCTCTCAAAGTAAATCGTTCGGATAGTCGCAATCGCCAGTTGGTAGAAATTGAAACGTTCTGTAAAGGTTTCAGAAAACAAGCTCCGGAAATGCTCATAACGATTTTACGTTTCGCAAACATAATTGGACCCCAGGCAATCACTCCCCTAACAAGGTATCTAAAAGAACCCATAGTACCAATGTTAATGGGTTTTGATCCACGAATGCAAATAATCCATGAGAATGATGTGGTTGATGCTCTCTTCTATGTTACCGAGAATGACACGCCAGGTATATTTAATGTTGCTGCTGAGGGGGTGCTGCCACTTAGCAAGTTATTAGCCCTTACGTCGAAAATTCCAATCCCAATTTTTCACCCAATAGCTTATTTGCGAATAAGTTCCATAGGAGATGCCAACGACCAGCTATCAAAATACTGGCTGCTTGAGCCTGATTTTTTGAGATATTCTTGGGTAGGGGATTTAACAAAAATGCGCCAGCAGTTACGATTTAAGCCTGTGTATACAGCGGAAGAAGCGTTACGTGAATTTGCTAGAGAACAGCGATTGCGACGATTTACACCCGAAGCCAGATACCTTGAATACGATGAAGCAAGCCTTAGAAAAATTATTGAGAGACGGCACAAAGAAAGAGAAAGTGATGCTTCTGAACTAGATCTTCGGATGGAGGAGAAATATAATGACTTCGGGTGATGAAAATTTAAATCAAGAAATAGTTGATATATCAATTTCTGATGAGGTAGAACAGGATAAGATTCAATTAGAAATTGAAGAATTTATTAAGCAAATAAACACAAGAACTATTGAGACTTCGCCAGAATCATTATCAAAACACCCGCTTAGAAAATACATCCGAAAAAACCTTAACCGATTTTCGGAAAGCCTGGAAAATGGCATGTTACAACGTTTTAAAACGAGTGTTGGGGAAGATTTATTCGATAAAGATACCTGGAAAGGTATTTTCTATATGTTGAATTACTCCCTGGAATATCAATCCGATTTGCTGAAGAGGCGTATCACTGGAAACTATGAAACAGACGAATGGGGCTACGATCCAGAAGTTCTTCAGTTTGTTAAACCTCTCTTCGATTTTCTGTACAAATCATTTTGGCGAGTAGAAACATCGGGAATGGAAAATATCCCGGATGAAGGTAGAGCATTATTGATTTGTAATCATTCTGGTTATTTGCCTTGGGATGGAGTGATGATTGCCACAACTATCTATAATGAGCATCCAAATCAGCGACTGGTGAGAACGCTTTATGATTTGTCGTTTCCATCTATCCCATTTATCTCTATCGTATTAATGAAACTTGGTCAGGTGTTGATAAATGAAGAGAATTGTATTCGTTTATTAGAACAGGATGAATTGGTGTCTGTTTTTCCTGAGCGTTATTGTAGAACGGGGATGCCAATAAGAGATAAGAAACTCTCGTTCAAATTTGGATATGATGGATTTGTTCACATGTCGATGATGACTGGAGCGCCTATCATACCTGTTTCAATCGTTGGTGCGGATGAGGCGGATGTTATCCCCTTACCCACAAAATGGTTCATCGATTTTGGAAAAGCGATCCAAGTTGAAGATGGATGTATGGAATCTATTGAAAATGCAGATATAGTTTCAATGGTTTCTGAACAATTACAAAAAAACATTAAAACTATGAATAATTCTCGGCTAAGCCTTAGGCAATCAATTTATTTTGGATAGTTGAGGATTCTCTACATGCCGATCTACCAGAATAGCCAGCAACTTTACGATGGTTTAAAAGAGTTATTGACGACTATTGAGATGGAATTCCCCGAATCAGTACAAATTATTTCGAAATCTCGATTGATCATGTCCATGCGATGTAATAACCCTGCTGCAGAAGTAACTATTAATGGACGTCATAATCCCGCAAAAATCAT
>Ga0102851_10000316_pt1 | contig 23370 bp, 24 predicted proteins | sample Mud3Dept3metaG_FD_79558 | JGI IMG/M metagenome (GOLD analysis project Ga0102851, IMG submission 79558) | Freshwater wetland microbial communities from Ohio, USA, analyzing the effect of biotic and abiotic controls - Mud 3 Core 4 Depth 3... | ecosystem: Environmental > Aquatic > Freshwater >... | reverse complement strand
TCCGAGGCGTCGTGCCAGGCCTTGTGGGTGAAGTGCGTGTCGGTCGACACGCCGTACACCTCGACGCCGAGCTTCTGGAACTCCGCGTACAGGTCGGCGACGTCGCCGAGCTCCGTCGGGCAGACGAAGGTGAAGTCGGCGGGGTAGAAGAAGAACACCGACCACTGGCCCCTGATGGACTCGTCCGTCACCTGGACGAACTCGCCGTTGTGGTAGGCAGTGGCCTTGAAGGGCTTGACGGTGCTGTTGATGATCGGGCTCATGGTCGTTACTCCGTAGTTGTGTAAAAGCGAGGATGGGTCCTGTTGGGCGGGCATCTTGCCGTCGGATGACTGGTAGGGCCAATCGATTGATTGATTCAGTGCGATAGGCAAGGGCTATTAATGGCGCCTGCCGAATTCCGCACGGCCGTGTGGCGCCGCGGGTACACTCCGGCGCAAACAGGAGGCAGCCTTGACGGAGCCGACGGAGCCGACGGAGCCGGGGGAGCAGGTGGGCGGCGGAATCTGGCACAAGCTGCGCCGCCGCAAGGTGGTGCAGTGGGGCATTGCCTACAGCGTCGGCGCCTGGGGCTTCCTGCAGGGGCTCGAATACGTCAGCGAGGCCTTCGGCTGGCCCGGGCAGTTGCGCCAGGTCGCGATCCTCGCCCTGCTGATCGGCCTGCCCATCGTGCTCGTGATCGCCTGGTATCACGGCGACCGGGGCGCGCAGCGGGTCAGCGGTGCGGAGCTCGCGATCATCACGCTGCTGTTCCTGCTGGGGGGCGGCATCTTCTGGCGCTACGACCGGGCCACCGAGACTGCCCCCGCCAGGACGCCTGCGGCTTCAGCTGCGGTCGTCGAAGCCCCCGCGGTCGCCGCGACGGATACCGGTGCCTCGATCGCCGTGTTGCCCTTCGTCAACATGAGCACGGACGCGGAGAACGAGTTCTTCTCGGACGGCATTTCCGAGGAGCTGCTCAACGTGCTCGTCCGCGTCGACGGGCTCGGCGTCGCCTCGCGGACTTCCTCGTTCGCCTACAAGGGCAGCAAGCTCGGCGCGGCAGCGATCGCGCGGGAACTCAAGGTCGGCCACATCCTCGAGGGGAGCGTGCGCAAGTCCGGCAACCGCGTGCGGATCACGGCACAGCTGATCGACGCCGCGCAGGACCGCCATCTCTGGTCCGAGACTTACGACCGCGAACTCACCGACATCTTCGCCATCCAGGACGAGATCGCGAACGCGATCGTGACCGCCCTGCGCGGGACGATCGGCACGGCGAACGCCGCTTCCGCCGTGACCGTGCGCGCCGATACGGAGAACCTGCAGGCCTACGAGCTGTACCTGAAGGCGCGCGAACTGTTCATCGCCCGCAATGACCTGCTGGAGAGCGTGCGGCTGTTCGAACGTGCGGTCGAGCTCGACCCGCAGTTCGCCCGCGGCTGGGAAGGCCTCGCGTCCGTGGCGGCCGTCATGCGCAGCTGGGGCTTCGACGACCGTGACTACGCCGGGATCACCCGCAGCGCCGCGGAGCGCGCGCTCGAGCTCGACGGCACCCTGTCCTCGCCGTGGGCGGCCCTCGGCAGGATCAAGGAGGACACCTTGCCCGTTGATTGGGCGGGGGCCATGGACCTGTACCAACGAGCGATCGCCGCGGACGAGCACAACAGCACGGCGTGGCTCTGGCGCAGCATTGCCTGGGTGAACCTCGGCTTCTTCGACAAGGCGCTCGCCGACCAGGATCGTTGCCTGGCGCAGGACGCCGGCTACCAGAACTGCCGGCGCTGGAAGGCGCTGACGCTGCTGTTCTCGGGAGACACGGCGCGTGCGATCGAGTTGTATTCAGAGGGCGGAGCGGCGGGTTTCGTGTGGAATCGTGCCGACAGTTTCATCGGCCCGCTGCTGGGTCGTGGCGAGCGGGTCGGTGCCATCCTGCTGCTGAAGGAACTCGGGGCGACGCCCGAGTTGAACGCCGCAGTGCTGGAAATCCTGGCGAAGCCGGCCGGGTCGCGTTCCGCACTGTCCGAGGAAGTCGTGCGAGCGACTCTGGGCGACAAGGACTCGACGTTTGGCGAGCGGGTCGGCGAAGTGAAAGTCCGGCTGTGGCTCGGAGACTACGAGCGGATCGCGGACTCGCCAGACCTCGACACGGACGTCCTGGTGCAGTGGGAACCGGGCTTTCCGGGATTCCGCAGGTCACCCGCCTTCAAGGCCGTGCTCGAGCGCCTCGGCATCCCGGCCTACTGGCGCGAGCACGGTTACCCGCCGCAATGCCGCGCCGTCGGCAAGCAGGATTTCACCTGTGACTGAGGCCGCATGAAGACGATCATCGAACCCTTCCGCATCAAGGTCGTCGAGCCGATCCGGATCACCACGCTCGAGGAGCGCCGCAGGCTGCTCGAGGCTGCCGGCTGGAACCTGTTCGGCCTCCATTCGGACGACGTGATCATCGACCTGCTCACCGACTCCGGCACCAGCGCGATGAGCGCCGAGCAGTGGTCGGCAGTGATGCGCGGCGACGAGTCGTACGCCGGCTCGCCGTCGTTCTATCGCTTTGAGTCGGCGGTGCGCGAACTGATGCCGTTCCGCCACGTCATCCCGACCCACCAGGGTCGAGCGGCCGAGGCGATCCTCTTCTCGATCGTCGGCGGCCCCGGCCGGATCATTCCCTCGAACACCCACTTCGACACCACACGTGGCAACATCGAGGCGACCGGCGCGCAGGCCGTCGACCTCGTGATCCCCGAGGCGCACGACCCCGACGCCCAGCACCCGTTCAAGGGCAACATAGACCTCGGCCGGCTCGAGCGGTTGCTCGCTGCTAGCGGCGAGCAGGTGCCGATCGTGATGCTGACCGTCACCAACAACGCGGGCGGCGGCCAGCCCGTGAGCCTCGAGAACATCCGTGCGACGGCGGCGATCGCGCGACGTCACGGCAAGCCGCTGTTCATCGACGGCTGCCGCTTCGCCGAGAACGCCTGGTTCATCCGCTGCCGCGAGCACGGGCAGGCCGGCCGCAGCGTGAAGGACATCGTGCGCGACATGTTCGCGGTCGCCGACGGCATGACCATGAGCGCGAAAAAGGACGCCTTCGCCAACATCGGCGGCTGGCTCGCGCTCAACGACGACGGGCTCGCGAGCGCTGCCCGCAACCGGCTGATCCTCACGGAGGGCTTCCCGACCTACGGCGGTCTCGCCGGGCGCGACCTCGAGGCGATCGCCGCCGGCCTGCACGAGATCGTCGATGAGCAGTACCTGCGCTACCGGGTGCGCACCAACGAGTACATCGGCGAGAAGCTCATCGCGCTCGGCGTGCCGATCGTGCGGCCGGTGGGAGGACACGCGGTGTTCGTGGATGCCCGCCGCTTCCTGCCCCATATCCAGCCGCTGCATTACCCGGGCCAGTCGCTGGCGGTGGCGCTGTACGAGCTCGGCGGCATCCGCGCCTGCGAGATCGGCACGGTGATGTTCGGCCTGCGGCCGGATGGCAGCGAGGTGGCGGCCGACATGGACCTGGTGCGCCTCGCCATGCCGCGCCGTGTCTACACGCAGTCGCACGCCGACTACGTCGTCGAGGTGTTCGAGGAGGTCGTGAGGCGGCGCGACGAGTTGCGCGGCCTGCGCATCGTGCAGCAGCCCGCGCAGCTGCGGCACTTCACCGCCCGCTTCGAGCCGCTGCCATGAACGGTCGCCGCGTGTTCCTGCTGTTCGCCGCGCTGCTGGCGCTCGGAGGCTGTGCCAGCCTGCCGGACAGGGATCCGATCCAGGTCACGGTGGCGGGCATGGAATCGCTGCCCGGCGAGGGCGCCGAGATCCGCATGCTGGTGAAGCTGCGCGTGCAGAATCCCAACCCGTCGCAGATCGATTTCACCGGCGCGTACGTGAAGCTCGACGTGCTCGGCAAGACCTTCGCCAGCGGCGTGAGCGACGAAGGCGGGACGGTGCCGGCGTTCGGCGAGGCGATCGTGGCCGTGCCGGTCACCATCTCGGTGCTGCGCATGGTGCGCCACGTGGCCGGCATGCTCGATGGCAGGCCGGTGGACAAGGTCACCTACGAGATGAGCGGCAAGCTGAGCGGCGGCCTGTTCGGCACCGAGCGCTTCTCGACCAAGGGCGAGTTCGAACTGCCGAAGCCGGAGCCGGCGCCGCCGGCCAGCTGAGCGCTGGCGTCGCGGGCCGCGTGGGCCTACGATCGAGCCTCGAGGAGGGTGCGCCATGGGATTCATTCTTTCGCTGATCGTGGGTGGCATCGTCGGCTGGCTCGCGAGCAAGGTCATGAAGACCGACGCGCAGATGGGCGTGATCGCCAACGTCCTCGTCGGCGTGGTCGGCTCCATGCTCGGCTTCTGGCTGGCAGGCCTGCTCGGCTTTGCCGCCTTCGGTGTCTTCGCACGCCTGGTCGTCTCGGTCGCGGGCGCCGCGCTGCTCATCTTCATCCTGCAGAAGCTCGGGTTCTTCAAGAAGACCGGCTGACCCTTGCCCTACGGGCTGCTCGCCGATGCCGTCCTGCTCGCCCATGCGGCGTTCGTCGCATTCGTCGTGCTCGGCGGATTGCTGGTGCTGCGCTGGCCGCGACTTGCGTGGCTGCACCTGCCGGTGGTGGCGTGGGGCGCCGGCATCGAGTTCGCGGGCAGCATCTGCCCGCTCACGCCGCTCGAGAACCACCTGCGCGCGCTCGCACACCAGCAGGGCTACGCCGGCGGGTTCGTCGAGCACTACGTCTTCGGCCTGCTCTATCCCGAGGGGCTCACGCGCAAGGTGCAGCTCGCGCTCGGGCTGCTGGTGCTGGTCGTCAACGCTGCGGTCTATGCGTGGGCGTGGCGCCGGCATCGCCGTCCGGCACGAACGTGAGCGAGATCGAGTTGATGCAGTAGCGCTGCCCGGTGGGTAGCGGGCCGTCGTCGAACACGTGGCCCTGGTGGCTGTCGCAGCGCACGCAGCGGATCTCGGTGCGCACCATGCCATGGCTCGTGTCCCGCACGTGCTTCAGGTGCGCATCGTCGAATGGCGCGGTGAAGCTCGGCCAGCCCGTGCCGCTGTTGAATTTCTCGTCGGCGCGGAACAGCGGCAGGCCGCACAGCCGGCAGCAGTAGGTGCCCGGCTGCTTCTGGTCGACGAACGCGCCGCAGAACGGCCGCTCCGTGCCGTGATCGAGCAGCACGTGGCGCTCTTCGGGGGTGAGCGCCGCTTCGAGCCGGCGCCGCTCCTCGGGCGAGGGCGGGGTAAGATCGTACGCGCTCATGTGCGCTCCTTGAGCAGGTCGCCGTGGGTCTTGCGCAGCTTCTCGACTTTCGGCGCCGCCACGGCGCGGATGTAGGGCTGCCACGGGTTCCGCGCAGCGTAGTCGTGGTGGTACGACTCCGCGACGTAGAACCGGTCGAGCGGCTCGAGCGTGGTCGCGATCGGCGCGTCGAACACGCCGGCCGCCTCGATCTGGGTGATGTAGCGCTCGGCAATGAGCCGCTGTGCCTCGTTCGCGTAGAAGATGGTCGAACGGTACTGGGTGCCGACGTCCGCGCCCTGCCGGTTCAGCTGCGTCGGGTCGTGGGCGATGGAGAAGAAGATCTTCAGGACCTGGCCGAGTTGGATGCGCGTCGGGTCGAACACGACCTCGATCGCCTCGGCGTGGCCCGTGCCGCCGGTGCACACATCGTCGTAATTCGCCGTGGCCGCGGACCCGCCCGCATACCCAGGGCGCACCGACAGCACGCCGTCGAGCTGCGAGTACACGGCCTCGGTACACCAGAAGCAACCGCCGGCGAGCACGATCGAGCTGCCAGCATCGGCCGTCCCGGGGACGGCCACGGGGTCGGGGAACGACCAGGGATCGATCTTGAGCGTCATGCGGGTATTCTAGGGTGATTGCGGGTACCCATCGCCAGGAGCCGTGTCGATGCGCCGTGACGACCGATGCCTTCGTCTTCGAAGTGGCCGCGCCGGCGGTTTCGTTGGCCGCGGGGTGCTGCTGCTGATCCTGGCAGCCTCCACGGGACTCGGCATGACCCGGGTGGCAGGCGCGGCCCCGCCGGCCGCCGACGCGCAGCTCGCGCGGTCCGCCGCGCGCATCGAGGCCGACGTGCGCTTCCTGGCCGACGACCTGCTCGAGGGCCGCGAGGCCGGGACGCGGGGCTTCGACATTGCCGCACTGTATGTCGCGACACGGTTCCGCCAGCTCGGCCTGGAACCGGCCGGCGATGCCGGTTCGTATTTCCAGCGCGTGCCCATGGTGAGGGGTGTGCGCGAGCGCGATGGCGCGCGCTTCGCCATCACGCGCGCCGGACACACCACGGATTTCGTGTTCGAGCGCGATTACCTGCCGGGCGTGAACTTCACGGCCGGCGCGGCGGAGGTCTCGGCGCCGATGGTGTTCGTCGGCCAGGCCGTGCGCGCGCCCGAACTGCAGTACGACGATCTCGCCGGCGTGGACGTCAGGGGCAAGATCGCCGTCGTGCTCAGCAATGCGCCCAAGCGCTTCCCCAACGACCAGCGCGCCTTCTACGCGTCGTCCAGCGAGAAACTGCGCGAGCTCGAGCGCCTGGGCGCGGTGGGCGTGATTTTCCTCGGCGATCCGGTCAACGAGAAGAAGCGGCCATGGGCGCTCGATGCACCCAACTGGCGCCGGCCCGGCATGCGGCGGCTCGACCCGCAGGGCCGGGCGGTCGACGACTTTCCCGGCCTGGCGGCGCGCATCGGGTGCGACGTGCGGCTGGCGGACGAGATCTTCGCCGGGTCCCCGCACACCGCGGCCGAGGTGTTCGCCATGCTCGAGGTCGGGACGCTGCGCCCGTTCGACCTGGTGGGCACGGCGACGCTCGCGACGCGCGCCACCCTCGAGCGGGTCGAGAGCCGCAACGTCGTTGCGCGCCTGCCGGGCAGCGACGCGACGCTCGCGGCCGAGCACGTCGCGTTCACGGCCCACCTCGATCACGTCGGCGTGGGCGTGCCCCACGATGGCGATGCGATCTACAACGGCGCCCAGGACAACGCCGTGGGCGTCGCGACGATGCTCGAGGCGGCGCACCTGCTGGCGGGCGGACCGGTGCGCCCGAAGCGATCGGCGCTGTTCATCGCGCTCACGGCGGAGGAGAAGGGCCTGCTCGGCGCGTTCCACTTCGCGGCGCACCCCACCGTGCCGGCGGACTCGCTCGTCGCCAACGTCAACATGGACATGCCCCTGCTCGTGACCGACGTGACCGACGTGATACCGATCGGCATCGAGCATTCGACGCTCGAGACTGTCGCCCGGCGTGCGGTCGAGCAGGCAGGCCTCACGCTCACGCCCGACCCGTTCCCGGACGAAGTGGTGTTCGTCCGCAGCGACCAGTACGCGTTCGTGCGGCAGGGCATCCCGGCGGTCTACCTGAACGGCGGCGTGAAGCCGCGCGACGGCAGCGACGGCAGCACGGCGTTCACCGAGTTCATGTCACACCACTACCACCTGCCGAGCGACGACCTCAGCCGGCCGATCCACTGGCTCAGCGCGGCGCGCCTGGCCCAGGTCAACTATCGCATCGGCCTGGCGATCGGCAACGACCGAGGTCGCCCGGCCTGGAAGCCGGGCGATTTCTTCGGCGAGAAGTTCGGACGCTAGCGGCGCCGTTGCTCGCGAACCGGGACTACTCGAGCAGGTCGCCCGGCGTCGGCGGCAGCCGCGGCATGGTCTGCTGCGGGAACGGCCCGGTGAGCGACTCGAGGAACGCGACGATGTCCGCGACTTCGGCGTCGGTCAGCGTCTTGTCCAGCTGCGTGCCTGCCATCACGCGCACGGCTTCGGGCAGCGTCTTCACCGTGCCCGTGTGCATGTAGGGCGCGGTGTAGGTGAGGTTGCGCAGCGTGGGCACGCGCCACATGCCTTGATCCGCCGGGTCCTTGGTCACGCTGGCGCGGCCCGGGTCGTCAGTGAGCTTGTATTTCACCGTGTACACGCTGTCGGGGTAGGTCGGGAACTTCATGAAGAAGCCCGTGCCGGCGGGCAGCGCCGGGCCGCTGAAGGCCGCTCCCTGGTGACAGCTCATGCAGCCTGCGGCGGCGAATGCCTCCATGCCCTTCACCTGCTGCGCAGTGAGGGCCTTCTTGTCGCCCTTGACGTAACGGTCATACGGGCTGCCCGGCGTGATCAGCGTGCGTTCGTAGGCGGCGATCGCCTTCGCGGCGTTGTCCATCGTCACCACGTCACCGGCACCGAAGGCCTTCTCGAAGTAAGGCTTGTAGCCGGGGATATGGCGCACGCGATCGATGACCGCGTCGAGGTTCGGCATGCCCATCTCGATCGGGTTGACCGGCGGGCCCTTCGCCTGCTCCTCGAGCGAGGGAGCGCGGCCGTCCCAGAACTGTACCGAGTGGAAAGCCGCGTTCCACACCGTCGGGGCGTTGCGTCCGCCCTTCAGGCCGTGCACGCCGGCCGACGTGGTCATGTGGTCGTCGCCGCCCTCCATGACGTTGTGGCACGAGAAGCACGACACGGTGCCGGTCGAGGAGAGCCGCGGATCGAAGTACAGCATCTTGCCGAGTTCGACCTTGGCAGCCGTCGTCGGGTTGTCGGCGGGTGCGGGTGCCTGGTCCGGCAATGCCTCCCATTGGCCCTGGGCCTGGGCGGCCGCGGCTGCCAGCGTGAGCATGAGCGCGGGAAAGAGCGTGCGGTGCATGACGACCCTCCAACAGCAGTCGGATGAACCAATTCTCCTCCCGTTGGCTTTCGATAGGCTTAAGTTGGCGTCCGACGACCCCGCGGGAAATACCTATGTTGCCGAGTCGTCCTCGCGCGGCGGGACAGCGCCCCGGTTGATTCGCTAGCCTTGGCGAAGCAATCCAGTCCGACCCGGAGTCATTGCATGTCCAGCACCGCGCTCGACGCCGCGCTCCCTGAAGCGCTGATCGGTATCGACACCCTGTGGGGCGGCGACGTGATGAACCCGTCCGGGGTGGGGCGTTTCATCGCCGACTGCTGGTTCTCGGACGAGCCGTTGCCGCGCGCATACACGCACCCGGCGGCCGCCGTGCTGCGCGCGAACGGCGGCGTCGGCGCCAAGGTCCCGGATCGGGCCGCCGTCGCGGCCTATCTCGACGCAGTGGACGTACGCGGCGCCATTGCAGGCGTGCTCGAGTCCGCCCGGCGGATCGGCGGACTGCGTGGCGCCTACCTCGAGGGCCTCGGGCTGTGTTGCGAGGTGATGTGGGACCTCGCGATGGAGATGGTCGGCCAGGGCCCCGCGGTACCGTACGACCGCTGCGTGCGCACCATCGTCGGCCGCGATCCCGAGCCGTCGCAGCCGGACGCCCGGCGCGAGCGCGTCGCGGAGTTGCTCGTCGGTGCCGGCCACCCGGTGCGCGACCGCCACTCGCTGCTGGCGTCGGTCGACGCGTGGCGCGCGGCGCGGCGCGTCCCGTCGAAGTCCGTTGCGGCGGTGGGCGACGCGTTCGTCGCCTACTACGATGCGCTCTCGGCCGCGAACCTCGTGCCGTACCTGCCGCCGCAATTCGCGCGCGTGCCGCGCGCCAACGTACGCTTCCTCGCCATCGAGAACGCGTGGTTCTCGGGCTCGATGAACTACCTCGGCCACGCCCGCCGGCCCGACGGGTCGCCGGAGTACGAGGCCACCTACGAGCTGAACGCGGCACTCGAGATCTCGGTGCCGGAGTTCCAGCAGCTGGTGAGCCACGAGGTGGTGCCGGGCCACGTCACGACCTTTGCCTACCTGCAGGACCTGTTCGTGCGCGGGCTGGCGGGCTTCGAAGCGTCCGTGCTCACGATGAACACGCGGGCGAGCGTGCTGTTCGAGGGCATCGCCAACAACGCGATCCTGATCGCGCACGGCGTCACCGAGCCGGCGGAGCTGCCGGACCGGGACCTCGAGCTCGGCGTGCTGCTCGCGCTGCTGCAGGACGACGCCAAGAACCAGGCCTCGTACCTGACGTGGCACGAGCACCTGCCGCAGGCCGCGGTGGCGACGGTCCTGCGCGACGACTACCTGGTCACGATGGAGCGCGCCGACAAACTGTCGGGCGCGTGGGGCCGTCATCCGCTGCTCGGTCGCATGTACCTGCCCGCATATCGCGCGGGCACCGAGCTCGTCGCCGAGCTGCGCCGCAGGCACGCGCCCGAGGTCATCCTCCCGGCCCTCTACGGTGTGCGCGGCATCGTCGATGCGACGACGCTGCCGCAGGTGCTCTAGAAGCTCGACCCCGGTTGGCGCAGGAACTCCAGTTCCGCCGCGGTCGATTCACGGCCGAGCACGGCATTGCGGTGCGGGTAGCGCCCGAAGCGGTCGATGATCGCCTTGTGGCGCCGCTCGAAGTCGAGGTTTTGCTCGAGGCCGGGTGCGGCGAAGAGCCTCATTGCCTCGTCGTGGATCAGCGGCGACTCGCTGTGCATGTAGGGCAGGTAGAGGAACGCACGTTGCGGGACCTCGAGCTCGAGGTCGCAACCGCGCGCGACCGCTTCCTGCGCGAGTGCCAACGCCAGCGCGTCGTTCGCGAACGCCGCGGCGGTGTCGCGGTGGACGTTGCGGGAGAACTGGTCGAGCACGATCACCTCTGCGAGGCGGCCTGGGGCCGAGTCGCGCCAGTGAAACAGCTCGCAGCGGGCCGCCGCGACCAGCGTGGCGCCGAACAGCGCGCTGATGCGCGCGTCGAGCACGGGATCCTTGCGCCACCAGTCCTGGGGCGTCAGTTCCTCGAACCAGAACCGCAGGACCGTCGCGGGGTCGATGACATTCATGTCGCTGGCTCCGGGTTGCTCGTCGCATCAGCCGGGTCGGGCGCGGGTCGCGACAGGAACCCGCGCACGGCGGCGACCGTCGCGCGGGGATCCTCTTCCTGCGGCACGTGCCCCAGCTCCGGCAATACCACGAGCTCGCTGCCGGCGATGTCGCGGTGGAACTGCTCGCCATAGTGCAGCGGAATGAGCCGGTCGCGTTCGCCCCACAGGACCAGGGTCGGCAGCCGCAGCTGGCGAATGCGTCCCGGATCCTCGGCCCAGCGCCCGGCGGCGAAGCGTTGCGCGAGCGCCGCGCGGTTGCCCTCGCGCAGCGTGAGCTCGTAGTAGCGGTCCACGAGCTCCTCGGTCACGCGCGACGGGTCGCCGTAGGTGTTCCTGACGCTCGAATCGACCACGCCACGCGGCAGGATCGAGCGCATCAGGCGATTGAGCCCGGGCACGCGCGCGACGCGAAAGCCGATCGGCACCGACTGCGACTCGAGCGGATACCCGGCGGAGTCGACGAGCACCAGTGCGGCCACTCGGTCGGGACGCGCGAGCGCCGTCTCCCATGCCACCCAGCCGCCAAACGAGTTGCCGACGACCACGAAGCGGCGCACGCCGAGCGCGTCGAGCAGTTCGCTCACGAACTCGACGTAGCGCTCGACCCGGTAGTCTCCGTCGGGCGCGGGCCCGGTGAGCCCGAAGCCCGGCAGGTCGACGCGGATGACGCGCCGTTCTCGGGACAGCACTTCCGTCCATCCGCCCCAGGTATGCAGCGAATCGGACGTGCCGTGCAGCAGGACGAGCGGCGCGGGATCGTCGCGGGGACCCTCGTCCCGGACGTGGGCCCGCAGGCCGGCCACGTCGATGAACGTGGACGGCGGTTGCGCCCAGCGCGCGGTCAACTCGGACACCGGTCGGTCGGGCGCCCAGCTGGTCGCAACCACCGCGACCAGGATCAGCGCGACGAGGCCGACCATGGCCGACAGGATGCGTGCGAACTGGCTCATGGGGCGAACGATACCAGCGTTCGACGGCTACAATGCCGGCCGCATGAAGAGCCTGCCCTGCCTGGTGATTCTGCTGTTCGGCACCGCGGCCGTCGCCTCGCCGCCACGTCCGCTGAGCGACGGCGAGCAGGCCGTTGTCAATTTCGGGTTCGCGACCCAGCTCGGCTCGGGAATCTATTCGCTGTCGGGTCGTACCCTGCAGGTCTACCGGTTGCCCTTCGGCTACGCGTTGCCGCACGAGGACGACGCACGGCTCCGCGCGCGCCTGACCTTCCCGTTCACCATCGGTTTCGTCGACTTCGAGCCCGTCGACGTGGTCGACACCGGACTGCCGGAGAGCCTCGACTCGTTCAGCTTCGTGCCCGGCGTGGAGTTCGATTACGCGCTGACCGATCGATGGGGATTGCAGCCGTTCGCCGGGGCCGGCATCGCGCGGGACCGCAACACCGAGGTGGATCAGCGTGTCTACAGCCTGGGCCTGCGCACGCGCTACGACGTCGAGCGCGGCGCAGTTGATTGGCAGGCCTACGGCGAGGCGGTGCGCGTGGTGGTCGACCAGGCCTCGTTCGATCAGACGGACGACTTCACGCGCCTGCGCGGCGGTCTCACCGCGCGGCGACCATTCGCAACCGGCCGGCCGGGGTGGCGTGCCGACTATCTGATGTACGGGTTCGTCGAGCTCTTCACCGACGCGCCGGCCGGCCCCGCTGGCGAGACCCGCGATCGCGACGGGCTGCAGTACGAAGCGGGTTTCACGCTCGGCGCGACCGAGACGGTGCGCATCTGGCGCATTCCGCTGCCGCGGGTCGGCTTCGGCTATCGCTTCGGCGACGGGGTCGCGGTGTACCGGATCGTCCTCGGCTCACCCTATTGAGCGTCGTCAGCCGAAGATCGCGACGCTCTGGTGGCTCACCGAGAATGCGTGGCCACCGGGGCCCCACAGCACCGACGTCTGGCTCAGGTAGCCTTCGGCACCGGCGCGCACGTCCGTACCGATCAGCGACCAGCCATCGCGGTCCAGCTGGCCGGGGTCGCCGATCAGCTCGAGCATCCAGTTGATCGAGGTGGCGGGCGCGGGCTTCGCGAGCATCGACAACGCGGGGGTCGGGATCGAATCGGCGAGTGCGATCAGCGTGTCTTCGGCACTGCAGCCGGCGTCGCGCAGGCGCGCGAAGATCGCCGAGTGCGGCTCGTCGTGGCCGGAGTAGGGCAGGCGACCGACGCCCCAGCGCAGCTGCAGGTGCTGGAGGAACTCGGGGGTGACGCCGGGGATGCACGGCATGTCCGGCAACGACTCGGGATCGACCTGCACTTCGGGTCTGGGGATGTCGAGCGTGATGCGCGAGGGGCGCGCCGCGCCGAAGATCGCGACGGTCGTGCAGGCGACCTTGCCGTCCTGCAGCAGGTCGCAGCGCGCGTGCGTCGCCGAGCGGCCCGCGCGCAGGAACTCGGCGCGCAGTGCCAGGGGAGTGCCGGCGGACACCGGTGCGACGAACGTGGTCTGCAGGCTGCGCAACGGCAGCGCCGCGATGCCGCCACTGCCTTCACCCAGCGCGAGTGCCAGCGCCCCGCGCATCGCACGCACGCTCAGCGCCACTTGCAGCCCGCCGAACACCGTCCGGCCGTTCGCCCATGACCTGGGGATGAGCGCTGACCAGTGATCGCCGTCGCTGGCCAGGGTGTCGAGCACCTCGCTGAACGTCGCCACCGTGCTTACCACGTCAGGTCGTCGGGTACCACGAAGTCCTTGTACGGGTCGTCCTCGGCAGGTGCCGCTGCCGGCGCGTCGGTCGGAGCATTGGCCACGATCGCCTCGTGGTGTCGTTCGCGGATGCGTTCGACGGCCTCGGCGGGCACGAGGTCGTAGCGTCCGTCGTAGCGCACGATGACGAGGGAGCCGGCCACCAGGCGGCTGCGCAGCTCGGGCGTGACCTGCATGCGGTGGATCTTGCCCCCGTCCACGAAGTTGAAGTAGTCGTCGCTCTCGGGGCGCGGCACCCGCAGCTGCTCGACGAGCTGGCGCAGCTCGGCGGCGCGCGCCCTGCGCGCGGCCTTCTCCTGCTGCTTGCGGTTAAGGTCCTGGTCGCGCAGCAGCTTGGCTGCCGCCGCCTGCTGCGCGGCCTTCGTGGGCTCGGGCGGCGGCGGGGGCGTGCGCTTGCCGCCCTTGGCTTGCCGGTGCCGCTGGTCGCTGGTGGACCGTTCGGCCTGCTTCGCCTGCTTCTCGGTGACGAGCCCGGCCTTGAGCAGTTGCTCGCGGAGGGACAGGTTCATCGGGGGGACCTCGGTCTCGGGCGTCCTGGGGGGCGCGTATCCTAGCAGTTCAGGGCGCCATCACGCCGCAGGTCGGCGCCGGCCAGGCGAGCCGCGCGTGCTCGGCGATCAATGCGTCGAGCCGCGCGGCGAACTCCGGCGGGAGCGGGGCGGTCTTCCGCGCGTCGAGGTCCGCACCGGTGCTCACGTACTCGAACACGCTCGCGAGCCGGCCGCGGCTGCGGTTGACGATGAACATGACGCCGTGGAAGCGCTTCACCGTGCGTGCGACGAATCGCCAGTGCACGGTGACCGTGTCGCCCACGTGCAGCTCGTCGAGGTACCAGAGGTGGTGCTCGAGGTCGAACAGCCCCTGGCGCCGCTCGAGGAACACGCTGGCATCCAGCCCGAACTCGGCGAGCCTGGGCCAGCTGGCCGCGTCGTAGAGCTCGAGGTAATGGCGCACGTTCACGTGGCCGTTCAGGTCCTGCCATTCGGGCGGGACGATCTTCTCCATCAGGGGCGGCAGGTCGTCGACCTGCGCCACCGTGGGCATTGCCGCAGGCATCAGCGCTTCCTCCCCAGCTCGATCACGCCGAGGTGATTGGCGACCTTGCGCTCGAAGCCGTCGCTCGGCTGGTTGACGACGCGATCGCGCAGCCAGAGCGCGCTCGAGCCGCCGCCGTCGAGATTGAGGGCGGTGCAGGCGCCCATCTCGACCATCAGCGCGGCGAGTGCCGGCAGCGTGAGTCCCGGAACGCCCTCGCGACGCCCGTCGGCAACGACGAGCAGCAGCTTGCGGCGATCCCGCGAGAGGCCGACCGCCGTGCGCGGATGCGGCGCAAGGGTGAAGTGGGCGCTGCCGGGGAGCGCGGCCACCGGCATGCAGTCCTCGACGACCATCGGCCAGCCCGACACGGCGCCGATCATCCAGCGCTTCGGCTCGCGGAGTGGTGCGGCGCGCGGGAAGATCCTCACGCGACCGGGCCCGACGCCGACCACCTCCTGGCGGCGCACCCGCTCGTCGGCCTGCGCCCAGGCCGTGCCGTCGCCCATGGCGAGCCCGACCGGGTTCAGTTCGGCGTCGAAGTAGTCGCCGTTCACGGCGACCACGGCGCCGCGGCCGCGCGCGAAGTCGCTCACCGTCAGCCCGCGTTCGCCAGCCGCCGTCGCCACCACTTCGAGCGATTTCACCCGCAGGTCGACCCGCACCACGTGCGCGTCGAGACCGTCGCGCTGCACGTGCTGGTAATCGACGCCCGCGACGATTCGTTGCCAGTCAGCAGCGACCGCGGGGCTGCAGGCCAGCAGCAGGAGCAGGACTGATCGCGCCGGTGCCTTCATGAGCCGGGATTATGGTCCAGCACGCCGGCGGCGCGCGCGGCGATGACGGCTTTCCGCGATTCCGGGCGCCGTCCCGGCCGGGTAGCTTGACCTGCTGGATCCGCGAGGCACGAGGTCGCAACGATGAAATCAGTGCTGGTGCTGTACTGGAGCCGCGGTGGGCACACGGCCCGCATCGCGCGGCGCATCTGCGCAGGCGTCGCCGAGGCCGGCGGGCGCGCCGAGATGATGGACCTCAACGAAGCAGTGCACGAAGGCGTGGACTGGGGGCACTACGACGTCGTCGCGCTCGGCGCGCCCGTGCTCTACGGCACCTACCACAAGGACGTGTTCGCCTTCCTGGCCCAGCACGCGGCGTCGCTCGAGGCCCGCCCAAGCAGCTTTTTCAACGTGTCGGTCGTGGCACGCACCCCGGCAAAGGCGACGGTCGAGGGCAACCGCTACATGCAGAAGTTCCTGCAGATTTCCCCCTGGCGCCCGAAGGACCTGAAAGTGATCGCAGGCAAGGTCGACTACCCGTCCTGGGCCTGGTACGAGCGCTTCATGATCCAGCTCATCATGAAGTACACGAACGGGCCCACCGATCCACGCACCGTCATCGACTACACCGACTGGGAAGACGTCCGCGCCTACGGGAAACACCTGCTGACGCTCGCCTGAGCGCGTACCATCCGGCCATGAGCACGCAACTTCCCTCGACCCAGATCCCGGATCTCTCCGCGACCGACGAAGCGTGGCTGCGCGAGTTCCTCGACCGAGCCCGGTTCGAGGCGCCGGAAACGCTCGGGCTCGAGGAGTTGTACGGCTTCGTGTTCGCGATCGTCTCGGCACCCGATCTCGTCCTGCCCTCGGAGTGGATTCCGGCAATCTTCGACGCCGACGAACCGCCTTTCGCCGACGAGGCGGAGGCCGTGCGCTTCCACCACGTGATCATGGCGCTCTACAACGAGCTCAATCGCGACGTGCTCGATGCCACCGTCCACTTGCCCGCGTGCATCGACGTGCGGCGGCCGGCGGAGGCCAACTTCGACAAGGACGCGCCGCTGATGAAGTGGGCGAGCGGATTCGCGCAGGGCCACGACTGGCTGGAGGAGGCCTGGGAAGTCGAGTTGCCGCAGGACGTGGACGAGGAGCTCGGCGCGTGCCTGAGCGCGCTGCTGTTCTTCATCGACCCGGGATTCGCCAAGGCGCTGCTCGAGGAATCCGGCCAGTCGGCCGACGAGCTGCCCGCGCTGGCGCAGACGCTGCTCGACAACTTCGAGGGTGCGATGATGGGTTATGCGGAGGTCGGGCGCCTGATCTACCAGGCGCGCGGCCACTAGGATCGCGATACGAGCATCACGCCGGCCACGGCGATGGCGCCGCCGAGCAGCATGCTCGGCAGCAGCGGCTCGCCGAGCAGCAGCACGCCGAAGCCCGCGCCGAACACCGGCACCAGGTTGTTGAAGATCACGGTACGCGCGGCGCCGAGCCGCTGCACGGCCTGGTAATACCAGACGAACGCGACCGACGTGCCGAGCACGCCGAGGTACAGCACGCTCAGCACCACGGGCAGCGTGAAATCGGACGCCTGCAGCGTGCGCAGATCCGGCCCTGCGGCCAGCGCCAGCATGAGCGTTCCCCACAGCGATGCATAAGTGGTCGCCGCGAGGGGCGTCAGGCCCTCGAGCACGCGCCGGCCGATCAGTGTGTACGCCGCCCACGAGCACACGCCGCCGAACATGAGCAGCTCGCCCAGGCCCACGGCCTGGAACACGGAGCCGAGCACGTCGCCGCGCGACACCACGATCCAGACCCCGGCCAGTGCCACCGCTACGCCGAGCCAGCGGCGAGCGCTCATGCGCTCGCCGAGCAGCAGGGAGGCCACCGCGATCGTCACGATGGGGTTCAGGGCGATGATCAGCGACGTGCGGCTCGCGGGCAACCGGGCCAGTGCACCGAGAAAGAACAGGTTGTAGGCGAGGATGCCGGTGAGGCCAAGCAGCGCGGTGCCGAGCAGTTGCCGTCGCGTGAGGCGGGGCAGGCCGCCCTCGAGCCACCGGGCGGCGACCAGCAACGCGACGATCGCGACGAGGTAACGCAGCAAGGCGCCCACGGTGGCGGGCACCGCGAGCGCGAGGATGCGTCCCGCGATGAAGGTGCCGCCCCAGATGGCGGGCACGGCCACCAGCTTGGCGTAGGTCGACAGAGGTGCCGGTGTTACGGTTATTCGGTCTTGCAAGGCGATGCAAGCGTATCGGGAACCGGCGCAACAACGCAAAACCGAATAACCGTAACACCGGCACCTTTGGCCGTTGGTACACTCGGCGCTCCCTGAGGCCGGAGTCCCCGCATGCGCACCTTCCTGATGGTGGCGAGTCTCGCCGTTTCCAGCCCATCCCTTGCCGAGACCGTCGCCCTGCAGTGCGGCGACGTGTTCGACTCGAAGGCCGCGAAGCTCGTGGGCGCGCGGACCATCGTCACCGTGGACGGCAGGATCAACCAGGTGCTGCCGGGCCGCGTGCCCGTGCCGGGTGCGCGCGAGGTGGACCTCGCGGGCCACACCTGCATGCCGGGCTGGATCGACCTGCACGTGCACATGGCCTCGCAGTCGGGACCGCGCAGCTACGAGGAACGCTTCCGCCTCGACGACGCCGACTATGCGCTGCGCGCTGTGGGTTACGCCGAGAAGACCCTGCAGGCCGGCTTCACCACCGTGCGCGACCTCGGCGGCGAGGTGACGCTCAAGCTGCGTGATGCGATCAACGCGGGACTGGTCGAGGGCCCACGCATCTACGCGGCCGGCAAGTCGATCGCCACGACCGGCGGCCACGCCGATCCGACCAACGGCATCAACTCCGAACTCTCGTTCCTGATCGGCACGCCCGGGCCGACCGAAGGCGTGGTGAACGGCGTGGACGACGCGCGCCAGGCGGTGCGCCAGCGCTACAAGGACGGCTCCGACGTCATCAAGATCACGGCCACCGGTGGCGTGCTGAGTTACGCGAAGAGCGGTGACGCGCCCCAGTTCCAGATCGACGAGATTCGCGCCGTGGTCGAGACGGCGAAGGACTACGGCTACGCGGTGGCGGCGCACGCGCACGGCAAGGAGGGCATGAAGCGGGCGATCGAGGGCGGCGTGACCTCGATCGAGCACGGCACTTACATGGACGACGAGATCATCGCGCTCATGAAGAAGCACGGCACCTGGTACGTGCCCACCATCACGGCGGGGCGCTTCGTGGCCGACAAGGCCAAGGTGCCGGGCTATTTCCCCGACATCGTGCGCCCGAAGGCGGAGCGCATCGGCAGCCAGATCCAGGACACCTTTGCCCGGGCCTACAAGGCCGGCGTGAAGATCGCCTTCGGCACCGACATGGGCGTCGGCCCGCACGGCGACAACGCGCTGGAGTTCGGCTACATGGTCGAGGCGGGGATGCCGGCCAGCGAGGCGCTGCAGGCCGCCACCTACCGCGCCGCACAGGTGCTCGGGGTGAACGACCTCGGCCAGCTCGAGCCGGGCTTCCGCGCCGACGTCGTGGCCGTGGCAGGCAACCCGCTCGAGGACATCACGCTCACGCGCAAGGTCGCCCTGGTGATGAAGGACGGCGTCGTCTACTCGCGGGTCACTTCCAGCCGCGCGGGTTCGCCAACCAGTCCCGCTCCCAGTGCTCGATGAGGCCGAGGACCCTCTGCGCCTCGTCCGGGTGCCGGTCCACGACGTTGTAGGACTCGGCCGGGTCGCGCCCCAGGTCGTACAACATCGGGTCGTCCGCGACCAGGCGAATTTCCCGGCCCGACGCGGGATCGGAATACCGGTAGTCGGCCACGCGCCGGCCCGCCAGCGTGTCGGGCCGGTCGAGCGGCACGGGCCAGTAGTATCGGTCGACGTGCCGGTAGTACTTCCAGTCGTCCGCGCGGGCCCCGGCGACCACCTTGTCGTCGAAGAACAGCAGCGCCTCGTGCGGCGGCGCGGTGTCCGCGCCACTCAGCACGCCCCACAGGTCGCGCCCGTCGATGATGCGGTCCTCGGGCGGCTCGAGGCCGGCCAGTCGCAGCACGGTCGGGAACAGGTCAATGTTCATCGCCGGGGCGCCGACCGTCGCGCCGGCCGGTAGCCGGCCCGGCCACGAGGCGATCATCGGCACGCGCTGCCCGCCTTCCCAAGGCATGCCCTTGCGCCCGCGCAGTCCCTGCGTGCTGCCTTCGTACCAGGCGCCGTTGTCGCTGGTGAAGATCATTAGCGTGTTCTCGCGCAGGCCGCGCTCCTCGAGCGCGCGCAGCACCTCGCCGACGCTCCAGTCGAGCTCCTCGACGGCATCGCCGAAGCGGCCGGCCGCGGACTTGCCGGCGAAGCGCTCCGATGGAAAGAACGGCACGTGGACGTCCTTATGCGCGAAGTAGAGGAAGAAAGGCTGGTCGCGGTGGCGGTCGATGAAGCCGACCGCGGCGCGGGTGAAATCCGCGGTCATCTGCTCCTGCGCGAGCCCGACGTTCGGCGTGAGTTCCTGGTCGTTGCGCCACACCGCCACCGGGAACTCGTCGTTCGAGTGCGGGATGCCCTCGAAGAAGTCGAAGCCGTGGCGTGTCGGCAGGAAGCGCTGGTCGTGCGAGAAGTCGCCCAAGTGCCACTTGCCGACCATGCCGGTGGCGTAGCCCGCCACCCGCAGCGCCTCCGCCAGCGTGATCTCCGAGTCGGGCAGGCCGCCGACGACCGGGTCGTAGAAGCGCGAGCTGCCGAGCAACGACCCGAAGCGCGCCGCGGCGAGCCGCAGCCGGTGGTCGAGCGAGATCTCGCTCGCGAAGATGATGTAGGACACGCCCGTACGCACCGGGTAGCGGCCGGTGAGCAGGCCGGCGCGGGACGGCGAGCAGACCGATGCGCTCGAATAAAAGTCAGTGAATCGCACGCCCTCGGCGGCGAGCTGGTCCAGGTGCGGCGTGCGGATGGCGCGGGCGCCGTAGCTGCCGAGATCGCCGTAGCCCAGGTCGTCCGCCAGGATCACGACGATGTTGGGCGGCCGGTCAGCCGGGTTGCTGGCGATGGGCTTGCGGCGAATCACCTGCTCGGGTCGCACGCCGTCGCGCGAGGTGTCTTGGAACGGGGCCGGATCGATGTCCGCCCGCAGGCCCGGCTCGATGCGCGGTCGGCTGGCGATGAGCAGCCAGGCGACGGCGAGTGCGCCCATGGCAAGCAACAGCAGGGAACGGCGGGAAGGCGGGCGCATCCGGGCTCCGGGCGGTGGATCAGCCCGCCGAGGGTGCGTGGAATCCGGTGATCGCGCAACTGCTGCGCCTCACAGCCAGCGCTGGAACCACTCCTTCGCAAGCGCGGCCACCTGCTGCAGCGTGCCGGGCTCCTCGAAGAGGTGCGTAGCGCCCGGCACGATATCGAGCCGGGCCTCGCAGGCGAGCTCGGCGAGGGCCTGCTGATTGAGGTCGATCACCACCGGATCGTGAGAACCCACGATGAGGAGCGTCGGGGCCGTCACCTGCCGGAGCGCGGGGCCGGCGAGGTCCGGCCGGCCGCCGCGCGACACGATCGCGTTGACCGGGCACTCGACACTGGCCGCAAGCGCCGCCGCGGCGCCCGTGCTGGCGCCGAAGTAGCCACGGGTCAGTGATCGGGCCCACTCCTGCTGCTCGAGCCAGCGCGTCGCGCCGACGAGCCGCTCGGTGAGCAGGCCGATGTCGAAGCGCAGGCTCGCGTCCAGCCGGTCGCGGTGTTCTTCGGCCGCGGTGAGCAGGTCGAACAGCAGTGTGCCGACCCCGCCCCTCACGAGTTCATCGGCGACGTAACGGTTGCGCGGGCTCAGGCGGCTGCTGCCGCTGCCGTGCGCGAACAGCACGATGCCCGGCGCCCCGGGCGGCAACCACACCTCGCCGGCCAGCGTCGCGTCCGCGGTGCCGATGGAAACCTCGCGTCGTGTCGTCATGCCACGATCCCTCCGAAGGCCGCCTGCGCCTCCGCCCTCAGTTCCGCTTCGCGCCCGGCGTAGCGCGGCGAGAAGTGAAACGGGACGAGGACGGCAGCGCCGGCGGCGGCGGCCAGCGCGCCCGCCTGGCGCGCGGTCAGGTGAAACTTGCGAGCGGCGTCCGCCGCGTCCGCGTCGAGGAACGTGCTCTCGATGAACAGCAGGTCGGCGCCGTCGGCAAGACCGGCGATGCGCCGGGCGTTCTCGGCGTGGAAGGCGGCGTCGGTCACGTAGGCGAGCTTCTGTCCGCGCACGACGTGCAGCGCATGCCGGCGCAGCGCACCGAGCGCGAGCGGCCGCTCGCCGCCGCCGGTGGCGCTCGCCGCAATGAGGGTGTCGTCCGGCACGCCGGCGAGGATGGCGCGCTTCGCCTCTCGCAGCCACGGACCGGGCTCGACGCCCAGGTCGGCGAGCCGGTTGCGCCACACGTTGACGTGCACCGCCTCCTGCAAGGCAAACGCGAGGCACGGCGTCCTGTGGTCGAGCACGGCGCAGCGCACTTCGAAGGCTGGTTCCACCAGCAGGCGCCCCTCGTCGGGCGGCAGGGGATCGAGGTCACGCCGCGCGAAGCGCTCGCGGGAGTTGAACTTCGCGCGGTGCAGCCGACCGTCCGCCGCCAGCTCGTGCACCGTCATCTCGAGGTCGATGGCGTAGTTCTCGACCAGGTTCCAGGTGAAGGCCGCAAGCTTGTGCTCCACCTGGTCGATGAACCGCTCCGGCCCGTACAGCGCCAGCGGCCGCTCGCGGCCGAGGCAGACGCGCAGCAGCCGGTCGAAGCCGACGAAGTGGTCCATGTGCGTGTGCGACACGAACACGTGGCTGGTGCGCAGCAGCTTGCGCGGCGGGATGGCGGCGATGTCGCCCAGGTCGAAGAGCAGGGCGCGGTGCTCGAACAGCACGTCGACGAACAACGCCGGGTCGCCGAACGGCCCGTTGACCAGGCGCGGCTGGAAGATCGGGCGCATGGGGGCATTTTCCTGCCGATGCCACCCGGGATGCAGTGGGGAATTTCCGGCGTACCGTTATCGCGTCCTCGAGTGACCGTTGCCCTTCACACGTAGCTCACGTACCGCGGGTCGTACATCTGCGAGCGCACGAACGCGAGCAGGTCGTCGGGGCGCTCGAGCGTGGCGCAGCCGTCGCGATAGGCGATCTCGGCGACCGCCGCCGCGATGTGCGCCGACACCTCGCGCACGCGGCCCAGCGGCGGGTACAGGCTGCCCTGGGCGAGATCGGCATCGCTGGTGTGCGCGGCCAGCGTGCGCGCGGCCGCCATGAACATCTCGTCGGTGACGCGGGTGGCGCGCACTGCGACCACGCCGAGCCCGACGCCCGGGAAGATGTACGAGTTGTTGCCCTGCCGCGGTACGAAGTGCCGGCCACCGAGATCGACGGGGTCGAACGGGCTGCCCGACGCGAACAGCGCCTTCCCGCCGGACCACTCGTAGGCCTGCTGCGCCGTGCACTCCGACTTCGACGTCGGGTTCGACAGCGCGAACACGATCGGCCGTTCGTTGAGGCGGGTCATCTCCTCGATCACGTCCTTGGTGAACAGGCCCGGCGTGGCGCCCACGCCGATGATCGCGGTCGGTTTCAGGGCCTTCACCGCGCCGAGGAAGTCGGCGACCGGCTCGTGCGGGTGCGCGTAGGCCTTCTTGTGCTCTGCGAGGTCGTTGCGGCTCGCCACCACGAGGCCCTTCGAGTCCACCATCCAGCAGCGCGCGCGCGCCTGCCCCGGGGTCAGCCCGTCGGTCACCATCGCACCGGAGAGCAGGTCGCAGATGCCGGTGGCGGCCTCGCCGGCGCCGAGGCACAGGAACGTCTGGTCGGCCATGCGCTGCTGCGTCACGCGCAGGGCCGAGAGGATGCCGGCCACCGTCACCGACGCCGTGCCCTGGATGTCGTCGTTGAAGCAGCAGACGCGATCGCGATACTTGCGCAGCAGCCGGAACGCGTTGTGGTTGGCGAAGTCCTCGAACTGGACGACGATGCCCGGGAACACCTGCTCCGCGGCTTCGACGAATTCCTCGACGATCTCGTCGAGTGCGGTGCCGGCGAGTCGCTTCTGGCGGATGCCGATGTACAGCGGGTCCTCGAGCAGCGCCTGGTTGTTGGTGCCGACGTCGAGCATCAC
>Ga0102851_10000314_pt1 | contig 23392 bp, 18 predicted proteins | sample Mud3Dept3metaG_FD_79558 | JGI IMG/M metagenome (GOLD analysis project Ga0102851, IMG submission 79558) | Freshwater wetland microbial communities from Ohio, USA, analyzing the effect of biotic and abiotic controls - Mud 3 Core 4 Depth 3... | ecosystem: Environmental > Aquatic > Freshwater >... | reverse complement strand
AGCGAGCGCGCGAGCTCGGTCACGCGCGGCAGCGAGGGGTCGATCTTCTCGGCGCGGCGCAGGGCCCGCTCCGCGTCCCGCCGGCGCCCCAAGGCGAGCGCCGCCTGGCCGAGCGCGGCGAGCGGCTCCGCCCCCTGGGGGTCGAGCCGCCGGGCGCGGCGGTAGAAGCGCTCGGCCTCGGCCGCGCGCTTCTGGCGCAGGGACAGGTCGCCCAGCGCCAGGTAGGAGAACGGATTGCGATTTCTGCGCGTGTCCGTCAGCTCGAGCAGCGCGTGCGCCTCCTCGGAGCGCCCCTGCCGTTCGAGCAGGGACGAGAGGTTGTTGTAGGCCGAGATCAGCCGCGGGTTGGCCTCGAGCGCGCGACGGTAGGAGGCCTCGGCATCCCCGGGCGAGCCCAGCCGCCGCTGGGCGACCCCGAGGTTCACCCAGCCGTCGCCCAGCTCGGGATCGAGGCGCACCGCCGTGCGCAGCAGGTCGTGCGCCTCCTCGGTGCGCCCCTCGCGGATGCGCTGGGCGCCGAGGTTGGAGTAGTAGAGGGCCACCGCGGTCAGGTCGGAGACCGGTTCGACGTTGCGGTACTCGGTGACCGGGCGGTCGGTGAAGTCGAGCACGCGCCGCCGCGCGGGCGGGCCGTAGGCGGCGGTGATGTGCTCGGAAGCGACCACCAGCTCGCCGTCCTTCTCGAAGTCCTGCAGGTCCGAGACGCGCAGGTAGTAGACCGGGAGGTCCAGCTCGCGCGCCAGCCCGACGTAGAGGTGGGTGAAGGAGAGGCAGTTCGCCCGCTTCGTCCGCCAGACCTCCTCGGCGGTCGCGGTGAAGCCGCGCTCGTAGGCAAGCTCGGCGTCCTCGCGATGGAGCAGCTCGCGCAGGAGGTGGTCGAGCCGCACCTCGGGGTCGCCGGGCAGGGCGATCTCCGACCGCACCCACTGGCGCATCTCCTCGGTGGGCTCGAACGGCAGGACGATGGAGTCCGGGTCGAGCCCCTGTTCACGGATTTGGATCAGCAGCCGCCGGCGCGCCTCCGCGCCGTAGCCGCCCGTGGCGCAGCCGCCGGCCGTCCAGCCCAGCAGCAGCACGGCCGCGAGGCAACAGGAGGCACGCGCGCTCACGCCCGCCTCCCTGTCAGCGCCCCGCGCACGCGCTCGAGCTGAGGCAATCCGAGTGCCAGCCCGAGCGCGACGAACAGCCCGGCGAAGGCGGCCCCGGCGGTAACGGCACGCACGAGCGGCGGCCAGGGGCGCTCGCCGATCGCGGCCAGCGCGGCCCAGGCGGCGAGCGCCCCGGCGGCGCTCGCCAGCGCCACGCGCGCGCTGCCCGGTCCGGCGCCGCGCAGTCCCGGCACGCGTCTCCCGAGCGCGCGGGAGAGCCAGCCCCACTCGAGCCAGGCCGCCGCGCTGGCGCCCAGGGCGAGGCCGAGCGCTCCCAGGCGCAGCCCGCTCTCGAGCCGCCCGGGGGGGCCGGGCAGCGCGGCGAGCGCGACGCGATCGAGCAACAGCATGGCGGGGACCGCCACCAGCGCGCCGAAGGCGACCCGCGCCGCCGCCGCCCGGGCGGGGGTCCGGGTGTCTCCGAGCGCAAAGTAGGTGCTCTGCAGCACGCGCGACCCCGTGGAGGCCGGCAACCCGAGCGCGTAGGCACCCAGCACCAGGCCGACGAGCCAGGCGTCTGCCTCGCCGAATCGTCCCGGCAGGAGGCGATAGAGCGCCGCCGCGAGGACCGGCCCCAGAGTCAGATACGCGACCGCGACCGGCAGGTTCAGGAAGCCGGCGGAGCCGAGCGCGCGCCGGGCGCGCCCGGCCAGCTCGTCGGCGCCGGCGCGCGCCCCGTCCCGCGCGAGGTCGGGCAGCGCCGCGGCGGCGATCGACTGGCCGAAGAGCGCCAGCGGCAGCAGGTAGAGCATCTGCGCGTAGCCGAGCGCGGAGACCGCGCCGACCGCGAGCAGCGAGGCCAGCACCTGGTCCAGGTAGGAGGAGAGCTGGACCACCCCCCGCCCCGCCACCGCCGGAGCGAAGGCGCGCAGGGCGTCGCGCACGCCCTCGACCGAGGTCGAGAAGGTGACCGGGAGCCCCCCGAGCTCGCGCAGGACCGAGGGCAGCTGGACCGCGAGCTGAGCCAGGCCGCCGACGAGGGCGCCCACGCAGACCGCGAGCAACAGCCTCGTCGCGCGCTCCTCGCCGGTCTCCGTCCAGGTCAGCATGCCCCAGGCGAGGGCGGCCACGATGGCGGCGTTCCACGCCACCGGGGCGACGTAGGAGAGGAAGAAGCGGCGATGGCTGTTGAGCACGCCCAGGGCCCAGGCCGAGAGCACGAGCAGGCCGGTCATCGGGAACATCCAGCGCACCGCCTGGACCGCGAGCTCGAAGCGGTCCACGGCGAGCTCACCGGCCGCGACCCGGGAGGCGTCCTGCAGGTAGCCGACGGCGAAGACCGCGACCAGCGGGCGCGCGGCCAGGATGCCCACGAGCGAGAGCAGCGCCACGACCGCGAGCAGGAGCCCGAAGACCGCGCCCGCGAAGCGGCGGGCCGCCTCCGGGCGGCCGGCGGCGAGCAGCCGCGAGTAGACCGGGATGAAGGAGGCCGAGAGCGCCTGTTCGCCGAGCAGGTTCTGCAGCAGGTTCGGGGCCCGCAGCGCGGTCTGCAGCACGTCGGCGTGGGCGCCGACGCCGAACGCCGCGCTGGTCACCGCGGCGCGCGCGAAACCCGCCAGTCGGCTGGCGAGGATACCGGCGCCGACCGCGAACGCTCCGCCGCGCCGCGACGGCGCGCCCTCGATCCCGCTCGGCATGCCGGGCTCAGCGATTCTTGGCGAGCCAGGCGGTGGCGAGCGGGCGCACGATCACCGACTCGGGCTCGAGCCCGTTGGCGGCCTCCAGCGCCTTCTGGTACCACTCGCGCGCCGCGGCGCGATCGCGCAGGCGCGCGTAGGCCTCCGCCAGCAGGTACCGGATGTAGGGCCGTTCGAGATCCGACTTGCGCAGCTCGGTGACCGCCTCCTCGTTGCGGCGCCGGGCGAGGTGCAGATAGCCGGTCAGGTAGGGCCCGATCCAGGCATAGTGCTCCGCGTTGGCCGGATCCGATGCCATGAGCGAGGCGGCCTCCGCGGCCAGGGTCTCGGCGCGATCGAGCTCGCGACGCCCGGCCGCCGAGCGTGCCATGCCGTGCAGGTAGCGAACGTGCCAGATCGCGCGCGCCGCGGGCGAGAGGTCGGAGCTCTCGATCGCCTGCCAGCCGCGCTCGTACCAGCCCGCCGCCGCCACCGCGTCGCCGGTCTCGAGCAAGACCCGGCCGACGGCGTTCGCGGCCGCGGCCACCTGCTCCGCGCGGCCCAGCTCCTGCCACATGCGCACCGCCAGCTCGGCCTGGTCGAGACCGCGCGGCAGCTGGCGCAGATAGGTGTGGACGTAGAGCTGGCCGAGCAGCGCGCGACTCCGGTCCGGCCCGGGGGAGGCGCCGGCGGCCGCCCGCCGGAGGTCGTCCAGGGCGCCTTCGGAATCGCCCATGTAGAGGCGGGCGGCGGCGCGGCCGATCAGGGCGCCGAGCGGCCGGTCGCTCTCGTCCACGGCGTGATTGAAGGCGTTGAAGGCGGCGCCGAAGTCGCTGCGCTGGCGCGCGAGCTCCCCGAGCGCGAGGTTGGCGGCCGGATAGGCGGGCTGCAGCTGGACCGCGCGCTGGTAGGCCTCCGTCGCACCTGGCAGGTCCTCTGCGGCGCGCAGCTGATCGCCGAGCAGCTTCCACAGGCGGGCGTCGCGCGGCGCCGCCGAGGCCGCCTCGCGCAGCGCCGCGGTCGCCGCCACGCCGTCCCCGGCAGCCTCCGCGATCAGGCCGCGCGCCGCGGCCGCCAGCCAGCCGCCGGCGTCGGGAGCGGCGGCCAGGGCCCGCTCCGCCGCCGCTTTGCGCGCCTCGCCCCGCGAGGCCACCGCCTGCCAGAGCGAGGCCTCCGCGGCCCGGCGCGCGAACTCGGCCCGCGCGGTGGCCTCGTCGCCGTAGTCGAGGGCCCTCCAGGTCGCCGCGAGGTCCTGCGCGACGGCGGGCGCGGCCAGCGCGCCGGCCGCGACGAGCGCGACTGCGATACGTCGAAGCATCTCCCCCTCCTCCTCTCTCCGACGCGTCGAGGGGCTCAGCCGCCGCTCCGGACGGCGCCGCGCCTCGCCTCGCGTTGGACGGACTGCAGCATGCCGGCGAGCCCGAGACTCTTGCCGGTCGACAGCTCGGGACCGAAGATGCGCTCCACGACCTCGGCGGGCACCGCCGCGATCGCTTCCGGCCGCTCCCCCGAGAGCGTGTCGGCGAGGATGACCGCCAGCGCGCGCGCCGAGATTCCCTGCGGGTTCTCGACCGCGAAATGGAAGTCGAGGCCTCCCTCGGCCCGCTCTTCCGACCAGACGAACGCCTGCGACTCGCATCCAGGCACCCGCCGCGCCTCGGGGAACGGCCGTCGCGCGACGCGCTCGGGAACCTCCCGGAAGCGCTCGGCGATCGAGATCAGGGCCTCCACGCGCTCGCCGCGGTCGAGGCCATCGAGCGTCTCGATCAGCTCGAGGAGGCGCGGCGGCAGGGCGGCCTCAGCGCTCGATCGGGGCACCGACCAGGTTCCCCCATTCGGTCCAGCTGCCGTCGTAGTTGCGCACGCGCGGGAAGCCGAGCAGATAGGTGAGCACGAACCAGGTATGGCTGCTGCGCTCACCGATCCTGCAGTAGGCGATGATCTCGTCTCCCCGCTTCAGCCCCTGCTCCTCGAGATAGAGGCGCGCCAGCGCCGCGGCGGGCAGGAACTCGCCGGTCTCGGCGTCCACCGCGCGCGCCCAGGGCACGTTGCGGGCGCCGGGGATGTGGCCGCCGCGCAGCGCGCCCTCGTTCGGATAACCGGGCATGTGCAGGCGCTCGCCGCGGTACTCCTCGGGACTGCGCACGTCGACCAGCGGCCAGCCCGCCGCGATCTGGTCGAAGACCTGGGCGCGGAACGCGCGGATGCGCGAGTCGTCGCGCCGCGGCACGGGGTAGTCGGCGGGCGCGTAGGACGGCACCTCGCGCGTGACCGGGCGCCCCTCGCGCAGCCACTTCAGCCGCCCGCCGTCCAGGACGCGCGCGCGCGCATGCCCGAACAGCTGCAGGATCCAGAAGGCGTAACAGGCCCACCAGTTGTTCTGGTCGCCGTAGAGCACCACCGTGGTGGCGGGCGAGACGCCATGGCCGCTCATCAGGCGCGCGAAGCGCTCGCCGTCGAGCATCTCCCGGCGCAGGGGGTCGTTGAGGTCGCGCAGCCAGTCGATCTCGACCGCGCCCGGCAGGTGCCCGGACGGGTAGACCAGGGGGTCCTCGTTGGACTCCACGACCCGGACTTCGGGATCGCCCAGGTGCTCCGCCAGCCACTCCGAGGAGACCAGAACCTCCGGGCGGGCGTAGCCGCGGGCCGCGAACGGATCCGGCATGATCGCGCAGTATAGCGCCCGCCGCCCGTCCCTCGCCTCTAGAATCGCGGTGCCGTGACCCCATCGAGCGCCCAGAGGGAGGCCCGACCGACCGCGCGCCTCCACGTCGTCGTGCTCACGCACCTCGACACCCAGTGGCGCTGGACGCTGCGCGACACCGTGCGGCGCTGGCTGCCGCGCACGGTCGCCGAGAACGAGGCGCTGTTCGAGCGCCGAGAGCGATGGACGCTCTCCTTCGAGGGCGCGGCGCGCTACCGGCTGCTCGCGGCCCACCATCCGGAGCTGTTCGACACGGTCCGCCGGCGGGTGGCGGAGGGGCGCTGGCACCCGGCCGGCGCGGCGGTGGAGGCCTTCGATACCCTGCTGCCGGCGCCGGAGTCGATCCTGCGCCAGATCCACCTCGGCCAGCGCTGGTTCGCGCGCGAGCTCGGCCGCGAGAGCGCGGACCTGTTCCTGCCCGACTGCTTCGGCTTCCCCGCCACGCTGCCGACCCTGGCCCAGCACGCGGGCGTGACCGGTTTCTCGACCCAGAAGCTGCGCCGCGGCGCGACGCTGCGCGCCGCGCGACCGATCCCCTTCGCCTACGGGAGGTGGCGCGGCGCCGACGGCTCGGAGCTGCTCGCCGCGCTCGACCCCGGCGAGTACAGCGGCCGCATCGAGGGCGATCCGCGCATCGACCCGGCCTGGGCGGAGCGCTTCGCCGAGCTCGACCGGCGGGGCCAGCCGCTGCGGCTGCTCCTCTACGTCGGCACCGGGGATCGCGGCGGCGCGCCGCCCGAGCCCTCGCTCGCCGCGCTCGAGGCGAGCCTGGGCGAACGGGCCGGCATCGAGGTCCGTCACGGCGGCTCCGACGCGCTCTTCCTCGAGACCGGCACCGACGAGCGCGCGCGGCTGCCCGTCTACGAGGGCGAGCTGCTGCTCCGCCTGCACGGCACCGGCTGCTACACCTCGAAGGCGAGCGTGAAGCGCTGGAACCGGACCTGCGAGCGGCTGGCGCGCGCTGCCGAGGCCGCCGCCGCGAGCGCCGGGGCGCTCGGCCGGGCCGCCCCGCGCGAGCGTCTGCGCGAGGCCTGGTGGCGATTCCTCGGGCACCAGATGCACGACGACCTGACCGGCACCTCGATTCCGGCCGCCTACGAGATCAGCCACGCCGGCTTCGCCCTGGCCGCGAACGAGCTCGCGGAGATCCTGCTCGACTCCGCCGGCGCGATCGCCCGCGTCCTGGACCGCACGGGGTCGGGGCCGGCGGTGCTGCTCCTCGACCCGCTCGGTGCCGAGCGCGACGAAGTGGTCGAGGTCCCGTACGCAGCGGGCGGCGGTGCCCCGCCACCCGCCTCCGCGACCGGTCCGGGCGGCGGAGCGCGCCCCGCGCAGCGCGTGCGGCTCGCGGACGGACGCCCGGGGTGGGCCTTCGCGGCGCGCCTGCCGGCGTTCGGCTGCGCCGTCCACCGGCTCACCGGCGGCGCCACGGTGCCCGCCACCGCGGCGCGTGCCGGCCCCGCGTCGCTCGAGAACGAACGGCTCCGCGCCCGCTTCGACGAACGCGGCGACCTCGCTTCGCTCTTCGACAAGCGGCTCGGGCGCGAGATCCTCGCCGCGCCGGTGCGCCTCGAGCTCTTCGACGACCTCTCGGCCAAGTATCCGGCCTGGGAGATCCGCTGGCAGGACCTCGAGCGCGGCCCGCGCGCCCACTTCGAGCGCGTCACGCACCGCGAGGTGGTCGAGACCGGTCCGGTGCGCGCCGCGCTCGAGATCGCTCGCGCCGCGGCGGGGTCGCGCGTCGTGGAGCGCTGGAGTCTCGCCGCCGGTGCCGCCGGCGACCGCCTCGAGTGCGCGGTGACCGTCGACTGGCGCACGCCCGCCGCCCTGCTCAAGGCCGCCTACCGGTTCGCGGGAAGCTGCCCGCAGGCCGCCTACGACACCGGCCTCGGCGCGATCCGCCGTCCGGTCTCCTCGCCCGACCTCTACGAAGTGCCCGCGCAGCACTGGGCGGCGCTCGACGATCCCGCGCAGGGGCTCGGCCTCGCGGTCCTCTCCGACGTCAAGTCGGGCTGGGACCACCCCGATGCCGAGACCCTGCGCCTGACCTGGCTGCGCGCGCCGCGCGCGAGCTTCAAGTGGCGGCACCAGCGCACCCAGGACTTCGGCCGGCACCGCTTCCGGGTCGCGCTCGCCCCGTTCGCGGGCGATCCGGTCGAAGCCGGCGTCCCGGCGCTCGCCGATCGCTTCACGAACCCCGTGCTCGCCTTCCCGCTCGAACCCGGCGGGCCGGAACGCTCGCTGGATCGGTACGAACTGCTTTCTGTCGAAGGAAGAGACGGACTCGTTCAGTCCCTCAAGCCGGAAGACGACGGCGAACGCATCGTCCTTCGGATCCGGAATCCGGCCGCGAGCCCGACAACGATGCGTGTGCGCGGCGTGGCGGCCGACATCGCGTCCGTGCTCGAGCTCGACGGCCGCGAGCGCGAGCGCGGGCCCCGAGAGCGCCGGGCCCCGGCCCTCGCAGCGGACGGATCGTTCGACGTCACGGTTCCCCCCGGCGGTCTGGCCACCCTCGGCCTCGCCCTCGCGCAGCCCGCGAACGCCGCGACCCTGTCACGTGCGCCGCGCTTCGAGGTTCTCTCTCTCTCTGGAGGTCTTCGTTTTTCCTGCGCGCGGGGAGAGCGCGCCCCGAACGGCGGCTTCGACGGCCGGGGGCGCAGCTTCCCGAGCGAGCTCGTGCCGGAGCGGATCGAGGACGCCACGGTGCCGTTCGACCTCGGCCACCTCGCCGGCGGGGCACCCGGAGTGCTGGCGCCGGGCGGCGAGCTGCTGGGGATCCCGGACGGATACGCCGAGCTCTGGCTGCTCGCGGCGGCGGTCGGCGGCGAGCTCGAAGCGGCCTTCGTGCTCGAGGGCGACGGCAGCGCCGAGCCGGCGACCGTGCGCCTGCGAGTCCCCGACTGGCGCGCGCCGCTCTTCGTCGAGAGCCGGTTGCGGTCGCGCCTGCGCGGCGGCGGCCTGCTGGGCGAGGTCGTGCGCCGGGTACCGGTCGCCTTCGCCGTGCCGTTCCTGCGCGACTGGCGCGGACGCGACCGGGTCGCCGAGCCGGGCCTGCTCTTCGCGCTCTGCCTGCCGCTCGGCGGCGCGCGGCGGGTGCGGCTCCCCGCCCAGCCCCGCCTGCGCCTCGTCGCCGCCACCCTGTGCGACACGGTCGCGCGCCCGCTCGCCGAGGGCGCGCCGCTCCTGTAGGGGACTGTAGGGGACAGCTGACTTCACAGCTCGAGCATCGGAGGGGTTTCGCCCGGAGAATCGAGCTGTGAAGTCAGCTGTCCCCCTTTGTCCCCCTTACGCGCGACGGTGGGCGCCGACCTGCGCTTCGCCCTCGGGCTCGACGTGGATGGTCACGCGCGCGCCCGGGTGGAGCTCGCGGATCGCGGCCTCGAGCCGGTCGCAGATGGCGTGCGCGGCGATCACCGGCGTCTCGCCCTCGACCACGAGATGGAGCTCGACGAAGAGATCGGCCCCGGTCCGGCGCGCGCGCAGGTCGTGGTGCTCGACCACCGGCGGCCCCTCGGCGGCCACCATGGCGCCGATCTCAGCGCGCTCGGCGGGCGGCAGGCCCTCGTCCATCAGGCCGCCGAACGAGGTGCGCATCGCCTTGATCCCGGCGCCCAGGATGTGGCCGGCGACCGCCAGGGCGACGAGCGCGTCGAGCTCCCAGCGCCCCGTCGCCCAGGCGATGGCGAAGCCGACGTAGGCCGCGACCGAGGTCCAGACGTCGCTCCGGACGTGCAGGGCATCGGCTTCGAGCGCGGGCGAGCGATGGCGCCGGCCGACGCGCGCGAGGTACTCCGACAGCCCGAGGTTGGCGAGGGTGGCGGCGAACGAGACCGCCAGGCCCAGGCCGAGCTCGGGCAGGCGCGGCTGCTGGCCGAACCGGATCACCGCCTGCCAGCCGATGGTCACCGCCGCGAGCGTGACCAGGGTGCCCTCGATGCCGGCCGAGAAGTACTCGATCTTGGCGTGTCCCCACGGGTGGTTCGAATCGGCGGGCCGGGAGCCGTAGCGGATCGCCCCGGCGGCGACCGCCGCCGCCACTACGTTGACCACGGACTCGAGCGCGTCGGAGAGCAGGATCAGCGACGAGGTCCAGACGGCGGCCAGGATCTTGAGGACGAGCACGAAGACCCCGACCCCGACCGAGATCAGGCCGGCGGCGAGCGGCGTCGAGCGCCCGCCGCTCACGCGCTTCCCCCCCGGGAGCTAGAGTCCGGCGCCGTGGACGCGATCTTCCTGGTCTCGGCGCTGCTCGTCCTGGCGGGGATCGCAGGCACCGTGCTGCCGGTCCTGCCCGGCGTGCCCCTGGTCCTGGCCGGCCTCGCGCTCGCCGCCTGGCGCGACGGCTTCGACCACGTCGGGCCCTGGACGCTGGCGTTGCTGGCTCTGCTCACGCTCGTCTCGTTCGGCGTCGACGCGGCCGGCGCCGCGCTCGGTCTGAAGCGCTCGGGGGCGAGCGGCTGGGCGCTCGCGGGCGCGCTCGGGGGCCTCGTGATCGGGCTCTTCTTCGGCATCCCCGGCCTCCTGCTCGGTCCCTTCGCCGGCGCCTTCGGCGCCGAGTGGCTCGTGCGCCGGGACCTGCGCCGCGCCGGCCGCGCCGGGGTCGGCGCCTGGATCGGGCTGGTGCTGGCCACCGCGTTGCGGCTCGCGGTCGCGTTCGCCATGGTCGGTGCCTTCGTCCTCGCCTGGCTGATCTGACCGGAGGTCCCGCTCAGAAGCCGAGCAGGCTCCCCTCCAGCACCTCGAGCACCTCGAACTCCTGGATTCGCCACTCGCCTTCGACCCGGACCCAGGCGATGCGGGCGCGGAAGCGCTCGCCGCCGGGTCCGCCGGGGCGCTCGCCCCGCACCGCGAAGACCGCCGTCGTCCCGGCGGTGCCGCGGGCGGGGTCGAGCTCGATCGTGCGCTCGCTGTCGCCGACCTCGATCCGCTCGGCGCCGTCGCGGTAGCGCATCACCACCGCTGCGAGCTGCTGCGAGTCGGTGATCGTCCCCTCGTAGGGCCGGGCGCTGGCGACGAAGCCGGGGGCGAACAGCGCGACGATCTGGCGCGTGCGCCCGAAGGAGGTCAGCTGGTCCTCCGGTCCGCCCTTCTCGAACAGCGCCTCGACCTCGTCGAGGCGCGCGCCGAGCCGGCGCCGATCGCTCTTCCACCACGCCCAGGTCCCGGCCAGCACGGCCAGCAGCGCGACCGCCGCCACGATCCGCTTCACGTCCACGAACGGATCCTATGGACAAAGCCGTTTTGGCTCGTCAAAGACGAGCGCGGCGGCGCGCCCGACCGAAACCCGGGTCGCGCGCCCGCGTAGAGCCGGAGGAGGAGGTCCCGCCATGAACCTCGTTGCTGTCGCCCCACGCCGTCGTTTCGCCACGGCCGCGCTCGCCGCCGGGATGCTCGGGCTCGCGCCCCTTACCCTTGCCGCGCCCGCTTCGGCCGGGGACGAGAAGGAGACGCCGCCGACGCTCAGGATCCGCGTCGAGGACGACGACGGCTCGCGGGTGAACGTGGACCTCTCCGCCGGCTGGCTGGGCGCGATCGTCGAGGCCGCCGACATCGAGTGCGAGGCCGAGTCCGACCGGCAGGCTCGCGCCATGATGGAGAGCCTCGACCGGCAGGGCGAGGGCGGCGTCCATCGCTTCATCGACGAGGACGACGGCGATCAGGTCGTGGCCCGCCGCTCGCGCGGCGCGCTCAAGCTCGAGTCGACCGGGCGCGACGGCGAGGTCGCGGTGGTCGAGATGCCGTGGGAGGTCGCGCAGTGCCTGGTGATGGGAGTCGAACCCCCGGGCGACCTCGGCCGCCGGATCGCGCGCGGCGACGCGCGCCTGCGCGTCGACGTGCGCGACCGTGACGGCCGCGTGCGCGTCTCGCTCGACTGAGCGCGGCTCAGACCAGCCGGGCCCTGAGCTCGATCGGCACCGCCGCGAGCGCGCGCGAGACCGGGCAGCCCTTCTTGGCACCCTCGGCCTGTTCGGCGAAGGCCTCCGCCGAGATGCCGGGCACCTGGGCCTCGCAATCGAGCTCGATGCGCGCGATCGAGAAGCCGCCCTCGCCGAGGGCGAGGTGGACCTTCGCCTCGGTGGCGATACGCGTCGGCGCGAAGCCCGCCTTGCCCAGGCCCGCCGAGAGCGCCATCGAGAAGCAGCCGGCGTGCGCGGCTCCGATCAGTTCCTCGGGATTGGTGCCGGGCACCTCCTCGAAACGCGTGCCGAAGGAGTACTTCCCCTCCCACGCGCCGCTGCCCAGCTTCATGTTGCCGCTGCCGTCCTTCAGTCCTCCGGTCCAGACCGCTTTCGCGTTGCGCGCAGGCATCGTCCCCTCCGGTTCGCCGCGCCGCGCTCAGAACGAGAAGCGGGCCGAGACGCCCAGGGTGATGGCGTCGCTCTCGGCCTCGTCGAGCTCGTCGAAGGCGCCGGCGCGGTAGTTGGCGTTGATGTCGAGATGGAACTTGGGGAGCAGGAGCAGGTCGATCCCGAGTTTCGCGGCATACCAGGGATCGGACCACTCGTCGCCGCTCAGGAAGTCGCTGTGGGTGACGCCGACGCCGACGCCGCCGTAGAAAAAGCGGCCCAGCAGCACGTAGGCCTGGGGCGCCCAGGCCTCCTCGAGCGAGCCGCCGTAGCCGTCAGGGTAGTACTCGACGTCGCCCTCGAAGCGCAGCAGCCCGCCCGGCAGGTACTGGTAGGAGAAGACGAGCGAGTTGCCGCTGTCGTCGATGTCGCTCAGCGAATCGATGTCGTCGAGGGTCTCGAAGTAGTGGTAGCCGAATCCGATCCGGTGCTCCCCCGCTCGCGCGGGAGCCGTTGCGAAGCCTGCGAGAGCCAGCAGGGCGACTGCGATGGCCGGGAACCTGCGCATTCGTACCGTCCTCTCTCCCCTCCGTCCGAGGATGCGGAGCGCCTCGCGCGCCGCGAGCGACGACAATAACAGCCCGAGGCCGGACCCGGATGCAATTTTCGCGCTCAACTCCAGCGGCGGCGCAGGCGCAGCACGCCTCCCCCCTCGCGCGTGACCGCGAACGCGTCGAGCGCGCCGCGCCAGGCGCTGCCGTCGGCGGCGGCGCCGTTGATCGACTCCACCTCCAGACTCCGTTCGGGATCGAAGGCGCGCGTCAGCGCGACGCGCAGCGGCTCGACGAGCGAGCCCAGCTCGGGGTCGTCCGCCGGCACGCGGAACTCGAGCTCGCGCCCGGAGCGACGCAGCACCGCGGCCACGCGCGCGCCGCGCCAGACCACGTGGGTGGTCGGCAGCCGGCGCGGCAACGCGGCCTTGAGCTCCGCCAGATCGAGCCCGGCGAGGGAGGACGGGTCCGCCGCCGACTGCCACCAGAGCGCGTCGCCGGCCTCGCCCTCCCGCAGGCGCGCGAGCGCCGAGGGCGCGGCGAACTGCAGACCCGGAATGCCCTCGAAGAAGCGGCCGGCGACCACCTCCCCCGCCAGCTCGAGAGCGCGCAGGCTGCGCGCCAGGCGGCCCCAGGAGAGCGCCGGCAGCTCGTTCGCGGTCAGCTCGCGGAAGAGAACGCCCCAGCGCTCGAGCAGCAGCCGGGCGCGCTCGCGATTGCGCTCCTCGGCGGCGATCGGGTCCGGCGCGGCGCGCTCGGCGGCGAACCAGCGCCCCGGGAAGGGACGGCTCCCCTGCCAGCGCCGGAAGGCGCCGCGTCGCGAGGGCCGCCCGGAATCCGGGGCTCCGGAGGCCGCGACGGGCTGGAAGCCGGCGAGCACGCCCTGGCGGAGCGCGCGCATCGAATCGCAGGCGACCCGGCCGCGCCACGCCAGCGACCAGAGCGTGGTGGTGACGACCGCGGTGCCGGCGCCGGTCGCCTCGGCGAGCCCGGTGAGATCGAGACCCCGCGGCGCGGCGCGCAGCGCTTGGAGCAGCCGGTGCTCGAGCGCGTCACCGGGCGGGCCGTCCCCGGCGCCGCCGCCTTCGTCCGGAGTCAGCAGGTCGAGATCGTGCCGGAAGACGAACGTCGCGCGCTCGATGCCGGATCCCGTCCAGACCAGCTCGCTGTCGTCGAAGAGCGCGTCGAGCCAGGCCGGTTGATAGGGACCGAGGCGGGCGGTCAGCACCTCGCGCTCCCAGAGGCCGGCCGGCAGCGTGGCGCCGAACAGCTTCTCCAGCGCGCGCTGCAGGCCCTCGACGTCGTGGGCGCGCTCGATCAGACCCTGTTGCCGCGCGACCCAGGCGGGCAGGTGCTCGAGCGGCAGCGCTCTGAAGTCGGGCCGCGCCGCGGCGCGCTTCCACCGCAGCAGGGTCTCGAACACCGAACGCGCGGCGACCCGGCGCTCGCCGTCGCCGTCGATCAGCTCGCCGGCCACCGCGCGCTCCGCGCGCACCAGCTCCCCGACCGCCCCCTCCACCTCGGCCTCCGAGGCCCCGGTCAGCTCCCCGAGGCGCCTCGGCGAGAGGCTCCCATAGAAGGGCAGGACCTGCGACACGATCGTGGCCAGCGCCGTGACACCCGTCTCCGCGCCGGGCGCCCGCGCCCCGAGCTCTCCCGGATCGGCCTCGAGCGCTCCTCCCTCCTGGAGCGCTCGCGCGCTCGCCGCGAAGGCGCGCGCGATTTCCGTTCCCGTCGGGAGGCGGAACGCGCTCTCGAGCGCCGAGACCGCCTCCAGGTCGGGCGACGGCCGCCAACGCACCAGCTTCGGCGCGATCGCCGCCACCATCTCCGCGGCGGCCGGCTCCCCGGCCGACTCGACGCGGTCGCGGTCGATCGCGTCGAGCAGGGCGCGCCATTCGTCGAACGGCAGGATCAGCCGCTCCTTGACCCACTCGAGCAGCTCTCCGGCATCCCGGGGCGCGTAGCCCGGCTGGAGGCGCTGCGCTTTGGCGGTGAACCGCCCGGCCAGAGCGGAAGGGATCGCCGGACGTCCGGAGGCCTGGAGCGCGATCTCGCGCAGCAGGTCGCCGCGCAGGGCGCTCGCGCGCCGCGCCTCGGGCGTGTCGTCCTCGTACATCAGCTCGTTGGTTCGGGCCCGGACGAGGCCGGTGGCGAACGGCGACGGCCGTGCGGTACGCACCGAGCTCAGCCGGACCTCGCCCGCGGCCAGCTCGCGCAGGCGCTCGCGCAAGACGTCGAGCTCGAACTCGTCGGCGAGGCAGGTGCGCCAGGTCTCGAGCACCAGGGGGAAGTCGTCGTGGCGCGCCACCGACTCGAGCAGCCGCTTCGCGTTCTGGCGCGAGACCCAGAGCGGCGTGCGCCGGCTGGGCCCGGCGCGCGGCAGGAGCAGGGCGCGCTGAGCGTTCTGCCGGAAGTGGGCGCCGAAGAAGCCGGTGCTCTCGAGCCGCGCGCGTAACAGTTCCTCGCAGCGCTCCGGCTCGAGCGCGAGCAGCAGGTCGCGCACCTCCACGCCCGGCGGCAGCACGAAGAGCACCGCGTCGTCGTTGACGACCGTCTCGAGCGGCGTCCCCTCGCGCTCCTGCCAGAGCGCGGTCAGGGCGAGCGCCAGCGGCCGGTTCACCGAGCCGCCCCAGAAAGTGTAGAGGATCACCTGCCGGCGCTCGGCGCCTTCGCCGTGCGCGGAGGCATCCTCGATCACCAGGTGCCGCCGGTGCGGCAGCGGCACGCCCAACGCCGCCCGCTGCTCGCGTAACAGGCGCACGAGCTCCGCCGCCGCCGCCGGCTCGAAGCCGTGCTCGGCGGCGAGCTCGTCGGCGAAGTCCGGATGCCCGAGGCGTGCCTCGGCACGCTCGAGGAGATCGGCGACCCGCTCCGAGAAGAAGGCCTCCCGGTCGCGCGCGTCGGCGCGCCAGAACGGCGCCAGGAGCGCGCCGCCCCGCGCCGGCGTCACCAGCACCTCGTTGGCGCCGATCGAGCTCACGCGCCAGGCCTGGGCGCCGAGCACGAAGCCGTCGCCCACCGAGCGCTCCCAGACGAACTCCTCGTCGAGCTCCCCGAGCTTCGCCTTCGATCCCTCGACGCGCAGCTGGAAGTAGCCGCGGTCGGGGATCGTGCCGCCCGCGCGCGCGAGCAGGCGCGCCAGTCCCGGACGGCCCTCGATGGTGCCGGCGATCCGGTCGATCGCGACGCGCGGGCGGAGCTCCTCGACGCGCGCCTGGGCGTAGCGCCCGGCCAGCATCTCCACCACCAGGTCGAACTGCTCGCGTGCGAGCTCGTGGAAGGGATCCGATCCGCGCAGGAATCCATAGAGCTCGTCGAGCGCCCAGCGCTCGCGCGCCACGCAGGCGAGCACGGTCTGGGCGAGCAGGTCGAGCGGCGAGCGCACCGGGCGCACCGGCTCGATCTCGCCCGCGCGCACGGCGGCGACCGCCACCGCGCAATCGAGGAAGTCGCGCGCGTGGGTCGGGTAGAAGACGGCGCGGCTCACCTCGCCGACGCCGTGGCCGGCGCGCCCGACCCGCTGCGCAGCCGAGGAGAGCGTGCGCGGCGACTGCAGGAGCAGCACCCGGTCGAGGGCGCCGACGTCGATGCCGAGCTCGAGCGAGCTGGTGGCGACGATCGCCGGCAGGCTCCCCGCCTTGAGCCGCTCCTCCACCGCGCGACGCAACTCGCGCGAGAGCGAGCCGTGGTGGGACCAGGCGATCTCCCGGCCGGCCGCCTCGTTCACGAAGCGGGTGGCCTTCTCGGCCAGACGGCGGCTGTTGGTGAAGACGATCGTCGAGCGGCTCTCCCGGATGCGCGCGTGCAGGTCCTCCGCGAGCCGCCGCCAGAAGGCGTCGCCCTCGCGCTGCTCGTCGGACTCCCCGGCGGGCGGGAAGGGGAAGCGCACCGAGAGGTCGTAGCGCTTGTCGGAGCGCGCCGCGAGCACCGCCACCGGGCGCGGCTCGTGGCGAACCTCGCCGCCCGCCCCGCGCACGCTCCGCCAGCCGCCCACGAAGCGCGCGACGCGCTCGACCGGGCGCACGGTGGCCGACATCGCGACGCGCTGGAACTCGCCGGCGAGGCGGACCAGCCGGTCCACCGCCGTGATCAGGTGCGTGCCGCGCTTGTTCGAGACCACGGCGTGGATCTCGTCGAGGATCACCGTGCGCACTCCGGCGAGCAGGCTCTCCGCGCGCGCCGAGAGGAGCAGGAGGTTGAGGCTCTCCGGCGTGGTGATCAGGATCTCCGGCGCCCGCCGCAGCATGCGGGCGCGCTCGGCCGCAGGCGTGTCGCCGCTGCGCACCGCGACGTGCACGGCGGGCGGATCGAACCCGGACGAGGCCAGCTCGCGGCGCAGCTCCGCGAGCGGCGAGCGCAGGTTGCGCTCGATGTCGGCGTTCAGGGCCTTGAGCGGCGAGACGTAGAGGACGCGCACCGCGCCGCCCTCCCAGGCGCCGGTGAGCAGCCGGTCGAGCGCCCAGAGGAAGCCGGCCAGGGTCTTGCCGCTCCCGGTCGGCGCCACCGCCAGTACGTGCTCCCCCGCCGCGATGCGCGGCCAGGCCAGCTCCTGGACTCCGGTCGGAGCGCCGTAGCGGCGCCGGAACCAGGCGGCGACGCGAGCGTCGAAGCGATCGAGCGCCGAGCTCACCCGCGAAGCCTCGTGGCGGCCCTGGCCCGGGTCCGGACCGGAGCTAGCCCCCGGCGCCCGCCGCGAACGTGTCGCAGCGATCGGGGTCGCCGCTCTCGAGGCCGCGGCGGAGCCAGGTGACGCGCATCTCGGAAGAGCCGTGGGTCCAGCTCTCGGGCGAGATCCGGCCCTGCGCCATGTGCTGCATGCGGTCGTCGCCGATCGCGGCCGCCGCGCGCAGCCCCTCCTCGACGTCGCCCGCCTCGAGGATGCCGCGTCCGGCTGCCGAGTGGCCCCACACACCGGCGAGGCAGTCGGCCTGCAGCTCCATGCGCACCGAGAGCTCGTTGACCTGCTCCTGGGAGCGCGCGCGCCGTTGCGCCTCCGTGACGCGGTCGGCGAGCCCGAGCAGGTTCTGCACGTGGTGGCCGACCTCGTGCGCGATCACGTAGGCCTGGGCGAAGTCGCCCGGCGCGCCGAGCCTTCGCTCCAGGTCGGCGAAGAACGACAGGTCGAGGTAGAGCTTGCCGTCGGCCGGGCAGTAGAACGGCCCCACCGCCGCGGCGTTGAAGCCGCATGCCGAGCCGACCGCGTCGCGGAACAGCACGAGGGTCGGCAGCCGGTACTCGACGCCCTGCGCGCGGAAGATCCCGGTCCAGGTCTCCTCGGTGTCGGCGAGCACGACCGAGGCGAACTCGGCCAGGTGGTCGTCGGCGGCGCCGGTCCCGGTCTGGACTCCGGACGGCACGCTCACCTCGGCACCGGGCGCCCCGAGCCCGCCCCCGCCCTCGACGTTCTGGAGCAGCGCCAGCGGGTCGACGCCGGTCAGCCACGAGATCACCAGCACCAGGATCAGGGTGCCGCAGCCGCCGACTGCCATGCCGCGCCCGCCGCCCGGGAAACCCCGGCGGTCCTCGACCTGCGTGCTGCCCTTGCGGCCTTGCCAACGCATCGCGGCCTCCTCTCGCCGACCGGCCGCCTTTCTACACCCGTCCGCCGGCGCCGTCGAGTGGGAGGGCCTCCCGGGCTAGGATGAGGGCATGACCTCGCTGCGCGGCAAGACCCTGTTCATCACCGGCGCTTCGCGCGGCATCGGGCTGGCAATCGCGAAGCGCGCCGCCCTGGACGGCGCCCACGTCGTCCTCGCCGCCAAGACCGAGCGGCCGCATCCGAAGCTGCCGGGCACCATCCACACCGCGGCCGCCGAGATCGAAGCGGCGGGCGGGCGGGCGCTGGCGCTCGCCACCGACATCCGCGACGAGGCCCAGGTGGCCGTCGCAGTGGCGAAGGCGGTCGAGACCTTCGGCGGCATCGACGTCCTGGTCAACAACGCGTCGGCGATCTCGCTCACCGGCACCCTCGACACGCCGATGAAGCGCTTCGACCTGATGCACTCGGTCAACGTGCGCGGCACGTTCTGCTGCTCCCAGGCCTGCCTGCCGCACCTGCTGCGCGCCGCCAATCCGCACATCCTCAACCTCGCGCCGCCGCTCAACCTCGACCCGAAGTGGTTCCGCGGCCACGTCGCCTACACCATGGCCAAGTACGGGATGTCGATGTGCGTGCTCGGCATGGCCGAGGAGTTCCGGGAGCGCGGCGTGGCGGTCAACGCGCTGTGGCCGCGCACGACGATCGCCACCGCGGCGGTCGCCATGCTCGGCGGCGACGAGATGCTCGGCCACAGCCGCCGGCCGGAGATCCTCGCCGACGCCGCCCACTGGATCCTGACCCAGCCCGCGCGCGAGTGCACCGGGAACTTCTTCGTCGACGAGGAGGTCCTGGCCCGCGCGGGCGTTCACGACCTCGCCCGCTACGCCGTGACGCCCGGCGCGGAGCTGGTGCCGGACTTCTTCCTCTGAGCCATGAGCGCCGCGGAGAGCTTCGGGACCCGCCCGCTGCGTCTGGTCGACGCCACGATCATGGCGCGCATCTTCGAGGTGACCGACGCCTGCGGTCTCTCGCGCGAGGCGGTGCGCGTGCCGCTCGCGGGCGACGGCGACGGCCGCATCCGCCGCCTGGAGAACGGCGTCTGGGAGATCGTGGTGCCGGCCGCGGGCCCGCTCGAGCCGTTCCTGGCCCGGCTGGCCGCCGAGCTCGGCGGCGCCGCCGCCGGCTGAGCCGGCCGGTTCAGGCCGTTCCGGGCTCGACGAAGGTGGCCACCACCACCGTCACGTTGTCGCTCGCACCGCGAGCGAGCGCGCGGTCTACCAGCTCAACGCAGGCCCGCTCCTCCGAGGCCGGCTTGGCCAGGATCGTCGCGAGCTCCTCGTCGGCGACCGTCTCGGTCAGGCCATCGGTCGCGAGCAGGAGGCGGTCCCCCGGCGCGAGCGTCTCGACCACGGCCTCGATCTCCAGCTCGCGCCCGTCGCGACCCATCGCGCGCGCGAGCACGTGGCGCAGCCGATGCCCTTCGACCTCCGCCTGGCGGATCGCCCCCCGGTCCGCGAGCCGCTGGGCCAGCGTGTGGTCGCGGGTCAGCCGCCGGAGCCGGCCGGCGCGCATCAGGTAGGCGCGCGAGTCTCCGACGTGCAGGAGGAGCAGCCGCCGACCGATCGCATAGCCGGCGGTGAGCGTCGTGCCCATGCCGTGGAGATCGACCGACTCGCGGGCGCGACTCGCGATCTCGGTGTCGATCGAGTGGAAGATGCGTTCGGCGCGCTCGAGCATCCCGCCCAGGTCCGCCTCTTCGAGACGGAAGTTCCAGCGCACTTCGGAGAGCACGAAGCGCACTCCCTCCGAGAGAGCGAGCGCGCTCGCCACCTCGCCCGCCGCAGCGCCCCCCAGCCCGTCCGCGACGCCCAGCAGCCAGCCGTCCTGCTCGAGGCGGCGCGGCATCGCCGAACCGGGGACGTTGGTGCCGAGCGCGTCGAAGGCGCGGTGGACGCGCCCGACCAGATAGCTGTCCTCGTTGTCGGCACGCCCGCCGCGCGCGCTGCGCGCCGCCCAGCGCAACTCCAGGACGGCTGGAGTCTCGGATCCGGAGGGGGGGCCGGAGGGGGTCACGACGAGGCGCCGGGAAGTGGTCCGATTGTGCGCCCGCACGCCTGGCTTGTCCACACCGGGGCCGTGGCCGGGGAGGCTAGACTCCCCGGCGTGGCGACCACCCTGCCCTCCGCCTGTCCGCTCGACTGCCCCGACGCCTGCTCGCTCGAAGTCACCGTCGAGGACGGCCGCGTCACGCGCGTGGAGGGTGCCCGCGATCGCAATCCGCTGACCAGCGGGTTCATCTGCGCCAAGGTGCGGCGCCTGCCGGAGCACGTCCACGGCGAGGAGCGCGTCCTCCATCCGATGCTGCGCACCGGGGAGAAGGGCGCAGGGCGTTTCGAGCGGATCACCTGGCCGGAGGCGATCGCCCTGCTGGCGAGCCGACTGATCGAGGCGCGCGACCGATTCGGCGGCGAGTCGATCCTGCCCTACTCCTATGGTGGATCGAACGGGCCGCTCTCGCAGGGCACCACCGACGCGCTCCTCTTCCGGCGCCTGGGCGCGTCGCGCCTGGCGCGCACCGTGTGCGCCGCCCCGACCGGAGCGGTCGCGACCGCGATGTACGGGAAGATGGAGGGCGTCGCGCCCGCCGACTACGCGGAGGCCCGGCTGATCGTGGTCTGGGGCGCCAACCCCCAGGTCTCGGGTATCCACCTGATGCCGCCGATCCGCGCCGCGCGCGCGCGCGGCGCGAAGCTGGTGGTGATCGATCCGCGCGCGACGCCGCTCGCGCGCCAGGCCGATTTGCACCTGGCGCCCCGCCCCGGCGCCGACGTCGTGCTCGCGCTCGCGCTGATCCGCGAGCTGTTCGAGACCGGGCGCGCCGATCTCGCGTTCCTCGCCGCCCACGCCGAAGGCTGGCAGGAGTTGCGCCGGCGCGCGGAGCCGTGGACCGTGGCGCGCGCCGCGGCGACCGCCGGTGTCGCCGAGGGCGATCTGCGCGCCCTGGCCGCGCTCTATGCGGACACCAACCCGGCCGTGGTGCGCTGCGGCTGGGGGGTCGAGCGCAACCGCAACGGCGGTTCCGCGGTGGCGGCCATCCTGGCGCTGCCCGCGGTGGCCGGCAAGTTCGGCGTGCGCGGCGGCGGCTACACGCTCTCCAACTCGGGCGCCTGGCGCTTCGACGCCGGGGTGATCGCCGGGCCCGAGCCCGCCACGCGCGTGGTCAACATGAACCGGCTGGGCGAGGCGCTGACCTCGCTCGCCGATCCGCCGGTCCGCCTCCTGTTCGTCTACGACTCCAACGCGCTGGCGACCTCGCCGCACCAGAGCCTGATCCGGCGCGGGCTCGCGCGCACCGATCTGTTCACGGTCGTGTTCGACGCCGTCGCCACCGACACCGCGCGCTTCGCCGATCTCGTGCTCCCCGCCACCACGTTCCTCGAGCACCGCGAGCTCTCGCGCGGCTACGGCGCCTTCGTCCTCCAGGCCGCCGGGCCGGTGATCCCGCGCGTCGGAGAGGCGCGCCCGAACTACGAGGTCTTCGCCGACCTCGCGCTGGCCGCGGGCGTGGCGACGCGCGACGAGATCCCCTCGGAGGAGGACGCGATCCGCCTCCTGCTCGACTCGACCGGGCGCGGCGACGAGCTGCGCGACGAGCTCGCCGGCCGCGGCTGGGCGACGCCCGAGGCGGGCGAGCGTCCGATCCAGTTCGTGGACGTCCATCCGCGCACCGCGGGCCGGCGCGTCCACCTCCTGCCCGAAGCGCTGGACCGCGAGGCGCCCGAGGGGCTCTACCGCTTCCGCGACGATCCCGCGACGGCGGAGTACCCGCTCGCGCTGATCTCGCCCGCGACCGGGCGGACCATCTCGTCGACCTTCGGACAGCTCCATCCCGAACCGGCGCGGCTCGCGATCCACGCCAGCGACGCAGCCGCGCGCGGCATCGCCGACGGCGACCGCGTGCGCGTCCACAACGAGTGGGGCGAGGTGGTCTGCCGGGCGCAGGTCTCGGACGGCCTGCGCCCGGGCGTGGTCGAGCTGCCCAAGGGTCTCTGGAGCCACCACACCGAGAACGGCGCCACCGCCAACGCGCTCGCCCCCGACACGCTGACCGACGTCGGCGGCGGCGCCTGCTTCAACGACGCGCGCGTCGACGTCGAGCGCCTGGGCTGAGCGGCGGCGCGCGCGCCTAGGGCGCCGTCTCGACGACCAGCGCCGCCCGCCGGGCGCTCTCCGCCACGGACTGGAACGCGACCAGGACGAAGGAGCCGGCGGCGCCGCGCCGCGTGACCGGCTCGGCCGCGAAGAAGCTCCCCGTCTCCGGACACGCCTGGCCCGCCGGGCAGCTCACGAACTCCGCTCCCTCGACCGCCGCCTCGAGCGCCACCCTTGAGGGGACCGCCCCGGCCGGGAGCGCGACGCCCAGCACCGCGCAACCCGACGGCAGCGATTCGAGCATCGTGCGCAGGTTCTTCTCGGTCACCGGCACCAGCGTCAGCCGCGCCGCGAGGCCGGCCGGACAGCCGTTCCCGCCCGCCGCCACGACCGCCTCCGCCCGCCACCCCCGCCCGTCGGACGAGCGCGCCACCGCGAACAGCGGCTCTTCCGCTTTCGCCTCCGGCCTGCTCGGCGCGGGCGGGCTCACCGGAGCGGTGGTCGTGGCGGGCCGAGAGGATTCCATAGAAGAAGGGACGGGCGGGGCTGTCGACGCAATCGTCGGCGCAGGTTCCGGAGCAATCGTCGGCGCTGGAGCAGGTGCAGCCACCGGCGGCGCAGGGGCCGTCGGCGGAGCCGGAGTCGGGGCCGGCGCCGCGGGCGCCGGAGCAAGTGCAGGCGCAGCCACGGTCGGCGCAGCAGCCGCCGGCGGAGCCGGAGCCGGGGTTGGAGCCGGCGTTGGCGCAGGCGCGGGAGCCGGAACAGGGGCGGGGGTCGCCGGCGCCTCCGCCTTCTTCTCCGGGGCCTTTGCGACCGGAGGCGCGGGAACCGGAGCGGGGGCGGGCGTCGCCGGCGCCTCCACCTTCTTCTCCGGGGCCCTTGCGACCGGAGGCGCAGGAGCCGGCGCGGGTGCGGGCGTCGCCGCCGCTTCCACCTTCTTCTCTGGGGCCGTTGCGACCGGCGGCGCGGGAACCGGAGCGAGGGCGGGCGTCGCCGGCGCCTCCACCTTCTTCTCTGGAGCCTTTGCGATCGGCGGCGCGGGAGCCGGAGCGGGGGCAGGCGTCGCCGGCGCTTCCACCTTCTTCTCCGGGGCCTTTGCGACCGGCGGCGCGGGAGCCGGCGCGGGTGCGGGCGTCGCCGGCGCCTCCACCTTCTTCTCCGGAGCCTTTGCGACCGGAGGCGCAGGAGCCGGCGCGGGTGCGGGCGTCGCCGGCGCTTCCACCTTCTTCTCCGGGGCCTTTGCAACCGGAGGCGCGGGAGCCGGCGCGGGTGCAGGCGTCGCCGGCGCCTCCACTCTCTTCTCTGGAGCCTTCGCGACCGGCGGCGCGGGCGCGGCCTCTCTCTCCGGAGCCTTCTCGACCGGCGGCGCAGGCGGCGCCGGCGCCGTCT
>Ga0102851_10000313_pt1 | contig 23417 bp, 16 predicted proteins | sample Mud3Dept3metaG_FD_79558 | JGI IMG/M metagenome (GOLD analysis project Ga0102851, IMG submission 79558) | Freshwater wetland microbial communities from Ohio, USA, analyzing the effect of biotic and abiotic controls - Mud 3 Core 4 Depth 3... | ecosystem: Environmental > Aquatic > Freshwater >... | reverse complement strand
TCGTGGTCGAGGAACCAGGCCTCGCCGCTGGTGGCGGTGTCGAGCCCGCCGAGGATGTTGAGCAGGGTGGACTTGCCGCTGCCGGAGGGCCCGAGCAGCACGACGAGCTCCCCGGTCTCGAGCACGAGGTCGAGACCGCGCAGCGCGTGCACTTCGACCTCGCCGGTCCGGTAGACCTTGCACAGGCCGCGGGCACGCAGGGTGGGGGTCCTGTCGGCCATCGACCCGATGATCGGCCTGCCGACAGCCCGCCTCCAGTCGTGGAGTTACTGACCCGCGGCGTGCTGGGCGGGGGTCAATCGGCCATCAGGCGGTCGATGTGGGTCGCCACGCTGGCGGCGAGCGCCGACAGCTCGTAGCCGCCCTCGAGCGTCGAGACGACGCGGTGGTTCGAATGACGGGCCGCCACCCCGCAGGCCATGTCGGTCACCCAGCCGTAATCGGCCGTTGTCAGGCGCAGCTCGGCCAGGTCGTCCGCCGCGTGGCCGTCGAAGCCGGCCGAGATGAAGATCATCTGCGGCCGGAACGCCTCGAGGGCCGGCAGCCACTGCTCCGTCACCACCTTGCGGAATGCTTCGCTGCCCGCGCCCGGCGGCAGCGGGCAATTCACGACGTGACCCGGCACCGAGCCGGGGTTGCTGCCGGGGTAGAGCGGGTACTGATAACTCGAGCAGATCAGCACCCGCCGGTCGCCCTTGAAGATGTCCTCGGTGCCGTTGCCGAGGTGCACGTCGAAGTCGAGGATCGCGACGCGGTCCAGGCTGTGGTGGTCGAGTGCGTGCGCGGCGCCCACGGCGACGTTGTTGAAGAAGCAGAAGCCCATTGCCTGTGCGCGCTCGGCGTGGTGGCCCGGCGGGCGCACGTTGCAGAACGCCCGGCGCACCTGGCCGCCGATCACGAGGTCGGTGGCGAGCACGTTGGCGCCCGCCGCGCGCAGCGCGGCCTCGAACGTGTCGGGGCACATCGCGGTGTCGGGATCCACACGCACGAGGCCCTCGGAGGGTGCGATGTTGCCGAGATGCTCGATGTGCGACCTGGGGTGCACGCGCGCGAGCTGCTCGAGCGTGGCGCGCGGCGCCTCGTGGTGCACCAGGAAATCGTGCAACTGGCGGACGTGGAGCATCTCCTCGATGGCGTCGAGGCGTGCCGGCTGCTCGGGATGGCCGTCGCCCATGGTGTGGAGGCGGCAAGCGGGATGCGAGATGAAGGCCACGGGCATCGGATGGGCCTGCGGTGAATCGGGATGTACGGCGGAGAGTATAAAGCTAGCATGCGCCCGTGAGTCGGCCTCCCTCCCGGATGGAATCGTGACCGCCAAGCGCGTCGCCGCCCTGTTCAAGCCCTCCTCGGTGGTCCTCGTCGGCGCCAGTGACGCGCCCGGGACGCTCGGCGACGTCGTGCGGCGCAACCTGCTCGAGGGCGGGTTCGCCGGTCCGATTCACTACGTCAACCTCCGGCACGAGCAGATCGACGGCCGGCCGGTGCTTCGCAGCGTCCTCGACCTGCCCGAGGTGCCGGAGCTCGCCGTGATCCTGACGCCTGCCTCGACGGTGCCGGAGATCATCGGCGACTGCGGTCGCAAGGGCATCCGGGCCGCGGTCGTCGTCTCGGCGGGCTTTCGCGAGGGCGGCGTGCCGGGTGCCGGTTACGAACGGCAGCTGCGCCTGCAGGCGCGCAAGCACGGCCTGCGGTTCCTCGGCCCGAACAGCCTCGGCGTGATCCGCACCGACATCGGCCTCAACGCGTCCTGCGGCCCGAGCCAGGCCAGCAAGGGCCGGCTCGCGCTGGTCTCGGACTCGGGCGCGCTGTGCGCCGCGCTGCTCGACTGGGCCAGGTCGCGCCGCGTCGGGTTCTCGAGCGTGATCTCGACCGGCATGGGCTCGGACGTCGAGTTCGGCGAGATCCTCGACTACCTCGGGCGCGATCCTGCGACCGACAGCATCATGCTGTACATGGAAGGCCTCGCGAACGCGCGCCGCTTCATGAGTGCGCTGCGGGCGGTGGCCCGCGTGAAGCCCGTCGTGGTGATGAAGGCGGGCCGCCACGTCACCGGGCCGGGCGACACCGCCTTCCACACCGGCGCGCTGGTCGGTGCCGACGACGTGTTCGAGGCGGCGATGCGGCGCGCGGGCGTGCTGCGCATCCGTGATTTCTCCGAGCTGTATACCGCGGCTGCGACGCTCGCGGCCGGCGTCCGGGTGCGGGGCAGGCGGCTGGCGCTCGTCTCGAACGCCGGCGGCCCCGGCACCATCGCGGCCGACCGTGCCCAGGATCGCGGACTGCAGATCGCCCAGCTCGGCGCGGACTCGCTGCGCCGCCTCGCCGCGGAACTCCCACCGGCGGCGCGCGAGGGCAATCCCGTGTTCGTGCGTCCGGACGTGGACCGGACGCAGTTCGCCGCGGCGATGCGCATCTGCCTCGAGGACCCCGAGGTGGACTCGCTGCTCGCGATCCTGGTGCCGCACGCACTCACCGACGCGGACGCGATCGCCGAGTCGGTGATCGAGATCGCGAAGGGCAGCCGCAAGCCGGTCTTCACCTGCTGGATGGGCGGTGTCGGCGTGGAATCGAGCCGCACCAGGTTCGCGACGGTGGGCGTCCCGAACTACATGCGGCCGGAGACCGCGGTCGACGCGATCGCCGGGCTCGGGCTCTACGCGGCCAACCAGCAGCTGCTGCTGCAGGCGCCCGAGCCCCTCGAACTCGCCTCGGCACCCGACCGCGCCCGCGCGCAGGCGGTGATCGACGCGGCGCTCGCCGCGGACCGCGACTGGCTCAATCCCGCCGAGTCGAAGGAGGTGCTCGACGCGTTCGGCATCCCGGTGGTGCGGAGCCTGCCCGCGCACTCGGCGGCCGAGGCGGCGGAGCGCGCGCGCGAGGTCGGCTTCCCGGTGGCGATGAAGATCCTCTCGCCCGACATCGCGCACAAGACCGACGTGAACGGCGTTCGCCTGAATCTCGTCGATGAGCGCGACGTGCGGGGCGCGTACTCGCGCATGCTGGCCGACGTGGCTGCGGCGCGTCCCGACGCCGAGCTGCAGGGCGTGCTGATCGAGCCGATGTACCGCGAGCAGAACCGCCGCGAGCTGATGATCGGCGTGGTGCGCGACCCGGTGTTCGGTCCGGCGATCAGTTTCGGGCTCGGCGGCATCTTCGTCGAGGTCATCCGCGACCGTGCCGTCGCGCTGCCCCCGCTCAACCAGTTCCTCGTGCACGAGCTGATCCGCCGCACGCGCGCGGGACTCGCGCTGCAGCCGTTGCGCGGCGCGCCCGCCGCGGACGAGGACGCGGTCGAGCAGATCCTGCTGCGCGTGTCGCAGATCGTGTGCGAGCTGCCCACCGTCGGCGGGATGGACCTCAATCCGCTGATCGTCACCGAGCGGGGCGCGGTGGTGGTCGACGCGCGCATCGGCGTGCTGCCGCCGCGGCCGGCCGCGTTGCCGTACGACCACATGGCGATCCACCCTTATCCGAGCGGCCTGCGCGACAGCATGGAACTGCCCGGTGGCATCGTCGCCACGATCCGCCCGATCCGGCCGGAGGACGCTGCCATCGAGGCGGCGTTCGTGCATGGGCTCTCGGAGCAGTCGAAGTTCCTGCGCTTCATGTTCGGCCTGCGCGACCTCACGCCCGCGATGCTCTCGCGCTTCACGCAGATCGACTACGACCGCGAGATGGCACTGATCGCGGTGATCGACACCGGTCAGGGCGAGCGGCAGATCGGCGTGGTGCGCTACACCACGCTGCCCGACGAGGAGACCTGCGAGTTCGCGATCGTCGTGGGCGACGACTGGCAGGGAAAGGGCCTCGCGCGCCGCATGTTCACGCGACTCATCGAGGCCGCGCGCGAGCGACGCCTCAAGGTGATGACCGGTGTCACCCTGCGCGAGAACGCCCGGATGATCGACCTGTCGCGCTCGCTCGGGTTCGAGACGCGCAGCGATCCCGATGACCCCGACCTGGTGCAGATGACCCTGCAGCTCTGAGGCAGGCCGGCCGGGCGGCGGTGCCCCCTCCGAAAACACGCCGGGGTGATTATTCTGGAAAACGAAATAGAGTAGTTCGATTAAGGCTGTTTATCTGCCTAATTGGTCGGCGTAACTTGGCCCCCGCACACAACGGAGGATCCAGCCATGTTGACCTGCAATGAAACCGATCGCTTCACCACCCGCGTCCTGGCCGGCCTCGTGCTCGCCGTGACGGTCGTGATGGGCTCGCTGACGTACGCCGTCGCCAACATCCAGGCCTTTGCCTGACGTGCGGCGGCCGACCCCCGGGTCGCGCTGACCGGTCGCCGGTCACGCGACCCGGATGACGAGCTTGCCGGCGACGCGGCCCGTTTTGGACTGCTCGATCGCCCGGCCCGCCTCCGCGAGCGGGAGCACGCCCGCGATTTCGCAGCGCAGCTTGCCCGCCGCGAGGTAACCCAGCAACTCGGACATCCCGCCCTCATTGGGCTGCAGCATGACCGCATGGCGCTGCAAACGGCCCCAGCGGTTGAGCAGGGGGTCCACGGTATACGTCCAGCCGTTCGGCAGCGTGCTCGCGTAGTGGCCGCCCCGCTTGAGCAGCCGGCGATGGCAGCGTCGCGGCAGGCTCGGCACGCAGTCGAGCACGGCGTCGAACGCCATGGGCCAGTCGGACACGGCCCGTGTGCGATAGTCGATGAACTCGTCGGCGCCCAGCGCGGTCACGAACTCCCGGCGGCCCGCACTGGCCGTGGCCGCCACCAGCGCACCGCGCGCCTTGGCCACCTGGACGGCCACGTGCCCGACGCCACCCGATGCGCCGTTCACCAGTACGCTCGAGCCACGGCCAACCTGCGCGAGGTCGCACAGCGCCACGGCCGTGAGCCCGACGCAGGGCAGGGCAGCGCCGAGCACATCGTCCACCGTTGCCGGGCGGCGCATGACGAACCCGGTCGGCACCGGGACGTACTCGGCGAACGTGCCCGCGGCGCGCGCGAACGGATCGACGAAGCCCATGACGCGCTCGCCGACGTTCCAGCCCTCGACGCCCGGTCCGACCGCCGCGATCTCGCCGGAAAAATCCGAGCCCATCGTGCGTGGCAGCCCGCCCTTCACCAGGAACCGGAACTTGCCGGACGCGATCTTCCAGTCGACGGGATTGAGGCTCGCGCAGCCGACGCGGACCAGCACTTCGCCGGCGGCCGGTTCGGGCACGGGGACATCCTCGACCCCGGGCGACGAGGACTGGCCGACGGCGTGGTAACAGAATGAGCGCATGTGACAATGGCTTCCGGGGCAAGCGATGGAGGTGGGCGCGATGCTGCCACAGGTGCAACGGCATTTCCTGCGGGCATGGGTTGCCTCGATGGTCGCGGTGACCGCGACCCTCGCGGGCTGCGGCCGGGAGGAGTCGCCCGAGACGCAGGTGCGGGCAGTCATCGCCGCGGGCGAGGCGGCGGCGGAGGAGCGCGACCTGGTGGGAGTCCTCGAGCATGTGTCGCCCGTGTTCCGGGACGAGAACGGCGGGGGCCCCGATGAATTGAAGCAGTACCTGCGCGGCTCCTTCCTGACGCACCAGTCGGTGCACCTGCTCACGCGCGTCGAGAGCGTCGAATTCCCGTACCGGGACTACGCTCGCGTGCAGCTCAGGGTGGGCATGCTCGGTCGTGAGGCGGCGGGCACTGCAACGCTCGATCTTGCGGCCGACGCAAAAGAAATCGTCCTCGAGCTCGCGCTCGAGGACGATGAGTGGAAGGTGGTGCGCGCCGCGTGGTGACCCACGCGGCGCGGCCCGTCAGAACGAGTACTTCGTCGTGAACTGCAAGCGCTTCAGGTCACCGTTCCGGTCGTTCTCCAACTCGCGCTCGGCCTGGCGGTACTCGGCGCCGATGTCGAGCTTCGGCAGCGGCGAGTAGAACAGGTTGACCGTCCAGCTGTTGCTCGACTCGTTCGTTGCGGTGCTGCTCAGCGAAGAATCGTTGTCGTGCTCCTGCATCGCATAGGTGAAGGTGCTGCGCAGCTTCGGCGTCCACATGTGGCGGTAGGCGATGAAACCGGCGTAGCCATCGATCGCCTCGAGTTCCCCGCTGCCCGTCAGGTCCAGCGACGCGTCATTGGCGAAATTGAGGGCGACATAGCGGCCGAGGTTGCCACTCAGCAGCATCCAGCGGATGTCGTCCTTGCCGATGTTGAACTTGCCGGACAGGCTCACGGACCCCGTCCAGGTCGACTCGTCCACCGCGGCGAATGCAGGGGTGAAACTCGCGGCGACTGCGGAGGTGGCGGGCGCCTGGTACTTGAGTTCGCGCAGCAGGCCGCCCAGTGCGACATGGCCCCAGCTGCCCTTGTACGCGTAGCGCGCGGTGATGTCGGGCCATCCGCTGTCGTCCGCGGTGACGTTGCCGAGCTGCCGGGTCGGGGTGGCACGGGTGTCGAGGTACGTCGTCGTGATGGAGGTTTCGGGATTCTCGAGGGAAAGTGAGAAGCCTCCCGTCGTGAAGCGCAGCTGCGGCTGGCGCACGAAGGTCGTGCCGTCCGTCGTGCCGATGAAGTCGACCGCCTCGGGCAGAGTCGCCACGTCCATGAAGTTGGACCAGGTCTGGCCAACCAGCCAGTTGCCCCACTGAACGTATGCGTGTCGCACGACGGGCGCGTAGGTGTTGCTCACCCGCTCGGTACCGGTGATCGACCCGAAGAAGTCGATCTCGAAGCGTGTCGACAACTTGCTGCCGCCGTCGAGGATCGTGTCGGTGCCGAAGTTGATGCGCGACTGCTTCACATGCGCGTGGAAATCGACGTCCTCGGCATCGCCGGCGCCCTCGACCGGTGTTGCGCCGGGAACGTAGAAGTCACGGCCCGAGCCAGCGGGTACGTCGGCGTAATCCGTGTCGGTAAAGAGAGCGTCGGCCTTGACGAAGCCGGTCAGTACGAACGTGGTGTTCGGGGCCGCGTTCGGCGTGATCGACCCGGCCTGGATCGCCGGGGCGGCCGGCTTGGCCGGTGCTGCAGCCGTTGCGGGGGCCGGCGCGGGCGCGGCCTTCTTCTCCGCCAGCAGCTGTTGAACCATTTTCTCGAGTTCGGCAACGCGCTGCTCGAGCTCCTGTTCCTTGGCCGTCTGGGCCATCGCGCTGGCCGGCAGGCCGATGACGGCCGCAGCCAGCGTGGCCGTGATGATGGCGCGGAGCGCCGACCGTGGATGGTTGCGTGTATGCATCTGCGTATCCCCCGTGACGAGACTTCAAGGATGCTGCGCCGTGGCGTGGCCGCGACGGTATTCGCCATTGGTCGTACGTGACCATCCGCACAAGCCGCGATGCCGGCGGTTATAGTCGGCCCCAGTCATGCACCGGCAGATCATCGTCGCGGACGACCATCCGCTGTTCCGTGAGGCGCTGAAGGCCGCCGTGGGTCGGCTCGACTGCGAAACGAGCTTCGTCGAGGCGGACTCGGTGGCTTCGCTGCTCGCGGCGCGCGAGGGCCAGGCCGACGCAGACCTGTTGCTGCTCGACCTCAACATGCCGGGCGCCCAGGGCTTCAACGCCCTGGCACACGTGCGGGGCAGCCGCCCCGGGTTGCCGGTGGTCGTGGTCTCGGCCGACGACGACGCGCAGACGATCGCCGGCGCGCTGCGCTACGGAGCCCAGGGGTTCATTCCGAAGTCGACCGAGGCCGGCCAGATCGGTCAGGCCATCGAGTCGGTGCTCGCGGGCGAGATCTACACGCCGCCCGGCTTCCATCCGCCACGCGCGACGCCGGTCGGCGACGACGACCTGCGCATTGCGCGGCGCATCGCCGAGCTCACGCCGCAGCAGTTCCGCGTGCTCGGCATGCTCTGCTCCGGGCTGCTCAACAAGCAGATCGCCTACGAGCTCGACGTGTCGGAAGCCACCGTGAAGGCGCACGTCACGGCCATCCTGCGCAAGCTCGGCGTGACCACCCGTACCCAAGCCGTGCTGGCGGCCGGCCGGCTGGCCGTCGATCGCGCGAGCGTCAAGCCGCCCCCGGAGGAACCGGAGTAGGGATCAGTGGCCGTTGCCGCTGCGCTGGGCGGCCAAGGCTCCCAGCAGCGCCCGCAGCGCGGCCGGTTTCACCGGCTTGCGCAGGAGCGGGAACCCGTGTTCCCGGGCCCGCTCCGCCAGCTTCGGCGAGTGGTCGGCGGTGACCAGCGCGCCTGGTATCGCCGGGTTGCTTGCGCCGCACAGTTCCACCAGCAGCTCGAGTCCATCGGGGTCGCCGTCGGACAAGCGGTAGTCGGCCAGCACGACCGCCGGGTGTTCGCGCGCCGCCACGGCGCGCGCCTCTGCGGCATCGGTGGCGGTGCTCACCTGCACGCCCCAGCGCGTCATCAGCGCGCTCATGCCGGAGAGGATCTCGGGCTCGTTGTCGATGCACAGCGCCTTCAGGCCGACGAGGCTGGATGGCGCCGTGGCCGGGGGCGTCTCGGCCGGTGCCGGCGGCTCGACCTGCGTCGCCGACCCCAGCGGCACCCGTATCCGGAACACTGACCCTCGCCCCGGTACCGAGCGCAGGCTGAGTTCGAGTCCCAGCAGCCGGGCGATGCGATCGCAGATCGAGAGGCCGAGCCCGAGGCCTTTCTCGCCCCACGGCGACGGTCGGTCGAGGCGGCGGAATTCTTCGAAGATGGCGCGCTGGTGCGCCTCGGGTATGCCGGGACCGGTGTCCCACACGCACAGCTCGACGAACCGGCCGCGCCGCTGGCAGCCGACCAGCACGCCGCCCTCGCGCGTGTAGCGCAGCGCGTTCGAGATCAGGTTCTGCAGCACGCGCCGCAGCAGTACGCGGTCGCTCTGCACGTGACAGCGCGGTCGCATCACGCGCAGGCGCAGGCTACGGCGGGCGGCGAGCGGCGCGAACTGGCGTTCGAGTCCCTCGTAGACGTCGGCGAGGTCGAAGTCGACGATTTCCGTCCGCATCGTGCCGCTCTCGAGCCGCGCGATATCCAGCATGTCGTCGAGCACTTCCTCGGCCGCGCGCATCGAACTGTCGATGCGGCCGGCGATCTCGATCACCGTGGGATCCGATGAGCGCTCCTCGAGCGCGGAGGCGAACAGTCGCGCCGCGTTGAGTGGTTGCAGCAGGTCGTGGCTGGCAGCAGCGACGAAGCGCGTCTTGGTGGTGTTGGCCTCCTCGGCGAGGCGCTTGGCGACGCGCTGCGCCTCGAGTGCGGTCTGCAACTCCTGCGTGCGTTCCTTGACGCGCTGCTCGAGCGTCAGCTTGGTCTCGATCAGGGCGTGCTCGGTGCGCTTGAATTCCGTGATGTCGGTGTACGTCGTGACGTAGCCGCCGTCCGGCATCGCCTGGCCGCGGATCTCGTACACCCTGCCGTTGCGCCGTGAGCGCTGGATGACGTACGCGGTGCCGGCGCGCATGTGGGCGAGCCGCTTCGCGATCTGTTCCTCCGGCTCGCCGTCCCCGAACTCGCCGCGCTCTGCATTCCAGCGGATCAGGTCCGCCACCGGCCGGCCGACGCAGACCATGCCCTCGGGGTAGTCGAACATCTCGAGGTAGCGCCGGTTCCACGCCACGATACGCGCCTCGGCGTCGGCCACGGCAATGCCCTGCGAGACGTTCTCCATGGTCGCGTGCAGCAGCTGCCGGCTGAAGCGCAGTTCCTGTGACGTTTCGTCGAGCAGTTCCGCCACCTCTTCGGCCGCGACGCCGCGCCCGCCGAGCGCGTGCGTGAAGACGAGCCGCGCGGAAGACGCGCCGATCGCGCCTGCTAGGACGCGCTCCATGGACTGCAGCAGCCCGCGGTCGGCCGGCTCGGTGAGGCGCGGCAGCGGACGGCCCGCCTGCTCGCAGTACTCGCGCAGCGAGCGCTCGGCCAGTTCGGGACCGAGGATGCGCTCGGTGATCGCCAGCAGGTCGCCCACGCGGGCGCCGCCCACGTCCACGGTGTCGGGCGAGGGCAGGGCGCCGCGCAGGAACGCGGTCGCGGTCATCCGTTCGCGCAGGGTGACGCTGCGCAGCCGCGACACGGCGATCAACGTCAGCGAGTTGGCCCCGACCGCGAGCGCCGCGCCCGCGAGGAGCGGCACGTGCATCGTGACGCCCGCGTCGAACGTCGGCAGCAGCAGCACGTAGATCCAGACCGCGTAACCCACCAGCAGGCCGGTGAACACGCCCTCGCGCGTGGCGCCGCGCCAGTACAGGCCGGCCAGGATGGCGGGGGCGAACTGCGCCACGGCGGCGAAGGCGAGCATGCCGATCGCCGCGAGGCTGGCGGGCGTGCTGGTGCGCCGGTAGTACCCGTAGGCGAGCAGGGCGAGCAGCACGATCGTCACGCGACGCAGCCACAGCACGAGCCGTCCCACGTCGTTGCCGGCTGTGGACTGCAGCCAGCGGCTGCGCCACAGCAGCGGCATGATCAGGTCGTTGGTAATCATGGTCGCGAGCGCGATGCTCGCCATGATCACCATCGCCGTCGCTGCCGACAGGCCGCCGAGGAACACCAGGATCGCGAGGGCCGTCGCCCCGTGCTCGAGCGGCAGCGTGAGCACGAACGAATCCGGGTGGTGACTGTCGGCGAGCCCCGCCCCGAGGCCGGCGAGCACCACCGGCACGACGAACGCGGTGAACACCGCCAGGTAAGCTGGGAACAGCCAGCGGGCGGTACGCAGGTCGGCTGGGTCGGCGCACTCGACGACGCCCACGAGGAACTGTCGTGGCAGGCAGAAGATCGCGGCCGCCGCCAGCAGTGCCGAGGCGGCGAACGACGGGTTCGCGATGTCGCGCAGTTCGCCGAGCCGCGTGGTGTCGAGCGGCGGCGCGTCGTCGAGGTGCAGCAGGGCGAACACGCCGACGGCGATGAACGCGAGCAGCTTCACCACCGACTCGAAGGCGATCGCCAGCATCACGCCTTCGTGGTGCTCGGTGGCGTCGATCTGCCGCGTGCCGAACAGCGCGGCGAAGATCGCCATCAGGATCGCCACGCCGAACGCCGGGTCGGCGAACCACGCGGGGTGCGACGCGCTCGACCCGGTGAGTACGTCGATGCTGGTGCCGACCGCTTTGTACTGCAGCGACAGGTAGGGAATGGCCGCGGTCAGCGCGATGATCGTGATGAGCGCCGCCACCGCGGGGCTCTTGCCGAAGCGTGACGATACGAAGTCGCCGATCGAGGTGATGTTGTGCGCGCGCGCGACGGACACCAGGCGCAGCAGGAACGGCATGCCCAGCAGGAACACCAGCGCCGGGCCGAGGTAGATCGGCAGGTAGCTCCAGCCGTCGCGCACTGCGGTGCCAACGGCACCGAAGAACGTCCAGGTGGTGCAGTAGACGCCGAGCGCAAGCGAGTAGATGTAGGGGCGCAGCCGCGTGCGCGATGGGTAGATCGACTTGCGTTCGCCGTAGAACGCGATGCCGAACAGCAGGCCGAGGTAGGCAATGGCGAGCGCCGAGAGGAACAGGCCAGAGACCATGCCGCGACTATACCTTCAGCTCGTCACCCTAACCCCGAACCTTTCCCGTCCCGCCGGCCACCCTCTCCCGCTTGCGCGGGAGAGGGTAGGGTGAGGGCTTCACGGGATCAGCGCGACTTCCAACTCGCCGAAACCCCGTAGGTGCGCGGCGGCCCGAAGATCGAGAAGCCGTTGCCCAGGAACGGGATGATGTGCGTCGGGTACTCCTCGTCGGTGAGGTTCTTGCCCCACAGCGAGAATTCGAGGTTGCCGTCGCCCGGCGCGTAGCTGAGCCGGGCGTCGAGCAGCGCGAAGCTCTCGATCTCGGTGATGCGCGCGTTGGCAGCGTCGGAGGCCGGGCTGGTCGCGGTCGGGGGAACAGTGACGTAAGCGATTTCGGTGCGGTAGTCGTCGGTCCACTTGAAGTCGGCGCGCACGGCCATGTTGCCGCCGGCGAAGGGCCACTCGTACTGGGCGAAGCCGCCCACGGTGTACTCCGGCGCGCGCGGCAGCTGGGCGCCGTCGTTGGCGCCGCCGTTCACCTCGGCCTTGAGGTAGGCGAGGTTCAGTCCGGCCTGCAGGCCTTCGACGGGCGCGCCCAGGATCTCGAGCTCGGCGCCCTTGTTGGTCGTGTCCTCGGTGAAGGTCACGAGGCGCAGCTGCGGGTCGAGGCGGAACAGCTGCAGGTCGGTGTAGTCCATGTAGAACACGGCCAGGTTCACGCGCAGCATGTCATCGAGCCATTGCGTCTTGGCACCGGCCTCGTAGCTCCACACCTCCTCGGGCGGCGTGGCCTCGCCCACGTTCTGCACGACGTTGTTCTGGCTCGGGTAGATGCCCGACTTGAAGCCCTTGCTGGCACTCGCGTACAGCAACTGCCCGCCGCCGGTGCGGTAGTCGAGCGCGAGCTTGCCCGTGGTCGAATCCCACGAGTCGCTGGCCTTGACGTCGTACGGCTGGCCCGGGAACAGCGGAATGCCCGGCGTGGTGTCGGTGGGCACGTTGTTGAGGGCCCGCTGGTGGGCGTCCTTGTCGTCATTCGAGTAACGCAGGCCGGCGGTCACGCTCAGGTCATCGGTGACCGGGTAGGTGAGCTGCCCGAAGGCCGCGTAGGTCGAGGAATCCACGTCCTGGATGAACGTGACGTCGCCGCCAGCCGCCGGCGCCAGGCTGAACTGGGTCCGGAAAGTTTCGTCGCGGTTCACCTCCTCGGTGAACCAGTACAGCCCCGCGACCCACTGCAGGCGCGAGTCGACCGGCGACGCCAGGCGCGCCTCGAGGCTGTACTGCTCCGCGTCTTCGTCGGTGATGTCGCGGTTCTGCAGCACCCAGCCGTAGGGCTCCGGGAACGGCGGTGTGACCGGCGGAAACCCGAACGGCTTGAGCCCGTCGAGATCCTCGTACCAGCTGAGCTCGACCTTGCGCCACCCGCCGAGCAGCGTCCACGAGCCGTAGCTCGCATCGCTTTCGAAACGCACGGTCAGGCCGTCGATGTCGCGCTCCTGGAAAGACTCCGGCACCGAATAGGACTTGCGCACGTCCGAGCCCGCGGGCCAGATGGCACGCAGGGCTGCCAGCGCCAGGTTGTTCGCGGCACCCACTTGCCCGGTGTCGAAGACCGGGTAGGGCACGCGCGCGTTGCCGGCGCTGTCGTCCTTGACTAAGTCGTAGGCGAGCAGCAGCCGCGACGCATCGGTCGGCGCGTACAGCAGCTGCCCGCGCACGCTCCAGTTGTCCTCGTCGTCGAGTTCGGCGCCGGTGGTGATGTTCTCCGAGTAGCCGCCGTGCTGGCGGTGGCTCACCGCGAGGCGGCCGGCGATGCTGTCGGTGATGCCGCCGTTCAGCACGGCGCGGCCCTCGATGCTGTCGTAGTTGCCCAGCGACAGCTCGGCGCTCGCGAAGAAATCCTGGTCCGGGCGGTTCGGGATGAAATTGACCGCGCCGCCCGAGGTGTTGCGGCCGAACAGCGTGCCCTGCGGGCCGCGCAGCACCTCGACGCGCTCCATGTCGAACACGTCGAACGCCGCGCCGCTGATGCGACCGATGTAGACCTCGTCCTGGAAGATGCCTACGGTCGGGTCACCTGCCGCGGAGTCCGAGTTCGAGCCCACGCCGCGGATGTAGAACTGCGGCTCGCCCACGTTGACGCGCATCATGGTGAAGTTGGGCGTGCGCAGCACGATTTCCTCGATGCGACGGATGTTCGAAGCCCGGAGGTCGGCCGCGCTGAAGACCGAGAGCGCGATTGGCACGTCCTGCGCACTCTCGACGCGCTTCTGCGCGGTCACGATGATCTCTTCGAGACCGCCGCTCCTGGCGGCGTCCTGCGCGCTCGCGAGCGGAGCGATCGCAGCGGCACCGGCGGCCGCCAGCAGGCACTGTGTCACCGTCCTACGAAGCATCGACATACGAGTCCCCCTGCGTGCAATTGTGTTGGAAGGGCCTGGTGGCTTGCACGATCAGACTATAACCCCGGCGCGGCGGTGCTGCGCAATGGCTGTTGCATTCATGCGACGGGGCGTCGCGATTGTGCAATGCGGAAACGGGCCGCGACGAACGACGCGTCGGTGAGCGTCGCGTTGCCGGCTGGATTCAGTCCAGTAACGTGGTAGTCACTGTAAGACGCGGCGAAATTGAGCGGCATCGGGCCGGTCAGGTTGCAGGTCAGTTGCGCGCCCGCGACGGCGTACGCCGATTCGGCCTCCGCAACGAAGTCTTCGCGGGTCGAGTAGACGAATGCGGTGATTCCGCCCGATTCGCGCACGTCGGCGGTCGCAGCCTGCAACGCGGCGCCGGCATCGTCCGTCTCGATGACGAAGCCGATCGGACCGAAGCGTTCCTCGCAGTAGAGATCCCGCGCATCCGGCGTGACCCGCAGCAGCAGCGGCGAGGCCGTGCGTGCGTCCGGGCAGTCCGGGTGGGCGTACGGCGAGGAGTCGACCACCAGCGACCCGCGCCGGGTGCCGGCGTCGCGCATCGAGCTGATCAGCTCGAGCGTCGCCGGTGACTGAATGGTGGCGAGGATCGATGCCGCGCGCCTCGGGTCGGCGGTGACCCCGCGCCAGGCCGTGGCGAGCGCCTCGCAGACTTCGTCCACGCTCGCGCGCCGGCCGCCGACGTCGATCCCGCCGCGAGGGATGTAGATGTTCTGGGGCGAAGTGCACATCTGCGCCGAGAACAGGTGCATGGTGGTTGCGAGGGCGCGGGCCACGGGCTCGAGTTCGTGCACGGAGTCGAGGATCACCGTGTTCACGCCCGAGGTCTCGGTGTAGCAGAGCGCCGGGTGCGCGTTGCGTTCGACCCAGGCACCGAAGCGCGCGCTGCCGGTGAAGTCCACGATCGCCGTCTGCGGATGCTTCACCAGCAGCTTGCCGAGCGGCTCGGCTGCGCTGTCGACGGCGAGCGTCACGAGGTTCGGGTCGAAACCGGCCGACGCCAGCACCCGGCGCGCGACCCGCACCGACAGCGCCATCGGCAGGATGCCGGTCGGATGCGGCTTGACGATGACCGCGTTGCCCGTGGCGAGGCTCGCGAGCATGGCCGGGTACGCGTTCCAGGTGGGGAACGTGGCGCAGGTAAAACACACCGCGACCCCGCGCGGCACGAGCAGGTAGCGCTTCTGCAGCCGGATCGTGGCCGAGCCGAACCGGCGTTCCCACAGCGCCGAGGGCGCCACGGCCGTCATGGACTGGTGTGCGTACACTACCGCCTCGATGCCGCGATCGAGGGCGTTGGTGCCGCTGCCCGCATAGCTCATGGCGTAGCTCTGGCCGGCCGTATGCATGACGGCGTGCAGCAGCACCGGCAACTCGGCGAACAGCGCCTGCACGATCTCGAGGCACACGCCGACGCGGGCGTCCGGCCCCGCGTCGGCCCAGGCAGGAAGCGCGGCGCGCGCCGCACGGAACAGCGCATCGACGTCGGCGCGCGGGTAGTCGATGCCGAGCGAGCGGCCGGTGTAAGGCGAGACCTCGTCACCCAGCCGTCCGATCTCGCCCGGCTGGTCGAGTTCGAAGCGCTGGCCGAGCAGCGCCTCGTACGTCGCCTGGCCGCGCGCGAGCGCGGCGGCAGAGTCGGGATAGCGGTCCGGGGTCTCAGGGAACGGGCTGAAGTATTCCCGCGTGGCACAGGCGCTCGTGGCCCGTGCCAGCAGGTCGCGATGCTGCTCGAACAGGCGCAGCGCGGTCGCGTTCGCAGGGGCGGTCATGTCGCTTCGACCACGACGGCCGCACCGAGGCCGAGCGCCCCGCTCACGGCCGCGACGCCGCGCTTGAGGCCGCGTCGTTGCAGCTCGTCGACCAGCATGCCGACCAGGGTCGTGCCGGTGGCGCCCATGGCGTGGCCGAGCGCGATGGCGCCGCCGTTGACGTTGCATCGCCCGGCGTCGACGCCCAGTTCGCGCTGGTAGAGCAGGGTGGGCGCGGCGAAGGCTTCGTTGACCTCGAACAGGTCGACGTCGCCGACCTCGAGGCCGGCGCGTCGCAGCGCCTTGCGCGTGGCACCCAGTGCGCCGTTGAGCGCAAGCACGTGATCGTCGGCGTGCGTGGCCGTGGCCAGCACCCGCGCACGCGGTCCCGCCGCCAGGTGTCGGGCCGCGGCGGCCGTTCCCAGCAGGGCGACCGATGCGCCGTCGGCCATGGCGGGCGAGTTGCCCGCATGGTGGATGTGATGCACCGCGCCGAGTTGCGGATGCCGCGCCCGCACCAGCGCGTCGGCCCATTGCTCGCCCATCTCGGCGAAGAACGGCGCCATGGTCAGCAGTTTTTCCACCGAGGCGTTGGCGCGGATCGTCTCGTCGTGCGCGAGCAGCACGTGGCCGTCCGCGTCCATCACCGGCACCAGCGAGCGGCTGAAGTGGCCGGCGTCACGCGCCCGGGCGGCGCGCTGCTGCGACTGCACCGCGTAGGCTTCCGCTGCCTCGCGCGCAATGCCGTGCAGCGTGGCGATCGCGTCCGCGCTCACGCCCATCGGCGGCGCACCGAGGCGGCCTGCGGTGGCGGGGTCGACAATGAAGGGCGGCTGATCGGACGCCATCGGTACGCGCGACATCGACTCCACGCCGCCCGCCACGGCGAGTTCGTCGCCGGCGGCGACTCGGCCTGCCGCCGCGGCAAATGCCCACAGGCTCGAGGCGCAGTAGTGGTTGACCGTCGCGACCGAGACGGCATCACTCCAGCCGGCTTCCAGCGTCGCGACCTTGCCGACGTTGCCGGCCTGCTCGCCGACCTGGGTCACGCAGCCGAACACCGCTTCGCCGAGGCCTGCGGTGTCGAGGCCGGTGCGCCGAACCAGCTCGCGAAGCAGGCCCGCCAGCAGGGTGGGCGGCGGCACGTTCGACAGCGCGCCCCCCGGCTTGCCCGCGCCCCGCGGGGTGCGCAGGCACTCGTAGAGCAGTACGCCGTTCATCCGCCCGCGGCCCGCGGGGCGCCGGCCAGCCGCCTGGCGCTCACCCAGGTGCCGTGGAAACCGTGCGGCACGCGGCGGGGCAGCGGGATGCGCGCGATCGGCCCGTCGCCGATGCCGGTGCCGCGCGCGTCGAACACCTGGAGCTCGGTCGTCTCGCGCTGCATGTCGGTGACGAAGCTCACGAGGTAGCCGTCATCCTCGGCCCCCTCGGCATCGGCCGGCGCGAACGGCGCCTCGCTGTACCAGTAGTGGTCGCCTGCGCTGAACGCGGTGAAACGGCCGTCGGTGCAGTCGTATTTCACGATGCCGGCGAACTGCGCGCCGAGCGGGCGGTTCTTCATCAGGATGTTGTACGAATAGCGCGTCGGCACGCCCTGCAGCCAGCTGTTCATCATCGGGAACTCGCTGTTGAGCGTGTCGTCGATGAGCCGCTCGCGCGTCTGGCCGGTGCGCAGGTTGAAACGCCACTCGTACAGGTTGGCGTCCATCTGCAGCTGCGCGATCGCCTTGGCGTAGCGCAGCTCGTCGGGCGCACCCGCCAGGTCGCGTGGCGTCCTGTAGCGACAGGCGACCATTACGACCTCGTCGCCGTCGTCCCAGGCGTTCACCACGTGGTAGATGAAGCACGGCTCGGCCTCGAACCAGCGGATGTCGCGCTCGGTGCCGTCGCGGGGGATGACTGCGAAGCGCGCCGGCCGGCTGCCGAAGAAGCGCAGCTTGTGGCGGCCGGCCGCGAAGGCCTCCGGGTCGTAGGTGAGCGACAGGTCGTGCAGGATGACGTGCTGCTTCGTGAACGCCATGTCGTGCGGCAGGCTCGGACCCGGCAGCTCGACGTCGACCGTCTTGCGGACGGTGCCGTCGGGCCCCGCGATGCCGAAGCTCATGTACGGCCAGGTCTTGGTGTAGTCGAAGTACACGAACTCGTCGGCCTGTTCGTCCACCTTGGAATGCGCGGAGACGCTCGTGCGCAGCGTGCCCTTGAAGTCGGCCGGGCCGATGGTCTCGAGGGTCCACGGGTCGACGTGGTAGGGCTGGCCCGCGAGGTACCACATGGTGACGAGGCGGCCGGCGTGGAACTTGACGTCGGTGTTCGACGTGTCCTTGAGCGGCATGTCCGGGCGGTCGCGGCGGGGCGGGTCCATGATGCCCGGCCAGAGGGCACGCCCGGCCGCGTCCTCCTCGCGGAAGCACGCCGTGCGCACGTAGCGGTTGCGGTAGGTGACGCGCCCGCGGTCGAAGTGGACGGCGTGGATCATGCCGTCGCCGTCGAACCAGTGGTAGCGGCCCTGTGGCGGGTAGTGCGCGTTGGGGCCGTTGCGGAAGAACGCCCCGTTGAGATCCGGCGGGACTTCGCCGATGACCGGGAGGTCGTCGAACACGGATTCGTCCGTGATCGGACCGTGGGTGCCGGAGAGCAGGGGGTGGACTGCGGACATGGCGGGATCCTCGGGATGCGGGTGGGCGTGTCAGGGTCCGAAGGAGGGCACGTGGACCGCGCGCAGGTACTCGGCGCGCAGGCGCGCGATGATCTCGCCCGCGCCCTCGACCTGATGGACCGCGGCCACCGACTGGCCTGCAGACCAGATGTCCTTCCACGCCCTGAGCTGCAGGTCGGACTTGCTCCAGTCCATGGAAGACTTGCCCGACAGGTTGTCGGGATCGAGGCCGGCGCGCTCGATGCTGCGCCGCAGGTAGTAGGCGCTCGCGCCGGTGAAGGCCTTGGTGAGCACGAGGTCGTCGACGCCGGCCTCGACGACCATCTGGCGGTAGTCGTCGGCGGCGAGGCTCTCGCGCGCCGCGATGAACAGCGTGCCGATGTCCGCGAGATCGGCGCCCGCGACCTCTGCCGCGCGGATCGCGGCGCCGGTGCACAGGCCGCCGGCCAGCACGACGATGCCGTCGAAGAATTGCCGCACGGCCTCGACGAACACGAACGGCGACACCGAGCCGGTATGGCCGCCGGCGCCGCTGCTGACCAGCACCAGCCCGTCGACGCCGGCCTGCGCGGCCTTGCGCGCCATCGCCACGCTGCCGACGTCCGCGAATACCAGGCCGCCGTAGTCGTGGATCGCCTCGACCACGCGTGCCGGGCTGCCGAGCGCCGTGATGACGATCGGCGGTCGGTGCCGCTGCACCAGCTCGAGTTCCGCCGGCAGCCGGTCGTAGGAACTGTGCACCACGAGGTTGATCGACCAGGGAGCGATGCGTGCCGCCGGGTCGGCGCGCCGCGCGTCATCGAGCTCGCGTGCCACCCGCGCCATCCAGGCATCGAGCACCTCGAGCGGTCGGGCGTTCGGCGCCGGGAACGAGCCGATGACGCCGTTGCGGCAGGCGGCGATGACGAGGTCGGGGCCCGACACGAGGAACATCGGCGCGCAGATGAGCGGCAACGACAGTTGCGGGCGCAGCGTGCCGAGGCGGTCGTGCCGCGCTGCAGCACGGGTTCCGGGCGAGTCGGGCAAGGCGGCGGTCTCCCCAGTGACTTGCAGAACTAGACTAGCAACGCGCGCCGGCCGGGATCAAGCGGCCGGCAGGCTTGCGCGTGCGCGTGGCTCCGCTAAAGTTCCCGGCGTGTCCGACGTCGCACAGCACATCGCCACCAGTTCCGTCACCCGCGCCATGGACGTGATCGGCGACCGCTGGGCGGTGCTCATCATGCGCGACGCCTTCCAGGGCGCGCGGCGCTTCGAGGAGTTCGTCGAGCGCAACGGCGCCACGCGCGCGACGCTCGCCAACCGCCTGCGGGCGCTGGTACGGCAGGGGCTGCTCGAGCGCGTGCGCTACAGCAGTTCGCCGCCGCGCTTCGAGTACCGGCTCACGGGCCGGGGGCGCGACCTGTTCCCGGTGGCGCTCGCCGCGTGGCGCTGGGAGCGGCGCTGGGCGCCGCGCAGCGGCAGCGTGCCGGCGCAACTGCGGCACGTGCGCTGCAACCATGCGACGCGGCCGCAGCTCGTGTGCGCCGCCTGCGGCGGGGAGCTCGACGTGCGGCGCACGCTGTTGCGCAGCCGCCTGGCGGCCCGGCCGGTCGCCCCGGCGCGGCCCGCGCTGCGGCGGCTGTCGCCGTCCACGGCCGTCACCCACCGGGGCAGCAGCGGGGAGTTCACTTACGTGGCGGACGTGGTCGGCGACCGCTGGATGCCGCTGATCGTCTCCGCGGCATTCTTCGGCCAGCGTCGCTTCGAGGACATGCAGGCGTCGCTCGGCATCGCGAGCAACATCCTGACGCACCGGCTCGGCCACCTCGTCGCGCTCGGCATCCTCGAGCGGCGCAGCTATTCGCGGCATCCGGCGCGCAGCGAGTACCGGCTCACGCGCAAGGGGCGCGACCTGTTCCCGTACGCCATCACGCTGATGGCCTGGGGTGACCGCTGGCTCGGCGGGCGCGGCCGGGCCACCGCGTTGCTGTACCACGCCGACTGCGGCAAGCGCCTGGTGCCGGCGGTCCGCTGCAGCCATTGTGGCGACGCGCTCGCCATCGAGGACGTCGCGTTCCGCCGCGCGTCCACGTCCCGACGCCGCTCGCACCAGGAGGGTTCCCGTGCGCACGACGCCCGCTGACCGCATCGCCCGCTACCACCGACTGGGCTGGTGGTCCGATGAGACCGTCGGCGACCTGTTCGCCCGCGCCGCGGCGGTCGACCCGCAGCGCACCGCAGTGATCGACCCGGCCAATCGCGCGGCACTCGAGCTCGGGGAGCCGCGGCGCCTGTCCTACCTGGAGCTGGCCTCGGCCGCCGACGCAATGGCCGCGCAGCTGGCGCGGCTCGGCGTGCGCTCCGGCGACGTGGTGCTGGCGCAGCTGCCGAACGTCTGGGAGTGCGTCGCACTGTACCTCGCCGCCGCCCGGCTCGGGGCGGTGCTGAGCCCGGTCGCCGTGCAGTACCGCCGCCACGAACTCGAGCAGGTCGTCGACCTGCTCGAGCCGCGTGCCGTGGTGACCTGCCGCCGCTTCAAGGAGTTCGACCATGCAGCGCTCGGCGCCGAGCTCGCGGGCCGCTGCGGGGCGCGGCTGCTGGTGACCGCCGGTACCGCGCCGCCGGGCGCGGCCGCGCTCGCGACCGGGCCCGCGACGGAAAGCGACCTGGCGTTGCTCGACGCACTGGCGGCCCCCTCGGCCGACGACGTGTTCACCATCTGCTGGACGTCGGGCACGGAGGGCAGGCCCAAGGGCGTGCCACGCACGCACAACCAGTGGATCGCGATCAGCTACGCGCACCTCGAGGCCGCGAAGATCGCGCCGGGGGACGTGCTGCTGAACCCGTTCCCCATGATCAACATGGCGGCGATCGGTGGCTGCTTCCTGAGCTGGCTGCATGCGGCGGGCACCCTCCTGCTGCACCACCCGTTCGACCCGCAGGTCTACCTGCGCCAGATCGTGGTGGAGCGGCCGCAGTACGCCATTGCGCCGCCGGCGGTGCTCAACATGCTGATCCGCGACGAGGCGCTGCTCGCGAAGGTCGACCTGTCGTCGCTGCGCTGCATCGGCTCGGGTTCAGCGCCGCTCGCGCCCGCGATGATCGCCGGGTTCCGCGATCGCCTCGGCATCGAGATCGTGAACCTGTTCGGCTCGAACGAGGGGGTGTCGCTCGCGAGCGGTCCCGACGAGATACCCGACCCCGAGCGCCGTGCGAAGTACTTCCCGCGCTTCGGACGTGCCGAAGTGCGCTGGCCGCACCGGGTGTCGCAGTCGATGGAAACGCGCATCGTGGACCCCGACACCGGCGCGGAGATCCTCGAGCCCGGCCGTGCCGGAGAACTGCAGGTGCGCGGCGCCACCGTGTTCGACGGCTACTTCAAGTCCCCCGAGATGACGGCGGCGGCATTCACGGCCGACGGGTTTTTCCGCACCGGCGACCTGTTCGAGATCGCGGCAGACGAGCAGGGGCCTCGTTACTACCGGTTCGCCGGCCGCTGCAAGCAGATCATCGTGCGTGGCGGCGTGAAGATCTCGCCGGAAGAACTTGACGAGATCCTCGCCGGCTGCCCGGGCCTGGTCGAGGGTGCGGTCGTTGGCTACCCGGACGACACGATGGGCGAGCGCATCTGCGCAGTGGTCGTGCCCGGGCCGGGTGCCGAGGTCGACGTCGAGCGGGTGGCGGCGCACTTCGAGAGTCGCGGCGCCGCCGTGTTCAAGCGGCCCGAGCGGTTGCGCGTCGTCCGGCAGCTGCCGCGCAATCCGGTCGGCAAGGTGGTACGGGCCGAGTTGCTGCGCATCGCACTGTCGGCCGGGGACGAGGAGGCGGGGCAATGACCGCGCCGGTGTACCTGCTCGGCGGCGTGCAGACGGACTTCGCGCGCAACTGGGCACGCGAGGGGCTCGAGATCGCCGACGTGATGCGCGAGACGGTCGTCGCCGGCCTCGACCAGGCGCGGCTCGACGCGCGCGAGGTCGAGGTGGCCCATGTCGGCAATTTCGTGGCGGAGCTCTTCTGCAACCAGGGTCACCTGGGTGGCGTGTTCGCGGCGGCCCATCCCGATCTCGCCGGCGTCCCGGCGGCGCGGCACGAGGGAGCCTGCGCTTCCGGCAGCCTGGCGCTGCTCGCGGCGATGGCGGACATCGAGTCCGGCCGATACGGACTGGCGGCGGTGCTGGGCATCGAGCAGATGCGCAACGTGCCGGGCGAGCAGGCCGCGAAGTACATCGGCGGCCCGGCGATGTGGTCGGGCCACGAGTGCATCGGCGTCCGGTTCCCCTGGCCGCACGTGTTCAGCCAGCTGGGCGACGAGTACGAGCGTCGCTACGGGTTGCGCGGCGAACACCTCGCGCGCATCGCGGAGGTGAACTTCGGCAACGCGCGGCGCAACCCGAACGCGCAGACGCGCCGCTGGACGTTCGACGAACGGAGCTTCGCGGCCGACGACGCGGCCAACCCGGTGATCGAAGGCCGCATCCGCAAGCAGGATTGCGGCCAGATCACCGACGGTGCCGCCATGGTGTTCCTCGCCGGTGCGCAGCGCGCGGCGGAGTACGCCGCCGCGCGCGGGCTGCGACTCGACGACCTGCCGCGCGTCCGCGGCTGGGGTCACCGCACGGCGCCGATCACCTACGAAGCGAAGGTGCGGGCGAGCGCCGGCCAGCCCTACGTGTTCCCGGAGGTGCGCCGCGCCATCACGGACGCGTTTCGTCGCGCCGGCATCGGCGCCGTGGACGAGCTCGACGGCATCGAGACGCACGACTGCTTCACCACGACCGAGTACATGGCGATCGACCACTTCGGCATCACGCCGCCCGGCGAAAGCTGGCGGGCGATCGAATCCGGCGACATCGAACTCGGCGGGCGCCTCCCCGTGAACCCGAGTGGCGGGCTGATCGGGGCCGGGCACCCGGTGGGAGCGACCGGGGTGCGCATGGCGCTCGACTGCTTCAGGCAGGTCACCGGCACGGCGGGCGATTACCAGGTGGACGGCGCGCGCACTTTCGCCACGCTGAACATCGGCGGCAGCGGCACGACGATCGTCAGCCTGGTGATCGGCGCCTAGTCCTTGCGCGGGCCTGGGAAGAACGCGTTCGTGCGCCGCACGTACTCGGCGTAAGCCGGCCGCCGCTCGCCTATGTCTCGCTCGAGCAACCGGACGCCCGAGAACCGCAGCAGCAGGAAGCTCATGATCAGCGGACCCACGA
>Ga0102851_10000312_pt1 | contig 23443 bp, 27 predicted proteins | sample Mud3Dept3metaG_FD_79558 | JGI IMG/M metagenome (GOLD analysis project Ga0102851, IMG submission 79558) | Freshwater wetland microbial communities from Ohio, USA, analyzing the effect of biotic and abiotic controls - Mud 3 Core 4 Depth 3... | ecosystem: Environmental > Aquatic > Freshwater >... | reverse complement strand
GGCGGCGGATTCGTCACCTTCCCCATGTTCGTCTACACCTTCGGGGTTTCCACGGCAACCACGGTCGGCACGGACATCCTGCAGATAATCTTCACGGCAGGCCTTGCCTCGATCGCCCAGTATGCCATCTACGGCTATGTGTTCTACACCCTGGCCATGGGTATGCTGATCGGCTCGCTGATCGGCATCCAGGTCGGCGCGCTCACGACCAAGGTCGTGAAGGGCATCCATATCCGCGGCTTTTACGCTGTATCGATCCTCGCCGGATTCATCAACCGCGCAGCCACGCTGCCCAAGAAGATGGTGGAGCTCGAAATGATCAGCATGTCGAAGGCGTCGATCAACGCGATCGAGTTTGTCGGCAACATCGTGTTTTGGATCGTGGTGGCCATATTCGGACTCTGGATCTTCAGTAAGTTCTTCACGAACATCAAGACGCTCAGGGAGGAGGCATAGCCATGGTTGTCAAAAACAAGAAAACATTCAGTATCGGAATATTCCTTGCGATGTCATTCTTCGGCGTGCTCCTGCTCATCTTCTCGCCGGTCTTCGGCGACGGCAAGAACGGGCTCGTGTATTCCGACGATATGTTCAACAAACTGTCAAAGGGATCGTCGTACTTCATTCCCAAGGTCGCCAAGAGCAACGAACGCTTCGCGAACACGACCGTTGCGGTGCTCCTGAAGTTCGAAAAGCCAGAACAGAGCCCCGGCGCGAAGCTTATGCTGGCGGCCGCCGGCGCCGACGTGAAGAACGCCAGTCCCGAACTGCAAATGTCCGGCAATCTCGGCGGGCTCATGTCCAAGGTCCTGCAGGACGCCGATGACATGTTCAAGAACGAGGGAAAGAAGGTTTCCGAACGCTACGGCGTGGACGAGCGGGAGGCCATGACAACGTGGTGGAACGTCCTGAAGATCATGGACAAGGAGCTCAAGAAGCAGGGCAAGATCGAAGAGGCGAAGATAGTCAGCGATGTGATGAAGAAGGCGGTCGAGCCGGCTTTCAACTTCTACCAGATCGATGCCCAGAAGGTCGTGGACAAGGCGGGTATCATGACCGGCCTGCTCGTCTTCTACGTCGCCTATACCATGTGGTGGGGATTCGCTATCTTCTTCCTGTTCGACGGCGTCGGCCTCACCATGAAAAAAGCCAAAGTGAAGAAGGAGGTCTAGGAGAACCATGAACGTCCTGGTGCCGATCGACGGATCCAAGCATTCCACCGAAGGCCTCCGTGTCGCTTCTCACTTCGCCAAGTCCAGCAAGGCGAAGATATTCATCCTGAACGTCATCCCTTCGGTGGCCGATGTCGACCTCGAGCTGTCTGCATCCGAACGGGACAGGCTGCTCGAAAGCATGAAGCGGCGGGGCGAAGACCTCCTTGCGAAAGCAAAGGAACAGATGAGGTCCCACGGCGTAACGGACATCAATACCGTTCTCGCCACCGCCGATTCACCGGCGCAGGAGATCGTGTCCTTTGCGGAAAAGGAAAAGATCGACCTCATCGCGATTGGAAGCAAGGGCAAGAGCGCGACCGCTAGGTTCCTGCTCGGCAGCGTCGCTTCCAAGGTAGTCAAGTACAGCCACTGCTGCGTGTACGTGGTGAAAGAGCCCTGCTGGGCATGATCTTCGGAACTGCCAGGGGCCCGGCATCTTGCCGGGCCCCTATTTCATTTCTGCGAAGGTTACGCTATAATGGCGCACCATGAAGATCCGCGACAAACTGTTCCTCGGGTTCGGGATGTACCTCGTCTTTGCGATCGCCTTCGCGGCCCTTGCGTACAAGGACCTGAACACGATCAGCACGCATTTGGCCCACCTCGAGATCGCCGACGACATCACGAACAATCTGCTGGAAGTGCGCAGGTACGAAAAAAACTATTTACTGTACGGCGACCGGGGAAGCCTCGAGGATATTGGCAAGTATCTCTCCGTGATGAAGGACGGCATCGCGAAGATTCGTGACGAAGCGGTCAGAAACATCGGGGACGATCACATTGACCGGATGATGAAGTCGATAGCAGAGTATGAACAGCGGCTCAGCAGGCTCGGTAGGATCCGGAAGGTCAAGCAGCAGGGTACCGGCGATCGGCTCCTTGCGCTGCAGCGGGAGGAAGATGCCGAGGTGGAACGGCTCCGGGGGGTCGCCCGGGAAGTCCAGGTCTATGTAGAGGAGAACGCCCGGGCGGAGCGGAGCGATATCGCCCGCATTTTAAGGGTCTCCTCCATCCTGCTGGTCATCACGCTGGGTCTTATTGTGCTCCTCGGGACGATTATCAACATCAAGCTGGCGAAAAGCATCGTGACCCCCATCCAGGAGCTCGAACGCATCACCAAGAAGATCGCCCGGGGGGATTTTTCCGAGAGCCTTCCGGTCAAGGGGCACGATGAGATCTCGTCCCTGGCGGAGTCCTTCAACCAGATGGAGGACAAGCTGGACCATACCATGACGGCCCTGGACGAGATCATCAAGAAGCTGCGGGAGAAGCAGTCCCAGCTGGTCGAAGCGGAGAAGCTGGCGGGCATCGGCAAGCTCGCCGCGGGCATCGCCCACGAGATCAACAACCCGCTCACATCGGTGTTAACGTTCTCGAACCTGATGCTCGAACAGTGTCCGCCCGATGATCCGCGGCACAACCGTCTGAAGCTCATGGTGAAGGAGACCGACCGCGCGAGGACCATCATCCGGCAGCTGCTGAACTTCGGCCGGGAGAGCGCCCTCAAGCCCGTGAAGATCAACATCAACCAGCCGGTGACCGAGATCGCCGAGTCCCTCGTGGCGCAGGAGGCGTTCAAGGAAATCGAACTGACCATGCGCATGGCCGAGGGGCTGCCGGAGGTGTACGCCGACCCGGCGCAGATCGGCCAGGTGGTCCTGAACATCCTGCTGAACGCCGTGCACGCCATCACTCCCCCCGGCAGGATCGAGGTGGCGACGGCGTTCGCGAACGGATATGTCGAGATCCGGTTCTCCGATACGGGCAAGGGGATACCGGAGGAGCATTTGCACAAGATCTTCGACCCCTTCTTCAGCACCAAGGCCGCGACCAAAGGCACCGGGCTGGGCCTGGCGGTCAGTTATGGTATCATTAAGAAGCACGGCGGGGACATCACCGTCGAAAGCGCCGTCGGAAAGGGAACGACGTTCATCGTGAGGCTGCCGGTCTATGGATAAGCTGAAGGCCCTGGTCGTGGATGACGAGGAGAGCGTGTGCGAGGCGGTGCGGGCGATCCTCGAACTCGAAGGGCTGGACGTGACCACCACGATCAACAGCGTCGATGCCGTCGAGATGGTCCGCAGGGACGGATACGATCTGATCGTGTCGGACCTGAAGATGCCGGTCATGGACGGCCTCCAGTTCTATGATAAGGTCCGGGAGATCGAGACCGACAGCATTTTCATCATCATCACCGCCTTCGGGACCATCCCGTCGGCCGTGGACGCCGTCAAGAAGGGCGTCTACGACTACATTCCCAAGCCCTTCACGCCGGACGAAGTGCGGCTGCCGCTGCGCCGCGCCCTGGAGAAGAAGCGGCTCGAGCAGGAAAACCTCGCCCTCCGGACGCAGATCGAGACGCGGTACTCCTTCCAGAACATCATCGGCAACAGCCCCGAGATCCGCGAGACCTTCCGGGTGATGCGACACGCCGCATCGAGCGACTCGAGCGTCCTGGTCACCGGCGAGAGCGGCACGGGCAAGGAGCTCGTGGCGCGGGCCATCCATTCCAACAGCGTCCGGGCGCGGAAGAAGTTCGTGACCGTGAACTGCGGCGCGATCCCCGAGGGTCTCATCGAGTCCGAGCTCTTCGGCCATGTGAAGGGCGCGTTCACCGGGGCCGTGGCCGACAAGCGGGGTCTGGTGGAGGAGGCGGACAAGGGGACCCTGTTCCTCGACGAGATCGGTGAGCTCGCGCCGCAGCTCCAGGTCAAGCTCCTGCGCATCCTGCAGGAAGGCGAGTTCACCCGCATCGGCGACACCCAGCCCCGGAGGGTCACGGTCCGCGTCATCGCGGCCACGAACCGGGACCTGAAGCGGTCCATCGCTGAGAAGCAGTTCCGCGAGGACCTCTACTACCGGCTGAACGTGATCCCCATCGAACTGCCCCCGCTCCGGAAGCGGATCGAGGACATCCCGCTCCTGGTGAACCACTTCCTGGAAAAACACAAGGGCAAGGTGCCGGAGAAGAACATCGGGGGGGTCAGCAAGGACGCGATGCAGGCGTTGATGAACTACCATTTCCCCGGCAATGTCCGGGAGCTCGAAAATTCCGTGGAGTACGCGATCGCCTTCACCCCTGGCCCGATGGTCCAGAAAGAAGACCTCCCGAAGTATTTGTCCGAGGAGCGGAAGCTGGGTGAAGAGGCCCGTACGATACCGCTCATGCCGCTCAAGGACGCCAAGCACCAGTTCGAGCGGAGCATTATCATGGCCGCGCTCATCGAGTCCGGAGGCAACATCTCCGAGGCTGCGCGCCTGCTCCATATCCACCGCCAGAACCTCCAGCAGAAGGTACGGCTGCTCGGTATCGACCTCGACTCCGTCGCAACGCCCAAATAGCCCGTCCAGAGAGCTCCAAACCCGTCCATTTTCATCATCCCGCAGTATAACTTTGCACGCCTCACTGCAGTAAAAAAACTGCCCTTAACCCGCAATGCATTGATTTTATGCGGCTAATATTTTGGCACGCGTCCTGCTATATACCAAGTCAAAGAGCGACGCAATAATAAAAAAAAATCTAAGGAGGATTCAAAAATGAAGATCATGGTTGCTTATGACGGGACGCTACAGGCGAAGGAAGCGCTGGTGTACGGGATCGAGAAGGCTCGTTCGAAAGGCGGCGAGGTCGTGGCGCTCCAGGTGTTCAACAGCCCGCTGTTCGTGGACTACGACGCAACGGTGAATGCCCAGGGTGCTGCGCGGGCCGAGGCCGCGAAGTTCGTGGAAGAGGCGAAGGCGATCATCCGCGAGAAGGGTAAGGGTGTGAAGGCGAGCTTCTACACCAGCGAAGGCAATCCGGAAGAGGAAGTGGTCAGCTTTGCAAAGGCCGAGCAGGTGGATGTGCTCCTTTGCCCTCCGAAGTTCAAGACCATCATCGGCAAGTATCAGAAGGCCCTTGCCGGGACCGAGTTGGCCCGCGAGACGGCGAAGATGAACGTCACGGTTCTTTCAACGAAGACGATGTAGGAGTCCGGACAACAAGCCTCCCCCATCCGGGGGAGGCGGGGTCATGAGCAGTGGGAGAAGAAAAAAGAGGGTCAAGGGAGAAGAGCAATGGAACTGGAACATCTGCTTCATCATTCAGGGGGATATCTTACGCTGCAGCTGCTGATGGGCGCGCTGCTGGTGCCTTCTTTGGTCGGCAGGGTCGATCTGTACCGGTCATTTATCAGGACAGTTGCCTCTCACGTCGTGAGCTTCGGTCCGCTGGCACTGCTAGTCTACGTCCTGTACGAGGTGTCGAGGCTTTCCTAGGGAATGCCGGTCCTTTCACGGTTCGAACTTGGTCATGTCGATCTCCCAGAACTTTTCCGCCGAGGTTCTCGACACCCGGTTCTTTCTCAATTTCTGAAATAGCTGGTAGCGACGCCACATACGCTGGAACACTTCGGGAACAGCTGCTGGTGCTTCCGCGGTCAGCGCGATGATCGTCGTGAACAGCATGCCGCACATCATGGCATACCGGGCATCACAGAGCACATTGTTATCCATCCTGTATGACCTCCTGAGCTGATATCTGGCTTCCGGACCTAGGCGACTTGGAAGATTTCCTGCTTTCCTTCATCGCATGATTCCTGGACCAGAAACTCTATTGAGGCCTCATGCTCGCCTGCTTCGGCGAAAGCGACCGAAACCCAAAGATTTTCGAACCTCTTCAACAGTTCTTTCATGGCCGACCTCCTCGTAATGAATTTAATGAATTTAAGGTATATAAAGCAATGGCCGTGCCATATGCTAATGTGTTGATTGGATGTGCAATTATCAAGATATAAACATCATGGTGCAATTATTTTATGCACATTGCCAACCAATAACAAGCTAAGCGATGATAAACTATAAGAAAACAATAATTCAATAGTGCTGTAATTAATTGCACCATAGTCTTAATCATGCAATATTATCTGGTAACTGACGCAAATGAAGTATTTTCTTGCATATATTTTCGCAGTAATAATACTGCGTATGGAACACTATCTAGCTGATTATAAATACTTTTATTCCTGGCACGGTTAGTGCTATATAGCTATATAGTTGATGAGATGCGTGCAGGAAAGGAGATACTCCATGAAGATCATCGTTGCCTATGATGGTACGTTGCATGCCAAGAAGGCGCTCAAATACGGCATCCATAAGCTCCTGAAGACGGGTGGCGATATGACCGTTCTGCAGATATTCGACAGCAGCCTGTTCGTGGACTACGACGCTGGACCTCGCGCCGTAGAACTGGCGCGGGCGGAGACCGCGCGCCAGCTTGAAGAAGCGAAGAAGATTGTAAGCGAAAACGCTCCCGATATGCAGGCCAGGTTCCTCGCCGACGAGGGCAATGCCCTCGAGAAGATCGCGGCCCTGGTTTCCGCAGATCGTCCCGACCTTGTTCTTGCACCGCCTCGTTATAAAGATCTTGCCGCATCGCTTTCCTGCCCGGTGACCATCGTGCCCGGGACCATCCTCGTGCCCGTGGACAATACGGGCAGTCCGGCGGCGAACATTGATGGTATTGTTCACGAGGCAACAGCTACAGGTTCAAAGGTGCTGGTGCTCGGCGTCGTGCCGGTCCATCTGTACAGCAGGGAAGAGCGGAAGGAACTAGAGCGCGTGAGGAAGGAAACGGCATCGTCCGTGAACGAACTGAAACGGATGCTGTCGGCGAAAGGGATTGATACCCTTGACGCGATCCGCTCCGGCTATCCCGACGAGGAGATCCTGAAGGCGGCCGGCGAGCACCGGGTGTCTCTTATCCTCCTGCCGTCGGGCAGCACAACGCCTTCCGAGCTTACGAAAGCTGCTGCGATCCTGATGGATGAAACCGAACAACGGAAATGGCCGGTGTTCCTGTTACCCTATGCAGAAGTTCGATAATGCAGAAAATACAGTTGGACACAGATGAACGCAGAGAACCAAAAGCAGGCGCTTCCAGGAAAAACGGGTAATGCCGATCGAGGGCAGCAACTAATATGACGCACCAAATTCGCTATTAATGAGAGCATTTTTTTAGAACCTTCTGGATGCCGGATCAAGTCCGGCATGACGAAAAAGGCCTCTTTTCTTGTCATTTCGCGGAGCGTTAGCGATGAAGCAATCTTTAAGTGCTTGATTAATTTAAGACGAGATTTCTTCGCTTCTCTCGCAAGGACCCATAAAAAGTACTTATCAACAACCTGTTAAAGCTGCCCCAGCAGATGTCTTGTTTTTTTGTCCGCAAGGCGCTTTCGCCACTCCTCCGGCCTGGGCCGTTCATTCCCGCCATATCACAAATAATAAACCGCAAAACAGTTTTTAGTGGTATAATTCAAAAAGTAGCAAAAACGGATGCTTCTGTCCTGCACGCGATTTCTGTAAGGTTCTGCTATAATACAACTTACTGATCTAGCGTGCCGCCAGCCAGCGCAGCTCGATCGCATCATGAGGTTGTTCATCACGATCATGTTCGTTCGCTGCATAATCCGTTGTCCCTTTCCATTTAGGCCTGCTGTGCGCATCGATTGTTGTGCGGGGCATGTTTCCCCGACCTGGCCAGCCTTCGCACGGGGTTTGCGTGCACGTGCAACACCCCTTGCATGACGAACGGTACCTCCGCATCCTGACCCCGGGGCGCTGCTGGTTTCTGATTGATGATGAGGAGAACGGGCCGGGTGGTTTACAGGGCAGCAAACGCCGCTGTTCGGTCACACGAGCGATCCAACGCACCGGGAGGAAACATGGCAAAAACGTTTTTGATCGTCGACGATTCAGCCTCCATGCGGCAGTTGATCGCCTTCACCATCAAGGACGCGGGGCATGAGGCGCTGCTTGCGGAGAACGGCAGAGAGGCCCTGGAGAAGCTGAAGGGCGCCAGGGCCGATATGGTGATCACCGACCTCAACATGCCGGAAATGGACGGGATCATGCTGATCAAGGAGCTTCGGGGCATGGCCGAGTATAAATTCGTCCCGATCCTGATGCTTACCACGGAATCCCAGGTGGCAAAGCGGGAAGAGGGCAGGGTCGCAGGGGCCAGCGGTTGGATCGTGAAGCCTTTTTCCTCAGAGAAGCTCCTTGAGGTCGTGAAAAAATTCGTCAAGTAGGGGGACACGGGTCATGGCGGAAATTCGTCGAAGTCAAGCTGGCGATCGGGTGGTCCTGACCGTCAGCGGGGAACTGACGGTGCCTCATGCGAAGGCGCTGAAGGCGGAACTTCTTGATGCACTGAAGAACGCGGCCGCCGTCGAGGTCGCCGTGGAGCAGGTCTCCGGCATCGATATCTCGTTTCCGCAGCTTCTCTGTGCCGCGCACCGCGCTGCTGCCGGGCTGAACAAGCAGATGACGATCACGGGGGCAGAACAGGAGCCGTTCGGAAAGATGCTTCGCAGTGCTGGGTTCACCCGCCACATCGGATGCCAGGAGGGCACGCGAAGGCCCTGCTTGTGGCTGCATGGCAGTGTGTCGGAGTGAACTGGGCCGGGTGACCGTGCATCCAGGAGCGAGCGATCAGGATACCCATCCTACGTTTGAGGATCGAAGATTCCCTGCAGCGTGCCGGAGGGAGCTTTAAAGGAGCAGGAGACCATGGACGACCGGAACGAGACCTTTGATCTGAATACCCTTCGGGAGATGTTCAAGAGTGAGGCCTATGAGCTCCTGGGTGAGCTGGAGAGCTCTCTTCTCGCGCTTGAAGAGACACCCCGGGAAAAGGACGTGATCAGCCGGGTGTTTCGCGCCCTGCACACGATCAAGGGGTCCGGCGGCGCCTGCGGGTTCGACACTATCTCGCATCTCGCCCACGAGGTCGAGTCCGTTTACGACGCCATTCGCAATGACAGGCTGGAGGCTACCCGGGAGATCATCAATCTCACCCTTGCGGCGAAGGACCAGATCGCAGCCCTGTTCGATGAGTTCTATCAGCATAAGCCCGCCGAGAGCGGCGTAACGGAGCATATCACCAGGAGCTTCCGGGGCCTCGTGCCCGCTGGGGTCATTCCGAAGCCCAAGCCGGCGGCAGCGCCGGTCAAGATTGAGGAAGAGCGGCAGACCACCTATCGCATACGGTTCCGGCCGGCCCGCACGATCTTCGAGACCGGGACCGACCCCCAGCGCCTTCTTGACGAGCTCAGCGCCCTCGGCACGTGCCGGGTCGTGGCCCAGCTCGGCGAGATCCCTCCGCTGGAGGCGCTGGACCCCGAGCTCTGCTATATCTACTGGGACATGATCCTGACCACGAACCGGGGAGCGAACGCCATCAAGGACGTGTTCATCTTCGTGCAGGATTCGAGCGAGATCGTCATCGAACCCATCGAGATGGAAGGAGCGCTGACCGAGGACGAGGAATACAAGAAGCTGGGAGAGATCCTCGTAGAGCGAGGCGACCTGTCGCTGTCGGACATTCCGGATGTTTCCGGCGAGCAGAAGCGCCTCGGCGAGATCCTGGTGGAGCGAGGGCTCGTAGATAACGACCGGGTAGAGGCCGCGCTCACCGAACAGCAGCATGTGCGCGACCTGCGGAGGGAGCGCCAGAAGTCCGAAGAGATGATGAGCATCCGGGTCCGGTCTGACAAGCTCGACAAGCTGGTGGATCTTGTCGGCGAGCTCGTGACGGTCCAGGCGAGGCTGACACAGGTGGCGACTGCCGGGAACAGCGCGGTCCTGCTTTCGATCGCCGAGGAAGTGGAGCGGCTGACCGCCGAGCTTCGGGACAATACCATGAGCATCCGGATGCTTCCCATCGGCACGATCTTCAATAAGTTCAAGCGCGTTGTCCGCGACCTGTCCCAGAACCTGGGCAAGAACGTGGAGCTCATCATGGATGGCGCCGACACGGAACTTGACAAGTCCGTGATCGAGAAGCTCCACGATCCGCTGGTCCACCTTATCCGGAACTGCATCGACCACGGGATCGAGATGCCCGGCGAGCGCGAATCGCAGGGCAAACCCTCTCTCGGGACGATCAGGCTCGCGGCGGCGCACTCGGGGGCTCATGTGCTCATACGGGTCGAGGACAACGGCGCCGGGATCAACAGCGAGGCGATCAGGCGAAAAGGCATTGAAAAAGGGTTGATCGCTCCGGACACCGACGTATCCGAGCAAAACCTCTTCGCGCTCATTCTTATGCCGGGCTTTTCTACGGCAACGCAGGTGAGCGACGTGTCGGGCCGGGGTGTCGGCATGGATGTGGTGAAACAGGCCATTGACGCATTGCGCGGGACCATCGAGATCAGCAGCAGGCGCGGCGCCGGCACGACCATCACGCTTTCCCTCCCCCTGACGCTTGCCATTATCGACGGTTTCCTGACCAAGATCGGGGACGACCACTTCGTGTTCCCGCTTTCCCTGGTCGACGAGTGCGTGGAGCTTTCCTCATCACTGGCGAAGACCGGCGAGCGGGACCTCCTGAACGTGCGGGGAGCGATTGTGCCCTACGTCAAGCTTCGGGAGCGCTTCGCCGTCAAAGGCGAGCGTCCCGGCATCGAGCAGGTCGTGATCACAAAGGTAGACAACGTGCGCGTCGGTTTCGTCGTGGACCACGTGGTCGGCGGGCACCAGACGGTGATCAAGAACCTCGGCCGCATGTACAAGGGTGTGGAGGGCATATCCGGCGCAACGATCCTCGGCGACGGCAGCGTTGCGCTGATCCTTGACGTGCCGAAGCTCATCCAGACCGTGGAACGGGAAGAAACGAAGGCGTAGCCGTCCCGTTTCAAAACGATAATGACCTTGGACATCGATAGAGGTCCCGACTGGCGCCGGACATTCAGAAGACCGTCGTGCTGGCTCAGGAGATCACGGCGTCGTCCAAGGAGCAGAGCGGCGGTGTTTATCACCTCCACACAACGGCAGGCGAAGCCTGTGTGCCGTGCTCATATCACCCAGGCGGCACCCCGGGCAACGGTCAAGCCGGCAGGGACACGGAGTTTGAGAAATTCTGATGGTGCAGAGGCCAGGGGCATGGGTCAAGGAACGGCAGGACGATCCAAGACATTTCCCTGACCCGTGTACCCAATCTGTTCACAGGAGGCTGCCATGGCAATGACGAACACTACCGAGATGACGCAATACCTGACCTTCCGGCTCGATGAGGAGATATTCGCCCTCGACATCACCAAGGTCCGGGAAGTGCTGGATTACACCGTCGTGACCAAGGTGCCGCGCACACCCGATTTCATGCGGGGGGTCATCAACCTCCGCGGGAGCGTGGTGCCGGTCATCGATCTGCGGCTCAAGTTCGGAATGTCCGCCACGGAAAGCGGAGTGAACACCTGCATCATCATCACCGAGGTCCAGGTGGACAACGAGACCGTCGTGCTGGGGGCCCTCGCCGACGCGGTGCAGGAGGTCCTGGACCTGGACGCGGGGAGCATCGCGCCGCCGCCCAAGATCGGGACGAAGCTCAGGACGGAGTTCATCAAGGGGATGGGGAGGCAAAACGACCGGTTCATCATCATCCTCGACATCGACAAGGTGTTCTCCACGGAAGAGCTTGCCTCGGTCCGCCAGGACGAGGCGGCAGCGGGACCGACGGCATAGTTGCACAAGCTTCTGCCGAGGAACTTCTGGCTGCGGAAGGCGCGGCCCGCGGGAATGCTACAGGGGTAATGCAGCATGATCAAATTCAGTGCTCTGAGGATAGGCATGCGGCTGTTCCTCGGATTCGGCATTCTTCTGGGGATCTTCGGCATGGCAGTCCTGTTCACCAGCGTCTCCATCAGGACGATGGAGCGGAACTCCCGTCAGCTTGCCGATGATCGACTTCCGCAGGCGCTTGCCGCCGAGAACATGGCGTTCGCCGTCTCGCAGACCCAGCAATTCCTCACGGACGTTGCCGCGACGCACGACCAGAAAGGCCTGAAGGACGCGGAAACTGCGGCGGAAAAGTTCCGTTCGGGAGCGAAATCGTTCCGCGAACTGTTCGCCCGGGAGAACAACGCGAAGGGACAGCGGGAGATCGAGGAGTTGGAGACGCTGTTCGCGGCGTTTCATGAAACGGGAAAACGGATGACGGACGTGTACATCACGGACGGCATGGCTGCCGGGAACAAGGTCATGGAATCCGTGGACCGGTCAGCCGGACTGCTGGTGGAGAAGGTCGCCGCATTCCGGCTGGAGCAGGTCGCCGGGGCCCAGGTCCTCTCCCGGAAGAACGCGGAGGCTGTAAAGGGGGTCCAGTACACGCTCGTTGTCCTGGGCGGGATCGCCGCCATCGCGGGTGTCCTCATCGCTGCGCTCATAACCCGGAGCATCACGATACCGGTCAGGAAAGGGGCCAGGATCGCCACCGAACTGGCCGCGGGAAACCTCGATGTTTCGATCGCGGCATGGGGCAGGGACGAGATGGGCCAGCTCCTGATCGCGATGAAGGACATGGTGGAAAGGCTTCGCAGCGTTGTCACGGATGTGAAGGCCGCGGCGAACAACGTTGCGTCGGGGAGCGAACAGCTGTCGGCTGGAGCCGGGCGGATGTCCCAGGGCACGACACAGCAGGCCGCATCGACGGAAGAGGCGTCGGCTTCCATCGAGGAAATGAACGCCACAATCCGGCAGAATGCCGACAACGCGGTCCAGACCGAGAAGATCGCCAGGAAATCGTCTGCTGACGCCCTGGAAAGCGGGAAGGCTGTTGCAGAGGCGGTCTCGGCCATGAAGGACATTGCCGGGAAGATATCGATCATCGAGGAGATCGCGCGCCAGACGAACCTTCTCGCGCTGAACGCTGCCATCGAGGCGGCGCGGGCGGGCGAGCACGGCAGGGGGTTTGCCGTGGTCGCGGCAGAGGTGAGGAAACTGGCCGAGCGGAGCCAGGTGGCGGCTGGCGAGATCGGCCGGCTTTCAGCGTCGAGCGTGCAGGTTGCCGAGCGGGCCGGGGTCATGCTGTCCAGCCTGGTACCGGATATCCAGAAGACGGCGGAGCTGGTGCAGGAGATCAGCGCGGCAAGCAAGGAGCAGACCTCGGGAGCGGAGCAGATCAATGGCGCCATCCAGCAGCTGAACCAGGTGGTGCAGAAGAACGCGGGGGCGACCGAGGAGATCGCCTCGACAGCCGAGGAGCTCGCGTTGCAGGCGGAACAGCTGAAGACCACGGTCGCCTTCTTCAAGATCGTCGAGGTCTGGACGGAGCGGCCGCTGGTGCCCGGAATGACCATGGGCAGGAAACAGGATCGGGCAAAAGGGCCGCGGCGGCAACTGCAGACACGACGGGCTTTCGGTCAACTGAAGAGCGAATGAACGAACAAGTTTTTTCCACCAGTCTTGCCAAACCCATGTCGCAGGCCGAGTTCGCCCGCTTCAGCGAGTTCATCATCGGTCAATGCGGCATCAAGATGCCGCCGAGCAAGAAGATCATGCTTGAGGCCCGTCTTCAGAAGCGGCTCCGGGCCCTCGGGATCCCGACCTTTGGCGACTATTACAAGTATATTCACAGCGAACCCGGGAGCAGCGAACTGGTCCACATGCTGGACGCGGTTACCACGAACAAGACCGACTTTTTCCGCGAACCCGTCCATTTCCAGTTTCTCGCTCAGACGATCCTTCCCGAGACCCTGCCAGGCCAGGAGGGGGCGAAGCGGCAGGACGGACCGCTCTTTCTCTGGAGCGCCGGGTGTTCAACGGGCGAGGAGCCCTATACGCTTGCCATGGTGCTGTCCGATTTTGCCCACCAGCACCCGGTGTTCCGGTTCTCCATTATTGCAACGGATATTTCCACGAAAGTGCTCGACCGCGCCAGGGAGGGGATCTACGATGAAGACCGGGTCAAGGCGGTACCTCTTGACCTCAAACAGAGATATATTCTCCGGAGCAAGGACCGGGGAAGGAGCCTGGTGCGCATTGTGCCCGAGCTTCGAAACGCCGTGCAGTTCAAACGGCTGAACCTCATGGAGGAGAGCTTTTCCTTCTCCGAGCCGTTGGACGTCATCTTCTGCCGGAACGTCATCATCTATTTCGACCGGACCACCCAGGAGCGGCTCATTTTACGCTTCTGCCGCGTTCTGAAACCAGACGGCTATCTGTTTCTGGGGCATTCCGAGAGCGTCCATGGCTTCGAGCTTCCGCTCCGGCGCATCACGTCAACGGTGTATCGAAAGATCGGGTAAGCTCCGGCGCGGTTGCCTATCCTGTTCCGGGAAGGAAAAGTGCATGGGTAAAAAGATCAGGGTCCTCATCGTCGATGATTCAGCGGTCGTTCGCCAGACCCTCGCGGATATCCTGTCATCGGACCGCGGGATCGAGGTGATGGCGAAGGCCTCGGACCCGCTCATCGCAGCCGAGCATATCGCCCGCGAAGTGCCCGACGCGATCCTGCTGGACGTAGAGATGCCGCGCATGGACGGGCTCACCTTCCTCCAGAAGATCATGTCGCAGCATCCCATCCCCGTGGTCATCTGCTCCAGCCTGGCCGAGAGCGGCTCGGATACGGCGCTCCATGCGCTGGAGTACGGCGCGGTGGAGATCATCCTGAAACCCCGTCTGGGCGCGAAGCAGTTCCTGGAAGAGGCGCGGATCCGCATCTGCGACGCCGTCAAGGCGGCCGCTGCGTCCCACGTGCGGCGGCGCGTGTCCTTCGGCCCCCGGGATGTTCCGCCGAAGCTCACCGCGGACGCCGTCCTCGCCAAGGCGCGGATCGGCCAGGACGCGATGCTCAAGACCACGGAAAAGGTCATTGTCGTCGGCGCATCCACGGGCGGGACCGAGGCGCTCAAGGACTTCCTGATGGCACTGCCGCTTGACGCGCCCGGCGTCGTCATCGTTCAGCACATGCCGGAGAATTTCACGACCGCCTTCGCGTACCGCCTGGACAGCATTTGCCACATCTCGGTCAAGGAGGCGGAGACCAACGACACGGTGATCCGGGGCCGCGCCCTGATCGCCCCCGGCAACCACCATCTCCTGCTCAAGCGCAGCGGCGCCCGGTACTATGTTGAGATCAAGGAAGGCCCGCTGGTGAGCCGTCACCGTCCCTCCGTGGACGTCCTGTTCCGTTCCGCGGCGCGCTATGCGGGGCCCAATGCCGTCGGCGTGATCATGACCGGCATGGGCGATGACGGCGCGAAGGGTATGCTGGAGATGAAGGAAGCCGGTGCCGTGACCATAGCCCAGGACGAGGAATCCTGCGTGGTCTTCGGCATGCCCAAGAAAGCCATCGAGCTGGGGGCTGTCGACAAGGTGCTCCCCCTGTCCAGCATCGCCGCGGCCGTTATGCGGGAAGGGAACCGCTGACGCGGGAGCGGGCGCATTCCCCGCATCACCGGTAGTTTCCAGCACCCCCATTCTTTTCTCCGCAGTTCCCGCGCTTTACCTTCCAGCGACAATGAACGACGGTGCAGTGCCTGAACAAGGGGATACTGCGCATCGCGGCCACCGCCATGTTCCGGACGAGCGTTCAAGAGTACTCAAGGTTGACTTCGGAGAGCGCAGCTCAGGAGGATTGTTCGATGATTGCCGCTGCGAGAAGGGGGAACATGATCTCATGGTGGCCGGTGAGCGCGAAGCCCTTTCCACCGCCGTGCGTCGGGCGTCGCACCACGTTGGTGTTCGGACGGTAGTGCTGGATGAAATCCATGTTCACTGTCGTGAAGTGCTGGAGTTTGTGTCCGAGGTTGCGGGAGAGGGTCACGGCCTTGAGGAAGATCTCCGGCAGAAGGACCGCCGAGCCGAGGTTGATAAAGACGCCGCCCTCGAGGTCCGCGACGAGGGAGCAGAATCTCTTGAAGTCCCGGGCGGCCGCCTCGCCGGTCGCCTTGCCGTCGAAGGACGGGTGCATATGGATGATATCGGTCCCGATGGCCACATGGACAGTCAACGGGACGCCGAGCCGCGCCCCGGCCGCAAGCAGGCTCTTGTTCTTGTAAGGGAACTCTCCGGCATGGACCATCCTGCCCATTGCCTCGCCGATGCCCAGGCCCTGCTCCGCGCCGCTTTTAACGGTGTTATTGATCATGCTGCCTGTTTCCTCGGCCATTCCGAAGGCGCCCGAGAGGATCTCCTTGTCCACATCCTCCGAGGTCTGCCCGATCAGCGCAAGCTCGAAGTCGTGTATGATCCCGGCGCCGTTGAGCGACAGGCTGGTGATGATGCCGCGCTCCATGAGATCAATGATCACCGGCGTGAGGCCGACCTTGATGGGATGTGCCCCCATGCCGAGCATGACCGGACGTCTGTCCTTGCGGGCCTGCACGACGGCTGCAACCACCTCGCGCAGATGCTTTGCAGCGAGGATGTCCGGGAGCGATGAGAAGAAGTCCTTGAACGACCCGCCTTTCGGGTGCGGCGAGGCAAGCTCGTCGATGCGTACCTTGCTGGCGCGGTCCTTGAGAGAGTAGGTTTTGATCTTGATGGGGTCGAAGCCGCTCATGGGGTCACCGTTTCCCGCCAAAGAGCTCTTCATCCACCATCTGGCAGATGATGTGACCGAGGGTGATGTGGGTTTCCTGGATGTGCGGCGTGTGCTTGGACGGGACGACAAAGGTGGTGTCAGCAAGGTTCAGCATCTTGCCGCCGGTGCCCCCGGTCAGGACCACGGTCTTCATCCCGCCCTTCTTCGCCACCTCCAGCGCCTTGATGACGTTGGCCGAATTGCCGCTGGTGCTGATACCGATCACCATGTCGCCCTCGTGCCCGAGGGCCTGGAGCTGCTTGGAGAAGATCTGGTCGTAGCCGAAATCATTCCCGATGCTCGTAAGCACCGCGGGGTCGGTGTTCAGCGCGATGGCCGGGAGCGGCGGTCTGTCCATGAGGAAACGGTTCACGAACTCGGCGGCGATGTGGCACGCGTCGGTGGCGCTTCCGCCGTTCCCGAAGAGAATGACCTTTCTCCCGTCGCGGAACGCCTGGGCGATGAGATGCACGACATCGACGATCCTGCTAGCGTTCTCCCTGAAGAACGCGGTCTTGACCCGCGCCCCCTCCTCGACTATTTTGATGATCGCATCTTTCATATACTCTCCAAAAAAATGATGGGGTATTATAAAATACAGAGGTGAAATGTCAAGGCAAAAGGGGGAATACGATCGTTGCCGTGCGCTCGAAGAGATCGGAGACTACCGGACCGCGGAAGTACAGAGGAAAACTGTTCTTGCCCCCCGGACAGCGTAAGGAAGCTGCAAGAGGCGGCGGTCTATAGCAAGAAATGTCTGTCGTTTCCTGGCCTTTGCGTCTTAGAGGAAAAACGTGCCTTGATCCCAGTTAAAAAAGGAGGGCCCCGGCAAACAGGACATCATTTGCCGGGGCTTCGGAGGGATGGTCTGCGGCAGTGTTCCCGGTCCGTCGCAAGATCGGGAGGCGCCTCAGGCCGTTTGGGACTGAACAAAATATAACATCTTTATTTTGATTTGTCAAGTATTATAAGTCTACTGTTTTCTGCTTATTATTCAGCTTGTTCCCTGCTAAAGAAGTCCGTTATCAGCACGAACTCTGCAACGCTCAAGGTCTCCGCCCTGCGGCCCAGATCAATGCCGGTCTTGCCATGAACAACGTCCATGACCTCCTTCGGATAGCCGAGCTGAGACAGCGAGTTTCGCAAGGTCTTTCTCCGCTGGGAGAAGGCTGCTTTGATCACGCGCAAAAAGAGCGATTCGTCTGATACGGTTTGTTCACGGCGATCGCGCATGGTCAGCGTCACCACCGCGGAATCGACTTTCGGCCGGGGCGTAAAGGCGCCCGCCGGCACACTGAATTCGAGGCGGGGAGCAGCTGAGTATTGGACCAGCACGGAAAGGAACCCGTATTCCTTTCCCCCCGGCAGCGCCGCGATACGCTCCGCCACTTCCTTCTGGAGCATGAGGGTGAGCGTGGTGAAGCGCTCCCGGCGGCCGATCAGCCGCTGGATGAGGGGTGTCGAGATGTAGTAGGGCAGGTTCGCGACGACCTTCCATTTTCCCGGGAGGGAATCGAAGTCGTATCCCAGTGCGTCGGCGTGCACGATCTCGACGCTCGGCGAAGAACCGAATTCTTCACGGAGGCGGGGGATGAGACGATCATCAAGCTCGATGATCATGAGCCTGCCTGACCGCGCAGCGAGCTCACGCGTCAAATGCCCCAGTCCCGGTCCGATCTCGAGTACCTGGTCGTCGGGGCCGACCTGCGCCGCGTCAACGATCTTCCGGAGATAGTGCGGGTCCGTAAGAAAGTTCTGACCGAGGGATTTTTTGGGATAGATATTCATACGATTTATGTTCTTTTGAATCCAGGAGCGAGCGCATTCCCCGTAGCTTGCTGCGGGGTTAGCGAGCGATTAGAATAAATAGTACTACCTTGAGGATCTAAGATTCCCTGCAGCTTGCTGCAGGGAGCTTCAATATCAATTGAAAGCAAGAGTCGAAAGCTTCCGTAAAACGAAGCATTCAACGCGGAGTTACGCTGATATACTTATGATTTCTTATGAAACAAGTCGTTAGCTGCGTTCATGATAATTCAATCAGATCTTCTCTGCGTTGAAATAAATGCCTTTTTCCTTTATTCCTGGAACCGGGGGTCCAGTTTGTCCCGCAGGAAATCCCCGAGGATGTTGAACGAGATGACCGTGACGCTGATGGCAAGCCCGGGGAAGATGACCATCCAGGGCGCGGAATTGATGAACGAGCGGTTCAGGCTGATCATGGATCCCCAGGTGGGCGTGGGGGGCTGGACGCCGAGGCCCAGGAAGGAGAGGGCGGCCTCAAGCAGGATGAAGCCGCCGACACGCAGGCTTCCGGCAACGAGCAGGAGCGGCAGCGCATTCGGAAGGATGTGCCGGAAAAGGATGCGGCCGGTCGTTGCACCGATGGCGCGCGAGGCCTCGATGTAGGTCTGCTCCTTCAAAGAAAGGGTCATGCCGCGGACGAGGCGGGCGAAGCCTGCCCAACTTACCAGGGTGATGGCGAGCATGGCCGAGAAGAGGCCGGGAGGCATGATGGCGCTGATCCCGATTGCCAGGATCAGGCTGGGGAAGGCGAGAAAGATATCGAATGCCTGGGAAAGGGCCAGGTCCGTCCTGCCGCCAAAATATCCCGCAATAAGGCCGAAGAAGGTGCCGATGCCGAGCGAGAAGAGCGAGGCGGCGATGCCGACGCCGAGGGAGATACGGGCGCCGGCAACGACGCGGCTCAGGATATCGCGGCCGATATTGTCCGTGCCGAGCAGATGCGCCCGGCTCGGCGGCTGCCGCGAATGGTCTAGGTCCACGGCGAGCGGATCGTAGCTCATGAGGAACGGTCCCATGAGCGCGGTCAGAACCAGCACGACCAGGATGACGGACGCAAGCAGGGCTGGAAGGTTCCCGGTGATGTCCTTATAGGAGAAGCCTGATGTCATGGCTCCTGCGACCCGCCTTTGATCCTGACCCGCGGGTCCAGGAAGTGATAGGAAAGGTCAACGATGAGGTTCATGGCCACAAAGACGACGGCGCCGAAGAGCACAACGCCCATGATGACGGGGTAGTCGCGTTTCATGATGCCGTCGAGCGCGTACCTTCCCAGGCCGTCCCAGCCGAAGATCGTCTCGGTCAGCACCGCGCCGTTCAGATAGGAACCGAGGTCGAGGCCGATGAGCGTGACGATGGGGATCAAAGAGTTCTTCAGGGCGTGCTTCAGGACGACGGTCTTCTCCGGGAGCCCCTTTGCCCGAGCCGTGGTGATGTAGGGCTGGGAGAGCGATTCCATCATGGTCGTGCGGGTGATGCGCGCGATGTACGCCAGGGAATAGGTGCCCAGCGTGACCGCCGGCAGGATAAGATAGGGCAGCGAGCCGCCGCCCATGCCTGACGGCGGCAGCCACCGGAGATACAGGGCGAAGACGAGCATGAGCGAGAGGCCGAGCCAGAACACGGGAAGCGATATCCCGCCGACGGCAATGACGGACGCGAACCGGTCCCAGGCGGTCCCGCGCTTGACCGCCGAGACAACGCCGAGGATGATGCCGCCGACGGACGCGAAGAAGACCGCTGCCAGTGCAAGCCGTAACGTATTCGGGAACTTCTGCAGTAGGTCGTCGGAGACCTTCCGGTTCGTGTAATAGGATCTGCCGAGCTCACCCTGTGCGAGGAGCTTGAGATAGCCCAGGTACTGGAGCGGAAGCGGCCGGTCGGAACCCAGCTCGGCGCGGATGCGGGCGAGTGTCTCGGGGTTCGCGCGCTCTCCTGCCATGCCCTGCACCGGGTCGCCGGGCAGCGCCTGCATGAGAAAAAAGGTGATGAGCGTGATGCCGAGGAGGGTCGGGACGAACAGGAGGACCCGTTTGGAGAGGTAGGCGATCATGATTGGGGAAATCTTACACAATCTCCCGGAAAACCGCAACGGGCAAAAAACATGGCTGCTTTGAAGATTTGCCAAACAGCATAATTGCTCCGTGACACATCGTAATCCGTTTCTTGCCTTTTGCAGAAACGTCTGCACAAGTAAAGGCTATCTGCGTTCAGGGGGGCTGATGGCTGACTTAGAATCTATCAAGAAAAAGATCATCTCATTCCGGAACGAACGCGACTGGGCGCAATTCCACGATCCCAAGAACCTCGCCGAAGCCCTCTCCATTGAAGCTGGGGAACTGCTGGAAAACTTCCTCTGGAAGACGACCGAGCAGTCCCGCAACCTCTCCGCAGTAGAACTTAAGAACGTAAAAGAAGAACTGGCCGATATCTTCATTTTCCTCACCTATCTCAGCGAAGAATATAAGATCGACTTGCTATCAGAGGTCGAAAAGAAACTCGCGGTGAATGCAGCGAAGTATCCTGTGGAAAAGGCGAAGAGAGACGTTTTGCCAGGAACTGACCGGGAGCCTCCCCCGATTTCTGCTTGATAAATCCCCGCACATTGGTTACAATCATAAGTAAGGAGCTACACTACAAGTAAGGAGATGAGCAAATGACCGTTACCGCGAAGATAACCTCGAAGGGACAGATCACGCTTCCTAAGAAGGTCCGGGACATCCTGCATCTGAAGGAGGGCGGGGTGGTCGTCTTCGAGCAGGAAAACGATACCTTCGTGATCAAGCCGGCAGAGTCCCTTCTGGACTATAAGGGGTATCTCCGCGGGCGGGCAAAACATGCCGATGGCGATACTGTTCGGGAAACGGCCAGAACGTACGTCGGCAGAAAGGCGGGCAAGCGGCGTGGATGATCCTAAGCGAGCGGTCATCGACACCAATCTGCTCGTCCGGTATCTGACCGAGGACGATCCTTCAAAGGCCAACGAGGTCAAACGACTTCTCATAGCGGCGGCGGAGGGAAAGATCAAACTGCTGATCCCCTCTGTCGTGATCGCAGAGCTGGTCTGGGTCCTGCAGAGCTTTTACAAGCTCGAGCGCGGTGAGATCGTTCCGCTCGTGAACGCCATTCTGCGTACGCGCGGGGTCGAGGTGAGTGACAGGGCGGTCGTGTCCGCTGCCATTGCGATCTATGGCAATGACGCGATCGATTTCATAGATGCATGGATCGTCGCCTTTGCCAGGGGCGCCGCTGTCCGGGCCGTCTATACCTTTGACAGGAAGCACTTCAAGGGCATTGAAGGGATCGAAATGATACACCCGTGATCTGGATGGTGAAAACCACAGCAAGGGACCTTGAGGGTCAAGTCCTTGCGGTGTGACAAAGTTATTTTAGTGTACGGTGCGGAGACATGATCAAAGTCGCGAAGGCCATGAAAATAACCGTTATGGAGTGACCCATGAAAGTGTATACCTATTCAACGGCGAGAGCCAAGCTCTCCTCTGTCGCTCGATCTCCTGCAGAAACTCCCGAACGTTCACAATCCTTGTCACGGATGAATCCTTGGGAAAATGCTTCTTGTTCTTCGTTACGAGAAGATCCGCATGGCCTGCCAGGGCCGCTGACAGGAACTTTTCATCGTCCGCATCCGAACACAGACCTTTCGCCGCCGCAGGCTGTACCTTGACGGCCTTTTCAAAGACCAGTTCGAGCAGCTCTTCGCTTGCCTGTGCGGGGACGGCATTGTCGAACAAATGGATGACGAGGAGATGTTCATCGAACACGTCATGCGTGATGACGAGCGCGAATTCCCCGTCCTGGAACGAGCGGATGATCTTCGCAGCTCCGCCGTCCGCATTGAGCAGCCCGGCAAGGAAGATATTGGTGTCAACGACCACCCTCACGGAGCAGACCTTTTCCGCGCGCCCTTGACGGCATCATCGACGGCCTCTGCGCTGATCCCCGCGCACTTCGCCGACTTGCGAACGCTTCCGAGGGCCTCGTCGAATTTCCGCGCCCCATCCACGGTCTTGTCGGAAACCCGCTTTGGCGTGATGATAATGCGATTGTTGTCATAGGACATTTCCACAAAATCGCCTTGTTCGATATGGGCCTTCCGCCGGATATCAACGGGGATCGTAACCTGAGCGAACCGCTTCACCTTTACCAGGGACATGGCCGCCTCCTCTCTTTATCTCTTAATTAAAGATATTACACCATCAGACAGGCAGCTGTCATCCAAAGCTTAGGGTGACATTCTCCCTTTTCTACGGGCGTGCCGGACGGCAAATCATGCTTGTTGACCGGGAGATATCATTGGGGGCGTTACACAGTGGCGAAGATCTGGATGGCAGGTCAGTATTTCCTGAGTCCGTCGTCAATGACCCAGTTAGGAAGGAGAAAAGCCTCCGCTCGAAAGCGGAGGCTCGATGGGTGAACGCTTCTGCTATAGGACGGGCCAAATGGAGTGACGCGGCCTGTTGCGGAACAAAGATTGATGCAGTCGTAAGAACTAACATTTTCACAGGTCGCCACAAAGGCACGAAGAAAGACACATTGAATATATTCAAGATTCTCTTTGTGATCTCCGTGGCTTCGTGCGAGACCGGACTTTTTACGAGATCATCAAGATTACTTGATCGCGCCGCAGGCGACCCTGGCGCCGCCGCCACCCCGCGGTGCAGGCTGATCGGCATAGTTGTCGCCGCCGGCATGGATCATGTACGATCAGATAAGGTCGAAACGGTCCAGGTTCATAACCTTGTTCCAGGCTGCAACGAAGTCGCGCACGAACTTTTCCTTTGCATCGTCCTGCGCATACACCTCGGCCAGGGCCCGCAGCTGCGAGTTGGAGCCGAATACAAGGTCAACCCGGGTGGCGGACCACTTGAGCGCGCCTGTCTTGCGGTCGCGTCCTTCGAACGTGTCCCTGGCGTCGGACGCGGGCTTCCACAGGGTGTCCATGTCGAGCAGGTTGACGAAGAAGTCGCTGGTCAGGGTCCCGGGCCGTTTCGTGAACACGCCGTGCTGCGACTGGCCTGCGTTGGCGCCCAGCACGCGCAGGCCGCCGACGAGCACCGTCATCTCG
>Ga0102851_10000311_pt1 | contig 23472 bp, 24 predicted proteins | sample Mud3Dept3metaG_FD_79558 | JGI IMG/M metagenome (GOLD analysis project Ga0102851, IMG submission 79558) | Freshwater wetland microbial communities from Ohio, USA, analyzing the effect of biotic and abiotic controls - Mud 3 Core 4 Depth 3... | ecosystem: Environmental > Aquatic > Freshwater >... | reverse complement strand
CTGACCGATGAGGGTGTCGGCACCTTGATCCGCCGGCATTGATGCGGCACAAGCCGCGTTATGCCGAAGCCACGACACGTCTGGCATTCGCAGGGCGGCAAGAGCGATGACGTGGTCGAAGTGCTGGATTTTCGATCTGGACAACACCCTCCACAACGCGACGCCGCATATTTTTCCGCACATCAGCCGATCGATGACCGCGTATCTGCAAACCCATCTCGGGCTGGACGAAGCCGCGGCCGGCGAATTGCGGCGCCACTACTGGCAGCGTTACGGCGCCACGCTGCTCGGCCTGATGCGCCATCACAATACCGACCCGCGGCATTTTTTGTGGAACACCCACCAGTTTCCCGAGCTGGCGCGCATGCTGGTGAGCGAACCGCGTCTGCGCTCGATACTGACGCGGTTGCCGGGAAGAAAATTCGTGTTCTCGAACGCCCCGGTGCATTATTCGCGCATGGTGCTGCGGGCGCTCTCGATCGCCGACCTGTTCGACGACGTGTTCTGCATTGAGCGCACCCGCTATCGCCCCAAGCCCGACAGCCATGGCTTCCTGAGATTGTGCCGCGCCAACCATCTGCGGCCCCAGCGCTGTATCATGATCGAGGACACGGCCGATAACCTGAGAACAGCCAAGCGGCTGGGCATGAAGACCGTGTGGGTGACGACGGCCGTCAAGGCCCCGGGCTATGTCGATGCGAATATCCGGTCTATTGCGCAATTGCCGCGGGTTTTATCCTGCTTGAAATAGGACAGATATGGCTGCAATACGCGGCGAAAGAAAAACCCAGATCCTGCAGACCCTGGCGCAGATGCTGGAAAACCCCACGGCGGAAAAGATCACCACGGCGGCACTCGCCGCCAGGCTCGATGTGTCCGAGGCCGCGCTTTACCGCCATTTCAGCGGCAAGGCCCAGATGTTCGAAGGCCTGATAGATTTCATCGAGCAGACGCTGTTTGTGCTGATCAACAAAATCAGCAGCGAGGAAAAAAGCGGCGTGCGCCAGGCCGAGGCGATGATCGGAGTGCTGCTCGGCTTTGCCCAGAAAAACCGCGGCATGACGCGGGTGCTGATCGGGGATGCGCTGGTCAATGAAGATGCGCGGCTGCAGGCGCGCATCAATCAGCTGCATGACCGGCTCGAAGCGGAGCTGAAACAGGCGCTGCGCTTCGGCGTGACGCTGCAGGAAATCGCCGCCGACGTCGATATTGCGGCGCAGGCCAATCTGCTGATGAGCTTTGTCACCGGCCGCTGGCATCAGTTTGCGAAAAGCGGATTCCGGCGCGACCCGGTGGAGCTGTGGGCCCGGCAATGGCGTCAACTGATGGAAGGCGTGGTGGCCTGAGCGCGGGGAAAGTGTCCGGGAAAAGGAGGGAATGACGCATGGAAAATTTCAGTTCGAAACAACTCGCCGAACTTCTGGTCGGCATTGCGCGCGCGCAGCAGGCGGTCATCGATGCCGTTGAAAGCGCCAAGCCGGGATTCAAAATGACGCATCTGACCCCGGTGCTGCACACCGCGGCAAAGCTGCGCAATACCAATCACGTGGCAACGCTGGCCGATCTCCCGGCCCGCCTGCTGCTGCAATGCCAGGGGCGCGTCGGGCCCGACGTTGCGCTGGTCGTGCGCGATCTGGACGAAATGCTCTCGGCGAAGCCGCCCGGCGTGTCAGACGCGTCTGAATCCAATTCGCTCGATATGACCTGAAACGTCAGTTTCGGCATACCGCGCATGCGGGATCTTTCTGCAGCCTGACGCTGCGGATCTGCATGGTCAGCGCGTCTACCAGCAGCAGCCGCCCGGCAAGCGATTCACCGGTGGCGACGATCAGCTTCAGCGCTTCCGCCGCCTGCAGGGAGCCGATGATGCCGACCAGCGGCGCAAACACCCCCATCACCGCGCAGCGCATGTCTTCGTTTTCGCCATGCTCCGGAAACAGGCAGTGGTAGCACGGCGATTCCCGGCTGCGCATGTCGAACACCGCAAGCTGGCCGTCGAATTGCACCCCTGCGCCTGAAATCAGGGGTTTGCGCAGCCTGACGCAGGCGCGGTTGACGGCATGGCGGGTGGCGAAATTGTCGCTGCCGTCGAGCACCACGTCAGCTTGCGCCACCAGCGTTTCCAGCCGTTCGCCTGCGACCCGTTCAGGCACCGCCACGACCGTGGTTTCGGGGTTGATCGCGGCGAGCGCGGCCTTGGCGGACTCGACTTTCTTGCGGCCGATGAATTCCGTGCGATGCAGGATCTGGCGCTGCAGATTGGTCAGATCGACGTCATCATCGTCGCAGATCGTGATGCGGCCGACGCCGGCCGACGCGAGATAGAGCGCGACGGGCGATCCCAGGCCGCCTGCGCCGATGATCAGGGCATGCGAATTCAGGATTTTTTCCTGGCCCTCGATGCCGATCTGCGGCAGCAGGATGTGGCGGCTGTAGCGCAAGAGCTGATCATCGTTCATAGGCGAGAGGCGAGAGGCGAGAGGCGTGAGGGGCAGAGCCGCCCGCTTCATGCCTTGCGCCTCACTGCGCGAGGCGTTGTATCAGACGGCGAGTCGCCGCAGCATATCTAGTTGGTCTTGGTGCCGCCCCGGGTTTTCAGGAACGCAACGGCCTGGTTCAGTTCGTAGTCGTTCTTCGAAACGACTTCGCCCGGTTCCGGGCGCAGCAGTTTTTCGTCGACATCCTTCGGTCGCGGCGCCGGCGTGAAACCGTACTCCTTGGCCGCGGCAGCCGCAGGCTTGTCTTCCGGCTTGTTGTTGTCTGTCAGATGCTTGGTGAGATCGGCCTCGCGCAGCTTGAAACCCGCGGTTTTTTCCGTTTGCCCGTCATCGAGCAGGATGTCGGGGGTGATGCCCTTGGCCTGGATCGATCGGCCATTGGGCGTGTAATAGCGCGCCGTGGTGAGCTTGATCGCGGTATTGTTGCCCAGCGGCAGGATGGTCTGCACCGAACCCTTGCCGAAAGTCTGCTGGCCCATGATCACCGCGCGTTTGTGGTCCTGCAGCGCGCCGGCGACGATCTCCGAAGCCGAAGCCGATCCGCCATTGACCAGCACCACCATCGGCACCGATTTTATTTCCTGCGGCAGCTTGGCTATGAAATCTTCCTTGGCGCGGCCGCGCAGGTAGTTCTCGGAACTCGCGTTCAGGCGCATTTTCGAGTCTTCAGTGCGGCCGTCGGTATAGACCACCAGGGAGTTCTGCGGTAAAAACGCAGCCGAGACCGCGACTGCGCCATTGAGCAGCCCGCCCGGGTCGTTGCGCAGGTCAAGCACCAGGCCTTTCATATTGCCCTGGTTTTGCTTGAACAGGCTTTCGATGGCCTTCGCCAGCGTCTCGCCGGTATGCTCCTGGAACTGGGTGACTCGGAAGTAGGCGTAACCGGGCTCGAGCAGCTTGTATTTGACGCTTTGAATTTTGATGACGGCGCGCGTCAGCGTGATCACGACGGGCTTCGGCTCGCCTTTGCGCACGATGGTGAGCACGATCTGGGTGTTGGGCTTGCCGCGCATGCGCTTTACCGCATCGTTGAGCGTCATGCCCTTGACCGAGGTTTCGTCGAGCTTGACGATGAGATCCCCCGGCTTGACGCCGGCCCGCGATGCAGGCGAATCATCGATCGGCGAAACCACCTTGACGAAGCCGTCTTCCATGCCGACTTCTATGCCGAGCCCGCCGAACTCGCCCTGGGTGCCGACCTGCAGCTCCTTGAATGCTTCCTGATCGAGATAGGCGGAATGAGGATCGAGGCCGGTCAGCATGCCGTTGATGGCTTCGGTGATGAGTTTTTTGTCTTCGATGGGCTCGACGTAGTCGCTCTTGACGCGTCCGAACACTTCGGTGAATGCGCGCAGCTCCTCGATCGGCAGCGGCAGCGCGGCCGTTCCTTTCTGCGCGACGGCGGAAAAGTTGAGGCTGATCATCACGCCCGCCAGGACGCCAACGACGATCAGACCGAATTGCTGCAGCTTGTTACGCATTGCCAACTCCTAAGAAATCGTGAGGCATAAGGGGGGTAAGGTGCGGGGCGACAACGCTCCACCGTTTACGACTGAGCCTGCCTCACCTTGTGTTTACCCATGACAACGGGTCGAACGGCCTGCCCTGGTGCCTGATTTCGAAGTATAAACCCGAATCGGCATTGCCGCCGCTATTCCCCACCGCGGCGATGGTTTCGCCGCCGCGCAGGGCATCCCCCACCTGTTTGAAGAGCGTCTCGTTGTTGCCGTAAAGGCTCATATAGCCGTCGCCGTGATCTATGATCAGGAGGTTCCCGAACCCTCTCAGCCAGTCGGCGAAGACCACCCGGCCGGCGGCGATGGCGCGCACTTCTTCGCCGGCTTTGGACGCGATGAACAGCCCCTTCCATATTAATCCGCTATCAGAACGTGGACTGCCAAAGCGGTTGCCAAGTTCCCCGCGCACCGGCAGGGCGAGTCGACCTTTGAGCCGCCCAAACGGGCTACCGTCCCCGGATTTGTCCGGCAGGCGCTCGTTTTTCAGGCGCGGCGCGGAGGATGAGCGGGCCGGCGCGCGCGCAACGATACGGCCCAGTTGCTCGATCAGCCGGGTCAGCCGGTTTTCATTGCGCCTGAGGGTGCCGATCTCGTGCTTTTGCTTCTGGATATTGCGCGAAATCCGGGCCAGCACCTGGCTGCGGGCGTGTTTCTCCCGTTCCAGGCGCTTTTTCTGGACCGACTGTTCGGCGGCGATCGCCGCCAGCTCGGCGACCTGCTGCTCGACCTGGTGCGAGAGGTCTTTGATCTGCGCCAGGCGGCTGCGCAAATTTTCGATCAGCCCGGCCCTGGCGCGCGAGATATAGCTGAAATAATGCAGCTGGCGCGCGATCTGATTCGGATCTTCGCGGTTGAGCAGGAGCTTGAGCGGTTCCGACTGGCCGCCGAGGTACTGCTGGTACAGCAGCCGCGCGAGCAGCGCTTGCTGCGCGCCCAGCGTGGATTCGCTTTGCTGTGAGGCGGCGCGCAGCTCGGCCAGCCGCCGGTTGGCCTCCCGCGATTGCTGTCCCAGTTCGCGCAGGGTGCGGCTGGCGTCCGAAATCGCGCCCTCCGACTCTTTCAGGGCGTCGGCGGCTTCGTTCTTGGATTCCTCGGCATCGGCCAGGCGCTTTTGCAGCGCCTCGATCTTGTCGCGCAACTGGCGCAGATCTTCCTTGGCGCGGCCTGGAGAAGTTGCCGCCGCCGCAGCGCCTGCGCTCGCGAGCAGGATCACGAGAAGAATAAGCCGGAGCGGCCGGCGGCTCACGCGAAACTGATCAGGGGCCTGCCGCTCATTTCCTGCGGTTGCGGCAGACCCATCATGGTAAGCAGCGTCGGCGCCACATCCTGCAGCGCGCCCCGGCCGGCGAGCTGCGCTTTGCGGCCGATATAGAGCAGCGGCACCAGGTTCAGCGTATGCGCCGTATGCGGCTGCCGGGTTTGAGGATCGATCATGGTCTCCGCATTGCCGTGATCGGAGGTGATCAGCACCTCGCCGCCGGCATCGCGCATCGCCGTAACGACCTTGCCCAGGCATTCATCGAGCACTTCGATTGCCTGCGTCGCCGCCTGCAGGTTGCCGGTGTGGCCGACCATGTCGCCGTTGGCGTAGTTGCAGACGATGGCATCGTAGCGGCCGCTGCGGATGGCGGCCACCAGCTTGTCCGTGACTTCATAAGCGCTCATTTCCGGCTTGAGATCGTAAGTCGCCACCTTGGGCGAAGGCACCAGTATGCGGTCTTCGCCGGGATAGGGCGTTTCCACGCCGCCATTGAAAAAATAGGTGACATGCGCGTATTTCTCGGTCTCGGCGATGCGCAGCTGCTTGAGCCCCTGTTGCGAAAGATATTCGCCAAAACCGTTGGCTATGGTTTGCGGCGTGAACGCGGCCGGCAGCCTGAAATCCTTGCCGTAGCCGGTGAGGGTGCAGAAATAGCCGAGCTTGGGGAAATGCTCGCGCTCAAATCCGCTGAAACCGGGATCGGTCAGCGCCCGGGTCATCTGGCGCGCCCGGTCGGCGCGGAAGTTCATGAAGATCACTGCGTCGCCGTTTTCCATGCGCGCAGGCGCGATGCCCGCGGGCACGATGGCCGTGGCTTTCACAAACTCATCGGTCTCGCCGCGCGCATAGGCCGCGCGCAAACCCTCGACTGCGGTGGCTGCCTCGAACGCGGCCTTGCCCTGGGTGATCAGGTCGTACGCCGGCTGCACCCGCTCCCAGCGATTGTCGCGGTCCATGGCGTAATAGCGTCCGCAGACCGTGGCGATGCGCCCAAGCTTGAGCGCATCGCACTTCGCCTGCAGCGCCGCAAGCGAGGCTTCTGCGCTTTTGGGAGGCGTGTCGCGCCCGTCGAGGAAGACGTGAAGATAAACATTCCGGGCGCCGCCGCGCGCGGCCATGTCGAGCATGGCATGGATCTGGGATTCGTGGCTGTGCACCCCCCCCGGCGACAGCAATCCCAGGATGTGCAGCGCGCCGCTGCGAGCATGTTCCACGGCTTCGGCCAACACCGGGTTTTTGAAGAATTCGCCGCTTTCGATCGCCGCCTCTATCCGGGTGTAATCCTGATAGATGACGCGTCCTGCGCCGATGTTCATATGGCCGACTTCGGAATTGCCCATCTGGTCCTTGGGCAGCCCCACCCATTTCTCCGAGGCATCGATGGTGGTGTGCGGGCAGGTGTTCCACAGCGCATCCCAGTGCGGCTTGCGGGCCTGGCAAATGGCATTGTGGTCGCACTCTTCGCGATAGCCGAAACCATCGAGGATGATCAGCATTACCGGGGTTAACTTCATGTAATCAATGTATTTATTTAAATGGCTGCGGTAAGGTATAATTTTAGACTATTTTAAAATTCATATCTGCTCAGGGATACTCTTATGGCGACGGTACTCGGACCCAACGCGCACAAGATGGCGGACACCACGGCGTTGCGCAACGTGCTCATCGAAAAAGAGGAGCATATCGAACAGGCGGCGCGCGCGCTCAAGGCGATGTCCCACCCGCTGCGGCTGAAAATCCTGTGCATACTCGGCAATCAGGAAGTGAGTGTACAAGAGATCGTCGAGTGTGTCGGCACCTCCCAGAGCAATATTTCGCAGCATCTGGCCATTCTGCGGGAAAAGGGCGTGCTGCGTACCCGCAAGGACGCCAACCGCGTCTACTACCGCGTCGGCGACGAACGCACCCTGAATCTGATCAGCATGATGCGCGAAGTGTTTTGCGGTATTGCTGAATAGGTTTTCCCGGGCAGTGTTTCCTGCCCGCCATTCCCTGGCTGATCCGCATCATCTGCTCCGGCGATCCAAAGCGTAACGGCCAGATTGCGTGACCTGGCGGCCAAATATCCTGAGGAATTCACGCCTCTGTTAGAATTGGCGGCTGCAAAAGCAGCTGAATCGCGGGATCCGCCCGCGGCACGGTAGCAATCAGCTTGTCACACGCACCAGGAGTGAGCTTTGGAAGCTTTGGAGCATTTCATGATTTTCCTGCAGAAAAACCCGCTGCATCTGGCGTTGTTCGGCACGGCGGTGATTACCGGCGGCATGCTGATCTGGCCGCTGATCGGCCGCCTTTCCGGGCAGGGCAACGAAATCGGCACGGTGGAGACGGTGCAGCTGATCAATCGCCGCGATGCGGTGGTGATCGACGTGCGCGAGAGCGCCGAGTATGCGGCTGGACACATCGCCAACGCCCGGCATATCCCGCTGGCGCAGCTGGCGGACCATCTCAAAACGCTGGAGAAATACAAGACGCGGCCTGTCATCGTCTGTTGCCGCAGCGGCAGTCGCTCGGCAGGCGCGGCCGGCATCCTGCGCAAGAATGGTTTTAACGAGGCGTTTACGCTGCGCGGCGGCATCCTGGCATGGGCGCAGGCCAGCATGCCGCTGGAAAAAAGCAAATAGAGGCGCAATGCAGAGCATCAAAATGTACTGTACCGCGGTGTGCCCGTACTGCCAGATGGCGGAGCGGCTGCTGACCGCCAAGGGCGTGGACCGGATCGACAAGATCCGCGTCGACCTCGAGCCGGAAAGGCGCGTCGAGATGATGGAAAGAACCGGGCGCCGCACCGTGCCGCAGATTTATATTGGTGAAACCCACGTCGGCGGCTATGACGAACTCGCCGCGCTCGACCGCGCCGGCGGTCTAGACCCGTTGCTTGAAGGGTAGTTTGAAGTTACGGGTTTCAAGTTTGAAGCTGAAAGCCCTGGACTGAAGAACTTAACTCGAAACCTCAAACTCGAAACTTTAAACTTGCTAGGTGATAATTCATGAGCGAACAGCAGGAAGCCACTTTTGTAGTGGAAAAACTTTATCTCAAGGACGCGTCGCTGGAGATTCCCCATGCGCCGCAGGTGTTTCTCGAGAACGAGAGCCCGCAAATCGAAGTCAATCTCCACAACCAGGCGGTGGGGCTCGATGCCGGCCTGTTCGAAGTGGTGCTGACCGTCACCGTCACCGCAAAGCACAAGGACAAGACGACGTTTCTGGTCGAGGTTGCGCAGGCGGGAATTTTTCAGATCCTCAATATTCCCGATGAGAACATGGACGCGGTTCTCGCCATTACCTGTCCCGGCGTGCTGTTGCCCTATGCGCGGGAGGCGGTCTCCAGCCTGGTGATGCGCGCCGGGTTCCCGCCCGTGGTGCTGCAGCACATGAGTTTCGAGGCGATTTACCAGCAACGCCTGCAGCAACAGCCGCAGCAAACCGACAGCGCCCAGAGCCACTAGGGCCCTATTCCGTGTTTCGCGCCTTCGTATCCGTCCTGATCGCAGCGGGCATGATCGCGCCGGCGGCGGCGCTCGAGTTCCGATCGGTCGCCGAGAATGCCGCGGTGCTCTACGACGCGCCCTCGGCCAAGGCCAAAAAACTCTATATCGTCAGCAGCGGCTATCCGGTGGAAATCGTGGTCATGGTCGAGGGATGGGCCAAGGTGCGTGATGCCAATGGCGATCTCACGTGGATAGAGAGCAAACTCCTGACAGACCGGCGCACGGTAATGATCAGAGTGCCGCAGGCGCAGGTGAGACAGAGCGCCGATGACAATGCGCCGGTCGTGTTTCAGGCGCAGCAGCATGTGATACTGGATTTGCTCGAGGTCGCGAGCGCGGGCTGGCTGCGCGTCAGGCATCGTGACGGGCAGACCGGATTCATCAAAGTCAGCCAGATCTGGGGCGCATGAAGAGCAATAATGAATGCGGATAAGATCAAGAGCGAAAAACCATAGACAGGATTAACAAGATTTACATGATTTATTTAATCCTGATCATCCTGTAAATCCTGTCTATTTGCTTTTTCATCGGCGGCTAATTTTTGATTTTGTTACGGGCTCTGAGATGAAAATCGCGGTATTAGGCGCAGGCGCCTGGGGCAGCGCGATCAGCATCAATCTCGCCCCCCGGCACGAGGTGACGCTGTGGGTGCGGGACGCCGCGCAATATTCCGCAATCCGGTCGGCGCGCAGCAACGAACGCTATCTGCCGGGGTTTGCGCTTCCGGACAACCTGGCCATTGAAAATGACTTTGCCGCCGCAGTCAAAGGCTGTGCGCTGGTGCTGGCGGCGGTCACCACCAACGGCCTGCGCGAGACCCTGCAGCGACTGAAAGCGGGCCGCTGTGCGGCGCCGGTGGTGTGGCTGTGCAAAGGCTTTGAGAAACAGCATGCGAAGCTGCCGCACCAGATCTGCGCCGAAGAACTCGGGGCCGATGCGCGCAGCGGCGTGCTCTCGGGTCCAAGCTTTGCCGAGGAAGTGGCGCGCGGGCTGCCTACCGCAGTGACCCTGGCGTCGGCCGATGCCGAATTTGCACGCGATACCGCCCAGCGCCTGCACAGCACGACGCTGCGCATCTATTCGAGCAGCGACGTGGTCGGCGTCGAAGTCGCGGGCGCAGTGAAGAACGTGATGGCGATCGCGGCCGGAATCTGCGACGGACTGCAGCTGGGACTCAATGCGCGGGCGGCGCTGATCACCCGCGGCCTGGCTGAAATCACCCGGCTCGGTGTGCGGCTCGGCGGGCGGCCGGAAACCTTCATGGGGCTCGCGGGCGCGGGCGACCTGATTCTGACCTGCACCGGCGATCTGTCGCGTAACCGCCGCGTCGGGCTCAAGCTCGCGCAGGGCCTGCCGCTTCAGGACATATTGGCTGAACTGGGACACACCGCGGAAGGCGTGTTTACCGCGCATGAGGTCGCGCGGCTGGCGCGGGAACTCAACGTCGACATGCCGATCACGAGCGCCGTGTGCCGGGTGCTGGCCGATCCGCGCGCCGCCGGCGCTGCCGTCAGGGATCTGCTGCAGCGCGAATCGAAGGCTGAAAATTGAAGAAGGTTCAAAGTTCCGGGCTCTGGGTTAAGCTTTGAGCTTTGAACCTTTAGCCGGGATCATGCCCCGCCGCAAAAGTCCAGCTGTCGCCAGGCCTCGAAAACCACTATGGCGATCGCGTTGGAGAGATTCAGGCTGCGGCTGTCGTCGCGCATCGGCAGCCGGATGCGCTGGGACACCGGAATCGCATCGATCACGGCCGCCGGCAAGCCCCGGGTTTCCGGTCCGAACAGGAACACGTCCTGTGCTGAATAATGAGGCAGATCATGGCGTTGAGCGCCGCGCGTGGTGACGGCGAAGATGCGCCGCCCGTTGAAGAAGTCAAGGCATGACGGCCAGTCTGCATGCAGTGTCAGTTGGGCAAACTCGTGATAATCGAGGCCGGCGCGTTGCAGTTGCCGGTCGCGCATGGAAAAGCCCAGTGGCCTGACCAGATGCAGCCGTGCGCCGGTGTTGGCGCACAGGCGTATCGCGTTGCCGGTGTTGGGCGGGATTTCGGGTTCGTAGAGCACGACGTCAAACATGGTCAAGCTTGTATTGTAGGGTGAAACAAGATATCGTTCCAGATCAATGGCATGCGGGATATTTATAGCATTAAACTTAATATGAAATCAGGATCGTAAATGGCCCTGCCTCAGAAAGTCCGTTTGGGCGAGATTCTGGTGCAGCAGAAACTGCTCACCACAGAGCAGCTTACTGCGGCGCTGGCCGAACAGCGCAAGAGCGGGCGCCGGCTTGGACGCTTGGTCATCGATCAGGGCTTTGCCTCCGAGGAACAGATCTCGGAAGCGCTGTCGCGCCAGCTCGGCGTGCCGTATATCAATCTCAAATACTACAACATCAAGCGCGACGTCATGCTGAAACTCGCCGAGACACAGGCGCGGCGTTTCCGTGCGCTGGTGCTCGAGGACAACGGCGACACCTACAAAGTCGGCATGGCCGATCCCACCGACCTGATGGCATATGACGAAATCTCGCGCATTCTCAAGCGCGATATCGTCATCGCGGTGGTGACCGAGAGCGAACTGCTTACCACCATCGACCGCATTTACCGCCGCACCGAGCAGATCACCGGGCTCGCGCAGGAACTCGAGGCCGAGTTCAGCGACACCGTAGTTGATTTCGGCACCCTGGCGATGACCCCGGGGCTGGAAGAGGCCCCGGTGGTCAAGCTGCTGCAGACGGTGTTCGAGGACGCGACCCAGGCCCGCGCGTCCGACATTCATATCGAGCCGCAGGAAAAGCGGCTGCAAATCCGTTTTCGCATCGACGGCGTGCTGCATCTGACGACGGAAGCCGATTCCAAGATTTCCCCGGCGGTGGTGCTGCGCCTGAAGCTCATGGCCGGGCTCGATATTTCGGAGAAGCGCCTGCCGCAGGACGGTCGTTTCAACATCAAGGTGCGCAGCGTCCAGATCGATGTGCGGATCTCCACCATGCCGACGCAATACGGCGAATCGGTGGTGATGCGGTTATTGAACCAGAGCAGCGGCATCCTCGGCCTGGACAACATAGGCATGCCGGAGGCGATGCTGAAAAAGCTGAAAGAAGTGATCCACCGCCCGAACGGCATGGTGCTGGTCACCGGGCCCACCGGCAGCGGCAAGACCACCACGCTGTATGCGGCGCTTTCCGAACTCAACACGCTGGAGCGCAAGATCATCACCGTCGAAGACCCGGTTGAATATCGCCTGCCGGGGATCAACCAGGTGCAGGTCAATGAAAAGATCGATCTCAGTTTCGAGCGCGTGCTGCGATCGGCATTGCGCCAGGATCCCGACGTGATCCTCGTCGGCGAGATGCGCGACGCCCCGACGGTCGAGACCGGCCTGCGCGCCGCGATCACCGGCCACATGGTGTTTTCCACGCTGCATACCAACGACGCCGTGACTTCGCCGATCCGCCTGCTCGACATGGGCGCGCCGCGTTACATGGTGGCGATGTCGCTGCAACTGGTGCTGGCCCAGCGGCTGGTGCGTGTGATCTGCGGCAGCTGCGCGGAGGATTACACGCTGTTGCCGCACCAGCACGAATGGATGAGATTCGATTACGGTGATGAGGTCGATGCGCAGCGCTACCGGCACGGCCGGGGGTGTTCGCACTGCAATGGCACCGGCTATCTGGGACGCTGCGGCATTTACGAGATGCTGGAAATGACCGGGCCGGTGGTCGAAGCCGCGAACCGGGACGATCCTGCCGAGTTCGTGCGCGCTGCCCGCGAACAAATGGGCAGGAACACACTGCGGCGACATGCGGCCCAGTTGGTGGTCGAAGGCAGGACCACGGTGGATGAGGCGATGCGCGTGAGCAATCAGTTCGGGGATTGATTGCGGGGGCGAGTTTGAGGTTTCAAGTTTGAGGTTTGAAGTTATTGAGATGGCAACTTTTAAAAGGGTTGAGAATATCGAGGTGTGGCAGAGAGCGAGGGGATTGACTCGCGAAATCTACAGAATTTCAAATCTGGGAAGTTTTTCCAAAGATTTCGGTTTGCGTGATCAGATTCGTCGTGCAAGTGTTTCGATCATGTCAAATATCGCGGAGGGGTTCGAGAGGAGCGGTTCGGGGGAATTTGCCCAGTTCCTCTCAATGGCGAAGGGATCAAGCGGAGAGGTTAGAACCCAGTTGTATATCTCGCGTTAGATCAGAACTACGTGAATCAGGCTGATTTCAAGCGACTAATCTCGGATATTGACGAGACGGCACGGATGATAAACGGACTGATGATGTATCTTCGTAAAACAGCTATTAAAGGCGTCAAGTACAAAGTTGCGAGAAAACTTGAGACCTGAAACTTCAAACCTGAAACTTCAAACTTGAAACCCGACACTAGCGATGCCCTTCTTCGCCTATAAGGGCCGTGACGGCCGTGGCCAGCTGGTGGAAGGCGTGCTCGAAGGCGCAGACAGCGGTGCAATTGCCGGCCAGTTGCTTAACATCGGGGTCTCGCCGCTCGAAATCACGCCCACCCGCGCCCCTGGCCAGCCAGGCGTCAAGTTGCTGGCTCATCTTACCGAACAGAAAATCACCCACACTGAAGTGCTGTTGTTTTGCCGCCAGATGTACACGCTGCTCAAGTCCGGCGTGCCCATCCTCGGCGCGTTGAAAGGCCTGCGGGAATCGACCGACAACCAGGCGTTCCGCACCGTCCTGCAGGACCTGCGCGCGAGCCTGGACAGCGGACACGAATTGTCCGCCAGCCTTGCCCGTCATCCCAAGGTGTTCAATCCGTTTTTCGTCAACATGGTGGGCGTGGGTGAGCAGACCGGCAATCTGGAGGAGGTGTTCCTGCGCCTGTTCAATCACCTGGAATTCGAGAAGTTCATGCGCGACCAGGTGAAAGCGGCGATCCGTTATCCGTCGTTTGTCGTGGCGACCATGGCGGTCGCGATCGTCGTCATCAACATTTTCGTGATTCCGGCTTTTGCCAAGGTCTACCAGGGATTCAAGGCCGAGTTGCCGGCGATGACCAAGATGCTGATCGGGTTTTCAAATTTCATGGTGAACTATTGGCCGGCCATGCTGGTGGCGCTGGCTGCGCTGGCGTTCGGTTTTTACTCTTACATCAATACCGAAAAAGGGCGCCTGAGCTGGGACAAGTTCAAACTCGGCATCCCGATCGCGGGCGGCATCGTGCTCAAGGCGACTTTGGCGCGTTTCGCGCGCAGCTTTGCGCTGGCGATACGCAGCGGCGTGCCGGCGGTGCAGGCGATCACCATGGTGGCGAACATTGCCGACAATGAGCATATCGCGCAGCGCGTCGCGGCCATGCGCGAAGGGGTGGAGCGCGGCGAGAGCGTGCTGCGCACGGCCGTTGCGGCCGGAATTTTTACGCCCACTGTGCTGCAGATGATGGCGGTGGGCGAGGAATCGGGTTCGCTCGATGACCTGATGGAGGAAATCGCCGACATGTACCAGCGCGAGGTCGAGTACGATCTGAAGTCGCTGTCGTCGCAGATCGAGCCGTTGCTGATACTCGCGCTCGGCACGCTGGTGCTGATCCTGGCGCTGGGCGTGTTCCTGCCGATATGGGATCTGGGCGGCGCCGCGCTCGGCAGGAAATAGTTCAATGTTCAACGTTCAACCCGGAACACTGAACCTTGAACCCGGAACTTTGAACGTGAAACCTGCGCGCGGCTTCGTGATGTTCGAACTGGTGGTGGCGCTCGTGATCATCAGCGTGCTGCTCGCGGTGCTGCTTGACCGGCTCAGGTTTTATCAGGAGAAGGCCGAACAGGCGGCCATGGAATACACGCTGCAGGCGGTCAAGACCGGCCTGCAGATCAGGCTCGCGGAACTGATCATGACCCAGCGTCAACAGGAGGCAGCGCAGCTCGAAGTCGAGAATCCGACGCGGTGGTTGTCGAAAATGCCGGCAGATTATGCCGGCGATTACCGCGAGCCGCTTCAACCCGGCGCCTGGTATTACGATGCATCCGAGCGGCAACTGGTGTATGTGCCGAACAACAACGCCCATCTGCAGGTGGCTGAGACGGGCGGCGTCAAGCAGCTGCGTTTTGAGGTCAGGCTGGTGAAGCATCAGGTGGCGGTCTTCGGGAGCCGGGTGGATGGCGTCGCGGGTGTTCGCCTGGTGGCGGTCTACCCCTATCGCTGGCTATAATTTGAATATGATATGATGCTGGCACGAGTTTTGCTGAAGGATCAACAACATGCGACTAACATTTGGTGCTAAAAGTCACACTTTTCACGGAACCCGGGAAATACAGGGGTTCACGCTGATCGAGTTGATCGTGGTGATCATCATCCTGGGCATACTCGCCGCCACGGCTTTGCCGCGCTTTGCCAATCTGCAGACCCAGGCGCGGATCGCCAAACTCAACGGGGCGCTGGGTGCAGTGAAAGGCGCCGCGTCGCTCTCGCACGCCGCCTGCCTGGCGCAGACGCCGCAATGCTCGGGCACGCTGCTGATGGAAGGCGTCAATGTGACCATGGTCAACCAGTATCCGACCGCCGACGCCGCGGGCATCATCATTGCAGCCGGGCTTGACGTCGGCCCGTCTTCGCCCGATGGCTACGACGTGGCCAACGGCGGGGCGGTGGCGGGCAGCGTGCTGACCGTGATGGTGCTGGGTAACATCCCCGCCACCTGCAGCTTTACGTATACCGCGCCGGGCGCGAACCAGTCGCCGACATTCAGCGCAATTTCAACCGCAGGATGTTGATTGTAAATAGTATTATGATTGCTGCTCTGTGGGCGGCTGACCATATTAGTACAGTGGTATAATTTTTTTACCTAAATCAGGAGGTTATAAAATGGGCAAGCAGCAACAGGGTTTCACCTTGGTCGAGCTGATCGTGGTTATCGTGATCCTCGGCATACTGGCGGCGACCGCATTGCCGCGCTTCATTAACGTCACCACCGAAGCACGTAGTGCCGCTGTCGACGGTGTGGCCGGTGCGCTCAGATCCGCGGTGGGCCTCGTCCAGGCGAAATATCAGGCCGCGGGCGGCACTGGCGTTTCAGTCACCATGGCCGATGCTTCCACCGTCACTGTGGTTGCGGGCATCCCGGCGGGCACGGCTGCCGGTATCGGCGCAGCCTTGGGCTCGACCGAGGGCATTACCATCGATTACACAGCCCCGGCAGCCGTGACTTTCCGGCCCAGCGGCGGTGGAGCCACCTGCCAAGCCGTATACAATGGCACCACGGGCGTAGTAACCACTGATAAGTCCGGCTGTTAATTTTTGCAGCATGACTCCGGGCGGATGAGCGCATGTTTGCCCCGGACTAAGGGTGATGGGCGGTTTAAGCCATCACCCTTTTTCATTCCCGCGTAAATACCCCGTGACCGGAACGGGTTGCATATGAGGCCAAGCGGATTCACCCTCACGGAGCTTGTCGTCGCCATCATGATCGTGGGCGTGCTGGCTGCGGTGGCGATTCCGCGGTTTACCGGCACCGATACCTTCAAGTCCCGCGGGTTTTACGACGAAGCACAAGCGGTGGTGCGGTTCGCGCAGAAAACCGCCATCGCGTGGCGCCGGGATGTCTTTGTCTGCGTCAGCGCCGGCAGCATCAGCGCCGGCACCGCTGCCGGCTGCGCCCCCCCGATTATCAACCCGGTGACCAACGCCGCACTCGCCACACCCGCCGCGCCCAGCGGCGTGACGCTGCCGGTGCTGGCCTTCAGTTTCGACAGCGCGGGCCGCCCCAATCCCAATTCTACGGTCACCATCGCCTTCACCAGCACCATACCCGATGATCCGGCGCGCCAGATCGTGATCGAAGCCGAGACCGGCTATGTACACCAGTAGCAGTTTCAAGTTTCTAGTTTCAAGTTTGAAGTTGAAAGCCGCTCCGGATGCTTTCTCGACATCGAACTCGAAACCTCAAACTTCAAACTACAAACTGCGAAAGTCGAGAGGACTTTCGCTGGTCGAACTGGTCGTCTTCATCGCCGTGGTCAGCGCTGCCGTGGCCGGCGTGCTGGGCGCGCTCAATTTTGCGACGCGCGCGAGCGCCGACCCCATGATCCAGAAGCAGGCGCTGGCCATAGCCGAAGCGGTGCTCGAGGAAGTCCAGCTCATGCCCTTCACTTACTGCGATCCGGACGATGCCAATGCGGAAACCGCATTGAACGCAGGGGCATGCGCGGCGACTGCCGAGGCCAGCGGTCCGGAAGGCGTGGACGCACCCCCCACCGGGCCCGCCGAAACCCGTGCCGGCACGGTGCGGGCTTTCGACAACGTCAACGATTATCACGGCTTGAGCATGAGCGGCATCACCGATATCGAGGGCGCGGCCATCGCCGGCCTGGGCGAGTACAAGGCCGACGTCACCGTCGCTGCGCAGGCGCTCGGCGCGATTCCGGCCAGCGATGCCCAGCTGATTACCGTCACCGTCACCTGGCCCGCCACCGGCACGGCGACATTTACCGTGGTCCTGCACGGTTACCGTGTGCGTTATGCGCCGAATGCCCTGCCGTGACGGAGAACCGGCAATGATGACGAAATACGCACGGGGCGTGACGCTGGTGGAAATGATCGTGGTGATCGCCATCACCGGCATTCTGGGTGCCGCCGTCGCGATTTTCATCCGCCGCCCGATGGAAGGGTATATCGATGCCGCGCGCCGAGCCGAGCTGAGCGATCTTGCGGACACCGCGCTGCGCCGCATGACGCGCGACGTGCGCACCGCGCTGCCCAACAGCCTGCGCGCCACCGTCTCCGGCAACGTGCACTATCTCGAATATCTGCAAACCGGCGGCGGCGGGCGCTATCGCGCTGAAGTGGCGGGCGACGGCAGCGGCAATCTTCTCGATTTCACGGCAGCGGATGCCTCGTTCGACGTCATAGGCCCCATGCCCACGCTGGCTGCGGGCAATGCCATCGTGGTCTACAACCTGAATGCCGATCCTGCGATCACGACCTCCAACGCGTACGTGGGCGATAACCGCGCAAGCTATTCGAGCAACACCGCGACTACCATTACGTTGACGGCGGCCACGTTGTTCCCGTTCAACTCGCCCGGCAAACGCTTCCAGGTCGTGCAGACACCCGTGACCTATGCGTGCGATCCGCTCCCCGGCGGCACCGGCGAGCTGCGGCGGGTCAGCGGCTATGCCATACAGGCCGCGCAGCCCAATAATATCAACGCCGGCCCCTTGTCGACCGCCCCGGTGAACGCGCTGCTGGCGCGGAACGTCCGGGGATGCGAATTTTCCTATGCCGTGGTGAGCCAGCGCACCGGCGTGCTGGCATTAAGTTTGCAGCTTGAAAGCGGTGGCGAATCGGTGCGGCTATTTCAACAGGTTCATGTTAACAATGTGCCTTAAAATCAGTAAAGAGTGATGAGTGAAGAGTGATGAGTAAACAGCTTTGTCCAATGCGTTGTCGGCTACAGCGCGGCTTCACCATGCCCACGGCCATCTTTCTGGTCGTCATCCTCGCCATGCTCGGTGTGTTCATCATTTCGGTGACGGGCCTGCAGCAGTCGAGCCAGGTGCTCGATGTGCAGGGCGTGCGCGCCTACCAGGCGGCGCGCGCCGGCATCGAGTGGGGCGCGTATCAGGTGCTCGATCCCCACAGCACGCTGCCCGCGAACACGCTGCCGACCTGTCCTGCCCCATCGACCAATTTGACGGGGCTGGCCGGCTCGTTGTCGATTTTCACGGTGACGGTGCAGTGCAGTGCAACCCTCAACGCGCCGACCACCGAGGGTAACCGCAACGTGGGCGCCTACCGGATTATCGCCAATGCCTGCAATCAGCCGAGCGGCGGCAGTTGCCCGAATCCGGCGCCGGCGAGCGGGTATATCGAGCGCCAGCTCGAGGCGGTGCTCTCCAAGTGCAAAGATCCGACGGCGGCGGCGCCGCAGTTTGCCTGCGGCTAAAACGAGAACTCAAATGAACAACAAGCGCTTTGCGTCGGCCGCCTTGCTCGCAGCCTTGCTTACCGCGAGCGGGGCGGCGCTCGCGCTTACCTGCACTTCGAATGCCAACGGCAACTGGAGCGCGGCCGGCACCTGGACCGGCTGCGGCGGCGGCACCCCGGGCGCGGCCGACAATGTGATCATCACCGGCAACGATACCGTTACCGTCAACGTTAACTCGGCGGCGAATTCGATCACCTTTGCCGCGAATACCGGCAGCACCAACCTCACCCACAACGCCGGCATCTCGCTCACGGTGGGCGCGGGCGGCGTCATCATCAACGCGTCGACCTCTACCAACAGCACCCACGCCTGGAACATCAATGCCGGCCTGGGCACGGTCAACGGTCCGGTCACGCTCCAGCAAGGCAGTGCAAGCAATTTCCGCATTGCGCGCATCAACCTGACGACCGGAACGCTCGACATCAACGGCAATCTCACTATGACGACGGCGAGCAGCGCTCGCACGGTCATCGCCGCAACCGGGGCCGCAAACATTTTTGTCGCAGGAAATTTCACTCTTGGCAGCGGCTTCGGCACCCTGACGCCGGGGGCCACCAGCACGTTCACTTACAACACGGCGACCGCGGCGACAGTGGCGACCGGCGGTGCGATCCAGTACCGCAATCTCACTATCAACAAGGCCGGCGGCACCGCGACGACTACCAACGCTCCCGCTGCGCCCCGGGCATTCACGGTTCTGGGCAATCTGGACGTTCAGGCCGGCACACTGGATATCACTGGAGTGACTGCGGCCGTTACCGGGACCACCACTGTTGGCGGCACGCTTGCCCTCAGCGCTACAGGAGGAACCAAAACCTTTACCGGCAATGTGACCGTCAATGGCGGCGGCACCTGGAACAATTCCGGCAATGAAGATGTGGCGATGGGAGGCAGCCTTACCAACGACGGCACATTCACCTCCGGCACGGGCCAGTACACGTTCCAGACTACCGCCGCCCAGCAATGGGCGGGCACGTCCGGGCTCACTTTTTCCGGCAATGTGGTCGTGAGCGCGACCCGCGCTAACAATACGACAACGACCATCGTCGGCAATCTGAGCGGCGCCTCCGCGTTGACCAATGCGGCAAGCCAGATACTCAACATTGGCGGTAACGCGACTATCACAACGCTGACCGCCACTGCCGTGGACAATACCGTCAATTACAACGGCAGCGCAGCGCAGACCGCGAAGAACACGACGTATTACCATCTGAAGATCGAGAACATTGCCGGCCCGGTGACGCTGCCCGGCAACATCATTGTGCTGGGAGACCTCACCGACAACGGCGGCTTCGATCCCGTCACCGGCAGCCGCACGGTGACCTTCCAGGGCACGAGCGCGCAGAACCTGCTCGGCACGGCGGCGAGCACCAGCTTTTTCAACGTGACGCTCAACAACACGACCGGCCTGACGCTGAGCCATAACATGAACGTGAGCAACCTGCTTACGTTGACCAGCGGGAGGATCACGACCGGCGCCAACAAGGTTTTTATCAGTAACGGTTCCGCCATTACCGGCGCGGGGGCAAATGCGTTTGTGGTGGGCAATCTGGAAAAGGCGTACCTCACCGGCAGCAACGTCAGCCGAAACTTCGAAGTCGGCACCGAAACCGGCGGCAACAAGTATGCGCCGGTGACTCTCGTTTTTGCTTCGGTGAGCGGCGCCGGCAACGTAACCGTTGCCACGGCAGGCACCGATCATCCCGACATCGGCGCATCGGTCATTGACGACACCTTGAGCGTCAATCGCTACTGGACGATCGCCAACGGCGGCGTGGGTTTCACCACTTACGATGCGACATTCACCTTCGTCAATCCGGGAGACCTCGATGCCGGCGTCGATCCGCTGGTTTTTATCGCCGTGCGGTATGCGCCGCCTTTGCCCGCCGCGGGCAGCTGGAACGCCACCGCGATAGGGTTCAGGTCTGCGACGACTAACGAGATCACGGGAGAAACCGGTTTTGGCGACTTCGCGATCGGCACGCGCTTCGGAGTCACGCCCGGCATCGGCCGCTTCAACGCGTATGAAACCACGACGCCCGCAGGCCAGGTCACCGGTGTGATCAAGACCAAGATTGCGGGCGCCGCATTCAACCTCGACATCGTGGCGATCACTGCCGCGGGCACCGCCATACGCACCGGCTTCACCGGCACCGTCCGGGTCGAATTGCTCGATGCAAGCGACAACAGCGGGGTGCTCGATGCCAACGCCTGCCGGACGAGCTGGCCCGTGATCCAGACGCTGTCGCCCGATCCCGTGTTTGTGGCCGCAGACAGCGGCCGCAGGACGATTACGCTTACCGAAAATAACGCCTGGCCTCAGGCGCGCATCCGGATCTGGAATTTCCCCACCGGCACCCTGATCGGCTGCTCCACCGATGCTTTCGCGATCCGGCCCAATACTTTTGCCAGTTTCAGCGTGAGCGATACCGATTGGCAGACCATGGGAACCGGGCGCACCCTGAGCGACGTCGCATTCGGCGCCGTCACGCATAAAGCGGGACGGCCCTTCAGCGTGCGCGCCAACGCCGTCAATGCCGCCGGCACGCCGGCGATCACGACCAATTACGCTGGCGTCCCTGTCGCGACCCTCAGCGCATGCGCGGGCGCCGCGTGCACCGCCACCTTCGGCACGCTTACGCTCAACACGGCTTTCGCAACCGGGCAGCTTGCTGCCGATGTCGCCACGTATAGCGAAGTCGGCTCGTTCCAGCTGCAGCTCGTCGACAGCACGTTTGCAAGCATCGATGACACCGATGGTTCGGGTGCACTGGAGCGCGAAATAACTTCCGCCGTCATCAACGTCGGTCGTTTCGTGCCCGATCACCTCACGGTGTCGCTCAACACGCCGGCGTTCGGCACCGCTTGCGGTGCGGGCAGCTTCACTTATGTGGGTCAGGCGTTCGACTATACCGTGCAGCCGGTGATCACAATGCAGGCGCAGAACTTCGCCAATGCCGCGACCACGCTTTACGCGGGAAGCTGGTGGCGCATCACCAGCGGCAGCCTGACCGGCAAGAGCTACACGGCGGCGAGCGGCACGCTCGACGTGAGCGGCATCACCGGCACCGACCCGGTGATCAACGACGCGGGTTCGGGCAGCGGCACCCTGACGTTCGGTTCCGGCACCGGGCTGTTTTTTACGCGCACCACGCCGGTGGTGCCGTTCGATGCCGAACTCAGCCTGGCGATCAATGTGATCGATGCCGATGGCGTGGTTTATGCCGGCAATCCGGCGCGCTTCGGCACCGCGAGCGCGGGCAATGGCATCGCCTTTTCCTCGGGCAAACAGATGCGCTTCGGCCGGTTGCGCATCGGCAACGCCAACGGCTCGCAACTGCTGCCATTGAAAGTGCAGATACAGGCTCAGTACTGGGATAGCACCGGTGCCGGCAATTCATTCATCACCAATACCGCTGACAGTTGCATTGCGCTGGCCGCAGCCCACATCGCGCTGGGCAACTACCAGAAAAATCTCAACGCCTGTGAAGCCAGTGTCACGGTCGGCAGCTTTGCCGGCGGGCGCAGCACCGTGCAGTTAAGCGCGCCGGGCAATGGCAACAACGGCAGCGTCGATCTCACGGCCAATCTGGGCGCCGGCGGCAGCGGCACGACCTGTATCGCTGGCGCCGCAACGCCGGTAACGGGCGCGAACCGCGCTTATCTGCAGGGGAATTGGAGCGGCGGCGCTTATGATCAGAACCCGATTGCACGCGCCGCTTTCGGCGTATACCGTGGGGCAGAAGAAATCATCTATTTTCGTGAAAATTATTAATTAAAACAACGTATTATAGTTGACTCTCCCAGGCCGGCTGAAAAATACCGCCTAACTCATTGACAGGATTGTGTTTTATGTTAGCATTCAATAACATAGCCACAATGGGTTTGTAAGAATGAGATTTTTCGGATCCGCCAAGCGCAGGCCGGGCTGGATGTGCATCAACCTGAAGCCGGACCGCGTGGACGTGTCTCACGTGCTGGCCAACGGCAAGGCGCGGCCGGAAGTGCTGTTGTGCGATTCGTACCGCAAGGAAGCGGACGATGTCGCGACGCTCAAACGCCTGCGGCGGGATCTGGACCTGGGACGTTACCGCTGCACGACGCTGCTCAATCCGGGCGATTATCATATCCTGCCGGTCGAGGCGCCCAATGTGCCGGCGGCGGAAATGAAAATCGCGCTGCGCTGGCGCATCAAGGACCTGATCGATTTTCCAGTCGAGGCGGCGACGGTGGACGCACTCATTGTTCCCCAGGCCGAGAATGTGACGGCGCGCAATCCCCAGGTGCTGGCCGTGGTCGCCAACAACGAACTGATCGCAGCCACGGCAAAACCCTTCAATGAAGCCAATATTCCGCTTGAAGTGATCGACATACCCGAACTCGCCCAGCGCAATGTCGCCCATTATTTTGAGCAGCCAGGCCGTGGGCTTGCGCTGCTTACGTTCGACGAATACGGCGGGCTGCTGACCTTTACCTGCGACAACGAGCTGTATCAGTACCGGCGCCTCGAACAATCGCACGCCAGTTTCGAAAACACGGACGAGGAACAGCGCCGGCAGATTTACGACCGCATCGTGCTCGAGTTGCAACGATCGCTGGATAACTTCGACCGGCAGTATCACCGCCTGGCGGTTTCCGGCGTGGTCGTCACACCCGTGCCCGGCGCTGGCGACCTGCAGGACTACCTCGCGGCCAATCTTGGCGTGCCGGTGACTTTGCTTGACCTGTCGCAGATCATGGACTTTCCGCATACCCCGGAACT
>Ga0102851_10000310_pt1 | contig 23478 bp, 18 predicted proteins | sample Mud3Dept3metaG_FD_79558 | JGI IMG/M metagenome (GOLD analysis project Ga0102851, IMG submission 79558) | Freshwater wetland microbial communities from Ohio, USA, analyzing the effect of biotic and abiotic controls - Mud 3 Core 4 Depth 3... | ecosystem: Environmental > Aquatic > Freshwater >... | reverse complement strand
TCGGCGCAAAGAATAAAAAGAGGTAAATTTGCACCGCGAAAAGCAAGATATAAATTATAAAGTTTAGCCGATGTCAAGTATTAATGGTAAAATTTCGCAGGTAATTGGGCCTGTAGTCGATGTAAGTTTCTCAAAAGGAACTTCTCTTCCTAATCTAATGGATGCATTAGTTGTTGTGAAAGGTGATGGAACAAGAGTTGTGTTGGAAGTACAGCAGCATATCGGAGACGATTCAGTGCGAACAATTGCAATGGATTCATCCGATGGTTTTAGCCGCGGAATGGAAGTAGTTGCAACAGGCGCTCCGATCAGAATGCCAAAAGGTGAAGCAATTAAAGGAAGATTATTTAATGTTACCGGCGATGCAATTGACGGAATCGAAGATTTGGATAAATCAGATGGTTTGCCAATTCACAGAGATGCTCCGAGATTTGAAGATTTATCTACCGCAACCGAAGTATTATTTACCGGTATTAAAGTAATTGACCTTATTGAGCCTTATGCAAAAGGAGGAAAAATTGGTTTGTTCGGTGGTGCAGGTGTTGGAAAAACAGTTTTGATCCAGGAGTTGATCAACAATATCGCTAAAGCATATTCAGGATTATCTGTATTTGCAGGTGTTGGTGAAAGAACAAGAGAAGGAAATGATTTGTTGAGAGAGATGCTTGAGTCAGGCATTATTTCATACGGCGAAGAATTCATGCACGACATGGAAAACGGCGGATGGGATTTGTCTAAAATTGATAAAACAAAATTAAAAGATTCAAAAGCGACATTCGTATTTGGACAAATGAATGAGCCTCCCGGAGCTCGTGCTCGTGTTGCCTTATCAGGTTTAACGCTTGCTGAATACTACCGTGATGGTGATGGCGAAGGAAAAGGAAATGATATTCTTTTCTTCGTTGATAATATTTTCCGTTTTACACAGGCGGGTTCTGAAGTATCTGCTCTTCTTGGTCGTATGCCTTCTGCCGTAGGTTATCAGCCAACTCTGGCAACAGAAATGGGTGCGATGCAGGAACGGATTACTTCAACAAAAAATGGTTCTATTACTTCTGTTCAGGCGGTTTATGTTCCTGCGGATGATTTAACGGATCCGGCACCGGCGACTACTTTTGCCCACTTAGACGCGACTACGGTTCTCTCAAGAAAAATTGCTGAGCTTGGAATTTATCCTGCAGTTGACCCGTTGGATTCAACTTCACGTATCTTAACTGCTGCGATTGTTGGCCAGGATCATTACGATTGCGCTCAACGTGTTAAATTGACTCTTCAGCGTTATAAAGAATTACAGGATATTATTGCGATTCTTGGAATGGATGAACTTTCTGAAGAAGATAAATTAATTGTTCACCGCGCTCGTCGTGTTCAACGCTTTTTATCTCAACCTTTCCACGTTGCTGAGCAATTTACAGGTTTAGCTGGTGTTCTGGTTGATATCAAAGAAACTATTAAAGGATTCAATATGATCATGGATGGCCAGGTTGACAAATATCCTGAAGCTGCATTCAACCTGAAAGGAAATATTGAAGACGTAATACAGGCCGGTCAAAAAATGCTGGCTGATAATTAATCAATTTAAGATGTTATTAGAAGTTATTACTCCAGATGAGTTGCTTTTCATAGGCAATGTGTCGCATGTTGTTCTTCCGGGATTGGATGGTTCGTTTGGTGTATTGTCTCATCACGCACCAATGATCTCTGCGCTTGCCAAAGGTTCGGTTAAAGTTGATCAGAATCTTGCAGAGAATAAGGATGAGGATATTTACAACGGAAAATTAAACGCACAATTTAAAGATCAATCCAGTTTTACTTTTGATATCAAAGGTGGAGTGATCGAAGTAAAAGATAATAAGATCATCGTTTTAGCTGAATAAACGGCTGTCAGACAAGGTATCGAAATCCGGTGCAGAATGAACTTCAGCACCGGATTTTTTATTTGTTGACGGTTTAAGCGAGATCCAGCTAAACCCATGCCAGGACTGTAAGTCCCCTCTCCTGTGGAGAGGGGATTTAGGGGTGAGGTTGGGCGGGAGGTCGTTAACCTTTGTTAAAGAAACAATTTAATGATAAATCTCTCGTTAACGAAACGTTGTTTAATCAAAAAAAACGCACAAATTTGCCCGGCGCAAGAATGAGTTTCAAAGATAAATTAGATATTAAGAATATTCCCCAGCACGTGGCCATTATCATGGATGGTAATGGAAGATGGGCCAAAGAAAAAGGACAGATGCGTCTTTTTGGCCATGCTACGGGGGTTGAATCTGTGCGCGAAGCTTTAACGGCTGCTTCTGAAATCAATGTAAAATATCTGACTTTATATGCTTTTTCTACTGAAAATTGGAATCGTCCAAAAGAAGAAGTTGATGGTTTGATGGATTTATTGGTTCAGACTATTTCGAATGAATTGGAATCACTAAACAATAACAATGTTCGGTTAAAGACAATTGGTAACATGGACGGTTTACCTGAGGCGTGCAAAGCTGAACTGGTTAGTGCGATAGAAAGAACAAAAGATAACCAGGGAACCGTATTAATTCTTGCCCTGAATTATAGTTCAAAAAGCGAAATTACATCTGCCATTAAAAAAATTGCTGAGCGATATAAAAACGGGGAAATTAATCTCGATAATATTACTGAGGATTTGATTAGTGAACATTTATATACTGCTGGAATTCCTGATCCTGAATTAATGATAAGGACAAGTGGCGAAATAAGAATCAGCAACTTTTTACTTTGGCAATTAGCATATAGTGAACTTCATTTTACACCCATTTTCTGGCCTGATTTTAAGAAAGAAGATTTTTATCAGGCTATATTTGAATACCAAACCCGCGAACGACGCTTTGGAATGGTAAGTGAACAAATAAACGAGTCATGATGAAAACCAAGTGGATTTTAATGCATCTTTTGCTTTTATCCGGATTTTGTTCCTTTGCTATGCCAGTTCCTCAGAGCGGAGGAGTTATTGGCGGCGATAATTCTTATCTCAATCCTCAAAAATATACAATTGCCGGAGTGCGTGTTGCCGGAGTTCCTTATTACGAAGAAAGCGCTATCATCCTTATTTCAGGTCTTACAGTTGGCAAAGAAATCATGGTTCCCGGCGACGACATCAGCAGCGCTATTAAAAAATTATGGGACCAGGAATTATTTTCCAACGTTCAGATTGTTATGGACGGTCCGCCTAAACCAAACGGTGATATTTATCTTATTATTCAACTTGAAGGCCGGCCAAAATTATCCAGGTATAAATTCGGAGCAGAAGTAACGCGAAGTGAAGCAGAAAAAATTGGTGAAATAATTAACCTGTTCGCCGGAAAAACAATTACTGAAGCCTTATCCTCAAACACGGCCAATTTGGTTCGCGGTTTTTACCAGGAAAAAGGATATTTAAAAGCCGAAGTGACAATTGAACAAGTTGTGGATACAGCTGCATTTAACAGCCGGATTTTTATCATCCATGTTAAAAAAGGAAATAAAATAAAAATCGGAGAAATTAATTTCTATGGGAATGAATTGACTCAGAATAATATTGAACCCGGGTTATCAAAATTCGAAAAATGGAAAATGATGCGCTCTGTTTCCGATGTTGGACTCAGAGGTAAAATGAAGGATACAAAACGAACCGGAATTTTACGAATTTTCAAACGATCTAAATTCAACAAAACTGCGTACGAACGCGACAAAGCGGCAATCATTGAAGCGTATAATTCTATTGGTATGCGCGATGCAATTATCACAAAAGATTCTATTTATAATATTGATGATAAACATATCGGAATAAACATATACATAGATCAGGGTGATAAATATTATTTCGGAGATATTACATGGGTTGGAAACACAAAATACAGAAACGGACAATTAGATACTTTGCTCGGAATTAAAAAAGGCGATGTGTACAATAAACAGCTTCTTGAGCAAAGACTTTTTATGAGTATGGATGGCCGCGATGTTACGTCATTATACATGGATCGCGGTTACCTGTTTTTCAACATTCAACCTTATGAAATGAATATTGATTCTAACAATTACATCAATTATGAATTAAGAATCAACGAAGGAAAAGAAGCAAGGATTAAGAACATTATTATCAATGGAAATACCAAAACAAATGACAATGTGATTCTGCGCGAGATCCGAACTAAACCGGGAGATTTATTTAACCGGAATGATATTATCAGAACGCAACGTGAGTTGGCAAATCTTGGCTATTTTGATCCTGAACAATTCCAGGTAAATCCAATTCCAAATCCAATAGACGGAACAGTTGATATTGAATATACCGTTGTTGAAAAATCATCTGATCAGATTGAACTTTCGGGAGGATTTGGTGCAAATAGATTAATCGGAACCGTAGGATTATCATTTACCAATTTCTCAACAAAAAATTTCTTTAAAAAAGGCGCATGGCAACCTTTACCTTCCGGTGATGGCCAGCGTTTAAGTCTGCGCGGACAAACTTACGGAAAAGGATATCAATCTTACAACTTATCATTTTCTGAGCCCTGGCTGGGCGGCAAAAAACCAATTTCATTTACCATTTTTAGTTCCTATTCTTTGATCAGCAACAGTCTTGCAAAAACAGATGCGAGTTATAGTCAGACTTCAATTACCTCTGTGGGTATGGGTCTTGGATCAAGGTTAAAATGGCCCGATGATTATTTCCAAATCTATGCTGAACTTAATTACCAATATTATGATCTAAGGAATTCGCAATATTTTATTTTCTCTGATGGTTTTTCTAACAACATTGCATTATCTACAGTGATTTCAAGGAATTCTATTTCAGATCCGCTTTATCCGCGCAGTGGTTCTAAATTTACGCTGACAATGAAATCAACTTTGCCGTATTCCGTTTTTGAAAATTATACTCCGGAACAATATCTTGCAATGACCGATCAGGAACGTTATAAATACGCTGAATATTTTAAAATAAAATTCAGTGGCGAGTGGTACGTTCCTTTAACAAAAGACAAGAAACTTGTATTGCGAACAAAATTCGGTTTTGGTTTTTTAGGAGCATATAATTCCGCTAAAGGAAATTCACCCTTCGAGCGTTTTTATCTTGGAGGAAGCGGTTTGAATGGAACCTGGCAATTTGATGGCCGAGAAATTATTCCGCTAAGGGGTTATGATGGAACCAGCCCTGTTTCTCCAAAAACAGGAGGAACAGTGATTACAAAATATTCACTGGAGTTGCGTTATCCAATTTCATTAAATCCAAGTGCAACGATTTATGCTTTGTGTTTTGTAGAGGCTGGAAATACGTACAATGGATTCCAGGATTTTAACCCTTTTCATGCCAAAAGGGCAGCAGGTGCAGGCGTGCGTATCTTTTTACCAATGTTTGGAATGTTAGGAGTTGACTTTGCATGGGGCTTTGATCCGCTTGATCCGGGAGCTTCAGGATTTAGCCAAATTAATCCGGCGATTCTTGGTAAGGGATATTCATTTGCGATTTTCCCGATAATTGGAATGAATATTGGAGATTTATAAAATACTTATCTTCGCACGCGCAAAAGAATCGGGGTTATAGTTTAAGAGTTATGAAGAGGTTGTTTTTTATTCTACTGGTGTTTTTGGGATTTGGTCAGTTAGCCTATTCCCAGAAGTATGCTTATGTGGATACGCAATATATCCTGGAACAAATTCCTGAATATAATGATGCACAGGAGCAATTAAATAAGTTGTCAGAACAATGGCAAAAAGAGATTGAAGAAAAATTTGCGCTCATTGAAAGAAAACAGAGGGATTATGATGCTGAGGTAATTTTGTTGCCCGATGAAATAAAGAAACAACGTCAAAAAGAAATCGATGATTTAAGAATGTCGGCGATGGAGTTACAACGACAAAAATTTGGTGTAGGTGGCGAACTTTTTGACAAACGGGAAGAGTTGATTAAACCAATCCAGGATCGTATTTTTGAGGCTATCCAGAAAGTAGCTATCGATGGCAATTATTCTTTCGTATTTGATAAAGCCAACCAGTCAAATCTCCTTTACGCCGACCCTAAATTTGACATTACAACAAGGGTACTTAGAGAAATGGGCATAACTATTGCTAAGAATTAATAAATAGAGTAAAACATAAATTGAATCACATGAAAAAAGTATTAATTGCCATTATCACAATTTTTACGTTAGGATTAGCTGAGTTTAACGCGCATTCTCAAACAGTGAAATTTGCGCACATTGATTATTTGAAAGTTGTTGACAGCATTCCAACCTGGGTAGATGCGAATAAACAACTTGATGACTTTATCGCTATGGGTCAGAAAACAATCGCAGATATGGAAGCTGATCTTAATGCTGCGTATGAACTTTACATGGCCGAAAAAGAGACATTGTCAACTCTTATTCAAGAGTATCGTGAAAAGGAATTAATGGAGAAACAAGAATTGCTTGAGTACAAAAAACAATCGCTTGAAAACGATTTACAAATCTGGAACCAGCGACTTTTTGTTCCTATCGAAGAAAATCTGAAAAAAGCCATTGAAACTGTTGCGCAACGAAACAACATCACATACATGTTTGAGAAAAGCTCAATGCTCTATACTGCACCAAGCGGTGGTATTGACCTTACAAACGAAGTAAGAATTGAACTTCTTCGTCTTGAAAAGATAAGAACAGGAATGTAAAAGAAATTTATATAATTTTAAAAAAGACCGTTCGCCATTATGGGGACGGTCTTTTTTTTATCTTTACTATAATGAATAAACCAATTGGCATTTTTGATTCTGGTATTGGAGGATTAACAGTTGCAAAAGCAATTGCTGATGCTTTGCCGAATGAAACGATTATTTATTTTGGTGACACTGCGCATTTACCTTACGGTGATAAATCAAAAGAAAGTATCATTGGTTATTCCAAGCGCATTACAGCTTTCCTGCTTGCAAAGAATTGTAAAGCCATTGTGATTGCCTGTAATACTGCCTCGGCGCATGCGTACGCAGATCTTAAAAAAGCTTATCCGAAAGTTCCTATCATTAATGTAATTGATCCGACAGTTGATTATTGCCTGTCCAAATACAAAGAAGGAAAAGTTGGAATCATTGCAACAAGGGGAACAATAAAATCGCGTATCTATCCGCGAAAAATCAATAAAAAAAATCCGAAAATTGATGTTCCTCAAGCCGCTACACCATTGCTGGCTCCTATGATTGAAGAAGGTTTTTTTAATAATAATATTTCAAAAACGATCATTAATTCTTATTTATCAAATAAAAATTTTGAAGATATTGATGCTTTGATTTTGGCCTGTACACATTATCCACTGATCAAAAAAGAAGTGATTGCTTTTTTTAAACGACCGGTGGATGTCATCGATTCTGCAACTGTTGTGGCTGAGTACACAAAAAAATTACTTAGCGATTTGAAAATAAAAAGTAAAAAAAAATCAGGAACAAATTTGTTTTACATTTCTGATTATACCGAATCTTTCGAAGAAACTTCCAAATTATTTTTTGGTGGTAAGATTACTTTGAAAGAAGAAAGAATCTGGGACTAATTATCTAAATTAAGACTTATGAAAGAAGTATTGGACGACAATTTAATGAGAGAAAAAGATCAACTTATTATGATTGATAAAAACAGGGCCGTCTTTACATTTGAAAGAGTTTCTGCCGCAGAACTTGCAAAAAACGTGAATGATATTTTTATTGAAAAATCATATAAGCTTGAGCAAGGATCAACAGAAGGTGGAAAATATGGAAAAGGAAACCAGGTTTTAAGAATTTTATTCGGAGCCTTCGCAAAACGTTTTTGCTGGGAAACTAAAATTGAATCGAATTCAACTCACACAAGATTTATTTTTACCAAAGATGCCAAAGGTTATGCCGGAGGAATTATTGGTGTTAACCAGGTAAACAATGAGTATAAGCGAATGACAGATGCGTTTACGCTTTTTCATACAACACATCAGTTAAAAAATAATTAATTTAATTTTCTCTTAATTCTACGCCGTGAAAAGAGCGCTACAGATTTATCATGTTGTTAATTTGTTGCACATTTTATTCTATGCGTATATTTTAATCCGTGTTTTGAATATTGGAAATGCCAGGGATATTATCCGCGGTAACTCGCTTTATATTCTGATTGCTTACATCCTTGTAATTGTTGGATTAGGAATGTATGCAAAAAGTATTGGCAAAGGATTCGAGAATCCAATGAAGACAGTACGAACAGCCCGAATTTTACATTTTATTTCAATTGCAGTTTTTGTTCTTGCGTTTATTCTTTTCCGTCGGTTTAATGAGAATTTTATTTTTCTTATTCTTCTCAGTTTTCCGATAGATATTATTGCGTTTATTATTGCTTATCGAAATTCGGTAATTCCTGAAAAAAGATCTGATGTGATTGATGATTTTTCGGAGGATTCCGGCGAAGATTGATAATTTAACTGACCGATAAACATAATTCGGTTTTAATTAAATGTCACTGAATGTCTGTAATCATAACAGTAAATGAAATTAACTCCGTGTGATCCCTGCCTGACTGCATCACGCAGGCAGGTCTATGATCTCCGTTTCTCCGCGGTAAAAAAAACTGAGCCGCGATAAAATAAAAGGAAAAACACAGAGACACAGAGAACACGAAGAATCACAGAGAAAAAATGGTTGAACAAAATTAATTTCTGTTAACTTAATGGTAATGCAAAAATAGAAATCTCATGGAGATCAAAAAAGAAATCAAAGAAGCATTCACACTTCCGGGAACATTTTATAACTCAGAAGAAAAACTGGAAGCATCAAAGAAAAAAATATTTGAGCGCAGTTGGCAAATTGCGGCAGAGAGCGATATGGTGAAAATTCCACAATCTGCTTATCCGTTTGAATTCATGGAAGGATTTATTACAGAGCCCCTGGTGATAACGCGTGATAAAGAAGATCAGCTTCATTGCTTGTCAAATGTTTGTACACATCGTGGAAATATCCTCGTTGAAAATCCTTGTATTTTAAGTGGCGGAATATCCTGCACTTATCACGGTCGTCGTTTTGGAATGGATGGTTGTTTTAAAGCAATGCCTGAGACTGATGGTATGGTTGATTTTCCATCGAAGCGTGATAATTTACCGGCGCTTGAAATTAAGAAATGGAAACAGTTTTTGTTTACATCACTTAATCCTTCTTTTTCATTTGAAGAATTAATTGGCGAAATGGAAAAACGTGTTGGATGGATGCCAATTGAAAATTTTAAGTTCGATGCAAATCGCTCTCAGGAATATTTGGTTCGTGCAAACTGGGCGTTGTATTGTGATAATTATTTAGAAGGATTTCACATTCCGTACATTCACAAAGATCTTGCTAAAACGCTTGATGCGTCAGGTTATGCGAGCGAGATTTACCAGTTTTCAAATTTACAATTAGGAATTGCGCCGGGAGGTGAAATGGCGTTTGATCTTCCTTCGTCTTCTCCGGATTTTGGAAAAAGAGTAGGAGCCTATTATTTTTGGTTATTTCCAAATATGATGTTCAATTTTTATCCGTGGGGATTGTCTGTAAATATTATTCGTCCTCTGAAATATAACCTGACAAAAGTTATTTTTAAATCTTACGTCTGGGATGCTTCTAAAATTGATTCAGGCGCCGGTGCTTTGCTTGACAGGGTTGAGCGTGAAGATGAAGCTATTGTTGAAAGAGTGCAAAAAGGAACAGCTTCATCACTTTATGGCCGCGGAAGATTTTCGCCAAAAATGGAACAAGGTGTTCATCATTTTCATAGATTGATTAGTGATTTTATCGGGAAGGAATAATTTCAAAAATTCCCGCAGATTTTGCAGAAAAGGACGCAGATTAATGCGCAGATTTTCATTGTGAAAGTGTAGAATTCTCAATTAACAACAACAATCTTCTTATAAGACACAATATCACCAGTTGAAATTCTCAATAAATAAACCCCGGAATTCAGCGTATTTGCAGGAGTTAAAATTCCATTATTATTAAGAAGTAATATTTCTTCGCCAAGCGAATTAATAAGATGGAGCTGGACAGACAAAGATGTATTTGAGATCAATTTAATTTCAAAATTTCCATTGTTAGGATTTGGGTAAACTGAGACAATTTCTGACAAATAATTCTGTGAAATGCCGACAGCAAATTCATCTACATGAACACATGCAGATGTGTCTGTGCATCCATTTTCAGTTACTGAAACTGCATAATTTCCGATCACACTTGCAACAAAAACCTGGTTCGTTTCTCCCGGAATTGCCATTTGTGTGTCGCAATTAATCCATTGATAAATTGCAGAAGTTGCAATGGCAGTTAAATAATTCTGACCTTGATTAATTGCTGAATTGATCGGTAACTGAACAGTCAAATTAGTTGTGATAATGCTGTCACAAAAATTTGTTGCGGAAACAATGTCAGTATAAATTCCACTGGTTGTGTAGGTGTTTAATCCGATCATATAACTTTCACCGTAGCAAATGGAAATATTCTGACCCGACGTAATTTCAGGTTCAATAATCAACGTGGTATAAACAATACTGTCGCAAGAATTTACTGCGGAAAAAACAACAGGATAAATTCCCGCAACTGTTTCAAAATTCCCTCCAATATTAGCCCCGGATCCGAAACAAACAGAAACAGAATTCGCTGAAGAAATTTCCGGCGCAACCGTCAACGTTGTATTTACAGTACTATCACAACCCATAACGGATAAAAGTAAATCAGAATAAATTCCGTTTGCAGAATATGTATTAGATCCAACAATAAAACTTTCACCAAAACATAAATTGACAGTTTGATCAGTAATAAGAATCGGACAAATTTCATTGCTGAAAAAGTAAACTGCACCCGCATCTTCAAGTGAATCGATTTGAGTTGAATTAAAATCTTGTAAAAAAGCTCCGACAATTATTGTGTGATCTGAGAGACCAACTGAAATTCCAAATTCATCCAATGAGTCCCGGTCTGAAGCATCAATTTTTTCAAATTGTGACCAAACGCCGGCATTCTTTTCAAAGATATAAGCCGAGCCTGCATCGTCTAAAAAATCTGCTCCAAATTCATCGTGATTATCGGAGTGCGTTGCTACAATAAGTAAACTATCTTCAAGCGCAAATTCATAACCAAAATGGTCGCCGGAATTGCGATCATTTGGAACAATTTTTTGTGTAAAAATCCATGTGCCTCCAATATTTCTTTCAAAAAAATAAGCTGATCCCGGATTCGTTAATGTTCCGCTTACACCGTCTTCAAGTTCATCTTCTGAATAAGCGCCAACAATTAAAACATTTGAATCAATTGCAACGGCTGCGCCAAAACGATCCCATGATTCACGATCGAAATTTTGAATTTTTTGAACCTGGTTCCAAACTCCTAAATTTCTTTCAAAAATATAAGCTGCGCCAGAACCCCACAGTGGTGCTGTTGGCGGACCAGCAGGGCCATAATCATGATGCAATGCTCCGATAATCATATACTCTCCTGAAATTCCAACCGACCATCCGAACTGATCTCCTAAATCTTCTCCGGTATATCCCGCAGGATAATTAATATCCGGTGAACGATCACTTGCACAGAGTTTTTGTGATTGATTCCAGACACCAAATCCATCACGATCAAATACGTAAACTGAACCTGCGCTGTAAATATAATTTGCTCCTGCCACATCTTCATCTTCTGCTTGTGCGCCAACGATAGCGGTATTTCCGTTTATCGCAACCGAAAAACCAAATTCATCATCTACACTTCTATCTGAAGCAACTAATTTTTGGATCTCAATCCAATTTCCTGAAATGTCTTTTTCAAAAATATATGCGGCTCCTGCATTCGATAATTCATTTGTTGCCGCAGCATCAAAGTCGTTGTGATAAGAACCAACAATTGCATAATTTCCTTCTATTGCAACAGACCATCCGAAGCGATCATAATCCACCTGATCTGAAGCAAAAAGTTTTTGATGTTCAACCCAGTTATTTACACCGACTCTTTTGTAAATATAAACTGATCCGTGGTTTTCACTCAGGCTGAAATTGTCACTGTTTGCGCCAACAATAGCATAGTCTCCGGAGATATCAACCGAGTTGCCAAATTGATCCCCTGCGGCTCTGTCGGCAGGAGTTGATTTTTGAATTTCTTCAAAGATTTGTGCAAATCCGGAACTCAGGAAAAAAGAAAAAATTATTGGCAGAATCAGTTTCAAAGATTTCATTTTTTTACGCAAATTTTTAGTGTTTCATTTTCAGATGAAACAAGAATATAAATTCCATTTTCAACATTCGTTAAGTCAATTGTTTTTTGTTGCTGACCTGTTTTTATTTTTTTTCCCTGGAGATCAAAAAGAATATAATCAATAGGTTTTGATAGCGTGATATTTCCGTTTGCCGGATTTGGATATGCAGTTAAATTATTTGTTGAATTTTCGTCGAGAGCAGCGATATTGTTATTCATTATAGGTGTCGGATAATCAAACACAATAAACGAATTACTTCCGTTCGGATATCTGCCATAAGAATAATTAGTTGTTGTTGCAGGATATAAAAGTGAATCGGTAATATTATCTGATGGTGATTTTAAATAGATCGTGTTAATTGAATTGGGCAGTTTGAAATTTACATGATCTGAACCCTGGTATGTTTGTTCATCGTTCCAAAATAAAAGATAATTATTTGCCTGGATCAAAGTACCGTTTGGAATGATCCATGTAATCGTATCGCGTTGAATTTTGCAACCTGATAAATTAACAGAATAATTATTAGGATTATACAATTCAATCCAGTCATCAGCCTGGTCAAAATTATCGAAAAAATAATTCGTGTTAGAAGCCATTAACTCATTTATTAAAATTGGTTGATAAGATAAATCTTCTTCAAAAACCGCCGTAAATAAAGTATCTCCGGATGGATTCCATTGAATAGAATCTTGAGTGATTCCTGTTTCTATCCATTCAACAAATCGATAACCGGGAAGTGGAATTGCAACAAGCGATAAATCAACAGTGTTAATGTAATGGCCCGTCCACGGATAAGCTGTTGTATTTATTCCCGGAAGATTTTCATTGATCAAAATCGAATTCACTTTCACCATTCCCATTTCAAAATCATTGACATTCAAAGTAACAATACTTGTATCAGGATAACTCCATTTAGCCATGATGTGTTCACGTACTTTTTTCTGACGGCGATTTGCGAAATAATGTAAATAATAAAAACTTAAATCCCATTGTGTCATACTTGGTATTTCTGTTGATCTGAGATAAAGAGTGTTTGCGGTAGATGGATATCGCCAGCGGTTTACTGTTTCCATCATTTCAGGCGTCAACTTATCATACATCTCCGTAATTTTTTCATTCACCCGATTTTTGCGATACTGTGAATTTAGCAAGTCGCACATACGGTTTACGAATTTTTTCCTGAACTCAGGATTTTCTAAAAGACGTCTGAACAAACGTGAGTAAGACGAATATAAACCGGTTACTACTGTTGCAGCATTTAAAGTATTGACAGTATAATATGCGTTGTCACATGATCCACCAAAAGCTCCGTCAAAATCATAAAAAACCCATCTGAATTTTCCGTCGTGCCCTTTTGGTTTGCCCGGATCAAATGGCCCGGTTTTTCTCCAGATTACAACATTCGAATAAACCCAATCTTCATTACTCAAAAATATTTCTGAACACATGTAATCGATGTAATTATCAACGTCAATTTTTTCCAGCGCGTAATTATAATTTACATCGAGCGTCATGTCATTTGTCATTACAAAATCTTCTAAACTTTGCATCTCATCACTGTCAATTTGATAACCTGATTGAACATCATATTCCTGGTCGATGATTGAAATTTCATCATCATCAATTCCATACCTGTTTTGAATAAAGTACTCATCCACGCGTTCTTTAATTGTATGAATTCCCCAATATTCTCCGTTGATAAAAAGAATAATATGTTTAGAATGTTGCTGATCATTTGAAATTCCTTCGGTAAGCGAATTGGCTAAATCATCTCGCGGAAAGCAATCAGGACGATGTCCACCTGAACGAATAATAATGCGTTTGAATGTTTCTAAATCGTAATTTTCAAAAAAGCGATAATCGAAATTTGACGATGCACCGGTATCTCCATACAAACGGAAATTTTTTTTGCATGATGAACGACTTCCGCCACCATGCATTCGCGCACGCACATTTTTTTCGAGAACTAATTCTCCGTCATCGTTAAATAATTCAAAATTTGCAAGGCGTTCCCACGCAACTCCTTTTTGTGCATAGTTGCCATCAGGATGATTTCCATAAACATAAATTCCTGTTTCGTTGGAAAAAAGATCTGTACTATCAACTACCAGAGAGAGAATCGGAAGATCATATTTATCAGCGCCAAGCGGATCAATCATAAAAGTTTGAGTAACAATTTCACTCGGAACATAACCGACTTTGTAAGCACGAAATCGGATTACATTAATTTTATAAACTTCAGTGTATGGTTCAAGCCAGCCGCGGTTGTTAGCTCTTGATAAATCATAAGCTCCCATCGGATAATTAAAAGATGGATTTGTAGGAATGGTTGAATAACTATTTAAATCGCCGTTCCGATTTTGTAAAAGAACCGGCGCAGAATAAATAAAATCTGAAGGAGTTGGCTCATTACCATTTAACGTATAAAATATAGTAACGCCGGGTGTGGAATGTGTTAGTGTGACTGCAACGTCTGATGTATAAATTCCGGAAACCTGGTCTGAAATTGGTACAGCCAATTGCTGTCCTGAAACAAATGTTCCAAAATACAAGAATGTGAGTAATATCAGAATTCGATTCATTTTTAATAAAATAATGCAACTAGTTGTAGTTCATTTTAAGCATTCATTTGTTTTTGCACATACATCAAATCAAGTAAAAAATTAATGTCTTCTTCAATTTTATTTCCGATTACTACAACATCAGCTCCGCTTTCAAATGCCGTGTTAACTTGTTCAATCGAACGTATTCCGCCACCAACAATTAAAGGCAAATTAATATGGTCGCGCACTTCTTTAATCATTTTTGAAGGAACAGGATTTATTGCACCGCTTCCCGCATCCAAAAAAATTGTTTGCATTCCTAATAGCTGACCTGCAATGGCAGTTTTAACGGCAATGTTTTCCTGGTCGGCCGGAATTGGCGTTGTTTGACTGACATATTGCACAGACGAATTTTTTCCACCATCAATTAAAAGATAGCCTGTTGGAATAACTTCAACGTCCATTTTTTTTAGCAAATGCGCAGACTCAACATGATGTCCGATTAAGTAATCAGGATTTCTTCCGGAAATTAGTGAGAGAAATAAAATTGCGTCTGCCTGATGATGAATCTGGTTGTGTGAACCAGGAAATATCACAACCGGAATCGCGCAATTTTTTTTAATACGTTCAATACACGTTGCAAATGTTATACTATCAACTGTGCTTCCTCCAACAAAAATATAGGAAGGATTCAGGCTTTGAATTTTCTTCAACAATTCGCGTAAATTTTTGTCATCCTGATTTTTGTCCGGATCAATTAACACAGCTAAATTTTTTTGGCCGCTTTGTAGTGATGAAAGAATTTTTTTCATTGCGTTAATATAAATTTTCCTTGTTGATGAATATTTTCAAAGTCTGTTAAGATATAATAAAAACAACCATTTCCAATCATGTCATTAGTCAATTCAATGTAATTCCCATTTAATATTTCAGTCAGAATTAATTTTCCGGATGGATCAAAAATTGAAATCATAAACTTAGTATCAGATTCATTGGAAAGCAGTTCAATCCTGATTTTTTCACTTGCCGGATTTGGATAAACTTTGATTTCTTTTTTTTCAATTTGATTTTCGGTTTCATCAAGCAAAGAATAAAAGGCCCAGAAGTCGCGAAAATTTGTTCCGTTAGTTCCTGTTCCGCAATAAGCAACATTATTTATGACAAAAGAAACCAAATACTGACGACCCTGACCATCAAAATCTGCGGCCTGTGTCCATGTATCAGTTTCAAAATTGTAACGCCAGAAATCGTTAAAACTAAAATTTCCTTCAACATCATTTCCTGTTCCGATAAATGCTTCTCCGTTAACTACAAAAGCAGTTGCGTCTTGTCGGGGAGTAATTCCGACATCCGTTTTTTGGGTCCATAAATTCAACGACGGATCGTATTCATAAAAATCTTTTGTATCATCTCCCAAAATATGTCCGGTTCCGACATATCCCTTACCATTATTTGAAAAAGCCACGCCTGAGCTTCGGGCAATTCCAATAAAATCTGCAATTGCTGTCCATGAATTTAAAGAAGGATCATAGCTATAAAAATCTGTTGAATATCCCGTTTCAGTTTGTCCCGTTCCTACATAACCTAAATCGTCGATTACAAAAGAACAGGCACCGCGTCTTGCAACACCGGGGAAATTTGAAACCTGGACCCAGGTATTTATAAGCGGAATATATTTCCAGAAGTCATTTTTATATTCGCTGTTTTCATTCTCACCTAAACCCACATAACCATAATCGCCAACAGTAAATGCAGTTGCGTGATACCTGAATCCGCCGCCAAAATCAGCAACCTGGCTCCACGCGTTTGTTGCAGGATCATATTCCCAAAAATCTTTTGCGTAAGTAAATGTTACGGAATTTGTATGTCCTAATCCAATATAACCCTTATTATTAATAGCAAATGCCGTGCATCTGTGCTTTGCCGTTCCGCCATACGGAGCTTTTTGAATCCATGCGGCGGAAGCCCCGCAGGGATATAAATCCATTAACAGGAAAAGGATAAAATAAAAAATAATATTTTGAACAGGTCGCATTAAATAAAATCAGCTAACAAGAATAAATACGTTTAAGCTAATAATTAAGTTGTTAATCAGCGTTTTTTTATTTTAGATTTTATCAATAGATCTTTTGCTGTGCATATCTCCGAACGAACAAAATGTGATTACATAATTTTCGCGAATGATAAAATTAAATAGATAGGAGTGGATTTCATCATTTTTTATAACATCAACAAGGCCAATATTATTAGCTATTTTGACGTGAATATTGTCCTTAAAACTTAATCCGGGAATATTTTCCATTTTATAAACAGCCTCCTTTATGCTCCAGGTAACGGTAAGATGAATGTTGTCATTTATATCAATCAACATTTCATCTGCCTTAGAAATGAATTTATGTTTGATGCTATTAATCTTTGGTGAGAAATATTCAACATCAATCCCGATATTATTGCTGTTGTTAAGTCCGATTACAATAATATCCCGGGAATGTGAAATACTTAAAAAGGCTGATTCCAGGAAAGGTCTGCCAATATTATTATACAAAATCTGCTCGTTTTTTTGGAACTCTTGCCAGAGAATACGGGTATAGTAATATTCAAGTTTTCGCTTGTTCGAATTAAAACCCGTGAAATAATTATTTTCTTCAGGTGTAAAAAGAGATGTGTTAATCAGGTTGAGATCCTTGTCATTGTATTGCAACAGCTTAACTGAAAATTCCGGTTTTGATATAATATTTTCAATTTTATAGCTCAAGGGTTTTCAATTTATGTGCAAATTAAAAAGGAGTTTTGTACTTTTGCGTTTTATTATTAAGAAATTATTAACTGAAAATGAGCGATACACAACAAAAGTTGACCTACAAAGTAAAGGATATTAGCCTTGCTGCTTGGGGAAGAAAAGAAATTCGTTTAGCTGAGGCGGAAATGCCGGGCTTAATGTCTTTAAGATCTGAGTTTGGTAAATCCAAACCACTTAAAGGAGCAAGGATAGCAGGTTGTCTTCACATGACAATTCAAACTGCTGTATTAATTGAAACTTTGATAGAGTTAGGTGCCGAAGTAAGTTGGTCATCGTGTAATATTTTTTCAACACAAGATCAGGCTGCTGCTGCTATTGCTGCTGTAGGAATTCCTGTTTTTGCATGGAAAGGAATGAACGAAGTAGAATTTGACTGGTGTATTGAACAGACACTTTTTGCGTTTGAAGATTGTAAACCTTTAAACATGATTCTTGATGATGGTGGTGATTTAACTAACATGGTTTTTGATCGTTTTCCTGAACTTGCAAAAGACATTAAAGGATTATCAGAAGAAACTACAACAGGAGTACATCGTCTGCATGAACGAGTTAAAAACGGAACACTGGTTATGCCGGCAATTAACGTGAATGACTCTGTAACTAAATCTAAGTTTGATAATAAATACGGTTGTAAAGAGTCTCTTGTAGATTCAATTCGTCGTGCTACAGATATTATGATGGCTGGTAAAGTAGCTGTTGTTGCTGGTTACGGAGATGTTGGAAAAGGTTCTGCTGCTTCACTAAAAGGCGCGGGTGCAAGAGTTATTGTAACTGAAATTGATCCGATTTGTGCACTACAGGCTGCAATGGATGGATTTGAAGTTAAACCAATGGATAAAGCAGTTTTAGAAGGAGATATCATTGTAACCACAACTGGTAATAAAGATATCGTAGTTGGTCGTCATTTCGAAAAAATGAAAGACAAAGCTATCGTTTGTAACATTGGACATTTTGACAATGAAATCGATGTTTCATGGTTGACAAAAAATCATGGTAAGACAAAAGTTGAAATTAAACCGCAGGTAGATCTTTATACTATTAATGGAAAAGATATTATTTTGCTTGCAGAAGGTCGTCTTGTTAACTTAGGTTGTGCAACCGGTCACCCTTCTTTTGTTATGTCAAATTCATTTACGAATCAAACTTTGGCTCAATTAGAACTCTGGACAAATTCAGCGGCATACAAAAATGAAGTTTATACTTTGCCAAAACATCTTGACGAAAAAGTAGCTCGTTTACATTTAGCTAAAATCGGTGTGGAATTAGAAATTTTATCTGCAGATCAGGCAAAATATATTGGAGTTGAAGTTAGCGGTCCGTTTAAATCGGATACTTACAGATATTAGAATTAATTAGAATTGAAAAAGAGAAAGCCTTTCACGATTGTGGAAGGCTTTTTTTGTAATAAGAATTTAAGGTTGATTTAATTTTTCGTTACGTGAGTTTTTTATCAGTGAACCAAAAAAGAATTGTAACAATTATTTTTTTTAAATCAGAAATCCTTATCCGGACTGTTGTCAAACGGGCAGCAAAAATTGTTGATCCGAAATTAATTCAGCAAGATAAGCTAATTGACAATGCTCACAGTATAAGCTCCATCCCAATAGGAAGAGTAACGTTTTAATCCAAACATTGCCGGGCCTTGTATAACAGCACCACTCATGATACTGAATTTTGAGTTTGATAATGTGTCTATCAATTCAAAAAAGTTGTCCGGGTTTACTATTACAATTGCATTCGGATTATCTGAATCATAGGTAGAGTGACGATCCAAAGCAACAAATTCATCAAAATTTCTATAAACTACAATTCCTCTTGATCCTCCGTTAACATAGGCATAACCACCCGGAACATTTAAAGGTTGGTACGAAGGCAAATCAAGATTTATTGTTATATTCACAGGGACATTTGGTATCGGATATTTTTCCTGTTTGCAGGAAATTGAAAATAATGCGACGAAAATCACACCGGTAAAAAGATTTCTTGAATATATTTGAAACATGAAAAGCTACATTGGTTCTATAGTAACGAAATTAGTAATAATTATTGCATGTATTGCAGTAATCCCCCAGGTTGCATATGATCAGGACAAAGGTGCAAAATCTGTTAAGTCCGGAAGTGGTTCAAAAGGCAAAAGCAAACGTCTTAGCAATAGTTATAATTCACGCAAACGTTCCGGTAAAAAGAGCTGGAACAATCAGGATAAAGAAACACGCAAGCGTATGAAACGTGCTGCCAAAAATGCTAAGCGTCGTCAACAAGGCAAACCGATGAAAAGTAATAGACTTGTATAATTAAGTTTAATTTCATCCAATCTTCTATTTTTTCCGCGAGTTTAATCTTCTACTTTTGATAACGAATATGACACGTTAAGTTTTTGTTATGTTTTTTGTTCGACGAATTAATATTTACCTATATTTACCGGCTATTGTATTTTAGGAATTTTTAACAAATATGCTTACTTATGCTTAAGAACCTTAAATTAGTAATTACAACGATCTTGCTGTCAGCCGGTTTCGCATTTTCACAGACAGGGACGGGTTCAATTAAAGGAACAGTTACAGATAAAATAACCGGTGAAGTACTACCTTTTGTAAAAGTTATTGTCTACCAGGGTGAACAACAAAAAGGATTTGCCGCAACTGATTTTAATGGTGACTTTTTGATTTCATCTTTAGCTCCCGGTGAATATGATGTTGAGTTTCGTTTTGTTGGTTACCAGCCATACAGACAAAACGGAGTTATCGTTAGTTTAGATAAATACACCTTACTTGGTGATATAAAAATTGGACAAACAACTGAAATGTTGGATGTTGTGGAAGTTGTTACTTATGCAGTTCCGCTTATAAATAAAGATGGTGGTGCTTCCGGAGGAACAGTGAGTCGCGAAGACATTTCTAAAATGCCGACAAGAGATGCGACAGGAATCGCTTCTACCGTTGGAGGAGTTTATTCTGCCGAAGGATCTGGTGCTTTAAGTATAAGAGGTGCACGATCTGAAGATTCTTATTATTATATAGATGGTATTAAAGTGCGTGGGTCGTCATCACTTCCAAAATCTGCAATGCAGGAAGTTTCTGTTATTACTGGTGGCGTGCCTGCTAATTATGGTGACGTTACGGGTGGGATTATTTCTATTACTACGCGTGGTCCTTCCGCACAATATTTTGGTTCGTTCGAAGGTGTTACTTCAGGTTTTTATCTGAATGGAAAAAACCCGTTGGGTTATGATGGTAAAGTAATTGGTTTAGACAAATACGCATATAATTTATTTGAAGGAATGATCTCAGGTCCGCTCTTAATGAAAACTGATTCAACCGGAGAGAAAACAAAACCGATTTTAGGATTTTTTCTATCGGTAAACTTCACAGACCAGCTCGATACCCGTCCATTGGCAAATGGCGGAGCATATCGCATAAAAGAAGGTTCACGAGATTCTTTATTGGCTAATCCTTTGCGTCCAACAGGTTTGGGACAGGGTACTTATTACAATGCAAATTATCTTCGTTTTAATGAAGATCCTGCGCTTTCAGATTTTGAACAGGTAAGATGGCGGATGAATGCACGCAATCGTGCATTTTCAGCTGCCGGTAAAATTGATGTCAATGCAGGACCTTCTATTAACCTTACGTTTGGAGGATCCATGGCTTATAATACTGGCCGTGCTTACAGCTATAATAACTCATTGTTGAATTTTGAAAATTTTGGTCAGAATACAAATTATGACTGGAGGGTTTACGGTAGATTTACCCAGCGATTTAGTAATTCTGAAGAAGGTTCTACCTCCAAAATAAAAAGCGCATATTATTCTGTTATGATTGATTATTCCCAAAATCATGATAAAAACTGGGATGCCGTGCACCAGGACAAGATTTTTAATTATGGACATGTTGGTCAGTTTACTACTTACCGTGTTCCGACCTACGAATTTAATCAGGACAAAGACAGTTTGATTCATAATGGTTATGAGGATACACTAGTTGCTTTCAATCCTTCAGCGAACAACGTAGCATTCGCCGCAATTACTAGCCAATATTATGAGATCTATGCGGGACAAACTATGGGTAATTATGAAAACCAATTCCAACTTCAGCAAGGTGGAGCATTAAGAAATGGTGACGTACCAAATAATGTTTATGGTATCTGGGAAAATATCGGAACTCCTTATAATTTTTATGGTTATTCTCAGGCCGATCAATTCAGGATTACAGGTTCAGGATCAATTAACTTAAGTGATCATAGTATTTCATTAGGTTTCGAATATGAACAGAGATGGGATAGAAATTTTGGTGGTTCTCCTATTAATATGTGGACTATTTCCCGTCAATATATGAATAACCATATTTTGGAATATGACAAAAGCGTTGCAGGATCAACATATGACTTTGACGGACAACACCCTAGAGTAACCTACGATCGTTTAAACGCTGCCGAAGGAGCATATGGAGGTCAGCAGGCGGCAGATGCTCAGTATTTCTTTGATTATAATGTGAGAAATGCATTGGGACTTGATCCGGACGGGACTGATTTTGTGGATATTGATGCCTTGGATCCAAATTTCTTTACCCTGGACATGTTTAGTCCGGATGAATTATTGAACTCCGGTAGCACTAGTGCTTTTAACTGGTACGGTTATGATCATACAGGTCAAAAGGTAAAAGGTAATACCGATATCGATAAATATTTTACTGAGTTTAATGCTGATGGTAATTACCGTCGTCATATAGGTGCATTTCAGCCAATTTATATGGCTGGTTATATAATGGATAAATTTGCGTTTGACGATATTATCTTCAATGTTGGCCTTCGTGTAGATATTTTTGATGCAAATCAACCTGTATTGAAGGATAAATATTTATTGTATACTGCTAAAACAGTAGGCGAAGTGACTGCATTTGATGGTGGAGAGGCAATTATTCACCCTGCCAATATGGGATCTGATTATGTTGTATATGTTAATGACATTAATAACATAACTGCGATTAACGGTTACAGAAATGGTGATACTTGGTATGATGCAAATGGAGTTGAAGTTGCAGATGCTTCTGTGCTTGTTGGTAGTAAGGGAATTGCTCCGTGGTTAGTGGACCCGGCACAATCTACTCCTTCTTCTGATGCATTTGTAGATTATAAACCGCAAATTAACGTAATGCCTCGGGTTGCTTTCTCTTTCCCGATTTCTGATGAGGCTTCTTTCTTTGCTCATTATGATATCCTAACGAAAAGACCTACTACCGGTAATCGTTTCGATCCTATCGACTATCAATTTATGCAATCAAGAAATGTTATCGTTAATAATCCTGACTTGAAACCGGAGCGAACGATAGATTATGAACTTGGATTTCAGCAAGTGTTAAGTAAAACATCTTCTCTAAAAATATCCGCTTTCTACAAAGAGCAAAGAGATCAGGTGCAATTAGTTAATGTTTTTCAGGCATACCCGAATACTTACCGGTCATATGGTAACCGTGACTTTGGAACAGTTAAAGGAGTTACTGTTGCTTACGATTTAAGAAGAACAGGAAACATTCGGATGACTGCTTCTTATACTCTTCAGTTTGCTAATGGAACCGGTTCCGACGCAACTTCTGCTCTTGGATTGGTTAACTCAGGTGAGCCTAACTTAAGAACTATTTTCCCTTATTCATACGACCAACGACATGGTTTCAGTATTGTTATGGATTATAGATATGGCGGTGGTGTAGATTATAAAGGTCCAAAAATAGGTGATTTTGGGATTTTCGAAAACACCGGACTTAACATCGTAACGTTTATCGGATCCGGTACTCCTTATTCAGGTTTGAAAAATCCAATTGGAGATGGACTTCTTTCTCCGGGTAGCTCACAATTAGAAGGATCTTTAAATGGTTCAAGAAAACCATGGAATTATCGTTTGGATCTCCAGTTAGATAGGAATTTCCAAATGGAATTTGGAAAAGACGATGATAAAAAG
>Ga0102851_10000309_pt1 | contig 23491 bp, 18 predicted proteins | sample Mud3Dept3metaG_FD_79558 | JGI IMG/M metagenome (GOLD analysis project Ga0102851, IMG submission 79558) | Freshwater wetland microbial communities from Ohio, USA, analyzing the effect of biotic and abiotic controls - Mud 3 Core 4 Depth 3... | ecosystem: Environmental > Aquatic > Freshwater >... | reverse complement strand
GTTGGTCGGCGCGAACTCGGCACAACCGCCGGCACCGTCGCTGGTCTTGCACGCCGATAACCCGGCGGCCCAGCGCATGCCATCGACGATGTCGGCAACGTCGGCACCACACTTGCCGGCCACGCGCACCGGCAGCACACGGCCGTCCCAGTTCATCGCGGCGCCGCCAGCGCCGTTGTTGGTGATGCCGGCCAGCATGCCGGCAATCACGGTGCCGTGCCATGAACTGACCTCGACTTCGCAATCGCCATAGCGCGCCGGATCGGCGCTGCGGTCGGCCGCGTCGACCCAGTCGCCCGGGTCGCTGGCGTCGGAGTCGCGGCCATCGCCGTCATTGGCGTAGCCGAGCTGGGTCACCGGGTCCCAGTCGGACACGAAGTCGTAGCCCGGCAGGAAACGGCCGGTCAGCTCGGGGTGCAGCGTGGTGCCGGTGTCGAGCACGGCGACCACGGCGGTTGACTCACCTGTCGTGCCGTGCTGCCAAGCGGTCCAACCGGTCAGGAAGCCCGGCACGCCGCGCAGCCGGGTATCGATCGTGCTGGTGTTGCTGCCCTGCACCGGCTGCAGCCACCACTGGCCTTCAAAGCCCGCAAAGTACGGATCGGAAGGCGGACTGGATGCGATCGCCTGGCGCCGCTCGCGCACATTGGGTTCGACCCAGGCCACGTCGGGCTGTGCGGCCAGCCGCTCGGCGACGCGCGTGGCCTGCTCCCGCGTCAGCGGCCGTGCGAAGCGCAACACCTGCGCCCGCGCACCCACCGGATCGCGGCGCGGCGCCTGCGCCAGCGCCGGCACCTCGCGCACCAGGGTGGCGTCGGCGCGCAGATCGCTCACCAGCCGTTGCCAGCGCCCGCCTTCGCGCGCGCCGGCCGGCGCCGCCGCACCGCGTGCCTGAGCCCGTTCGCGCGCCAGCTCCAGATGGGTCGGTGCGTCGCGCAACTCCACGATCAGGCCGTTGACCATCGCCGGGGCAGCAGGCGCCGCGCCGCGCACCGGCCCGCGAGGCTGGGCCACCACGAAACCGCTCAGCGCCAGCGCCAGCGCCACGGCAAACAACGCGCCGCGGCGCAGGGTCGATCGCAATTTCATAGCGGCGAATTATCCATCGGCGGTCGGGGGTGATTCGCGCGGTTCAGCATCGGCGCCACAACGGCCGCGCCAGCGCCAGCGCGGCCGCCGCCAAGGCCAGCAACCAGGCCCAGGACATCGCCCCACCGCCACCCCCGCGGTCGGCCGGCGCGGCGGCAGGTGCCGGCGCGACTACGACGGTTTGCTGCGCGGAGACGCTGACGCCGAGGTCGTCGGTCAGCAGCAGGCGCACGGTGAAGCTGCCGCCGGCCGTCGGCTGCAGCGTGGTGGTGGCCGCCGTCGTGCTGCCCGAGAAGCCGCTGACAGCGCCACCGCCATCGACCAGCGACCATTGCCAGGCGGCGATGCGCCTCCCGGCGGCCACGGTCGAGCGTTCGCCCGACAGCGTGATCGTGTCGCCGGCCCGAGGCGTGGCGGGCGACACATCGACCACGACATGAAAGCCCAGCGCCGCACGCACCGCCGCGCCAGCGTCAAGCATGCCGGCGCCACAGGTGGTGGCGGTGCAGTAGCACTGCAACTGCTCGAGGTCGTTGGGGGCATGGCAAGCGACGATCGGCCCGAGCGTGGGGTCGTCAGGCACGCCGCTGCTCGGGAACGGGCGGGCCGTGGCGCGCAGTGCGGCACGCACGCCGGCCGGCGTCAGCGCGGGTTGCACCGAAAGCATCAGCGCCGCGGTGGCGGCGACCAGCGGCGACGAGAAGCTGGTGCCGACGCTGGCCTCGAAACTGTCGGTGTAGGTTGGCGAGACGGGAACCGTGGCGCCGCTGTCGACCGTGGTCAGGATCGGGTACAGGCAGGGCTCGCCCGCGCCGATGTTGACGCAGTTGCCGCCCGGCGCCGCGATCGCCAGCTCGGGCCCGACATCGGAGAAGCCGACCTTGGTGCCGACGTGGCGCAATGCCGCGACGCCGATCGCACCGGGGCAGTTGGACGGCGAGTTGGCAGCCAGCCCAGCGGTGTTGCCGGCCGCGACCACGACCACCGCGCCAGCGGCATTGGCGTCGGCGATCGCGCTCGCCTGTTCGCTGCTGCAGGCGCCGCTGCTGCCCAGGCTGAGATTGATCACCCGCGCGGGGTTCGGATTGACCGGCAGTCCCGGCACCGCGATGCCCGCGGCCCAGCGGATCGCGGTGACGATGTCGGACGTGTAGCCGAAGCACTTGCCGAGCACGCGCACCGGCAGCACGCGCACGTTCCAGCCGGTGCCGGCCATGCCGATGCCGTTGTCGGTGGCCGCGCCGACGATGCCCGCGACCTGCGTGCCGTGCCAGGAACTGGGCGACGCGTCGCACCCTGCAAAGGTCGTCGTGCCGGCCTCGGCCGAGGTGACCCAGTCGCCGGGGTCGCTGGGGTCGCCGTCGCGGTCATCGCCGTCGTTGGCGATCGCCGCGTCGCTGACCATGTCGTAGCCGCCCAGCAGCTTGCCGGCCAGGTCGGGGTGGTCCAAGCGCACACCGGTGTCGAGCACGGCGACCACCACGTCGCCGCTGCCGGTGGTGGTGTCCCAGGCCGAGACCGCATCGATCGACGAGGCCACCTCGCCGGCCGGTGCGCGCAGGTACCACTGGCCGACCGCCGGGCCCTTGCCGGACACGCTCAAGAAACGCGGGTCGTCGGGCACCGCCAGGCGTCGAGCGCGACGGTCGACTTCGACGGATTCGACATCGGCGTCGCTCGCCAGCCGCGCAGCCAGCTTGTGCGCGTCCAACCCGTCGGCCTGCACCACCTGCACGCGGTCGGTCAGTGCCGGGCCCGCCTTCAAGCGCAGGCCCAGGCGCGTGCCGAGCACGGCCGCACGCCCTTCGAGCGCCGCCGCCGCTGCGGCCTGGCTGCTCCTGGCGCCGAGCGCATGCGCGCGCAGCAGCGAAGCGCCGGCCTTGAACCTGACGATCACCCGCGTGTTGCCGTCGTCGGCCAGCGCAGGGGCACGGGGTGGCGTGCGTTCGGCCCAGGCCGCGTGAGCGGCCAATGCGATCACGAGCACGACCAGAGACAGGTGCCGTTGCTTCATCGCGGGAGTGTATGCAGCCCAAGCGGGCTTGCTGCTGCGCTGTGCGCGCCTGAGGCGCACGTTCGCCGCAGGCGTGAAAAAGGCCGCGGTTGCGGCCTTGTCCGAGCCATTGTCTCGAGGCTCAACGCGCGATCACGCGCACCATCTCCAGCACCTTGTTCGAGTAGCCCCATTCGTTGTCGTACCAGGCCACCACCTTGACGAAGGTCTTGTCGAGTGCGATGCCGGCGTCGGCGTCGAACACGCTGGTGCAGGGCTCGCCGCGGAAGTCGGTCGCCACGACCTTGTCTTCGGTGTAGGCCAGCACACCCTTCATCGGGCCGGCGGCCGCGGCCTTCATCGCGTTGCAGATGTCTTCGTAGCTGGCTTCACGGACCAGTTCGACGGTCAGGTCGACCACCGAGACGTCCGAGGTCGGCACCCGGAATGCCATGCCGGTGAGCTTCTTGTTCAGCTCGGGGATCACCACACCGACCGCCTTGGCCGCGCCGGTCGAGCTCGGAATGATGTTCTCGAGGATGCCGCGGCCGCCGCGCCAATCCTTGTTGCTCGGGCCGTCGACCGTCTTCTGCGTCGCCGTCGCCGCGTGCACCGTGGTCATCAGGCCGCGCTTGATGCCGAAACTGTCGTTCAGCACCTTGGCCACCGGGGCCAGGCAGTTGGTCGTGCACGACGCGTTGGAGATGATCGCCTGGCCGGCGTAGCTCTTGTCGTTGACGCCGTAGACGAACATCGGCGTGTCGTCCTTGCTCGGCGCGCTGAAGATGACCTTCTTGGCGCCAGCGGCGAGGTGCTTCTGGCCGGCGTCCTTGGTCAGGAACAGGCCGGTCGCCTCCACCACCACGTCGGCGCCGACCTCGCCCCACTTCAGTTCCGCCGGATCCTTCACCGCGGTGAGCCGGATGCGCTTGCCGTTGACGACCAGCGTGTTGCCGTCGACCGCGATCTGCCCCTTGAAGCGGCCGTGCACCGAGTCGTACTGCAGCATGTACGCCAGGTAGTCCGGTTCGAGCAGGTCGTTGATGGCCACGACCTCGATGTCGCTGGCGAAGTTCTGTACCGCGGCGCGAAACACCATGCGCCCGATGCGGCCGAAGCCGTTGATGCCTACTTTGATGGTCATGTTGCAGTGACTCCGTGATTGAGATGGGGAATGGAATTCAGCGGCGGCAACCGGACTCGTTCGTGAACGAGTCCGGTTGGTGGCGGGCTGGGTGAAAGATCATGCGTTCAACGCGCCAACACCGTGCGCACCGTGTCGGCGACATTCTGTGCGGTGAGGCCGAAGTGCTTGAACAAGGCGCCGGCCGGCGCGCTTTCGCCATACGTGTCGATGCCCACCACCGCGGCACAACCGTATTTCCACCAGCCGTCGGTGACCCCGGCCTCGACCGCGATGCGCGGCAGCCTGGGCGGCAGCACCTGGGTCTTGTAGGCCACGCTCTGGCGATCGAACACCGTCGTGCTCGGCATCGAGACCACCCGCACCGCGATGCCGTGCGCCGCGAGCAACTGTTGTGCGTGCAGCGCCAGCTGCACCTCGCTGCCGGTGGCGATGATGACCGCCTGTGCCGCCTTCTTGAGCCCGACCTCGCCCGGCTCGGCCAGCACGTAGGCACCCTGGCTGATGGTGTCGAGCGCGGCCTTGGGCAGGTACGGCAGGTTCTGCCGTGACAGCAGCAGTGCGCTCGGTCGCGCCCGGTTGCCCAGCGCCACGGCCCACGCGGCGATCGTTTCCACCGTGTCGGCCGGCCGCCAGACATCGAGGCCCGGGATCAGGCGCAGGCTGGCACCGTGCTCGACGCTCTGGTGGGTCGGGCCGTCTTCGCCGAGACCGATCGAGTCGTGAGTGAAGACATGGATCACGCGCTGCTTCATCAGCGCAGCCATGCGGATGGCGTTGCGGCTGTAGTCGGAGAAGGTCAGGAACGTGCCGCCGTACGGGACGAAGCCGCCGTGCAACGCCACGCCATTCATCACAGCCGCCATGCCGAACTCGCGCACGCCGTAATTGATGTGGCGGCCCCCATTCGGGTGGCCGGCGTCGTCGAAGCGCAGCGCCGCCGTGCTCGAGGTGTTGGTCAGGTTCGATCCGGTCAGGTCGGCCGAGCCGCCGAGCAGTTCGGGCAAGGCCCTGGTGAACGCTTCGAGCGCCATCTGGCTGGCCTTGCGCGAGGCCACGGTCTCGGCCTTGCCGTGCGCGGCCACCATCGCGTCGACGACGGTCTGCGCGAAGCCCTTCGGCAGTTCGCCCCTGACGCGACGCAGGTACTCGGCCGCGAGGTCCGGGTGCGCAGCCTTGTAGGAGGCCAGCGTCGCGGCCCACGCGGCCTCGGCTTCGGCGCCGCACACGCGGGCGTCCCAATGCGTGTAGGCGGCTTCAGGGATGACGAACGGCTCGTGCACCCAGCCGAGCGCGGCGCGGGTCGCCTTGACCTCGTCCGCGCCCAGCGCCTCGCCGTGCGCCTTGGCACTGCCGGAGCGATTGGGCGAACCCTGGCCGATGCGGGTGCGCGCCACGATCAAGGTGGGCCGGTCACGGCTGCCCTTGGCCTTGGCGATGGCCGCATCGACGCTGTCCACGTCATGGCCTTCGACGTCGCGGATCACGTTCCAGCCGTAGGCTTCGAAACGCTTGGCACTGTCGTCGACGAACCAGGGCTCGACGCGACCGTCGATGCTGATGCCGTTGTGATCGTAGATCGCGATCAGCTTGTTCAGCTTCCAGGCCGCCGCCAGCGCGCACGCTTCGTGGCTGACGCCCTCCATCAGGCAGCCGTCGCCGAGGAACACATAGGTGCGGTGGTCGACCACCGCGTGGCCAGGGCGATTGAACTCGTGCGCCAGCAGTTTCTCGGCCAGTGCCATGCCGACGGCGTTGGCCAAGCCCTGGCCGAGCGGGCCGGTGGTGGTTTCGACGCCCGGCGTGGCACCGACCTCGGGGTGGCCCGGCGTCTTGCTGTGCAACTGGCGAAAGTTGCGCAGCTCGCTCATCGGCAGGTCGTAGCCCGTGAGGTGCAGCAGTGCATACAGCAGCATCGACGCGTGTCCGTTGGACAGCACGAAACGGTCACGCCCCGGCCAGCGCGGATCGGCCGGGTTGTGGCGCAGATGCCGGCCCCACAGCGCCACGGCAATCTCGGCCATGCCCATCGGCGCACCGGGATGCCCCGAGTTGGCGTGTTGCACCGCATCCATCGCCAGCGCGCGGATGGCGTTGGCCATCAGCGCTTCGCGGCTGGCGCTGGTCAGGGGCGCCGGCGGGCCGGTATCGGGAACGCGTTGGGTGTCGAGGCTGGACATGCTGGCTGGGTGGGCGGGAGAGCGGCAGAGCGCGATGGAAGCAGCGGCAGGGAGCGGAACGCCGGATTTTAAGCGGCACCCCCGCGCCGGCTTGCGCTGCATCAAGCTCGCTGCTCACGGGGCAGCGATGCTTTGCACACTCGATACTTTGGATTTGGACGCTTGCGCCATGAGCACCACTGCCTTGACCGTGATCCGCCAGGAACATGCCGCGCTGTCCGCAATGCTGCGCTCGCTGCCGATGCTGCTCGAGCAACACCGGCGCCAGGGCACATTGCCCGATTTCGCATTGCTGCGCGCGATGCTGTTCTATATCGATGAGTTCCCCGAGCGCCTGCACCATCGCAAGGAAGACGAGTTGCTGTTTCCGCTGGTGCGCAAGCGCTGCCCCGAACTGGCCGCCGCACTCGACCAGCTCGAACGCGACCATGAACATGGCGAGCGCGCGATCCGCGACCTCGAGCATGCGCTGCTGGCCTTCGAGGTGCTCGGCGAGTCGCGCCGCGAAACATTCGAGCACGCGGTGCAGGGCTATGTCGACTTCTACCTGCACCACATGGCGATCGAGGAAGGCGAGGTGCTGCCAGCCGCGCAACGCGTGCTCGACGCCGCCGATTGGGCCGATATCGACGCGGCCTTCGCGGCCAACCGCGACCCGCTGACCGGCCACGAGCCCGACGACGTCTATCGACCGCTGTTCTCGCGCATCGTCAACCGGGCGCCGGCCCCGCTGGGACTGGGGTAGCAGCGCGGCCTTGCACGCGGCGCGCCCTACACTGGCCGCCGTGCCAGACACCGCCCGCCTCCAGCTCCCTGCCCTGATCCTTGCGGCCGGTCGCGGCGAGCGCATGCGCCCGCTCACCGACAGCTGCCCGAAACCCCTGTTGCGGGTGCGCGGCAAGCGGTTGATCGAGTGGCACCTCGAAGCACTGGCGCGCGCCGGCGTGCGCCAGGTGGTGATCAACACCGCCTGGCTCGAGGAGCAGTTCGCAGCTGCGCTCGGTGACGGCTCGCGCTGGGGCTTGGCGATCCGCTATTCGACCGAGGGCCGCGACCACGGCGGCGCGCTCGAAACCGCTGGGGGCATCGCCAAGGCCCTGCCCTGGTTGACCGGGCATGACAACGACAGTTTCTGGGTCGTCTCGGGCGATGTGTTCTTGCCCGACTTCCCCTTCGGCGCCGCCGACGCCGCAGGCTTCGTGGTCAGCCGAAAGTGGGCCCATCTGTGGCTGGTGGCCAACGCGCCGCACCACCCGCACGGCGACTACGGCATCGACCGTGCGACGGGCCTGGCCACCGCCAGCGAGCCCCGCCGCACCTGGGCCAGCGTGGGCCTGTTCCGTGCCGCGATGTTCGCCGACATCGAGCCGGGGACGCGCCTGGCGCTGCGTCCCCGGCTCGATGCCGCGCTGGCTGCCGGACGGCTCGGCGCGCAGGCCTGGGAGGGGCACTGGACCGACGTCGGCAACGCCGAGCGGCTGGCGGCCCTGAACGGTGGCGCCGACGGCGCATGAACGACCCCTCATCACCGATGAAGCCGATCACCTTTTGGTTCGACCCGGTCTCGCCGTACGCCTACCTGGCCTTCGAACACCTGCCGCAGGCGCTCGAGGGCTGCAGTTACGCCGTCACGTACCGGCCACTGCTGTTTGCCGGGCTGCTGGCGCAATGGGGCCAGAAGGGCCCGGCCGAGATCGAACCCAAGCGCGTCTGGACTTTCCGCCACGTGGCCTGGCTGGCTCATCAGCACGGCATCGCGCTCGACACCCCCGCGGTGCATCCGTTCAACCCGCTGCCGCTGTTGCGCCTGGCGCTGGCCTGTGGCCCCAACCGGCGCGTCGTCGAGGCACTGATGCGGCACGTCTGGCGCGGCGGCGCCGATGCGGTCGACCCGGCGCGCCTGGCTGCGCTGACGCAGGCCCTGGCACCGGCTCGCGACCCGGCTTCGGCCGCGGTGAAGAGTGAACTGCGCGCCGCCACCGATGCGGCGATCGCGCGCGGCATCTTCGGCGTGCCGACCTTCGAACTCGACGGCCGCTTGTTCTGGGGCGTCGACGCGCTGCCGATGTTGCGCGCCGCGCTGCTCGGCGATCCATGGTTCGACGGCCCGGCGTGGGACGACGCCGCCCGCCCTCGGCCCGGCGTCGTGCGCTGAGCGACTCGCCGCCGGGCTTGGGCTACCGCGCCGCGGCGTCGGCCACCGCCAGCGCGGTCATGTTGATGACGCGCCGCACCGTCGACGACGGCGTCAGGATGTGCACCGGCCGGGCCGCGCCGAGCAGCACCGGGCCGACCGTGACACCGTGGCCGCCCGTCACCTTCAGCACGTTGAACAGGATGTTGGCGGCATCGATGTTGGGCAACAGCAGCAGGTTGGCCTCGCCTTCGAGCGTGCTGTCGGGTAGGAAGTTCTGGCGGATCTCTGCCGACAGCGCCGCATCGCCGTGCATCTCGCCGTCGCAAGGGACGCCGGGGCGGGACTGCTTGAACAGATCGGCGGCGCGGCGCATGCGCCGTGCCGCTGGCCGCGTCGACGAGCCGAACATCGAGTGCGAGACAAAAGCCACGCGGGGCGGCACGCCAAAGCGTCGCAACTCGTCGACGGCCATGGCTGCAATCTCGGCCAGTTGTTCGGCGCTCGGCTCCTCGTTGACGAAGGTATCGGCCAGGAACAATGTGCGGTCGTCGAGCAGGACCGCGTTCATCGTCGCGAAGGTGCTTGCACCCGAGCGCAGGCCGATTGAATTGCGGACGTGCTCGAGGTGCACATCGAAGCTGCCGACCAACCCGCACAGCATCGCGTCGGCGTCGCCGCGGCGCATCAGCATGGCCGAAATCAGCGTGTTCGAGCGCCGCAGTGCGGCCTTGGCCATGCTCGGCGTCACGCCTTCGCGCCCCATCAGACGCTGGTAGCCCTCCCAGCAGTCGCGGTAACGTGGATCGTCCTCGGGGTTGACGACCTCGATGTCGGTACCCAGCTTCAGGCGCAGGCCGGCGCGCTCGACGCGCGACTGCATCACCGCCGGCCGGCCAATCAGGATCGGCCTGGCCAGGCCCTCGTCGAGCGCCACCTGGACCGCCCGCAGCACGCGCTCGTCCTCGCCTTCGGCATAGACCACCCGCGCCGCTTCCTTGGCATACGAGGCCTTCGCGGCGGCGAACACCGGCCGCATCACCATCCCGGTCTGGTACACGAAGCGTCCCAGCGACTGGCGGTAGGCCTCGAGGTCATCGATCGGCCGTGTCGCCACGCCGCTCTCGGCCGCGGCCTCGGCCACCGCCGGTGCGATGCGCAGGATCAGCCGCGAGTCGAACGGCTTCGGAATCAGGTACTCGGGGCCGAACTGCAACTCCTGGCCGGCGTAGGCGGCGGCCACTTCATCGCTGATTTCGGCCTTCGCCAGCGCAGCGATCTCGCGCACGCAGGCCAGCTTCATGGCCTCGGTGATGCGCGTCGCACCGCAATCGAGGGCACCGCGGAAGATGTACGGGAAGCACAGCACGTTGTTGACCTGGTTCGGGTAGTCCGAACGCCCGGTCGCGATGATGCAATCCGGCCGCGCCTCGCGAGCGAGTTCGGGCCGGATCTCTGGCTCGGGGTTGGCCAGCGCCAGGATGATCGGCTTGTCGGCCATGGTCTTGACCATCGCCGGTGTCAGCACGCCGGCCGCGGAGCAGCCGAGGAACACGTCGCAACCGGTCATCACGTCGGCCAGCGTGCGCGCCGCCGTCTTCTGACAGTAACGCTGCTTGCTCTCGTCCAACTTGCCGCTCTTGGCATCCTCGCGCTCATGCTGGATCACGCCACGCGAGTCGACGACGAAGATGTTCTGTTGCTTGACACCGAGCCCGACCATCACGTCCAGGCAGGCGATCGCGGCCGCGCCGGCGCCGGAGACGACCAGCTTGATCGCACCGAGGTCCTTGCCGACCAGTTCGAGCCCGTTGAGCAGCGCGGCGCCGGAGATGATCGCGGTGCCGTGCTGATCGTCGTGGAAGACGGGAATGTTCATCCGCGCCTTCAGCTTGCTCTCGATGTAGAAGCACTCGGGGGCCTTGATGTCCTCGAGGTTGATGCCCCCCAGCGTCGGTTCGAGCGCGGCGATGATCTCGATCAGCTTGTCGGGGTCCTTCTCGGCGAGTTCGATGTCGAACACGTCGATGCCGGCGAACTTCTTGAACAGGCAGCCCTTGCCCTCCATCACCGGCTTCGCCGCCAGCGGGCCGATGTCGCCCAGGCCGAGCACGGCCGTGCCGTTGGTGACCACGCCGACCAGGTTGCCACGCGACGTGAACTCGGCGGCCTTGCGCGGATCCGCCTCGATCGCCAGGCACGGATAGGCCACGCCGGGGGAGTAGGCCAGCGACAGGTCACGCTGGTTGGACAGCGGCTTGGTCGGCGTGATCGAGATCTTGCCGTGGGTCGGCCCGCGGTGGTACTCGTAGGCGGCGTCGCGCAGGGCTTGCTCGGCCGGTGAGAGCGAGCCGTCGTCGGCTTTGGTGTGCTGCATGACACAAATCTCCTGCGGCTCAAAACGGCCGAGCCGCAGCGTAGCGCGGAATGGACCGGCTGCGTACGCTGGCTGACCCCGCCTTGCGCTGTGTCAGCCCGCCGCGCGGCGCTGCAGGATTTCGAAAGCCGGCAGTGTTTTGCCCTCGAGCACCTCAAGGAACGCGCCGCCGCCGGTCGAGATGTAGCCGATGTCCTTCTCGAGGCCGTACTTGGCGATCGCCGCCAGCGTGTCGCCTCCGCCGGCGATGCTGAAGGCCTCGCTCGCCGCAATCGCACGGGCGATGGTTTCGGTGCCGTGCGCGAACGCGTCGAATTCGAACACGCCGACCGGGCCGTTCCAGACGATCGTGCCGGCCGCCTTCAGCTGCTCGGCCAGGCGGGCTGCCGTCTGCGGGCCGATGTCGAGGATCAGGTCGTCGGCCGCCACGTCGCTCGCGGCCTTGACGGTCGCCGGCGCGTCGGCGGCGAAGGTCTTGGCCACCACCACATCGGTCGGGATCGGCACCGCGGCACCACGCGCGCGCATCGCTTCGATCACCGCCTTGGCGTCACCGACGAGGTCGCGCTCGGCCAGGCTGTTGCCGATCGGCAAGCCGGCGGCGAGCATGAAGGTGTTGGCGATGCCGCCACCGACGATCAGCTGGTCGACCTTGCTGGCCAGGCTCTGCAGGATCGTCAGCTTGGTGCTGACCTTCGAGCCGGCGACGATCGCGACCAGCGGGCGCCGGGGCTGCGCCAGCGCCTTCGTGACGGCGTCGATCTCGGCCGCCAGCAATGGCCCGGCACAGGCGATCCTGGCGAAGCGGGCAATGCCGTAAGTGCTGGCCTCGGCACGGTGCGCGGTGCCGAAGGCATCGTGCACGAAGATGTCGCACAGGGCCGCCATCTTGCGGGCCAGCGTCTCGTCGTTCTTCTTCTCGCCCTTGTTGAGGCGGCAGTTCTCGAGCAGCACCACCTGGCCGGGAGCGACGTCGACACCGTCGACCCAGTTCGAACGCAGCGGCACCTCGCGCCCGAGCAATTCGGCCAGCCGTGCGGCCACCGGAGCCAGCGAGTCTTCGGGCTTGAAAGCGCCTTCGCTGGGGCGGCCGAGGTGCGATGTCACCATCACCGCTGCGCCGGCGTCGAGCGCCATGCGGATGCACGGCACCGAGGCGCGGATGCGGGTGTCCTCGGTGATGCGGCCCGCGTCGTCCTGGGGCACGTTGAGGTCGGCACGGATGAAGACACGCTGCCCAGCGACGCGGCCCTGGGCGATGAGGTCGGAAAGGCGCAGGATGTTCATGAGCGCAATTCTAGGAGTCACCAGCCGAGGCCCAGCTTGAGCCCGAGCAATACCGCGGTGCCGCTGACGATGGTGCCGAGGATGCCGCGGCGCCAGAAGTAGTACGCGCTGGCCACGACCACTGCGGGTAGCCGCGCATCCTGCCAGGTGCCGATCAGTTGTCCTTGCGACAACACCACCTCGGGCGCCACCACCGCCATCAGTGCCGCCAGGGGCGCATAACGCAGACCCTGCTGCAGCCAGGCCGGCAGCGGCATGTCGCGCTCGGGCAGCAGGAAGAACGCACGCGTCAGCAGCGTGATCAGCGCCAGGCCGACGATGGCGATGACGGCTTCGCCGGCGCTCATGTCAGGTCGTCCTCGGGCTCGGCCCGCCCCGGCGTGGTGTGGTCGATCAGCAGGCCGATCGCCACCGCAGCGGCAATCGCGACCACGATGTTCAGCTTCAGCGGCAGCGCATAGGCCGCCACCGCCGCGCAGGCGGCCACCGCAGCGGCCACCAGCGTCGCGCGATCCGAGACCAGCGAATACATCAACCCGAGCAGTGCCAGCGTGCCGGCAAAGCCCAGCCCCCACGCCGTCGGAATGCGGTCGGCCAACAGGATGCCCGCCAACGATGGCAGTTGCCATGCGCTCCAGTTGGTGACGACGCCACCCCAGAAGTACGGCAGCTGCCCGGGAGCGGGATGCGGCTCGGGAAAGCGCCGCAGGAAGATCACGTAGTTCAGGTCGGCGACGAAGTAGCCCATGCGCAACCGTTGCCAGAACGGCAAGTGCGCGAAGTACGGCCGCCAGCCCGCGCTGAAGATCACGAAGCGCAGGTTGACGCAAATCGCGGTGGCCCAGACGACCCAGATCGGCGCCCCGCTGGTGATCAGCGGCAGCACGGCCAGTTGGGCGCTGCCGGCGAACACGATCAACGACATCAGCACCGCCAGCGGCAGCGCCAGCCCGCTTTTGACCATTGCCACACCGGTGACCAGGCCCCAGGCGGCGATGCCCAGCGACACGCCAGACATCTCGCGTGCGCCGCGCGCGAATTCGGGGTCGCGCCACAGCGGTGCGGGCGCTTCCACAGCGTCGGTCATGCGCGGCATTGTCGCCGCGCCTCTTCAACGCGAAGCGAGGAACGCGGCGACCGGCTGGCGACGCCCGCCGGGGCGCTGCAGCTCAAGCAGATCGAGCGCGCCGGCGCCACAGGCCACTCGCAAGCCGCCGCCAACGACCTCAAACTCGCCGGGCTCAGCGCCGAAGCCGGTGCTCACCTTCGCACGCCAGAGCTTGATCGTCTGGCCCTCGAAATCGAAGTGGCATCCGGGTTGGGGATCGAACGCGCGCACGCGGCGCTCGATTTCGTCGGCGGGCCGGCGCCAGTCGATGGCGGCTTCGGATTTGGCGAGCTTGTGCGCGTAGGTCACGCCGTCGGCGGGCTGTGGCGTGCGCACCAGTGCGCCATGCGCTGCATCGGCCAGCGCCTGAACGATCAGCGTCGCACCGAGTTCAGCCAACCTGTCGTGCAGGCCGGCCGCGGTGTCGCTGGCGCCGATCGGCTCGCGGCCGACCCGCAGCATGTCGCCGGTGTCGAGCCCGGCATCCATCTGCATGATGGTGATGCCTGTCTCGCTGTCGCCGGCCTCGATCGCCCGCTGGATCGGCGCCGCGCCGCGCCACCGCGGCAACAACGAGGCGTGAATGTTCAGGCACCCCAGACGCGGCAGTTCGAGCAGCCAAGGCGGCAGGATCAGGCCATAGGCCGCCACCACGGCGACGTCGGCGCGCGCCGCCAGCAAGGCCTCGCGCGCAGCGCGCGCGTCTTCGGCGAAGCGGCCATCGAGCTTCAGGCCCTGCGGCTGGATCAGTGACAGGCCGTGCTGCGATGCGAACCGCTTCACCGGCGAGGGCTGCAATCTGAGGCCGCGACCGGCCGGGCGGTCGGGCTGGGTCAGCACCAGCGGCACGAACAGGCCGGCGCGACAGATGGCCGCCAGTGCCGTGGCAGCAAACGCGGGCGTCCCGGCAAACACCACCCGCAGCGGCGTGGCCATCACACGCGCTGCGCCTCGTCGCGCGCCTTCTTCAGCATCTTGGCCTTGATGCGATCGCGCTTGAGCGGACTCAGGTATTCGACGAAGACCTTGCCGACCAGGTGGTCCATCTCGTGCTGCACGCACACCGCCTCGAGGCCTTCGGCCTCGAACTCGTAGGGCTGGCCGTCGCGGCCGAGCGCCCGCACCGTGACGCGGGCGTGGCGCGGCACCTTGTCGTAGATCGCAGGCACCGACAGACAGCCTTCGTCGCCCAGCACCATCTCGTCGCTCTGCGCCAGAAGCTCCGGGTTGATGAGCACGCGCGGGCAGTCGCGGCCATCGGACGTGTCGATGACGATGACCCGCTCGTGCACGTCGACCTGTGTCGCGGCCAGTCCGATGCCGTCAGCCTCGTACATCGTCGCGAGCATGGCATCGACCAGTGAGCGGATGCGTTCGTCGACGACAGCCACCGCCTTGGCGACTTTGTGCAGGCGCGGGTCGGGGTAACGGAGGATCGGCAACAGGCTCATGATTCGTGAAATGCTGCACACCTCGCCGCGCGCGGCGCGGGCGTGAGCGGCGCGCAACAGCAGGGTTCGTGAAAGGTGCCACGCCGAGCGCGCGCAGAGGGCGTTTTCATTGCGACAGCAAGGGTTTACAGGCAGAATCTGCCAAACTGTATGAGCATTTTCGCTGGCTGTGCCGATGGCCGCTGGCAGGGCGCTCAAAGACCTCGAAGACCTGACAACGGCACCATTTTCTCATCGCTGCAGCCGCCGGCAGCGCCCCGGGAGACCCTGTTCATGATCCGACGACACGCCTCGAGCCTTGCCACCACCGCAGTCGCCAGCGCCCTGATGCTGGCCGTTGGCAGCGCGGGCGCAGTCAACTATCCGGTCACGCCGCAGCAGCGCGGCACGGCGCAACAAGTGGCGCAGACCGGCGTGCCGCTGTCGGAACTTGCGCCCGACGCGCCCGACTCGCACACCGTCAAGCGCGGTGACACGCTGTGGGATATCTCCAAGCTGTTCCTGAAGAGCCCATGGCGCTGGCCTGAACTGTGGGGCATGAACCTCGACCAGATCCGCAACCCGCACCTGATCTACCCAGGGCAGGTGCTCGTGCTCGACAAATCGGGCGGGCGGGCGCGGCTGCGCGTCGCCCAGGGTGGTCCCGACGGCACGGTGAAGCTCAGCCCGCGTGTGCGCAGCGAAGCCCTGGGCGACGGCGGCATACCCGCCGTGGCAATGCACCGGATCGCGCCGTTCCTCAACGAAGCGGTCGTCGTCAGCGCCAACGAACTCGAGCGCGCGCCACGCGTGGTGGCCGCTTCCGACGAGCGCGTGCTGATGGGTCGCGGCGACAAGGCCTATGTGCTCGGCGACCTGGCCGGCCTGCGCGACTGGCGCGTGTTCCGTCAGGCGATACCGTTGCGCGACCCGATGACCAATGAAGTCCTCGGCTACGAGGCACGCTTTCTCGGCACGGCCGAGTACGTCCGCGAAGGCGGCAGCATGCCGACGGCTGATGGCAAGTCGACGATGGCCGTGCCGGCCACCTTCGAACTGCTCAGTGTCAAGGAGGAAGTGGCGGTCGGCGACCGGCTGGCCCCGGCGCCGCAACGCGACTTTGGCAGTTTCTCCCCCCACGCACCAGCCAAGCCGGTCACCGGCCAGATCATTGCCGTGTATGGCGAGGCGTTGCTTGCTGGCCAGAACCAGGTCGTCTCGATCAACCGCGGTGCCCAGGACGGGATGGAACGTGGCCATGTGCTGGCGGTGCTGCGCGAAGGCCGGTTGGTCACGGATCGCACGGTCGAAAGGCCGACACAGATCAAGCTACCCGATGAGCGTCACGGCCTGCTGATCGTCTTCCGCGTCTTCGACCGGGTGTCCTACGGCCTGGTGCTGCAGGCCGAACAACCGGTAAGCGCGGGCGACCGCTTCGCGCAGCCCTGACCGACACCGGGCCAGGGGCCTGCGCGATGGCCCGGCCCGACGACCTGCCTGCCTGGCTGCGCCTGCTGCGCACGCCCGGCATCGGTCGCGAAAGCGCCCGCCGACTGTTGGCTGCCTGCGGCTCGCCCGAAGCGGTGTTCGCGGCCAGGCCAGCAACACTGCGTGAACTGCTCGGCCCGTCGCTCGCGAGCGCGCTGAGCGTCGAGCCCGAAGGCCACGCGGCGCAACTCGCCGCCACAGAAGCCTGGCTCGGCACCGCCGCCACGCACCACATATTGACGCTCGGTGAGCCGGGCTATCCCGCCCTGTTGCTCGAGACAGCCGATCCGCCGCTGCTGCTGTATGCGCAGGGCCGGATCGAACTGCTCGGCGCGCCCGCATTGGCGGTGGTGGGCAGCCGCAATCCGAGCGCCCAGGGTTTGGACAACGCGCGCGCGTTCGCCGAGCACCTGAGCCGCGCGGGACTGACCATCATTTCCGGCATGGCCTTGGGCATCGACGGCGCGGCGCACGAGGGCGGACTGGCGGGCCGCGGCAGCACGCTGGCCGTGGTCGGGACCGGCCTCGATCGCATCTACCCGGCACGGCACCGCGCGCTCGCACACCGCATCGCCAGGGAAGGATTGCTGCTGTCCGAGTTCGAACTCGGCACGCCGCCCCTGCAGGAAAACTTTCCACGACGCAACCGGTTGATCGCCGGGCTCTCACGCGGCACGCTGGTGGTCGAGGCCGCGCTGGCGTCGGGCTCGCTGATCACGGCACGGCAAGCGCTCGAAGCAGGCCGCGAAGTGTTCGCCATCCCCGGCTCGATCCACTCACCGCAATCGCGCGGCTGCCATGCGTTGATCAAGCAGGGAGCCAAGCTGGTCGACTCGGCTGACGACATCCTCGGTGAGCTCAACTGGGCACCGGCCTCGACGACAGCGCAGGAGGGCGCCGTCGCCGCACCGGCTGCGGCATCGCGCGACACGGATGCCCTGCTCGACGCCCTCGGCCATGACCCGGTGACGCAGGATGCGTTGCTGGCGCGCACCGGGATGAGCACCGCCGACCTGAACGTGCGCCTGCTCGAACTCGAACTCCAGGGCCGCGTTGCGCGCCTGCCCGGTGGGCTGTACCAGCGCCGCGGCAGCGCTTGAGGCGGCGCACTTTCGCACAGCACTGCCGGGGCTCGCGACGCAGACGCTGCGGTATAGTGTTTTCATGTTCGACGTGTTGGTCTATTTGTACGAAAACTACTGGCGGCCCGATGCCTGCCCGGACCATGCTCAACTGACCCGCAAGCTGTCGGCCGTCGGCTTCGAAAGCGACGAAATCCAGGAGGCGCTCACCTGGCTCGACGGCCTTGCCAGCACCGCCCAGGGCTACAGCGGCCAGCAGAGTGCAAACGCCTTGCGGGTGTACTCGCCCGCCGAACAGGAGTTGCTCGGCGAGGATTCGATCGGGTTTGTCAGTTTCCTCGAATCGGCGGGGGTGCTGCCGCCACCGATGCGCGAGATGGTGATCGACCGCGCCACAGCGATCGGCGCCACGCCGATCGATCTCGACGACTTGAAGGTGATCGTGCTGATGGTGTTCTGGAGCCTGGGCGAGGAGCCGGACGCACTCATTCTCGATGAGCTGTTCGTCGCGCCCGAAGAGCGGCTGATTCATTGAAAGACAGACGGGCCTGGCGGGGCCCGCCTCGACCGCGACCTTCGGCCCAGTCACGCCGGCGCACGGTCCGTCAGTTCAGCAGTCGTGCCGGGTCGCCATCCAGTTTTGCCAGTGCAGTGCGCGTAGCGCGAACGGTGAGCGCCTCGTCCTGGGCCGGCAACAACAGACCGGCCTGCAGGTACGACGCCAGCCGCTGCTGATCGAACAACAGGCAGCGCCCGGCGGCGGTGACGAACAGCGACAGGTGTCGGCGCAAGCCTTGCCACGCCAGTTGCACGGCCTCGTTGTGATCGTTGTACTCGAGCATGTACCAGCTGCCGACCTGAAGCTCGCGGGCCCAGGACAGCATTGCCGGCGTCGGCATCGAACCGCCCTCGCCCACGACCTCGAGACCGCCACTGTCGTCGCCGGAGATGTCGAGCATCAGTGTCTGGTCGAGCTCGACATCGCTGGCGTCGGGCAGCAGTTCCTCGAGTGCTTCGAGGCGCTCGCGCAACTCCTCGAAACGATCGGCCGGGATCGCCGCGGCCTTGGCACTGAATGCCGCCGCCAGCGAGTCGTTGAGAGAACGCACGTACTCGTCGCGTTTGCTGGCTGGCACGCCGGCCGACTCCATGCCATCGCGCAATTGCTTGAGCAGCGGCGGCAAACGCCGGATGACCTCGGCGCGCTCCTCGCGCGAGACCTTCGCGCCTGCCGACCAGACCAGGTCGGCCGCAGCGGCGCGCATGGCCTTGGTGGCATCGCTTTGCGCGCCATTGCGGACTGCCGTCACCGCCATCACGTCGGCCCAGACCTGGAACAGGAACTGGCGCACGCCTTCCTGCACCGGCACTTCATTGAGCATCTTGCGCAGCTCGATCGTGTATTGGATTGCCAACGTCTCGCGCTGCTCGACCTGCTGGGCCAGCGATACGCCACGCATGGTGGCCTTGTTCTCGCTCTTGAAGTAGTTCTCGAGAAAGCGCTCGAACTCCGTCAGCACGGTCTGGAAGACACGCCGCCCGGTATCGGGATAGGCCTCGACCACCTGCACGACGCGCTTGATCTCGCCTTCCAGCGAGTCGCCCACCGCACTCGCCGAGGCGTCGAAGCCCATCACACAGGCGCCCATGCGGTCGATCAGGCGCCGCGCCGGATGATCGACGGTGGCGAAGAAGTCGGGCTCGCCGACCGCAACGCGCAGCACCGGCATCTGCAGCCGGGCAAACCAAACGCGCACCGCCGAAGGAATGCGCTCCTCGGTCAGGATGCTCTGGAACAGCAATGCCACGATTTCGATGGTGGCGCGCTCGATCGGCGACTCGGCCGCGCGCTTGAGGGCCTGCTTGCGCAGGTTCAACTCCTCGAGCAGCGCCGGTGAAATGGTGGCGCCCGCCGCACCGTCGGCGTGGCGCACGATGCGCCGCTGCACGCCGACCTGGGCCTGCCCGATCGCTTCGGCCAGCGCCGGCGACACCGTTCGATGCTGGCCGCCCCGCACGGTCTCGGAAAACGCGGGCACCTGGCGCTCGATCACGCGATTGAGCCGCGCCAGCACGGCCATGGCGTTGTCGCCAGCGCCACCCTGCGCGTCGCCACCGCCGGCGCGAGTCATCATGCGCGTCTCGTCATGCACGCCGGCCAACCCGCCATAGGCGGTCGTGGCCCCCCCGCGCGAGCGCCGGATCAGCGGCCGCAAATCGACGTCGGGCAGCACATGTTGCGACACCAGCCAGCTGTTGGCCTCGTGGTAGGCCTCCTGCACCAGCAAGCCGAACTCCTCGTGCAGCACCGGCTGCAGGTCGCGCAGCGCCTCGTCGGTCATGCCGGCTGCGGCCCATGCCTCCACCACGATACGTGCCAGCACGTGCGTGCGAAGCAGGTCGTGCGGATCGAGCTCCTCGCGGCGCTCGAGCAGCGCCACGCGGGTGCGCAGGTCGTTGAACTCCCAGTTCGCACGGTCCATGATCGCCAGCGCGAGGCGCGAAGTGACGATCTCACGCTCGATCGTCTCGTCATCGACCAGCGAGAGCTTTTGCTTGCTGCTGCCCGGATCGCCGGTGCGCGATGCCGCGACACCGTAGCGCAGGGCCTCCTGGAGTGCTGCAACGACGCCCTGGTGCCATGCTGCACCGTGCACTTTGAGCGCGTCCGCTGCGTCGCGCACGCGACGAATCAGGGCCGGCTCGAAGCCCGTCGAGCTGCGCTCTGGCGCCAATGTCCAAGCCTGCACCGCACCGACCAGTGCCGGAAGGCCCTTGACCAGTTCTTCCGTGTAGAGCCGGCGCGCCTCGAAGGCCAGACTGGCTTGATCGCCGACGGTCGCCATGGATTCGGTGTGGCTTTCGTTGCGGGGGTCCGACGACTCTACACCAGCACCCGTGCGTTCACACCATCGCACCGGCATTCGGATCGTTCGGATCACCGTCCTTTGCGGAGACTTTCACGAGGTCTTCGCGCTTGACCCCAAGCCACATCACGATCGCCGCGGCCACGAACACGGACGAATAGACACCGAACAGGATGCCGATGGTCAGCGCCAAGGCGAAATAGTGCAGCGTCGGGCCACCGAAGATCAGCATCGCCACCACCATCATCAACGTGCTGCCGTGGGTGATGACGGTGCGGCTGATGGTGCTCGTGATGGCGTGGTCGATGACCTCGCGGGTGTTGAGCTTCCTGAACTTGCGGAAAGCCTCGCGCACCCGGTCGAAGATCACCACCGACTCGTTGACCGAGTAGCCCAGCACCGCCAGCACCGCAGCCAGCACCGCCAGTGAGAACTCCCATTGGAAGAAGGCAAAGAAACCCAGGATGATGACCACATCGTGCAGGTTCGCGACGATCCCGGCGACCGAGAATTTCCACTCGAAGCGCATGGCCAAGTACAGCATGATGCCGATGATGGTGACCGCGAGCGCCTTGACACCGTCCCAGGTCAGTTCCTCGCCGACCGACGGGCCGACGAACTCGGTACGAGACAGCTTCAGGGGTTCGGCCCCGGCAGCCGTGCTGCACGACGGCCGGCTCACCTGCTCGCCTTGCGGTGTCGTGTACTGCTTGGTGGCCACGCTGCCCGACTCGGCCTTGCACAGCGCATCGAGCACGCGCGCGGCAACTTCGCTTTGCTTGATGTCGCCACGCAGCGGCAGGCGGATCAGCACGTCGCGCGAGGTGCCGAAGTTCTGCACCTGCACCTCGCCGAAGCCCAGGCTCTCGACGGCCGTGCGGGTCCTGGCGAGATCGGCCGCCGCCGCGTACTCGACCTCCATCACCGTGCCGCCGGTGAACTCGATCGACAAATGCAGGCCCCGGGTGGCCAGGAAGAAGACCGCAGCGGCAAAGGTCAGGAAAGAAACGATGTTCAGCACCAGGGCGTGGCGCATGAACGGAATGTCGCGGCGGATCCTGAAGAATTCCATGCGATCTGCTCCTCAGGGCTTGGCCACGGGTTGAGCGCCGTCCGGCCGCCACACTTGTCCGATCGACACCCCCTTCAGCTTCTTCTGCCGCCCATACCAGAGGTTGACCAGGCCGCGCGAGAACACCACCGCCGAGAACATCGAGGTCAGGATGCCCAGGCAGTGCACCACCGCGAAGCCGCGCACCGGGCCCGAGCCGAAGGCCAGCAGCGCCAGACCGGCAATCAGCGTGGTCACGTTCGAATCCAGGATCGTGCCCCAGGCACGCTCGTAGCCGGTGGCGATCGCCGTTTGCGGGCTGGCCCCGTTGCGCAGTTCCTCGCGCACGCGCTCGTTGATCAGCACGTTGGCGTCGATGGCCATGCCGAGCGCCAGTGCGATGGCCGCGATGCCCGGCAGCGTCAACGTGGCCTGCAGCATCGACAGCAAGGCCACCAGCAGCAACAGGTTGAAGGCCAGCGCGATGGTCGAGAACACGCCGAACAACAGGTAGTAGGCACACATGAACACGGCGATCGCGGAGAAGCCGTAGATCACACTGTTGAAACCGAGCTTGATGTTCTCGGCACCCAGGCTGGGGCCGATGGTGCGCTCCTCGATGATCTCCATCGGCGCGGCCAGCGACCCGGCACGCAGCAGCAGCGCGGTATCGGCTGCTTCGACGGTGCTCATGCTGCCGGAAATCTGCACCCGGCCGCCGCCGATTTCGCTGCGGATCACCGGCGCCGTGACGACCTCGCCCTTGCCCTTCTCGAACAGCAGGATCGCCATGCGCTTGCCGACGTTCTCGCGCGTGACGTCGCGGAAGATGCGCGCGCCCTTGGCATCGAGCGTCAGGTGCACCGCCGGCTCGCTGCTGTTCTGGCCGTCGAAGCCGGGCTGTGCGTCGGTCAGGTTCTCGCCGGTCAGGATGACCTGGCGCTTGACGATCAGCGGCGCACCGCCGCGCTCGACATAGCGTTCGGTGCCGAACGGCACCGGGCCCGAGCCGACCGCCGCCGCGGCAGCTTCGGCGCTGTCGTCGACCAACCGCACTTCGAGCGTCGCCGTGCGCCCGATGATGTCCTTGGCCTTGGCCGTGTCCTGCACGCCCGGCAACTGCACCACGACACGGTCGGCGCCCTGTTGCTGGATCACCGGTTCGGCCACGCCGAGTTCATTGACGCGGTTGTGCAGCGTCGTGATGTTCTGCTTCAGGGCCTGATCCTGCACCGCGCGGGCGGCCTGCGGCTTCAACGCGCCGGCGAGCTTGAAGCCGTCGCCCTCGGCGGTTTCGGTCCACGCCACGTCCGGCAACTGGTCGGCGAGCAGGTTCTTCGCGACGTCGAGCGCGGCCCTGTCGCGAAACCTCACCTCGACCGTGTTGCCGTCGCGGCTGATGCCGGCGTGCCGAATGCTCTTGTCACGCAGCAGCGTGCGCACATCACCGGTCAGCGATTCGGCCTTCTTGGTCACGGCCGCCTTCATGTCGACCTGCATCAGGAAGTGCACGCCGCCGCGCAGGTCGAGTCCCAGGTACATCGGCAGCGCGTGCAATCTGGCCAGCCATTGCGGCGAGCGCGAAACCAGATTCAGCGCAACGATATACGAGGCCTCGCTCGGATCCGGGTTGAGCGCCTTGGCGATCGTGTCCTTGGCCTTGATCTGGCTGTCGGTGTCGGCAAAGCGCGCGCGCACCGAGTTGCCCTCGAGCGCCACGAAGTCGGCGTTCAGGCCCGCCTGTCTGAGGGCGGCCTGGACGCGACCGACCAGCGCCGGCTCCACCTTGACCGTGGCCTTGCCGGACGAGACCTGCACCGCGGGCGCCTCGCCATAGAAGTTGGGCGCCGTGTACAGCGCGCCGACCACCAGCGCGATCACCAGGATCGCGTATTTCCACCACGGGTAGCGGTTCATTCAGCGACGACTTTCGCGATGCGCGGAGGGCGCACCGCAGCGGGTTACTTGATGGTGCCCTTGGGCAGCACCTGGATGATGGCCGTGCGCTGCACCTGGACCTCGACATTGGCTGCAATCTCGACCGAGACGTAGGTCTCGCCGAGCTTGCTGACACGGCCCAGCATGCCGCCCCCGATGACGACCTCGTCACCTTTGGCGATCGCCTCGATCATCGCCTTGTGCTCCTTCTGGCGCTTCATCTGCGGCCGGATCATGATGAAGTACAGCACCACGAACATCAGCACCAGCGGCAGCAGGCTGTACAGCGTGGACTCGGCACCGGCACCACCGGCGGCTGCAGG
>Ga0102851_10000308_pt1 | contig 23496 bp, 24 predicted proteins | sample Mud3Dept3metaG_FD_79558 | JGI IMG/M metagenome (GOLD analysis project Ga0102851, IMG submission 79558) | Freshwater wetland microbial communities from Ohio, USA, analyzing the effect of biotic and abiotic controls - Mud 3 Core 4 Depth 3... | ecosystem: Environmental > Aquatic > Freshwater >... | reverse complement strand
CGTAATAATTACAATATTCTTAAATACCAGCCAGGCTTCAAAATTGAACCATGCCCTGAGAAAACGTGCTTCGGCTTCAAACTCTACAGCTTTTACCGGGGTCAATCCTTCGGTTGCTTTAATTACCCTGAGCACTACATTAATACGTGTCACGCCCATTAAATACCACATCCATTTTTCAGCAGCGAAGGAATTATTTGGATACATTTGCCATTCTTCAATATCAAATGCGTCGGTCCCGCTAAACCTGTCAGATCCGATATATGCATCATCCGAGGCAGCCGAGCCAAATGACCAGTTTGTAACTGAAGCACCCCAGCTATCATAGTAATCGTAAGCTATTCCACCCACTAATGCATATGCCCCGATCAATAGAGCATCAATACCTTTTTCAGTGCAAAAGATATTTTCTGATTTAATCCCGACAGGCATCTTGTCAAAAAAGCTTTCCGAGCATGAGAACAGAGTTGTCAACAACAGTGAAAAAGCCAGGATAAACCTCAGGTGCATTTCATCTAATATTTGACATCCAATAATTTAGTACATAACAAAATTACACTAATTATAAATTGAAGCCAAAACAGAATATGTGCACCAAATGCAAACCTTAACATAATGTTAAATGTTTCAATTTTGATATCTGATACTTTGAAATGGCATATATTTTGAGCTACTTAACAGGACTAAAAACATAGGGTATGAAAACAAAAAATATAAATATAGTGACACTCCTCGGGGTATTTGGATTCTTCATGATTTCACTTGTCAGCAATTCTCAGGAAGCAAAACCAAGCCGCCAGGAAAGAAAAGAGGTAAGGAAAACCCAGATGACAGCAAACTTCTATATTCTGGATTCTCTGCTGAATTCAAAAAGCTTTGTTCTTGAAGCAGATTATCTCCAGAACAGATATGGTGACAGGATACCGGTAGTTTCCGATCTGAATTTTATAAGAGTAAATGTATCTGATGGTGTTTTGCAGACCGGTTCAAACTTCGGGATGGGATATAATGGTGTCGGCGGTGTTACAGCAGAAGGAACTATAGGATCCTGGAAAATCTCCAAAGATCCCAAGAAATTAATCTATACGCTGCAATTCAGCCTGCTTACACAAATCGGGCACTATGATATTTTCATGACTGTCAATGCAGATAACCATGCATCGGCCACAATCACAGGACTGGGACCCGGCAGGCTTACCTGGGACGGACGTCTGAGGACTCTGAATAACGCAAGAGTTTTTAAAGGCCAGAATACTATCTGAGCTGATAAAAATTAAAGCTTATTGTGAATGCCGGATAAATGTTTCAGATCACATTACCCGGGATTATGACTGGTTTTTCAAATTGGTGATACTAAGCAGTGGCTCTTACCTTGTATCCCTTTAATCCGTAATAGACAATAAATACAAAACAAACCAGGGGTACTATAAAACCAAGAGCCATTGTTGAAACATCAGCAATACGTCCCATTAAAACCGGGATGAGTGCACCTCCGACAATTGACATCACCAGCAGAGATGAGGCTTTCTTTGTCAAAGGACCCAATCCTTTTATTCCGAGTGCAAAAATCGTCGGGAACATAATCGACTCGAAAAAATAGGTTGTGAACAGTGCACCGACGGATAACCAGCCCAGTGCTCCCACCACGATACTCATCGTAATAACATTAATAAAGGCATAAAACGCTAAAAGCCTGTTAGGACGGACGATCCGCATAAACAACGTGCTGCCGGTAAACCTGCCCAGCCAGAATAATCCGAATCCACCGATTCCAAGAATCAGAGCAGCCTGCTGGTTTGTCACAGATGGGATTTCTTCGGTAACATAATTGATGAAAAAACTGTTTATTCCTGTTTGCGCTGCAACATAAAGAAACTGCGCAACGACAGCAAGAACAAAATGAGGGTATTTCAGAAGGTCTTTCAGACTTCCTCCTGATGTTTTGTCGTCTTTATCAATCAGAGATTCTTCTTTAACTGGAGGAAACTTAATCCTCCAGAATAAAATCGCAACAATGAGGACAAGCGTACCAATTAAAAGATATGGCAGTGCGATAGAAGCAAATTTATTATCGGAACCATTACCATTACTCGAAAAAATCAGCATCCCTCCGATCAATGGTCCTACTACCCAGCCAAGACCATTGAATGACTGTGAAAAGTTTATCCTTCTTTCGCCGTATTGCGGAGGACCAAGAACCGTCGTATATGGATTTGCCGCTGTTTCAAGACAGGTCAGGCCGCAGGCAATCACGAAAAGGCAGAATAGAAAGCTGCCGAAAGTCTGGATCAGAGTGGCCGGGAACATTAAGAATGCACCGCCGGCGAAAAGAAGCAATCCGAAAATTATTCCTTTCTTATACCCGACTCTTTCCATCAGGAGACCAGCTGGAAGTGCCATAAAAAAATAACCGCCATAAAAGACAAATTGAACAAAAGCGGACTTTGCTTTTGACATAAAAAGTAATTCCTGGAAATGTTTATTGAGGACGTCGAGGCATCCGTGAGCAAAACCCCAGAGGAAAAAAAGACTTGTAACAAGGATAAATGGAATTAAGAAACCCTGATAAACGAGTCTTTGCCTGTTCCCGTTCAGAGAAATATCGTTAGTCATATATTAATAAAATTATTACAGTTTGTGAATATTGAGTCCTCCGCTGATCTCAAAGACCATCCCGGTTGAAAAATCCCAGTCACCGCGGGCAATTGAAGCTACAGCTTTACCTATATCATCAGGAAAACCCCATCTTTTTTGCGGAACAAGTCCTTCGTTTATCAGTTTGTTATATTTATCCTTCACCTTGACTGTCATATCTGTCTGGATAATACCCGGACGTACTTCGAAGACTTTTATTCCTTCTTTTGAGAGTCTGTCAGAAAAAACTGTTGAAGCCATACTGAGGCCCGCTTTTGAAACACAGTATTCAGCCCTGTTTGTTGATGAGAGGGTTGCAGAAACAGATGTAACAAATACAATAACAGGTTTGTAATCAGTAAGCTTCTGCCCCAGCCAGATCATTTCCTTTGCGATCTTCTGAGCAAAAAAAACAGGTCCCTTAAGGTTAATGTTCATTACGCGGTCATAACTCTCTTCCGTCATATCAAGTAGATCATTTCTCTGAAGCGGTGCAACTCCTGCATTATTTACCAGGAAATCTATCCTCCCATATCTTTCAAGGATATTGGAAACGACCTCTTTTTGACAACTGGTGCAGGATATATCAAGACCTATGGGGAAGAAATCCACACCTTTTTTCTCAACTTCTTTACCAAGGATTTCCATCCCTTCACTGTCGATGGAGCGGGCAATTGCTGCAATATCAAATCCCTCAGATGCCAGGGAAATTGCTACCGATCTGCCTATTCCCCTGCTGGCGCCTGTAATAACAGCTACAGGTTTATTATTCATCCAAAATAATTATTTCAGGTTTCAGGAATATGGCAGTAAAGGTAATAAATAGGATGAATATGCCAACTGTTTATTTCTTCAATTCGGGCAATTCGACCCAGCAGCGCTTCGCCCAGCTTTCCATTCCTTTCTCGGCAAGCTGCACACCTTTGGCACCTTCATACAGATTCCAGGGGAATTCTTCATCTTTTACAATATGTTTGAGGAATAATTCCCACTGAGCTTTGAAAGCATTTTCATAAGTCTCCTGTTCAGGTACTTTTGCCCATCCCTCGAAGAAATTAATGGTCTGTGCAATATCAGGATTCCAGACAGGTTTTGGCGTATTACCGTAATGCTGAATATAACATTCCCGAAGTCCGGCCACAGCAGAACCCTTGCTGCCATCAACCTGCAAAGTAAGCAGATCATCACGCCTGACCCTGACAGCCCATGAAGAATTAAAATGCGCAATAATGCCGTTCTCCAGTTCGAATGTAGCATATGCTGCATCTTCAGCAGTACTTTTATAACGGTTACCCTTTTCGTCAACCCTCTCACTGATGTGCGTTGCTCCCAGGCATGAAACAGCTCTGACTTTTCCAAACAGATTATCCAGAACATATCTCCAATGGCAAAGCATATCACTGATTATACCGCCGTTGTCTTCCTTGCGGTAATTCCAAGAAGGCCGCTGGGCAGGTATTGTATCTCCCTCAAATACCCAGTATCCAAACTCTCCTCTTACTGAAAGGATTCTGCCAAAGAATCCCTGTTCGATGAGGCGTTTGAGCTTTATAATTCCGGGAAGCCATAGTTTATCCTGGACAACTCCGTTCTTAAGTCCGGCATCTTTACATAATTCATACAGTTCCAGTGCAGCCGCAGTACTGACAGCAACTGGTTTTTCACAATAAATATGTTTGCCTGCCTTTATTGCCTTCCTGACGGAATCAGCTCTCTTGCCTGTGATCTGGGCATCAAAATAAACAGTGTTTCCGGGATCCCGTAATACAGCATCCAGATCAGTACTCATTTTAGAAATACCAGCCAGGTCACATAGTTTTTTAAGCTTGTTTTCATCACGGCCTACAAGCGTGGGATCAGGCATGATGGATTCTCCTGAACCAACCCGGACACCACCCTGTTTCATTATTTCAAGTATTGAACGAAGCAGGTGCTGGTTTGTTCCCATGCGTCCCGTTACACCGTTCATGATTATTCCAACTGTATGCTGCTTCATTTCCAGAGTTTTTTTAGACGTATTTTTTATATGATGTTATGATATTTCTTAAAAAATCAGATTGATCCTGTTTCCAGTATTCATTTGAAAATATTTCTGCTTCAATAAATCCGGTGAACCCGGCTGCCTCGACCCATGATCTTATTTTTCTGATTGGAATACAACCCTCTCCCATCAGACCGCGGTCATAAAGCAGATCAACTGTGGGTGATTTCCAGTCGCAAACATGAAATGCAAGCAGGTTATGATTTTTCCCACACCGCTGAATCTCATCTTCCAGATGCGGATCCCACCATAAATGGTAAACATCAACTGCCACACCTACCCATGGGGAATTCAGGGTTTCGGCCAGATCGTTGGCCTGAGCCAGTGTGTTGATTGCTGAACGTGTATCAGCGTACATCGGATGCAGAGGCTCAATAGCCAACTTAATTCCTGCATTTTCTGCATCCGGAAGAATGGCTGCTATACCGTCATGAATCTGTTTCCTTGATTCCTCAAGGGATTGAGCAGGATCAGCACCGCATACAAGTACGATCATCCTGGTACCCAGTTCGAAAGCCTCTTCAATTGCCCTCCGGTTATCATCTATTGCTGCCTGCCGCTTTATAGGTTCTTTCCCCGGGAAAAAACCTCCCCTGCAAAGGGAAACAACCCTCAGGTTGTGCTGACGGAGCATATTCCCGGTTTGTTTTATGCTCCTGCCGGAAAGTGCGTCACGCCAGACAGTAATTCCGCTTACTCCTTGTGATGAATAATTCTTTGCAGCAATTTCAATGCTCCAGGGTTTCGTCGTAATAGTATGAATACATAACCTTGACAGGTCATTTAACGGAACTGAATTCATCAGATGTAATTAAAATAAGTGTAATAGTTTTCATTTTTGATGATCCGTTGAAGATACAGGCATACTTCACGAATATGATAATCGCCCCACATTCCCGATTCTCCATTTGGTATTTTACTGCCTCCGGGAACAGAATCCCATCCGTTGGGCCGATGATAAATGGAGTGCAGCAGCAATCCCTGATGCTTTTCATCAGTACTTAAATAAGGTTCACCCAGCAAAGTTTCAAGTACCTTAAGTCCTGCCTGCCATAAACGGCTTCCATCTCCGGTTTCACCTTTTCCCGTTAAATATTTCCCCAATCTCAGCAAGCCCTGTGATGCTATGGCAGCAGCCGAACTGTCGACTGGTTCAAAATCATTATAGGGATCAGCAGGTTTTGCAAGATAATCGCCAAGATTGACAAGTCCCGGAGCTCCTGTATCCCAGTATGGTATTCCATCGGCAGGAGTATTTTCAATATAATAACCACTGGTAGCTTTTGCAGCTCTTAACATCATTATGGTCAGTGCTTCTTTCCCGCCAAAAGGAACCAGTTCATTTTCATCGACCGTGTCAAGCCATTCCAGCTGCTCTGCAAATCCGCACATAGCCCAGGACAGACCTCTTGTCCATGTTGAGAAGCCGGAATATCCCTGCTGCGTGCCGGGGCATCGGAAATTTCCATCTTTAAGATTAAAGATGCATTCATGTGCAGTCCTCCCGGGAACATCATATATATCACGTCCCTCGCCATAAAAGATGGAATAATTTGCAGTTGCCTTTATATGGTTGAGAGCACGTTCCAGTAAACTTATTCTTATATCTCCCTCTCCCTGTAAAATATGACCAAGTCTATGGCTAAGTATCAATGAGCGGCATGACCTTATGGTATCAACAAATAAAGAATGTGCACCGTTGAAGGAATGTATGAATCCCCCGTTTTTAATGGTCGTCCACCTTGAAGCCTGAACAGCACCTGAGATTTTTAGGGCCAGTTCATAAAAGTTCTTCTCCCAGTCGTTGAAAGGTATCCTGCCTTCATTCATGAGACGCAGAAGATTTCCATATGTACTGACATTGTTAAATCCATGATCGTGCACCCCCATATGACTGATATGCGGGGCCATCCTGTTCAGTATATTTTTTTTTGAATTCAGAAGCACCTGCTCATCTCCGGTTGCATCATAGTGAAGTATCGCCGAACCATACTGAAATCCCTGTGTCCACTCTGTCCATCCGCGCGAGGAATACTTTCCGTTAATTGTGATTACAGGAGAGCCCTGGGCTTCATCATAATATTTTTCTATAAGGCGGATTTTTTGCCCGGAAAGATCCCAGAACCGTTGCAGCTTGCCTGAAAAATTACCGGGTCCGGGTTTTGAATCAAGATCAATCATGCTTCAGATAGGATTTTAAATCATAAAAGTACTAATTAAATAGTACTAATTAAAAAGGGATATGCCTGTGGCACATCCCTATATTGATAAATAGTAGAGGCGCACAAATGTTGCGCCTCTACTATTTTAATCATAATGGAAGTTGCTTGAATTAAACCTTGGATTGACCACATTGTTATATATGGATCCGAATGTATAGGTTAATTCAATACCACCCTCAATACGGTATCTTGTAGCAAGCTCTCGTAGCTGCAATAACCTTTCAGCTTCAGTTATATTTCCTTTTTTCAGATTCAGCTGATCATTGATATGTGCTATGCCTCCGTTAATCCTTAATGACAATCCTTTAAAGATTCTTATATTAACTGAAGAGTTCAGTTCAACCCTGTTTTTGGAAAAATCATGAAAATAATTTGATCCGGTTAATAAAAGGTTGATCGATCCCCACTTCTTCTGTACCTGGAATGCAATATTTAACATCTGCAGCCCGAGATTCTCCTTTGATTTATTATAAACTGTCGTATCGACATAATTATTTAATTGATAACCTGCGCTGTACAATATCCGCAATTGTCTGTGAGTTGCTTCCGAGTAGGGAAAAATATCATATTCAACCGAAGGCAGGAACTCGGCCCTGAAACCATAATTTTCACGTGTCGAAGAACCAAGACTCCATCTTATACCTGCTGACCAGTGTTCCCCAAGACTTTTCACAAACAGGTTATTCATGAATGTTGCACTTGTTATATAGGTAGAAGAACTGGCAGAATCAGTATTTACGTTTTCAATGAATTTCTCCCGGTTGTAAAACTGATCCAGTTCAATCTCAAATTTAATGTCAGGTGTGACCTTTGATACATTGAGAGAGTTTCTCAGCTCCAGTCGTTTATTTGCTTCTTCTGCTTCGAATTGAGGTTCTGTTGATAATTCAAATACCCAGTAATTCCACTTATCAATTACCTCTTCAGCTTCAAGTTCTGCATTATGCAGAATTTCAATCTCATTTATAAGAGGTGTTCTGGCAACATACCTCATAAGTCCCATTTTAAGCAGGTTTGTCCGTTTTTCGCGGATTATTGGACTAGTCTGGTCGGGGCTGCTTGTATAAGTAAGGGTATCATTCATTCCCCTGAAATCACCCTGACCATGAAAAGTATAAGTAAATTGTTCCCCGCCGCTTGCTGCTTCCTGTTGGGTTACAAGAATAAATACCTGAGCCTCGCGAACATCCCTGACGTAATTAATATAAGGGATCTCCTGCCTTGTATAATTCATATCACAATCATGACAGTCCAGAAAAATCTTTACAGCATATTTTCTGATTGTATCTGCCGGATTCTGGTCCTCCTGTCCATAAGCTGAATATTGCAATGAAACAATAACGGAAAGAAGAATCATGATCGAAAAAGTTGTTTTTTTCATAACAGATGGCTTTTATAAACTTAAAATCCTGTGGTTTATCATTTAATTAAAATTCAAGTTTTAAAACAGGAAACAAATATGCTAATATAATTCAGCAGAGTTTTCTGATTAGAACCTGAATCAAGGCAAATTAATATTTTTTAACATTTTAAAAAATTTCCTGTCAAAAGGAGTATCATTGAACTTCTTTCTTCAGCATGCCGGAAATATCTTTTAATGGTCAGAGTTGATTCAGGAAAATTTCCCTTTGGCTTTTCCTGTTCCGGTTAATAACCAGAATATCCTTTTAAGGTAGCTTTTCCAAAGAGCTATTCTTATAGTCTTATTGCGGGCATTTACAGCAATTTCTCCCTGAAAATGCTGACCTCTCTTCAAAAAGTACCTGGTAAATGAGGCTGATGTAATACCCCATTTATTAAGGAATTGTTTGCTGCCATTATTCATTTTAATCCTTCTGGTTGACCTGGAGCCGAAATGATATACCCTGCTTGCATCAATTCCCTTGAAATACCTGACACCTGCTTCGTAAAGTTTCATTGAAAAATCGGGATCTGAGTAAAGGCCAGGGAAGTATTCAACGCTGTATCCGCCTATCAGATCCCAGACATCTTTATGAACTATGTTTGGGGGCCATGTAGCACCGCTCCAGTCCTTACCCGTTATAGTTTTAAACTCCTTAAGAAGATTATCTTCCCTGAAGGATCCGGGTGTTGTACCAAAATCATATGGAGCAAGTATTCCGGGATGAGGGGAGATTCCGGGTTCGATTGTTGTTGACGAGAGATAGAAAAATTTATCGGGCAGATGCTCTATTTCCTTCCATAATTCCGAGTCCCAGTCAGGAAGCATATACATATCGTCGTTCACAAAAACAATATAATCGGTTCTGACAAGCGCTCTGCAAGCATTAACTGCCCAGCAAACACCAAGATTATCAACACTATAGGTGTAGTCGAAATCAGACCTGCGAACCCAATCCAGAGTGCCATCGGTTCCCTCATTGACATGAATTATTATCTGATGCTTAAAAGTTGAATTTTTTTTGATGCTGTCAATGCAGATTTTCAGGAACGGCAGGTTATTCCATGTAGGTATAATGATGGAAAACTTCCTGTTGTCGTCAACATACTTTGGATACCAGTTAAGCATCTCTTTTTTACAAGATTAAGTTTTTATTTTGTAATCTTTTCCAGTCCGTTCCAACATTTAGCTTTCTGAAGCTTTTTTTTCTCTTCGAAAAGTGAATTGTTAATTAAGAATGCTTCATTACTGTAGTTCTCTTTATGATGCATATGGTAAACTATTGCTTTATGTTTAAGGGATCTGAATTGAATCCCGTTTAAACGAAGCCGCCATTCAATATCCTTATCTTCACCAACACTTGCATAAATATAATCTTCGTCGAATCCGTTTATCTCAAAAAGGTCTTGCCTGCTGATTCCCCAGTTACATCCCCAGATCCCCCGATATCCTTTTTTAGCCTCTTTGTACCATGGTAAATAAAGTCCATCCTCAATTCTTCCTGAATCGGAAAACAATAATGACAGGATTTGCAGTGATCTGGTCTTTTGCTGCCGGAGTAATTTCGATGTAAACTTTTCGCCCAGCATTACACGACGACCAAAATATGACGTACCTTTTTTTATATGATCGCAATAGTGCTTAACAAAATGCCTGTGCGGGATGCAGTCCCCATCAAGAAATATTATTTTTGATGATGACGCAATTTTTAAAGCTTCATTCAGAATTCTGTTTTTACGAAATCCTTTATCCTCGTGCGATACATGTTTTACCTGGAAAGGCAAATCAGGCTGTTTCTCCTCTATGAAATTATTGGTCAGCTGCGAATTGTCGTCTTCTGCAACTATTACTTCAAAATCCTTTCGGCTTTGATATTTCAGTCCTTCAAAAATTCTTTCAAGGAAATCTAGACGTTTATAAAATGCAATTATTATTGTGGCTGAATGATTTTGTGTCATATCTGTATATTCCATCATTAAAATATCATAACACGGAATGATAAAGGTCCATATAAGCCTGTGCAATAACATCATCTCTGAAATTTTGGGCATAATCTGTTCCAGTGGCTATCATTTCATCCCTGAGCTTTTTACTGTTGACAACCTTTATAACAGCCTCTCCAATTTCTTCAGGACGATGGGGATCCACATACAGACTTCCGGGACCTCCTGCTTCTGTAAAACATCCTGCTTTGCTGGTAATGACGGGAATCCCCGATACTAATGCTTCAACAATCGGTATTCCAAAACCTTCAAAAAACGAAGGATATATGAAACATTCTGCCTTCCTGTAAATAACAGGTAGCTCAGAATCTAATATTCTGTCTTTAAATATGATATTACTAAGCTTGTGAGTCTTGATGAAGCTGAGAACATTTTTATAATAACTATCGGTCTTTCGTCCTATTACTATGAGAGGTATGTCAATATTTGCTATATGGAATGCTTTGACTATCCCAAGCAGGTTCTTACGTTCCTCTACAGTTCCAACATATAAGAGATATCTTCCCGGCAAATTATATTTTGTCACTATTCTCTGAATCTCCTCTTTACTGAAGTTATTCCTGAAATATGGGCTGCAACCCTGGTAGATGACAGAGACTTTTTCTGGTGAAACTTCAAGGTAATTAATTAAGTCGTCTTTTGTCTGATTGCTTATAGCAACAATTCTGTCGGAAACCGCACATGCATGAATTAATTTCCTGGTATAAATTCTTGAATCAAACCAATTGTAATACCCGGGGAATCTTAAAAATATCAGATCATGAACTGTCACTACTGACTTAATTCCTGACTTTTCGATTCCAACCGGTAATTCCTGACTGAGTCCATGAAATATTTCCACTTTCTGACGTTTAATGTCTTTCAACATATACTTCCGGCGCCATAAGGGATGCATCAACTTTAAAACAAACAAATCAGGTTCAATTACTTTGAATTGATTTTCATTCTCCAGCTTAATCCGGTTTCTTGTTTTTGGTGTAAAAAGATAAAAAAAGTTCTCAGGAAAATTTTTTGCCAGAGCAGATATAAGATTGCGGCTGTAGTTGCCTAATCCGCTGGTGTTATAAAAAGCCCTTTTAGCGTCAAATCCTATTGTGACCGGATTTGGTTCACCTTCGCGTAAAGCTGCCTTGGATATTAAAGACATTAGGGCAATTTTTCAGGATTCAAAGTTACTTATTTTACCGACATCACTGCTTTCTGCTTCCTCCACGGGATTGTCTTCATCCATCCACTCATAGGCAGGCATCTGCGGACCCTCTTTCCTGTACCAGACAGCAAGTACTATCCCTGAAAAGAATCCAAGCATATGTGATTCCCAGGAAATGTTTTTGTATATGCCCGGGAAAAGGCCCCAGACCATCTCCCCGTAAAGAAATACCACCAGAAGTGATAAAGCAACCAGTCTGTAATATTTTCGTATGATTCCGCTGAAAAACAGGAATGAGGCCAGTCCGTAAACCAGACCACTTGCACCAATATGCCAGGCATCCCTGCCGCCAAACCATACCAGGATCCCGGTTAAAAGATATGTCCAGGAAAAGATTTTTAAAGCTATTTCCGAATAAAAGTAGAATAGTGCTACAGATAGTAAAAATAGCGGCAATGAATTATTAATTAAATGTTCAAAATCAGCATGAATAAAAGGAGAAAAGATAATACCGGGTAATCCGCGGGCTGTTAAAGGATAGATTCCCAAATCTGATAAATCAATCTCAAAGAGAATTCCAATAATTTTTACCAGCCACATAAGGAATACAAAAATGCCAGGTATGATAAGGCTTAACAGTAGCTTCTTCCTGTAAAAAGCCCCTTCAGTTTTAATATCCTGCCCAGAGTATGACATATTTTGTCCTGAGGTTGCAAAGTCTCCCCTTCATCCACTCACCTCCTCATTATATAGTCTCTTCCATGAAAAATAATCCCTGCAGCTTTTCTGATCCTGTCAAGTGTTTTTATCAGATCAAGACTGAATGACAGAGGAACCACAGGGCTCTCTGTCCTGCCTTCATTGAGGCATTTCATAACCTCTTCAGCCTCCCAGTGATATCCCATAGCCACAGGACTAAAGATGAATTCCTTTTTTTCCGCGCCGTGCAGACTCAGCATAACTCTCTGGTTCATATCCCGGCCTCTGGATGCAATCATATTTCCTTTTTCACATAGAATCTCACAGGCTATCCCTGTGTCTGTTTTGAATGAACTGTATATTGTCGCCATCCGATTATCATTATAACCGAATATTACGCTAAGGGACTCTTCCGATCCGGTCCCGGAAAATATTGCTGTGGCTTTGATCTCATCCGGTACACCAATAAATGTAAGGGCATCGATTACCGGATATATGCCAATATCAAGAAGTGAACCACCACCAAGGGCAAGGTTGAATTTGCGGTCATCCGGATCAAAAGGCGGGATAAAGGAAAAATGACTATTGATATGTTGAATTCTTCCGGTAATGCCCGATTCCAGTATTTCAGCTGCTTTTTTATAGAATGGCTGAAATGGCGGCCAGAGAGCTTCCATCAGGAACAGGTTCCGTCTTCTTGCTTCGCTGATCATCTCCTCAACCTCCGCAGTATTGATAGCAAAAGCTTTTTCACAAAGTACATGTTTACCATTTCTCAGACAAAGAAGAGTATGATCATGATGATGGGAATGCGGAGAAGCAATATAAACAACCTCCAGATCAGTATCAGAAGCCAGTTCCTCGTAACTCCCGTAATATTTCTTAAATCCATACTCCTCAGCAAACTTTTTTGCCCGTTGAAGATCCCGCGAACCGACTGCATGTAATTCTGCATTCTCCAGAATTTTAAGGCCTTTAGTAAATTTTGCCGACATCTTTCCGGGTGCAAGAATTCCCCATTTGTATTTTCTCATACCGGTAAATATTTGTATAAATATAATATATAGATTCTTAATTCATTTAAAATCTGTTCTCTGGTACGATCTAAACTAATCCCGGATCCTTCCTTTTGTGCTCACCCCAAATGCTTCTGTGTTTTCATCTCACCCCAACCCCTCTTCATTTGGAGAGGGGCTAATTTGTTGATTATCTCTTTGCTATAACACTCTCCTTCTCTTTGAGGAGAAGGTGCCGGAGGATGAGGCGATACAATATGAAGGAGCCGGATGATGAGATGATACAATCTAAAGGATACAGAAGATGAGGTGATAATACGCAAGAAACCTCAGGATGAAAAGATTTAATTAAGGTACCGGAAAAGTGTTTTTGTGCTACAGTTTCACAATAACTTAAACTTTTAAAATTCCATACAAAAAAAATATGCTAATGTATATATTTGATTTACTGTTTTTTAGAAAATATATATATAATAATATTAGTACTATGTATTGCATAGTATATTTATTTCTATATATCGTTGCATTGACATGTTATATGTTGAATATAGTAGTAAATATTTTATAGAACTATGAAAATAACAGTAAGCATTAATCTCGGGGGCTATTCATTCAATATTGATGAAGATGCTTATACCGAACTTAAAAGGTACCTTAAGAATCTCGGGCTTCACTTTGCAGGAGAGGAAAGTTCATCAGAGATATTGTCGGATATAGAAGCCAGAATGTCAGAGCTGTTCCGTGCTAAACTCACAGCTTATAAACAGGTCATTACAATGGATGATGTCCGAAATGTTATGTCAGTTCTTGGGACACCTGAAGACATTTCAGATAATGAGGGTACATCTGCCCGTGACAAATTTTCATCACCCGGTTACCACCGGATGTACCGTGATCCTGACAATCGCTTAATTGGCGGCGTTTGCGCGGGAATGGGCGCATACTGGAACATTGAACCCTGGATCTTACGTATTATTTTTCTGGCCCTGATTTTAGCAGGAGGTCTGAGTATTCTTGTTTACCTTATTCTCTATATAGTCCTTCCTGAAGCAAAAACCACTGCCCAGAAAATTGAAATGAAAGGCGAACCGGTGAACATCCACAACATTAAGGATTCTGTAAAAAAAGAATTCGACACTGTCAGGAAAAATATGAAGCTGTAAGAAGTAAACCAGGAAGGTAAATTTAAGAGTGTAAAATTTAAAACTTATTATTATGGATCTGGAAAACACAAAAGCACAGATGCGCAAAGGTATCCTGGAATACTGTATACTTTCAGTATTATCAAGGAGCTCCTGTTATGCAAGCGATATAATTAAAGAACTCAAAGAGGCAAAAGTAATAGTAGTTGAGGGAACCCTGTATCCTCTGCTTACCAGGCAGAAAAATGCCGGATTGCTCAGCTACCGCTGGGAAGAATCACAACAGGGTCCGCCCAGAAAATATTATGAACTTACTTCTGAAGGTAAGGAATATCTCACAGATCTTGATAAATCGTGGGATGATCTTGTTGAATCTGTAAACATGATCCGTACGAGATAACCATATATTAACCAACTAAAGCTAAAATAATGGATAAGACAATAAATATTAATCTCGGCGGAACTCTATTCCAGATAGATGAGGAGGCATACCGTCTGCTGCGTGACTACCTTCAGTCAATTGATCTGAAGTTCAGAAATATTCCGGGTGGCAATGAAACAATTGAAGATATCGAATCCCGTATTGCAGAAATATTTCAGTCACAAAAAGGCCTTGCAGGTGTAATCACCAGCGAAAACGTTCAGGCGATGATTGCTATTATAGGAAAACCTGAAGATTTTGAACAGACAGATAGTACCGGAACCACTTATGAACCAGCTTCTTCTCACAGAAAGAAGATGTACAGAAATCCCGACGATACAATAATAGCAGGAGTATGCGGAGGCATCGGCGCCTACCTGAATACAGATCCTGTATGGATCAGAATCCTGTTCGTGGTCTCTGTCTTTTTCTTCCTGCTCGGTTTCTTTGTTTATCTTGCTCTCTGGCTTGTAATACCTTCGGCTACCACAGATTCTCAGAAAAAAGAGATGTTCGGTGTTGCTTACGACCCGGCCATATCTTCTGCAAAAGACAAACATCCCGACTATACCACGACAACCAATATCGGTAATGCTTTCAATGAAGTATTCAGGGCAATCGGCAAAGTTCTGTATATAATTGTTCGTATATTACTTATAATCACTGGTATAGCCCTGGTCGTTGCAGGATTTGTCACTCTGCTGACATTTATCGTGGTATTTATCTTCAAATATCCCGGTGCATTCTCAACTGATGTGGTTGGATTCAACCTGAGCTATTTGCCTGATTTTCTTAATTATATAGTTACTCCAAAAATGGTCCCGTGGATTAAAGCGCTGATAGTGTTCGTTGTAACTTTACCGCTGCTTGCAATCATTTATGGAGGTGTGAGAATGATTTTCTGGTTCAGGGCAAGAGATGGATTTGTATGGCTTACAGGCCTGGTAATATGGGTAATGAGTACCGCTGCTCTGTCACTCATCCTCTTTAATGAAGGTGTCAGCTTTGGAGAATCAGAAAGAACCTCATCGCATGAATACTTCAAAGTGGTGCCGGATACCCTGTTTATAAGATCAGACAGAAAAATTTCAGACCTTCAGGTAGACAATGAGATCTCTGTACCGGATGAAGAATACCGTGTTTTCATATCTGACGAAAAGAAGGAAGTTTATATACGGACTCATCTTTACATTGCCTCAAATGATGATAATTCGGCAAAAGTGAATGTAATGAAACGGTCAGCTGGTCGTAATAAACTGGATGCACTGGAGAGAGCTGAAAGATTACAGTATAACTACAGAATTTCCGGTAAAACCCTGTTCCTGGATGAATACTTTACTATCCCGGCAAATACAAAATGGTCATTCGACTTCGTGGCAATCACTTTAAACATTCCTGAAGGGACAGTTATATATATGGATAAAACAACTGAAGGTCTTTTTCACTCAACTGACGATCATGATTTTGTAACAGATCCAAAAAACAGATACTGGCTCATGACAGAGGATGGGCTCGATTATATCGGATCACATCACAACTACTAGCTTCCTGGTTTTTCATTCCTTATATCTTCGATGACATCCGGCATCAACTTTATGGTGCCGGATTCTTTTAACCGGTCGTTAATAATTTGTTAAACCTTTAATTTCATAACTAAAGATTTAATTCTTTGTTTAAATTCGGTCTCGTTTATTACTAACCAGCCTTAATACCATGAAAAGAATTACTGTTTTATTTGTATTTACCCTTTCGGTACTTCAGTCTTTTTCACAGGGACAATCTTTACAATCTGATACCTTGAGGAAGGACGCGTTGAATGTATTTATGGAATCAAGTGACTATATAAGGAAAGAGATACCTTATATAAACTATGTCAGGGATATAAAAGATGCCGGAGTATATATTATTTCTACCGATCAGCGAACAGGTTCCGGAGGGACCGAATATACTTTTTTCTTTGTTGGTCAGCACCAATATGCCGGCATGACGGATACGCTGAGTTTTGTCGCATCACCCGATGAGACCTCTGACGTAACAAGGCAAAAAACGGTCAGCACGTTGAAAATGGGATTAATGAGGTATGTAGCAAAAACGCCTCTTTCGAAATATATGAAAATCTCGTTTACTGAACCCTTAAAGGAAACAGTATCTACTGATAAGTGGGACAGCTGGGTTTTCAGGTCTTCTGTGTATGGGTTTATTCAAGGTCGGAAAACCTACAGGTACCAATATATCTCAGGGAATTTGTCAGCAAGCAGGATCACTGAAAACTGGAAGATTAATATCAGTTCAAATATTAACCAGAATGAAGAAAAATTTATTTTAGATGACACAACAATTTTAGGGAAGAATTCATCAAAATCACTTAGCACTTTGATCGTAAAGAGCCTGACAGACCACTGGTCAATCGGGGGAACTGCAAGGTTTGGTGCCTCAATGTACAGCAACGAGCAGTTTACATATTCGATAATGCCCGGGATTGAATACGATGTGTTTCCTTATTCAGAATCGACCCGGCGCCAGTTAAGGATTCTCTATACCATAGGTTACACCTATGAGAATTATATCGATTCGACAATTTACGACAAAGTGAAAGAAAATCTATGGAGCCATACTCTTTCAGCATCATATGAGGTTGTACAAAAATGGGGAAATATAGATTTGATAGTTGGTTACAGCAACTATTTTCACGACTGGTCAAAGAATAATCTCTATATCAGCGGAGGCATTGAGCTCAGGATTGTAAAAGGTTTGTCAATCACCCTGGCAGGAAGCGCAGCAATGGTTCATAATCAGCTTGGTCTGGTCAAAAAGGATGTCCCGGTCGATCAGATTTTGCTGCAAAGAAAAGAGCTTGCTACCCGATATGAGTACTTTACAAGCTTCGGACTTACATATACTTTCGGATCGATATATAATAATGTTGTAAATCCCAGGTTTGGCAGCACTGGCGGCGGCGGGATGACAATATCAATATCGAATTAATATCCTGAGCTTTTAAGAATAATGTTAATAAAATATCGTTTTCTACTATATAAATCATTGATATTCATGAAAAAAATCATTCTGATGCTTGCCCTGGCGTTCTTTGTTTGCAGGGCATTCTCCCAGGAGACAGTTGCTGAATCTGACACTATCCGTAAGGACGCTCTCAATGTGTATTTCCCCGATGCAGACAGCTATATTAAAAAAGAGATTACATTCATTAACTACGTTCGCGATCTGAAAGAAGCTGATGTATATATAATTATCGCTTATCAGGAAACAGGATCAGGGGGAGAATCATATACTATCTTCATGGTTGGACAGCATAAGTATTCAGGGATGAATGATACCCTTAAGGTTACCGCGTCTCCTGATGAAACTCAGGATGTATTCAGAAGAAAAGCTGTGAATGCCCTGAAGATGGGTTTTATGAGATATATGCTCAAGACGCCTCTTGCAAATTTCTTTGAAGTAAGATTTACCCAGCCGGTTAAGGAAACGGTTGAAACCGACAAATGGAATAACTGGGTTTTCCGGACCAGCATGTCCGGATCATTAAACGGCGAGAAAAGTTATAAATCGATAAGCCTCTCCGGAAGCGCATCGGTGAACAGGGTCACTGAAAAATCCAAGTTCCAGTCTTACATAAGTTATTCATGGTATAAACAGAAATATCAAATGACTGACAGTACCTACAGATATAGTCAAAGAAGGTCACAGGGTCTAAATATCTACTATGTAAAATCAATCAACGATCACTGGTCTGCCGGTTTTTCAACAGGTCTGAGTAAATCAAGCTATGGCCATTATGATTTGCAATACAGGTTAATGCCAGCAATTGAATATGATATATACCCCTATTCTGAATCCACCAGACGGCAGCTCAGGATTATGTATGAAGCAGGATATAATTATTGTGATTATTCAGATACAACAATTTATAACAAACTGACAGAGCATCTCTGGTCACATGAATTATCAGCTTCATGGGAGGTTGTCCAGAAATGGGGTTCTGTCGATTTTACATTGTCATGGAGTAACTATTTCCACGACTGGTCCAAGAACAATCTGAGTGCAAATCTTTATATGTCAATCCGCATTTTTAAAGGTTTGAACCTTAGTTTTTCCGGATCAGCATCAATTGTTAATGATCAGCTGTCTCTGCCTAAGGCTGGAGTTTCAGATTTTGATATTATAACAAGGGATAAGATGACAGCAACAACGTACAATTATTACGCTTACTTTGGATTCTCATACACATTCGGATCAATCTATAACAATGCGGTAAATCCGAGGTTCGGCTGGTGAAATAAAATCAGCTTATAAAAGATAAACCCACATACAACCGTTTCAAAAAAGTTGTATTTTGCAATAAAAATCCGGACAGGAAACATTGAAGCTATTCCCGTTCAGGTTCTTCATAAAGATATTTCCACCTTACAGAAGTTTAACCATCATAAAAACAAAACTATGTCAAAAACATTGAAAGGCACCAAAACAGAACAAAACCTGCTTAAATCTTTTGCAGGCGAATCACAGGCACGTAACCGTTATGAGTTTTTTGCAAGCGTTGCCAGGAAAGAAGGCTTTGAACAGATTGCGAATATCTTCCAGGAGACGGCTCTTCAGGAAAAAGAACATGCCAAAAGGTTCTTTAAATTCCTTGAAGGCGGAATGACTGAAATTCAAGCTTCTTATCCTTCCGGGAAGATCGGATCAACAAAAGAGAATCTGAAAGCTGCTGCCGAAGGAGAACATGAGGAATGGAATGACATCTATCCCCATTTTGCCGAGGTCGCAAAAATGGAAGGATTCCCTGAAATTTCAACTGCTTATAAGATGATCTCAAAAGTTGAAGCCGAACATGAACGCAGGTATCTGAAACTCCTGCAGAATGTTTCCGAAGACAAGGTATTCATGAAGGCCGGAAAAGTATGGTGGAAATGTATCAACTGCGGTTATGTCTATGAATCAGAAAAAGCATTTGAGACATGTCCCGCCTGCCTGCATCCTAAATCTTTTATGCAGATCAGGGAAGAAAATTACTAAACAATATTGATTATAACAGGAATATGAAAGCGTTTATCTTTTACGCATTAAGCGTGGTTTCACTGGCTGTCGCGCTGCTGATCTTTATCAAAAGCCTTGACTGGAAAGCAATACCATTTCTTATTTTTACACTGGGTGCCGTCTTGTTTTTCAGGCAGGGAATGATAGAATCAAAGAAGAAGTAACTGCACTGATAGCAATGAAGGGGGACCGGAATAATTCTTTATACTGAATATGTAAATCCTCCGGGACGGTGGTTGCACCGCCCGCTCTTTATGATTGATTTTCATCTGAAAAAATGATAAAAGAGCTTCTTTATATTTTAATTATTGCCGGATTACTCGGATATATTATTTACCTGACTGTTAAGCTGGCCAAAATGAATATTTTCATCGAATCCACTCTTAAGCGGTTATCAGGAAGTGAAAAGAACATGAGCACTGAAGAGGTAAAGCGGTTTCTGTATGAGACCAGAAAGGTTCATGATTACCATTTATTATTTACTGATAAATTATTTGAAGAAAGATCTTTGAGCTTTCTCCTTGAAAATGAAAAAGATTCAAGAATCTACATCCATTACACCAGAGATGAAAATGATGCCCTGAATATTTTAAAAGATGGCTTCCAGTTTGAAGAAACATTTTATAAAACCGCATTACCTGTTTCCGGCGACAGACTCGATCTCCTCATAAAACATAATGGCCGGAAATCCTTTGGTGACTTTATTATCATACTTTGCCTCTCTGACAAAATAATCAATCATTATGCAGCCGAAATGGATAGAAACGGATTAAGGAGTTTTTCTGTTGAAAATGTGCTGACAGAGAATGCCCCTTACAGAGATGATAATTCTGAACTCGTTTATGTCCTCTCTCCCAGGTTTGTTAAAGGTATTATCAACAACAGGACCGGAGAAATAACCAGGAATCCTTTTTTTGATCCTTTATATGACTCACCAAACTTTGAAAAGAATATTGAAATGCTGAAAGCCGGTGAAGTAACCTGAAAGGAAGAACAATTCCTGTGCAAAAGAAACCGGTAACTTATGCCTGCCATACATGGTCAACAGCCGCAGTTACTGAATCAAATAATTGAAACCTGATCATTTTCAGGAATAATAAAAATGACTGTCTATGAAACAATGGTATGAAGAACTTTTCCAGAATTACTCTGACAAATATGATAATGAAGGCTTTACGAAAGGAACTTCAGGGGAGGTGGATTTTATCGAGAATGAAATAACTTTTAATAAATCGGGTAAAATCCTGGATATTGGTTGTGGTACCGGCAGGCATTCAGTGGAGCTTGCCAGGCGCGGATACAATGTGACAGGTATCGACCTGTCGGAATCGATGATCAATAAAGCCAGAAGCCTTGCCAGGAAGGAAAACCTGAAGATCGATTTCCTGGTAAAAGATGCCCGAAACTTCAGCTTTGATGAACCCTTCGACCTGGCAATTATGCTCTGTGAAGGGGCATTCCCCCTTATGGAGAACGATGAAATGAATTTTTTGATCCTTAAAAATGCTTGTTCATCTCTGAAATCGGGAGGAAAGCTGATCCTGACTACCCTGAACGGACTTTATCCTCTTTTTCATTCAGTCAAAGATTTTGTAAACAGCGGCAGTGACCAGGGGAAAAGCACCGAAAACAGTTTTGACCTGATGACCTTCAGGGATTATTCAGTTTATGAAACTGAAGATGATATTGGAATGAAAAAAGTTCTGCAATGCAATGAAAGATATTATGTACCTTCTGAGATTACCTGGCTGTTAAAATCAGCCGGATTTATTACTTCGGAAATATACGCAGCCAGATTGGGAGCATTCAGTAAAAATGATAAACTGACTACTGAAGATTTTGAAATGCTGGTTATTGCAACAAAATGACTCCTGTTCATTTAATTTTTATATCACTCAAGCTCTTGTTCTGAAATTTTTTAGTGGTATTTATTGAAAAACACTTAACTTTATTTGTTTATTTCGGGGTTGTTTAAAAGTCCTTTGCATTCCTGAAAGGTGATATTTGCTTTTTATTTCATTATAAAATATTTACAATGAGCCCGTTATTTGCATTTACCAAATCTCCTGCCTGGACAGGATTTGTCCATAAGACTAAAAGATTCTTCAGATGGCTTTTATTCTTTCTCATCCTCTTCCTGGGAATTTTAATCTACTTCAAATATTTCTTTACTTACAGTGAAGGTTACAGAGCCGGTTTATTGCAGAAATTTTCCAATAAAGGAACATTTTTCAAAACCTATGAAGGCGAGTTGATATTGAGCAGCGTGGCCAGCAGCAAAGATATTGCTCTGGCTTCAGAAAAGTTTCAGTTTACCTTGACTAACAGAGCTCTGGTGAGGCAATTTGATACCCTTCAGGGAGATAATATCAGGGTTCACTATAAGCAAAAGCATGGCGTAGTATTCTGGCGTGGTGATTCTCAGTATCTTGTTGACAGTGTTTGGATTAAGCGTTAGATATAAATATTCAATTGATGTTATCGTTCGAATCTTAATCAATAAATAATGGTTGTATCGCGAAAAGCATCAACATTAATAATAAAAGAAAACATTAAAGGGATAATTCTGATTGTTTTAGGAATTTTCTCAGCCAGTTTCGGATTAAAAGGGTTCCTTCTTCCAAACCAGTTTATCGATGGTGGAGTAACAGGTATTTCGCTGCTGATTGCACATTCTACAGTAATTCCATTGTATGTACTGATTTTTGTAATAAATATTCCGTTTATTATCCTTGCTTACTGGCAGATCTCAAAAATATTTGCAATCAAAACTTTTATGGCTATTGCCGGTTTGTCAGTTGTTCTTGCAACCGTTAATTTTCCTGTTATTACCTATGATAAATTGCTGATTGCTATTTTCGGAGGGTTATTTTTAGGTGCAGGTGTCGGCTTGTCGGTAAGAGGTGGCAGCGTACTTGACGGTACTGAGATACTTGCATTATTTATCGGCAGGCGCTACGAGGCTTCAATAGGTGATATGATCCTTATTTTCAATGTAATAATATTTACATGTGCAGCTTTTATCCTGGGAATTGAACCGGCATTATATTCAATCCTGACATACCTGGCTGCATCAAAAACTATCGATTATATTGTAGAAGGGGTAGAGGAATATACAGGTGTTACAATAATCTCCTTCAAGAGTGCTAAAGTAAAACGGATTTTAATGACAAAGCTTGGTCGCGGAATAACCATCTATAAAGGGAAACGCAGCATGATAGGAAAACGTGCTGACCTGGAAGGTGTTTCAGACATGGACATAATTTTCACAATAGTGACCAAGCTTGAAATAGGCAAGGTTAAAAAGCTTGTCAATGATGTTGATGAAAAAGCTTTCATTTATTATTTTCCCATCAGCAATGCACAGGGCGGGGTTCTTAAAAGACGACCCCTTCATGCATGATGAAATTCACCAGCTGAATTTTACAATCAGTTTATCACATCACCTTTTTAAGGATGCCCATCATTCCCCTTATAAAAGTAGCACTGGTCAATACTTTTACAACCGGGCTTACTCCTGATCTTTTCCTCCCGCCGGTACGTGAGGTGCGTGAGGTTCTTCTTCCCCACTCTGTCTCTCTCCCCTTCTCCCATTCTTTCCTTGCTTCCTCCTCTGTCTGTTCTTTTTCAATGATAGCAACTTTTCTGCCCAGTATTTCATAAGCACTTTCACGGTCAATAATCTGGCTGTATTTTCGTACAAGGTCTGAT